>Ga0155088_11_pt1 | contig 360028 bp, 383 predicted proteins | sample RifCSPhighO2_01_FD_106056 | JGI IMG/M metagenome (GOLD analysis project Ga0155088, IMG submission 106056) | Candidatus Levybacteria bacterium RIFCSPHIGHO2_01_FULL_37_17
GTTCATTCTTCAATAGGCACGACATCATACAATAAATTGCACTTTGTCTGCTTGTTAGCCAATAATTTCAGATCTATTTCATTCCCCTCCCGGGGTGCTTTTCACCTTTCCCTTACGGTACTAGTTCACTATCGGTAGACTTTGATATTTAGCCTTGGAGCGTGGCCGCCCCAGATTCCCACAGGGTTTCATCGTACCCCATGGTACTTAGGAACAAACTATCGGAAAGTTAAATTTCGCTTACACGACTATCACGTTCTGTGGTGAGCCATTCCGGACTCTTCTGCTATCTAACTTTCATCGAATATCGTCTGCCCTGCAACACCACTATTACTAGTGGTTTAGGCTGTTCCGCTTTCGCTCGCCGCTACTGACGGAATCTCTAATGATTTATTTTCCTAGCGTTACTAAGATGTTTCAGTTCACGCCGTTCCCAGCCAAGGGTTATTAACTTCCTTGCGGAAATTTGTTCATCCTTGGTTGTCCGATAAATCGGACGGGTTGCCCCATTCGGAAACCGCTGGATCAAAGGTTGATGGCACCTCCCCAACGAGTATCGCCGCCGTCTGCGTCCTTCCTCGGTCAAAGCCTCCTAGGCATCCATTATTGGCATTATTATATAGATTTACCCACAATCAAATGATTGTGGTAAGACTTGATTCCCGTCAAATTTTTCTCTTGCGAGCAAAACTTAACGGGTATTCTCTTCACTTGTTAAAGAGCCTCATTTATTATTTCGCAAGTAGCGGTCACGCATGTGACAAGCGCTACGTACCAAATAATAAATTCTTCGTCGAGTGCTTGCACTGAGCGAGCAACGCGAGTCGAAGTGGACCGTGGCGGACTCGAACCGCCTACCTCTTCATTGCAAATGAAGTGTTCTACCGGGTGAACTAACGGCCCATGTCTCGCCGAAGTTCACCTTGAACGAAGGCGGACCCGAGAATCCTTGCGATCCAAATTAATTTAGATGAATTGTTGGCTTGCACTGAGCGAAGCCGAACGTGTGAGGAACTACTTTGAAGTCACTAAAACCGCTACGCGGTTGAAAAGTTTAATATTTTTAGTGTCGTCATAAAGTAATTTCCTCGTAACTCCAAGCAAAAACTTGGGTTAGATTCATTCACAAATCGAGTTTAACACAGGCTAAATGGAGTGTCAAGTAAGGAGATTACTCCGATTTGAAAATGGGTTGAGGGAGATTTTTGTTTTTGTTTTGCAAATAAATTTGAATCATTTTATAATGGTCAAAGGCTATTTCTTCTTCTTTTGGTAAATTGGTGAAATCAAACCACTTTTGCTCTGTAGATTCCCAATCTGCTTTGCCCTCTTTCTCTCCTGCTTCGCATACAAAAACAAAAGCTACATTTTGCCTTTCTCCATCTTGTGGATGACGATGAGGATTGTCTACAACCGCCAAAAGCTTTATATTATTCAGCCTGTATCCGGTTTCTTCATAGATTTCTCTTCTTGCAGCCTGTTCCATGCTCTCATCAAGTGCCATAAATCCACCAACCAATCCCCATTTACCTTCTGCTGGAACCCCTTTTGCTCTTTTTACCATTAAAAGTTTATTGTCTTTTAAGACTAAGTTGTCTACTACTACATGCCTTAATTGTGCTTTTCCGCCGTCTTCAAAAGTGCATGAAATCATAAGCTGATTATAGCAGTTATTTCTTCTTTTCTTCCCGCTTGTGTAATCTGAGGGAATTTTGCCATTCTACTGTCTCGGGATATACCATATTAATAACATCGTCTAAATCCTGTATTAAATCCTTTTGTAAAGCTTGGTATGGCGTTACCCAGGCAAAATCTGAATGCTCATTGTAATTAATGGTTACAAGTTGGATGGCGGCAAGTCTAGCTGTAAAAATGTGATAAATAAAATCTCCATCCGGATAAACTTCATAAATGGTATTAAAATAAGTAAGACTATCTCCAAGTGTTATCTGCGTTTCTTCTTTTACTTCCCTAATAGCTGTTCTTGTCCTACTTTCTCCATGATTTGACTTACCACCCGGAAGAGCCCATTTTTCCCCGTAAGGTTTATTAAAATTTCTTTGAAGAAGCAAAAACTTTGGCCCGTCTTGAATAAAAACACCGGATACTTCTGCTTGAGGATTAAAACCTTCTGGTCTTTTTTCAAACCACATAGACTGGAATTATAGCACTATTTCTTCTTTCCTTCCCGTGAAATTGCGTGATTTAGGAAATCGAGGTAGGTCGGGGAAACAATATCTATTGCTTTATTTAAAATCTCTTTTGTTCGAACTGAATCGACACTTTTTGAAAATTTAAGTCCTACAAGAATCGGAAGAACTTTTTCCGCCATGCCATTGAACGTAGACATTAAAGAAGGGGCAAGATTTTGAATATAATCTAAAATTATTCCTTCTGCTTCTTTTTTCTCCACCCCAAGATATAAAGAGCTATATTCGCTAAATAAGTTTTGGGCTGCTTTTGACATAACATTTTTGTATAAATCGAGAGTATTGGAAAATTTTTCAATTACACTTAAGTCAACTGCAGCTTCAATAAAATTGTGCGCCATTAAAAGCGAGTCGCGTCCTTTTTCAATCCCTAAAAGATCTGCGACGTCTTGATCTATATCTTTTGAGCAGTTAAAAGCATAACCGCCCTCAAAATCGTGCGTATAATAGTCGAGTAACAAATGGTATTTGAGTCCTTCTACAATTGGTTTGAATCTTGAATCGAGTGTTAAAGAATAAGCAAATTCGGAGTGTATTTTATTTCTGTCAATTTTTCCTTTTGATGTCCAGGCAATGTCAGGGAAAATAGATGCAAATAAAAGATCGGCATTTTCGCTCTTGGAAAGAAAATTGGCATGATAAACATGAGCTTGTGCAAACATAGAGGAATTATATCACTTCCTCTTTTTGGTAGAATACAGTTTATGAATCTAGTGGCTTTGGGAAATGTTTGTATAGACAAAAACAAAATTGAGAAAAGTCTCTACAAAAGCGCAGGCGGCCCCCCAAAATTTATGTCTTTATTTTTTAGCAAGGTGAAAGACGCCTCTTTTGGAATAATTGCCTCATATGGAGCTGATTTTTTGCCTTATAAAAAAGGCTTGAATCTGTATCCGTTAAGGCCTAATGCTTCCAATACTTTAGTTTATGAAAATATTATAAAAAACAGAAAAAGAACTCAGAAATGCCATTTTTATAAAGAGGCCTTACCACCTGTTATTGATAAAAACATAACAAATATTATAAGAAAATCAGATGTTTTATTTATAACGCCTCTTATTCCCCATTTTCCTGTTGAATATATTAAAAAGGCAGTAAAAATAGTCGGCAAGAATTGTTTGAAAATGCTACTTCCGCAAGGCTATTTTAGGCAATTTGATGCCAACGGCAACGTACTTTTTAGAGAATTTAAAGAAGCAGAGGTAATTTTGCCGCTAGTTGATATTGTTATTTTGAGTGACCAGGACTATCCAAACATAGAAAAATTGGCTTTGGAATGGAGTAACAAATACGGCACAACTTTTATAATTACAAAAGCCCATAAAGGAGCAACAGTGATTAATAAGAATAGAAGATCAATAATTAAGGTCAACCCTATTCCTGCCAAGCAAATTTTTGACTCAATTGGAGCAGGAGATGTCTTTGCTGCTGCATTTGGGTATTACTATTTTAAAAACAAAGACCTGCTAAAATCGGTCAAATTAGCAAACCAAGCAGCGAGGGAAAAATTAATTTTGAATGCCACTATTCTGTCGCAATGATCCAATTTGTGCTTGCCATCTTGGATACCATTCATCAATCATTTGGTAGTTTAAACCAAGTCTTGTTTGATGTGGTTGTCTAATAGTTGATCTCGCAACCAAATCGTTTACAGCAAGCTCGACCGTTCTATTGATAATACGGACTTGCTCCTCTCCAATTGCTGCGACCTTATCAATTGATTCTCTTAGCCGCCCTTCTGCAGTGCGGCTTGCTTTTTCATAATCATCTCCCAATTTTACTAACCTCGAAAACAGTGGGATCCTTGATATATCTATTCTTTGTGGAAGTCGTGAGATAAAAGTCATGTCGTAATTGTCTGTTCTAATAATCCTTAATGCGAGGTTTTCTTTGAAAAGATACGTTTCGTTTCCTTTTAAACCCAACTTATCAAAAATTTCATATTTAGCACATACCATTTCTGCTCTTTGTCGGCCCCTTTCTATGATATGACCAACAAGCTCAGAGTCTTGCTTTTCCCTATTAATTGCAGCTGCTCTTGCTAAACCAGCAGAAGATCTCTCGTTTTTCACAAAGAAGAATTATATAGGTTTTTAACTAAATTGCAACTTATTTCTTATTTGCGGGATTAACCATCCAGTCCCATGCAATACCTACTACAACTAACGCAATTCCTCCCCACAAAAGATAGGCTGTTAAGCTTGGGACAAAATATAAAACCAATAAAGCTATACCACCACCTGTTACCAAATGGGCAAGTGAATGCGGCTTCATGCACTCTTGCATCATTTTATCCATGTTCATTCAAATCACCCCCTTTAAATAAATTTACCGTGTTTGCAACCAAAATACGAAAGAACTGCGGCAATTACAAATCCAAAATAGCTAGCCCACATGGGAATTTCGTATGGTCCAATACTAACGCTCCAGTTAAATAAAACTCTTAGCAGGTGAAAGGCGGCCACAAGTCCGAAAATGATTCCGGCTACTCGAAAATAATTTTGCGAAGTCAAATTAATCACCTCCAATATCAGTGTTTCAGAAGCAGTCTAAATTGTCAAATTAGTGCGGAGTTGGGGTTGGTGTTCCGGTTTTTGTCGGAGAAGGATAATATGTTGGCGTTGGCGTTCGTGTTGGAGAATAATTTGGAGTTGGAGTCGGAGTGGATTGAAAATATATGTTAAGCGTTGGCCAATTAAGATTATTTGAATTTTCTCTTGAGTAGAATATCACATTGTCCGCCGAATCTGTCTGTAATCCAAGAGTTGCTAGTTTTCCTTGGTTTGCTTTAACCCAACTTGTAACGTCGAAGTAAACCAATGAATTTTTAAAGGCTTTTTTAACAGCACTGATACTTTGACCGATTGCTGGAGCGTTTTTATAAGTAATAGAAGTTTCAGACCACGAACTGTTTGAAACAGACTTAATGCTTTGAGTACCGTTTGACGCTGCGGCATTTGAATTTATTACTCTCATTGTAAGTGTAGCATTTGTAATTTTCCTGCCTGCAGTGCTTTTTAGATCAAACTTTAAATAAGAGTTAAATTTTGGACTTTTGTCGGCCCGCAGTGTTGTTTCCTTACCATAATTTTTATTGATATCCGACCTTACATATGCATCGGCAATTGGAGATAGGGTGGAAGTAGTCGGAACCGGAGTAGATGTTGGGGTCGGGGTAGTCGACAATGTTGAAGTTGGCGTAATAGTTGCAGAAATTGTGGCAACAGGAGTTGGAGTAATGCTTGCGCAGGATGGCAATACGCTTGAATTATCCGAGACTACGACTTGAGTTGATTTAGTAATTGTTTGAAGCCCGTCTCTTGCTATAACTGTAAGCTGTGCGCAGCCGACTTCAAGCGCCGTTAGTTCTGTGATTTGTCCATTTATTAAAGACAATCTAGCAGCCGAGCTTGCAGAACTCATGCTCCATTCATAAACTACTCCTGAATTAACCGGACTGCCATTCCCATCAAATGCCAAAGTCGAAAGAGCTTGTGTTTGACCCTTTAACATAAATACTATCCCTGGATGAATGTCGACCCTTGCTATTCCCCCGCCCCCTGCGCTGCTTCGGGTCGAAAGCGTAATCGTAGTTATTGCTCCCGCAAATGTTAAAAAAAGAACTGTTGTGACAACTAATGTTTTGGAGAATTTATCCAAAGAAGAAAACTTTTCCCAAAAAGCTTTAAGGGGATTTTGTTTTAAATCAGAATCTGTCCCGCCACCAGTTGCAATAATCTTTGGCATTCTCAATAATAGTGTGGTTTCCCCAACTGCTTGTCAAGTAGAATTATCTTTGGTGATGTTCGATTGGCTGCTCTTCCATTCCATCTAACCATTTTTCAGCTTCAAGTGCTGCCGCAGAACCGTATCCTGCTGCAGTTACTGCCTGTTTATAATGGGAGTCATGTATGTCTCCTGCAACAAAAATGCCCTCTTTATTTGTTAAGTAATGTTCGTGAACCTTAATAAAACCGGCCTCATCTGTTTCTATATCTTTGAATTTTGCAGAGTTTGGAATGTGTCCAATGGCTACAAAAACACCGTCAATGGGCATATCGTAAGTCTCATTAGTTTTATTATTGAACAGGATTACAGACTGAACTCGGCCTTCACCCTTAATTTCTTTGACCTCGCAGTTCCATAAAACTTTTATTTTAGGATTATCTAAAACTCTTTTTTGCATTATTTCCGAAGCCCTGAAAGAGTCTTTTCGGTGAACTATAGTAACCGAGGTTGCGAATTTAGATAAAACTGTCGCCTCCTCCATCGCACTGTCGCCTCCTCCAACTACTATTGTATTTTTGTTTCTGAAAAATACGCCGTCGCATGGAGCACACGAGCTTACTCCTCTTCCGATTTTATCCGCTTCTCCCGGAACCTCTAACCATTTTGTTTCTGCTCCCGTTGCAATAATTATTGCCTTTCCCTCGTATGTTTTTTCTCCTACGGTCACTTTAAAAGGCTTTTTTGAAAAATCAACGGACTCAAAATCCAAATCTATAAACTCTGTGCCAAACCTTTCTGCTTGTTTTCGCATAGCAGTCATTAAATCCGGCCCTTGAATGCCTTCCGGAAATCCGGGATAATTCTCAACTAAAGTAGTTAATTGGAGCTGTCCGCCCCATTTGACGCCGGCTATAAGAAGCGTTTTTAAATCCGCCCTTGTTGTATAAATTGCTGCAGTTAAGCCAGCGGGGCCTGAGCCAAGAATTATGACGTCGTACATAAATTATGAGGCAAGGACTGCGTCTATTTCCTTAGTATAATTGTCTTTGCTTTGGGCGCCAATCATGGTTTTAACCGGTTGTCCGTTTTTAAACAAAACAACACTTGGTATACTCATTATTCCATAGTTTTGAGCTGTAATCCCGTTTGCGTCTACATCCATTTTGCCTACCTTTATTTTTCCGCTATAGTCTTTTGCAAGCTCTTCAACAATCGGGCTTACAATTCTGCATGGGACGCACCATGCAGCCCAAAAATCAACCACAACCGGGGTTTGGGATTGCAGTACTTCCTCTGCAAAGTTCTGATCTGTAAAAGTAAGGTCTGCCATTTCTACAATAGGATAACCAAAGACAAGGTTTTAGTCAACTAGTGAAATTATATACAATTATAAAAGGTATAAAAGGCGATGAACAATATTATTGTCCAACTATGTTTACTAGAGCACCATTTAAGTAGCTTTTTATATTCGCATTATTTGTGTCCAAAATCTCATGCAAAGCCTCCGTACTATTAAAAGCATTATGCGGTGTAACAATTACATCGTCTCTTTGCAAAAGCACATGATTTATCAATTCTGTTTTATAGTCCTCGTTTGCAAGAAAATGTTTTGATAAAAATTGTCTTTCTTCCTTTAACTGCCCTTCTTCTTCCAAAACATCTAGCCCTGCTCCTTTTATAATGCCCTGCTCCAAGCCATAAAGAATTGCTTGTGTTTCAACCAATGCGCCTCTTGCCGTATTAATCAGGAAAGTTCCTTTTTTAAAATTGTTAATATTTTGCATATTTATAATATGCTCTGTCTCTTTAGTGTGCGGCAGATGGAGAGTTATGATGTCAGACAATGAGAGAACTTCATCGAGTGGCTTATAGACTACTCCCTTTTCTACTAAACCGGAGTCTTCATGATGATTATATGCCAACACCTTCATCCCCAAAGAAAGGGCTATTTCGCAAACGTTAGCCCCGATATGTCCAGTCCCCAAAACTCCCAAAGTTTTTCCGAACAAATCAAAGCCTGTTAGACCAACGCTATCGAAATTTCCTTTTTTCGCCCTCTCAACAGAGGGAATAATTTTCCTTGAAAGAGCTAGAATAAGGGAAAAAGTGTGCTCGGCAACAGTATGAGCGCCATAGTTTGGCACGTAAGAAACCGTAATATTTTTTGCTTTGCAGGCCTCTAAATCTATATGATCATAACCCATAGAGCGTGTGCTGATAAATTTTAAATTGGGCAGTTTTGAAATAAGCTCTGCGGTAATTTCCGAATATATAAAAATAGAAATAACTTCAGAATCAGCAAATTTAGCCGCCGCATCTTGAGTAAGTTTTTCTTCGCTAAACGCTGCGTCAGGAAACTGTTTGCTAATGTATTCTTTTTCCCAATCTTCAATTTCGAAAAAAACTATTTTCATTTTTTTAATTTTTTAGAAAGCATTGGCATTAAAAATCTATCCAAGCCTAACGCGCCTGATTTTTTCCAAAATGCCAAAATAACCAGCTCGCCCAAAAGCAAAACCGGATTTGTACTGACTGTCCCTGCAAAAAGATAATTGAAGTTCATAAAGGCCCCAAAAAAGGCTGCAAAAGGAGTTAGTGCACCTAAAATCAACCCTAATCCAACCGCTACTTCCCCAAAAGAAACAAGATAAGAAAATACTACTTTGTTTGGAAGGGCAATATTTTTGACAAATTCTGCGTACCACCACTGGACACTTGGATGCTCTCCGCCTGTTTTTGTCAAGGCGCTTGTTAAAAATCCGCCAATCGCAGTTCCTGCTTTATCTCCTACCCAAGATGAACTGGTGATTTTTTCAAAACCTGCCGAAAGCCATTGCCATCCGACGTAAACTCGTATTAATAAAAGAACTATCGGAAGCAGTAAATTTTTACTCACTAATAAAAGCGTAACACAATTGTAATACTTTTCAAACAAGTGCGTTATATTTTTAAAATAGGGAGGAGGTGAAAATGCAAGCTATAAATTTAGAGTTTTCTTTAGGCAACTTTAACAGTTTTTTCGATTTTAAACAGCTGTTTGAAAAAATCAAAAAATCATTTGAAAAAGAGCAACGTGACATGCTATTTCACAGAAGGGCAAAAAGGCAGGTACAGGAATATTTTGACGTTATGAAATTCTTTTTTACCTCACCTGACCGCATTTAAGCCTTGACAATGCTTTTTTAAAACTTATATACTGCCTTTATGGCAAAATCTCCAAACGCGCTAAAAAATATCTCCAAAACCGTATCCTCACTTAGAAAATACCAACCCAAATCCTATACCCCAATTCTTGCTATCCTTCTTATTGTCGCAGCTTTTTTAGTAGGCGTATTGTTTACAAAAGTGCAATACCTTGAAAAAGGCAGCACAACTGTTAATACAAACGTAACAAGCACAGATGGAACGACTCAGGCTCCATCCGTTTCAATTGAAAGTATCAAAGGGTTATTTAAAAAGGGGAATATATATTTTGGCGACGCAAATAAAAAGAACTTATTTGTAGAAGTAGCAGATCCAAGCTGTCCATACTGTCATATAGCAGCAGGGCTTAATCCTGAGCTTTCAAAACAGGTCGGGCCAAACTTTACTTATAAATCAGATGGAGGAAGCTATGTACCCCCAGTTATAGAAATGAAAAAATTAGTTGATTCGGGACAAGCCGGCTTTGTATGGATTTACACTCCAGGACATGGAAATGGCGAGATGGGGACTAAGGCTTTATATTGCGCTTATGAGGTTGGGAAATTTTGGGAAGTACACGATAAGCTAATGACAAACGAGGGATACGATTTGCTCAATAATGTCGTGTTAAATGATAAAACAAAATCAGGGGAACTGGTAAATTTCTTGTCTTCGGTGATTGATTCTTCAGCACTTAAACAATGTGTGGAAAGCGGAAAATACGATAACAAATTAAGCGATGATACTTCTGTTGCACAAACCTTAGGTATAACAGGCACTCCCGGATTTTATATCAATACTACGCTATTTGGCGGAGCCTACTCCTGGACAGATATGGAATCAGCCCTCAAATAAATTTTATCCATGAGGAATATAAGAAGTTGCAAGAAAGATAGAAACGATTCCCAAAATTAAAAATAAACTCTCCCAAAAAGCATAACCTTCTTTTTCTTCGTGATGAATTTCTGGTAAAAGATTAGTTAGAGCGATGTATAAAAAGAACCCTGTTGTTAAAGACAAAGAATATGGAATTATCCCCTCAATTCTTTCCCCTATAAAAAATGCTAGCAGCCCTCCGGCAACTGACAAAAGTGCTGAAAATATATTTATGATCAAAACTTTTTTCCTCTTCATTCCTTCATGAAGAAGAATTGCAAAGTCTCCTATTTCCTGTGGAATTTCGTGCGCAACAGTTGCAAAAGTTGTTATTAAACCAGCAGCCGGATTCACAATATAGGTAATTGAAATTACAACTCCATCAATAAAATTATGTACGCTATCACCTAAGATAACTAAGGGAATATTAACAGAGGTGTGTTTGCCTTTATTGACTTTTTGATGGTATTGAAACCAATGAATTCCCCTGTCTAAAAGATAAAAAAACAACATTCCGCCCAAAACCCAGAGAAAAACGTTAATTTCGCCACCTCCTGCATTTGCTACCTCTTCTGCGTGCTCTAGCGCTTCCGGTAAAAGTTCGAAAAAAGCAGTTCCCAAAAGCGCACCAGCTGCAAAAGATACCAAAAGATGCACCAAGCCTTTGGAGATCTTTTTACCCAATAGAAGAAGTACGCCTCCTACAAGGGCTCCTACTCCTCCAACTAAGGTTAAAATAATAATTACTTCGACTTGAGGCATAATATGTGGATTATAGCATGGGTCACAGGCATAAGGGAAACCAAAAGGTCTCCCCTAATGCTTGTTAATTTCGGGTCCAATTATACAGACGCTGAGTCGTAATCGGCTTTGCTTACAAACTTTGTAAGCATTCTTCCATCGGAGGTTTTTCCTCTTAATGCGTATCTGGTTTGGCCATTTACGTTATATTCTTTTCTCTCTGTAACCTCTGCGTCAACCTTTCTTCTTAATTTGACATCGTAAAATGTTGCGTTCATTTAATCACCCCCTTTGTAGCTTTTAAATATTAGTTCAGTTGAGGCTGATTTGTCAAGTAGGAATCGAGGCTAAACTACAGGATTAAAAAATCGTTAAGGGTTTCTTTATCTTCCGCCCATTCAACAACTACATCTTTGACGTCTGAAAATATATTGCCCTGCTCTATTATTTTAATAAGCTCTACAATTTTTTCTTTATCTCCTTGTACAAGAACTTCTACTCGGGAGTCCGGCAAGTTTTTAACCCAGCCAGATAGTCCGAGCTGGTTTGCTTTTTTAGCTATGAATCGCCGCATTCCTACGCCTTGTACAAAACCTAAAATAATTATATGAGCACTCATTTAAAGTGGAAATCTCCAATGTAGGCTAAGATAAGAAACCGCAAAAGCCTTCCTGTAAAAACGATCAAGAAATATTTTTTCAGGTCATATTTAAAAAAGCCTACAATAAGAGCTGCTCCGTCAAATATGGGATTTGGTATAAAAGATAAAATAAAAATAAGTGGGGTTGAATAAACCTTAAAAATATCTTCAAGCACTCTAAACCAAAGCCTTTTTTCTAGTTTCCTCATCACTATATGTCTAGTTGAATAACCAAAGAAAAAAGACACAGCATCCCCAAAAGCAGTTCCAAGCGCTGCAACAATTGCAACTAAAACAGGTGGATAGACACTTCCTCCTGCAATAACAGTAAGAAAAGCAGGTCCGGAAATAAAAAATGTTGCACTCGAGAAGAAGTTAATTAATAAAATACCAAGAAGGCCTAACGTTTGGCCGTCTTTGAATTGTTCTCTAAAAATAAAGGCAAGAATAGAAACTAAAGTTGAGAAAACAAAAAGAAAAATCCCAAATGCTTTTTCGTTATTTTTGAAAACTTTTATCATCGGGTTTGAGATCTGGTTTTTGATTTTTTATCTCTTTCAACTTCCATAAAAACAGTGCAATTTTGTTGTCCGCGTTGCTGTCTTTTACGAAAGAAAGACACTGTTCAAGAACCGAGCGGTGATTAATTTTGGCAAGCCTAATCCACATTCCTCTGTTTTTGTAGTCTTCCATTTCCTCCGCCAGCCAAATTCCAAATTGCTGAAAATCCCGCGATATATATTTGTCTTGCAGCGGATTAAAGCTTTTGAGAACTTGTTTAACTGACTTCATCCTTAAATTATAGCAGACTATTTTGTGTTAAATTGGTTCATTGCGGATTGGATGTTTTTTTCTAAAGCAGCAGTTAAAGCTTGCGTTGCTCTTTTTACTAAATGTTTAACATCTCGGCTTTCTCCTCTTTGAAAAGTGTCCAAAACAAAATCGGATACATTTTTAAATTTATGGTTTGCTATTTCAGCGTGCTTTTTCGAAGCACCAATTCCTAATCTAAATCTCCAAAATTTATCAGTTCCTAGGGACGAAATTATAGAATTTATACCGTGATGTCCGGCTCCGCTCCCACCCAGTCTTATTTTCATATATCCAAGTGGCAAATCGAGCTCATCTTGAACTATCCAAATATCAGATGGAGTGATTTTATAGAAACTTTTAAGAAGTGACACTGCCATTCCGCTATTGTTCATATATGTATGAGGTTTTGCAAATATTACTTTTTCGGCTGTTCCTTTTTTGGGAGTCCAATCCATAATAAAGATTTCGCTTTTAAGCTTCGCGTTTTTATCCCACTTGGTTTTTGAAACAGTTTGTGAATCTTTGAGCAATTGATCAAGCACAATAAATCCAAGATTATGTCTTGTTTTTTCATACTTTTCCCCCGGATTTCCTAAGCCAACAATAAGTTTCATGAATGTAGGATACTAGAAACTTCGCTGTTTGTCACTTGAGGAAAATTTTGATAAAACTCCGACACTGCATAAAAATCCTTTGGTTTTTCCAAGTAAAACAAGCCATCAAAGTATCTTTTAATATCTCTTAGAGTATCAGACGCAATTATGGGGGTGGCTAAATAAATTTTATTTACTTTGCTTTTCCTTAGAAATTCTTGTGAAGCAATAACAGTTGCGCCGGTTGCTACCCCATCATCTGCCAAAATTACATTTTTGAAATATTTAAATTCTGGTATTTGCAGCTGTTTTTCAAGAATTTTTATTTCAGCCATTTTGGAATCTACTAAATAGTTCTTCTGTTTTTTACTTATTCTAAGTTTTTTTACTAAATCGGAATTCCAGTAAACATTCTTTCTGCCAACCATTGCGCCAATTGCCAGCTCGGAATTCCCAGGCGCTCCTATCTTTTTAACGATTAGGGGTTGAATTGGTAACAGAAGAAATTCCGAAATAACTTTTGCGGTAACTATTCCTCCCCGCAATAAGCCCAGTACACAAGTATCTGTGCTTTGCTCAAATTGTTTAAGCTTAGAGAGTAGTTTTTGGGCAGCATCTACTCTGCCGGCAAACATGCTTTAGTTTACTTATAACTTGATTTAACCTGGAATAAGAAATACAGCTCTATTAAAAACCAGACAACCGCCATAACCAAGCCCACAACGCTAAAATAAAATAAGGTATTTCCAACTGCCGTACTAATTAACCCTAGAACTAATACCCAAAACATTAAATTCCAACCGCTAAGAGCTCGTTTTTGCAAAGGCCTAAACGCTAAAAGCAAAAGTACCCCGCTTGCCAAGCCTAAAACTGTCGTGATTAAACCAAACCCTGCAAGGCTTACTGTGGCAGCACTTCCTGCTAAAGGAGCTAATACTCCTAGTGCTCCAAAGCCAAGCAGTGACACCGCAAATCCTAAAACTGAAAGTACCCCAAGAATTACTGCAACCCATGGAGCAACCATTACGATAAAATCTTTAACACCAGCCGGAAGACTGGGTGCTTTTGCATATACGTCTTCAAGCGGTTTAATCAACTGTTTTGTTTGTGCGTCTAATGCGTCCATTTTTATCACCTCCTTTTTTAATTACAATAACTTTATACTTTAGTTTTCTAAAAGTCAATGCCAAGCTGTGAACTACTTTTATCTTGCGCAACAGAAGAGGCATCGTTCCAGATTTTTACTACCCCATACTGACCATCAAAGCCTGGGGAAATATCTATGTTTCCTTTTTTTACTTTTTGTAGTCCTTCTGCAACTTTTTCTCCTGCTTCTTTTTGGATACTTAAGCTGTCGACCCTGAGTAAAACATTCAGCTCATTTCCAAATGTAAGAGTTAATTTATCATAAAGTTCCTTAACTCTTAAAGAGGCAACTGTTAAACCTAGGGACTCTGCGATTATTTCATTTAAGGGAACAAGTTTTACGAATGGGGGGTGTATTTTTTTAGGATCTAAAATCCACTTTACCCCGTTTGAATTAGATTTAATTAGCTCTTTCCCAAAATCTTTTTTAGATAGCTCCTCAACCCTGTGCATTACCCCAACAGTTAATGGCTTTTTGCACACCGGACATATTGTCCCATTCTTTCGGGTTTGTTCTGGTGTTTGCACAAACTGGCAGTTACGGTGCCCTGTAAAATGGTATTTCCCCTCTTCCGGATAAAATTCTACTGTATAGCCGATTTTGAGCTTTGCACTTTTATCTTGTTTTATAGCTGCTGTGATATCCCCGTAGGTCATATTCTGAATTTTGAACTTTGAATTCTCGGCTGTGTTTTTTGGAGCAAAAACTGTCGCTTCTCTCCCCATTTTTGCAGGAGAATGTGCATCGGAAAAAGATAGAATAGTGCGAGTTTCAAGCTCATCTATTTGCCAGTTCATATAGGGGTCAGAGGACAAGCCTGTTTCAACGGCATAAATTTGTTTGGCATACTTTCCAAAACACTCTTCTATGGAGTCAAACCCGGAGTTTGAGCCATATAAAGAAAACCATGGCGTCCAGGCATGACATGGAATAATCATGGCCTTCTCATCAATTGAAAAAACTAACTCAGTTAACGCTTCAGAGGTTAGCCCAATTATAGGGCGGCCGTCAGAATTTAAATTGCATCCTCTTTTTACAAGTTCTGCCCTTATTTTCTCGCTTGTTGAAATACTAGGAGAGAAAATTAAATTATGGATTCTTCGTACCTTTCCGCCTTGTGTGTAAATACTCGAAACTTCAACAGATAAAAGAAATAGCGTATTGCTGTTGTTTTTAAGCTTGAATAAACCGCTTTCCACTTCTTGTAGCTGCTGTTCTATTTCGCGAAGCCATAATGGGTGCGTCCAGTCACCGGTTGAAAGTAAATTCAACCCTTTTTTTTCAGCCCAAAGTGCCATTGTTTCTAAATTCATGTCGCGGGATACGGCTCTTGAGTACTTGGAGTGTAAATGGAGATCAGCAACAATTTCCATACCGCCATTTTAACACAAACAACTTTGTTATAATCTTATTATGAAAGCATTTGAAGTAAGGGCAAATGGAAAAGTTCTAGATTATAGATTAGGGAAAGATTTGGATTTAGAGGAGGTTGGAAAATTTTTCAGAAAAAACTACAACGTAAAAAAAATTTGGCAGGAAAAAAGACACGTTGTGGGAATTTTAGAAAAAAACAACGTTCATTACTTTTTGAAGCTGGCGCCCACAGAGGGAATTTCGGTTGTTACACAAATCGAGGCAGACTGGAATGATGAATTTAATAAGTTAGTTGCAAGGACTACAGAGTTTTGGGTTCCAAATAATTTTGATAGGGGCTTTTATAAGCAAGGACTTTTTTATCTTATTACTGACTATTTTGAGGGAGAGCTTTTGGCTAAAAGACCAACGCCTGAAAAGATTGAGCAAATCTTAATCGAAGATCTGCCCAAAATAATAGAGTTCGGCGAATTAATCCAAAATTTGAATTTAACAATTCAAGGATTATCACAAAGAGAAAATGAAAGTTTTTTAGACAGAACAAAATCCTGGTTTAACGAAGTCCCACAAAAAGTTGTTAAGGAATATGGTGTCGGCTCCCTACTTAACTTAGTTGAGAACAATTACCTTAAACTGGCTAAAAAGCCGCGGCATGGAGATTTTACTCCTTGGCATATGTTTAGATTAAAAAATAACAAACTGGGCTTGATTGACGGCGAGCATGCTATGAAAAATGGCGTACAATATTACGATTTAGGATATTTAATTCAGAGAGTTTATTCTGTAATGGAAAATCCGGCATTTGCTCAAACTATTCTTGAAGAGCTGCTTAAAATAGGTTACGATTTGGAAAAATTAAAAGTAGTTTTAGCAGCCCGGGCGATTGGGGGATTTTGCGATGAAACACTGATTCGTAAAGAGCACGACTACGAGCGAGCAAACAAATTTAAAGAATGGGTTTTGGCATTATAGAGCTTCCCCTTGACAAGAACAAAATTTCGTGAAAATATAACTATAGGCAGTATTTATTACGTATTGATGCTTGGCCGACGTATTGAAGAACAATCTAAAATTAGAATTTATACCGAAGAAGACGTAACTAAGGCGATGCTCAATTTTACTGGCCACGACATTAAACCCCCCGATGATTTAATTGTAAGCTATGTTCCTTATTCAAGTTTAAAGTTAAAACCTTGGAAAGAAATAGAAGCTATGAATGCAGAAAATGCTTTAAGACTACAAAACCAACCGGTTACAATTTTCGAAGCGCCAAGACCAATGCTTGAGGCTATACGTAGTAGATTTAGAAAAACAGCCTTAGTGTTCCTTGCGGGTAATCATCGGTAAGCACTTTCCTTGTTGTGGAAAAACTGCTATAAGCTACTTCTTTTTATACTGATTTTCATAGAGTCTTTTAATTTCACTAACCTGCGTTGCATCCTCTGCGCTCTTATCTTTACCTCGAAAAGAGACCAGTCGTGGAAATCTTAGCGCAAAACCTAACTCACTTTCTGTTTTACCAGCTGTGTGTAAAGGAGAGCGAGTTATTTCATCGGCCAAAACTTCTATTACAATTTCTGGTGCAATCCAAACAGATGGAACAATAAGACTATTTACTCGAGCTGGTTTATGATCTACCTTTATTTTATCTGCTCTCTTGTGGATTTCTTTCCACTCCTCATCTGTTAACCCCGTGCCAATTCTTGAAATTGAAACGAATTCGTCTTTGTCCTTTTCGTAAACTCCAACCAAAAGTGCCCCTGCTCCGAAAGCAGTTCGCTTGCCGCGCCCGGCAATATAGCCTAGTATCACGCAATCAATTGTGTCGGATAACTCCCCATCGGAGTGTCTTTTTAACTTTACCCAATTAAAGTTGCGGCCACCTGCCTCATACGGGCTTTGCAGCTTCTTAACTACCAAACCTTCCAAACCTTTTGAAATAGCGTCTTCAAGAAGAATTGAAAGCTCTTTTGGATCTCCAACTGTCTGATTTTTGGTACGAATCAAAACTCCGTCCTCTTTTATGGTTTCTTTAAGTATTTTGATGCGCTCTGTTAATGGTTTATCTAAAAGCTGCTTACCATCTTTATATAAAATGTCAAAAACAAATGCCTTTAGGGGAAGTTTAATCGCAGCTTCCTCGATTCCATGTTTTCTTCGCCTTTTGGTAGTCTCTTGAAAGGGCAAGAATTCTTCGGAATCAGGATTATAAGCAAGAGCCTCGGTGTCTAATATTGCCGTTTTTGCTTTCACCTGTGAAAGTGCTCCTTTAATGAGCTCCGGAAACATATGCGTCATCTCCTCTAAATTTCTTGAAAACATCCGTACTGTATCCCCGTCTTTATGGATTTGAACCCGAAAGCCATCATATTTATACTGAACGTCAACTTGGCCCATTTTTTCAATTACCTTTTCCGCTGTCGGAAGGCGTTCACAAAGTTCAGATCTTATTGGAGAACCTACTCTTACTTGCAGTTTTTCAACTGACCCTAGCCCTTTTTCCCACAAAGTTTTAGCAATCAGGCCTAAATCCGAAGTCCTGTTGTACGCTCCTTCAAGAAGTTTTCTCTTGGATTTGTCTCCCAATTTTGCTGTAGCTAGTGCATCAAGAATTGTAGGATCCCCAATTCCGAGTCTCGTGTTTCCAAGCGGAATTCTTACAAGATGCTTTGCCGATACTGCATCCACTTTTTTTAGTAATCCAGAAAGAAGCGCTTGTCTTTTTTCAACTGTCCCCTCACCCTTTGTTTTTGCAATCTCCCTTAAAGTCTCAAAAGCTTCCGATACTGTTAAGTTAGAGCTCTTTGAGGTTTTGGCAAGCTCATATGCAGTTTTACCCATGTCCCCCAATTTGTTAAACAAACTTAGCACTTTTTCTTTATTAGAACCGTACGCGTTTGCAAGTGCTGCTGCAACGCTTTTTTCAGCCATCCCAATTTCGGTTGCTTCAAAAAATGGGGCAATTCTTCCTTGAATTAAATAAACTATTTTTTCAATTTCAGAAGCCGGTGTTTCTTTAAAAAGTTGGGACAAAATTTCTATTAAAGAAAGCCGCGAAGACGTTTCTTCAAGTTTTTCTAAATATTGTGTAAATTTACTAAATTTCATATTATGCCATTATATACTTTGCGCCTTTTGTAACCCCATGTTTTTTAATTATTCCAACTTTTAGTAGTGCTTTGAGCTCGTTTAAAATTGTGTCCTCGGAAATCATGGGAAACAAGCTTTCAAAAGCTTGATTCTGCAAATATCCCACTTTTTGGATATATTCTATGATTTTAAGCTGCCTAGGGGTTAGCAAAATTGGTGACCCACCTAACTTCTCTTTGAGCTTCGCATCAATTGAAATTGTTTCTACTTTTTCCCTTATTTTTAATAGTTCGTATGATAGGCCCAGCGTATAGTATTCAAGCCATTTTGTTAAATCGCCCTCTGATTTTTCAACACTTTGCAAAGCTTCGTAATACTTAAGAGCATCTTTGTCAAAATATTCTTCCAAAGAGAAAAAGCGTCGAATGTCATATCCTTCCAAAAATAATATTAGGGTTGCAAAAGCGCGAGCCACTCTTCCATTTCCATCCAAGAAGGGATGAATTCTTACGAATTCGTAATGAACAATTCCAGACTCCAAAACCGGATGAATATCCTGTTCTTCTGAGCTTTCTGTAAACTCCAATAGATCTTTAATTTGGAATGAAACAGCAACTGCCATTGGGGGCCTAAATGAAATTTCTCCGGTTTGAGAGTTTTTAACAACCACCTGGGTTTTTCTGTACACTCCGCATTGCGCTTCCGGCAAAATTTTATTAACCGTCATTTTATGAAGTTCCTTAATTAAATCTTGATCTATTTTTACTTCTGCATCCTGCATTCTTAAATTTTCTATGTACCCCAGTACTTTTCTATAATTTATAACCTCCTGTACATCTCTTTCGCGTGCTGCAACATTCTGCCCCATCAAAACTTTTTCCGCCTCTGTAAAATTAAGTTCGTTTCCCTCGATATGGGTTCCGTAATGAACACTTCGAACAAGTGCGTCTTCTCTAAATTCCTTTTCAAAATAGGGCAAAAGAGGTGCGTGGTCTATTATTTCTTTGGATGCTTCGATGCTTCCAATATTTTTGAGGATCTGGTTGCTAATATAAAATTTAGGCTTGTACATGCGTAACAATTAACGCATAATTCCCGAAAAAAGTCAATTGTGATATAATTTTACCTATGGCAAAGGAAACCGCTAGGGAGAAGAAGCTGCATAAAGAATTGGTTAGCCAAATGCTAACTTTGGCGACAAGCGGGTTTGGATTAGTTGCGGCACTCGCTTGGAATAGCTTAATTCAGGAGTTTGTTGCAACTTATGTAAAGAAGTTTTTGCCCAATGGAAGCGGAATAATTTCTCTTTTAATTTATGCTCTAATTGTTACAATTTTAGCAGTGACTATAACCTACCAGCTTTCAAAGTTGAAGGATAAATTTGAATAACTAGGAATTAATTCTATCCAACCTGTCTATAATACTTGATCCTCCTTGATACCAATTTTCTATTCTCCTTGCAAGTTTTATGCCGCTGAAATGTCTCTCGCCGGTTGCGTTATTGTAGCTTGCGCACGCTTCCTGGCAATCTAATTTAACTCTCGATGACTTGGGTAAAGAATCTCTTCTTTCTATCGTATTTCCTCACCCCATTTCCCTACCACTTTAATAGTAGTCCCATTTTTTCACAAAAGTCAAATCAAAGAGTCTCCAAAAACCAGTTAACAACTTTATCATCTGACTCTTTCTTAAGCTTCGGAATTTCTGAAATAGAATGAGATGCTCCTTTTAAAACAAACATTTCTTTCTTTATTGCATGTACCGCACTTGTTAGATAATTCTTTACTACCCATGGTTTGACAACTTCGTCTTTTTCATTTTTTATTATTAGAAGATTGCCTTTAAACTTAGAGATTCCCTTATATGCAATAGAACTTAACCACTCTTCTCTTGAAAAATCCAATTCCTCAATGCTGTCGACATATGTATCCAAAGTTTCATCAGGGTAAACTGCCGGAGCTCTAAAAACAATTGATTTTATATGGTATTCTCCGGCTATTACAGCTCCAACAAACCCTCCAAAACTTGAACCAAAAATTCCAACTCTGTCCTTATCAACATTTTGTTTCAGTAAAAATTCTAAACCACCCCGTGCATCGTCAATCCCCATTCTTTGAGTTCCTTCTTCAAGTATTCCGTCGCTTTCGCCACATCCCCGAAAATCAAAGGCAAAAGCCATAATTCCATTTTTAGAAAGTTTCTTGCTTAAGTCTAAGTATCGACCTCTGCTAGAGCCTCTACCGTGATAAATAACAACAGAAGGAAATGGACCTCTACCTTTTGGCGTAAAAAGTGAGCCTACTAAATTTAAAGCCCCTACTTTAAATTCAACTTTCTTTTCCATAATTTTATAACTTTATTACTTTCATCTTTTTAAGATATTTTGCAGATACGAATTCTTTGTGAGTTGTAGAAATTATTGTCTGTTGTTTACCCATCTGTTCCAAAATAAGCTTAATATGACCGCTATCAAGTTCGGAAAATATATCATCCAGTATTAAAAGCGGCTTTTTGCCTAAGACTTTTTCTACGTACTCAAGCTCCAAACTTTTAAGCTGTAAAACAGCTAATCTTTGTTGCCCTCTGCTTCCAAAGTATCTTACATCGTGAAGATCGTGGTTCTTCATAAGTAACGAAAAATCGTCTCTGTGCGGCCCAACCAAAGTTACACCTGCTGCAAGCTCTTCCCTTTCGTATTGCAAAAGTCGAGACTCTGAAATTTCACTTTTATCGTAATTTACTTTAAACTCGAAAATATCTTTGGGAGAACTATTCACAAACTCAATAAATTCTCCACGTTTCTTAGTAATAATTTGTCCGTTTTCTATGATCTGATTGTCCCAGTACTCAAATTGTTTTATAACTTTCGAGCCTGAATCGCGAGCTACTTCAAGTAGCGCATTTCGCTGTCTTAATGCTTTAATATATGCAATATTTGCAATTCTGTAGTCTCTGCCTACCTGCTCTAAAACATTGTTTAAAAACTCCCGCCGCAAGGTTGGCGAATCCACAATAATGTCTAAGTCTTGAGGTGAAAATAAAACTGCCGGCAAGTTTCCTTCAAAATCTACTCTTCTTTTAGCAACTCCGTTGAGTAAAAATTTTTTAAATTGAGATTTGTTTCCACCTAAGTTTCCGTTTGTCAGAATTACTTCGAGTTCTAGTTCTGAATCTTCTAGACTAGCTTTTACTCTTCCGATTTCTTTCCCAAAATAAATCATTTGCGGGTCTTTGTCCGCTCTGTTGCTTTTCCCCGTTGAAATTAAAAAAATAGCCTCGAGCAGATTGCTTTTTCCGGCAGTATTTGGTCCAACAATTAATGTTGAGGTGGGTGAAAACTCAAAATCCGCCTTTTTATAACTTCGGAAATTTTGGAGGTAAATACTCTTAAGCATGAATGCTGTTATTCTACCACAGTTACTTTTGATGAACTGGGCAAAAGTAGGTGCCGCGTCCGGCTAAGAAAGTTTTTTCTATAATTCCTTCATCGTTTTTAGAACATTTTTCACCTTGTCTACCATACGCCAAACTGTGGTGTTGATATTCTCCTTCTTGCCCTAATACATTTACAAAGTTTAATTCCGATGCTCCGCCATATTTCATACTTTTTTCCATTACTTTTAGTATTGAATCGTAGAGAGATTTAATTTCGGAAGAAGTGAGGTCTTTTGCCCGCCTTTTAGGACTAATTCCTGCGAAAAAAAGAGCGTCATTTGCATAAATATTTCCTATCCCGCCTATTCTAGTTTGATCCATTAAGAGTGGCTTTATTACAGTTTGTTTGCCTGAAATTATCTTATTAAACAGTTCAAAAGTTAAATCTTTAAAAGGCTCCGGCCCCATGTTTTTAAAGAATGGCATTTTTGAAAGATCCTCAGTTTTTACTGCCCTTATCCAGCCAAAACGTCTTTTGTCATTGTAATAAAGATACGCACCCTTATCTAATTTGAAAATTACGTGGGTAAATTGGTTAGGAATTTTATCCCCCACTTTTTGTGAGAGCATTATTTTTGAAGTTTTATCGTCTCTGTATATTAACTGTCCTGTTAATTTAATATGAATTGCGAGTGAATGTTTATTTGATAAATCAATAACCAAACCTTTTCCAAATCGGCGAGCATCAATTACTTTTGCTCCAACTACATCTTCTACTCTTCCTTCAAAAAGCTTTGCAACTTTAATTTCAACATCCAATATCTTGTGCCCGACAAGATATTTCTGGAGTCCTAATTTTACTGTTTCAACTTCTGGAAGCTCCGGCATGGGGGAATTATATCACTAACTTTGGGGTTTTTGCGCTAGACGATCTCTTGACGCTATTTGATTTCTAATAGCCCTTGCTTCACTTTCTGCTTGTAGCACAACTTCAATTCCGTTTTCACTAAATGCTCTTACCATTGATTATTTTGCCTCGTCAAAATGTTCTTTAGCTTGCGTATAGCCATATCCACTATTCTCACTTGAAGGCATAGCGCTAATCATTTTATCGTGAGTTGTATTGTATCTCGCAATCATTGCTCCGAACTCTTCCGAACTCCCTTTCGCAAAAATTTCTTCTGCAACTGCCCAAGCCCTTATCATTCTGACTGCATTTAGCCTTTTTTCATTCAACTGCTCTTGAAGTTCGTCAAAAGGGGGTCTTTCTATACGCGGTGCTTGTCTTTCATGTGCATCTACCATGTGTAGTTTATACTGCTATCTCAAGCTTTTGTCAACAAATCTTTTTATTTCTTTTTTGAATCTTTCTTTAGAGAATTTTTGGGCGTGTTTTACAATTTCATCTGTATTGAACTTAATTTTATCAAACTTTTTGATTGCATCCGATAGGCTATTTACAGTAAGCTCGTCAAAAAATATTCCAGTTTTTCCATCAAGTACAGTTTCTTTTACCCCTCCCGAGTTATAAGCAATAACAGGAGCGCCTTTTGCCATTGCTTCAATAGGCATTATCCCAAAATCCTCGTCTTGGCTTGAAAATATAAATGCTTTAGCGCCAGTGAATAATTCTTGTTTCTTTTTATCATCAACTTCTCCTAAAAATTCTACATTTGAACCTGCTAGTCCGCGGAGCTCGCTTCCGTAACCAGAGAATTCTCTTCCAAATATTTTGAGGGGTAGATTTAATTTTGTACAAACTTCTATTGCCAAATCTACGTGCTTTGGCCTCGCAAGCCTTCCTCCGGCAAGAAAATAAGTTCTTTTCATTGAAGAATTAGATGAGGCAACGTCAACTGGCGGATAAATTACAGTCGAATCTCTTCTGTAAAATTTTTGGATTCTAGACTTTACCTCTTTAGAATTTGCAATAAATAAATGGGGCTTTTGTGCCGCTTTAAAATCGTAAAGTCGCAAAAGATGCATCGGGATTATTCCTAAAACTAAAAGGATTTTTCTCCACCAGACGCTTTTCCACGGGGCTGCAGTTGAGTATCCATATAAATATCTCGGCGGTGTGTGACAAAAGCAAATAAGCTTTGTTTTGGGACCAATTTTTACAAAATTTGGGCTAGTGTAGGTGCCCGTTGCAGACGTTATAACAAGCTTGTAACCAGATAAATCAATTCTTCCAAAAACCATTGGCGCAATAAGGCGAAAATAAGAAAGTAGCTTGTTTTTAAAAGGAACATATTGGAACCAAGTCGTATGAATTTTTAAATTTTTGAATCTTTCTTTGTGCGGGCCAAGGAAAGAGGGAGAGTAAAAAGCCGTATAAATATGCGCGTCCGGATAAATTTCGCAGAGTGCCTCCAACACTCTTTCGGCCCCTCCGAATTCCTTAATATAATCATGAACTATTGCGACTTTCATAAAAGTTCCAATTGATTTTCTTCTTTTGCCTTTTGCGGCTGAGGAACTACTTCGTTTATTTCTGTTATTTCATCTACTTTTTCTAAATTAAATCTTTCGATTAGACTATTAAACTTTAGCATTTTAAAACTTGCATACAAACTTTTTTCATCGATATCTTTTACTTTTGCTTCTTTGTTGTTAAATTTAATTGGGGCATTAACATCAATAGCTGCAAGTTTTTTAGCCAACGCTGCCTGCTCGGCATCGTTTGCCAGTTTTTCCGAAACTTTTGGGGCAACTTCACCTAAGTTTTGATAAAGGTTCTCGATTGTTTCGAATTGTTTAATAAGTTGAGAGGCTCCTTTTGGCCCAATCCCTGTGACACCAGGATAATTATCAGAGGGGTCCCCGACTAAAGCTTTGTAATCCGGGATTTGTTTCGGCTCTAAGCCGTATTTATCTTTTACAGCTCCTTCGTCAAAAAATATAAATTTAGTAACACCAATAATTGGCGCCATTACTTTCACGTGCCCGTTTACCAGCTGCAAAAGGTCGCGGTCTCCCGACAAAATTACAACATCCTCCTTTGCCTGTTTAGAAATAGTTCCGATTAAATCATCTGCTTCAAACCCATCTACTTCGAATATTTTGAATTTTGCCACTTCTAAAACTTCGTGTATTAGACCAAATTGTGAGCTTAGTTCGTCAACCATTTTTGGCCTTTGCGCCTGATATCCAACATATAATTGCTGTCTAAAAGTCGGCGCAGCTCTGTCAAAACAGACCACAATATACTGCGGTTTTAAATCATTTATGACCTTTAAAATCATGGCGAAAAATCCGTAGACTGCATTTGTCGGTTTACCTTTATGTGAGTGCAAGGGAGGCAATGCATGAAAAGCGCGGTGAACTATAGCATTTCCATCAATTAACAAAAGCTTCTGGCTCATGGAGCTGATTATATCAGTTTATCCTGAATTTATTGAAGGGCAATACTATTTTTCAGAAAGCTTGAGGTAAACGTAGGCTTGAGCAAGGGATGTAAGTGGCACTGTTACTAAAAGTCCAACAACTAGAAGAAAAAATCCAAAAACATTTAAAAGAAGCGATACTATTCCAAGACCAAGTAGCGAATAAAAGTTATTTTTTGTTAACTTCCAGCTTGCTTTAACAGCCTCAATTGGTCCTATTCCCTTCTCTATAATTAAGAAGCTAACAAATTGAAGTCTTACCGCAAAAACAATTCCAGGAACAATCAATGCTAGAAAGCCCAAAAATATTACTATAGCTGAAAGAAAATTTGCTGCAAGGAGCTTAAGGACTATCATGTAATCCTTGAGTCTGTCAGAAATTTTGGTTTTTCTTTTTTTTAAGATATTTATCATAAATGTCACCATTGCAATCTGTACCAAAGCACCGAAAATCCAGGACTCAATATTTGAGAGGATTGTATCGAGCTGGGAAAATATTGCGACATTTATTATAGAAATAACCCCAACTGCCACAAAAAATAAGATTATTTTTTTGAGGTTTTTTGTTAAAGTTTTCCAAGAGGCAGAAATAATTTGGTCTATATAGAGGTCCATAAGTTTATTATTTGTTCAATGGTTGTTTCTGTCAAGAAGCAAAATTATATAAATACCTTGGCATAAGCAGCTTTTTTGGGGCCGATAAGTTTTTCAAATTCTTCTGATTCAATTGTCTCTTTTTTAAGCAGTTCCTCAGCTAGCACATCTAGCTTTCTTCTTAGCTTCTTAAGAACGTTTGAAGCTTTAATGTATGCCTCGTCAGTTATCTTTTTCACCTGCTTATCAATTTTTGCCGACATATCAGGAGAAATATTTGCACTTTCATAAGGCATTCGCCTATTCTCCCCATCCAGATTAATCGGGCCTAGTTCGCTCATTCCATATTGCACTACCATTGTTCGTGCAACTTCTGTAGCTTTTGCAATATCATCAGATGCCCCGGTAGTTAATTCTTTAAACACTAGATTTTCTGCTGCTCTTCCTCCAAGCATTACGGCTATTTCTTCCATTAAATGCGTTTTTGTCTCATGAACCCTGTCTATTGGTTCCATCATCGTGTGTCCCAAGCTCATTCCTCTGCTTACGATTGAAATCCTGTGAATTGGGTCCATGTTAGGCATAAACCAAGAAACAAGTGCGTGTCCTGCTTCATGATAGGCTGTCATTTTTCTGTCCTGGTCTGACTGAAGTCTTTTTTTCTCAGGCCCAAGTTTTACTTTTGTTGCCGCTTCTTCCAAGTCCTTCATATCTATATTTTTCTTGCCAAGCCTTGCCGCCAAAATTGCAGACTCGTTTAGCATGTTTTCCAAATCAGCTCCAGAAAATCCCACTGTTCTTTTTGCAACCCGTATCCAATCAACGCCTTTTTCAAAAGGCTTACCTCGTGCGTGGATTTTAAGAATAGCCTCTCTTCCGATAACATCCGGCAGCTCAAGCATTACGGTCCTATCAAACCTTCCCGGCCTAACTAAAGCAGGATCTAAAACATCAGGCCTGTTTGTTGCGGCCATAACAACCAGCTGCTCATTTGGAGTGAATCCGTCCATTTCAACAAGAATTTGATTTAAGGTCTGCTCTCTTTCATCGTGTCCACCCATAAAACCCGCACCACGTTGCCTTCCAATTGCATCAATTTCGTCAATAAATATAATTGCCGGTTGGGCTTTTTTAGCATTATTAAATAAGTCTCGAACACGGGAAGCACCAACGCCAACTAGCATTTCCATAAACTCGGATCCTGCCATAGAAAAAAATGCAACTCCAGCCTCGCCTGCAGTTGCTCTTGCAAGAAGCGTTTTGCCCGTTCCTGCAGGTCCAATCATGAGTACCCCTTTTGGAGTTCTTGCTCCCATTGCCTTATACTTGCCCGGGTTTTTAAGAAAGTCTACAACCTCTGTTAACTCCTGCTTTGCTTCATCTACCCCTGCGACATCTCTAAAGCTAACTTTTGGTGTATCTTTGCTATACAGCTTTGCAGATGATTTCCCAAAAGAAAAGATTGACTCCTGCGCACCTCTTGCCTGTCTGAAGATAAACCAGAAAAACGCAACCATTAATACAATTGGTAAAATCCCAGTTAAAATATTTATCCAGTTATTTAGACTTGTTTCATCTTTTACCACAACTTTTGTTTTTCCTAAAGAAACGTTTGCATCTTTAAAAAGTTGATAAACGCTTGCATTAGTCTCTTTAAAGCTCTCAAGTATTTGGTCTTTTTGTTTTGCGATTATTTTGTTTGGGTAAACTTCAATGGAGTTTACTTTTCCGCTCTTTACATCTGAAATTATGGTTGAAAGCGGAACGGTTTTGCTTTGTTCGGAAGTTCCGGTTCCACTAGGCTGAGTTATGCCAAAGAAAAGAAATGCGGTAAAGAGAATCAAGAATGCGTAGATTAAAATATTTTTCCACGACCATTTTATTTTTATATTCTTAAGTCTTTTGGGCCTTTTTAAGGTTGGCATAAGTAGGCCAAATTATAGCATGCTCAAGCTTGTGGTTCAATGGTCAGGAGAAGAGTGATTTTAATTCTGAAAGCGTTTCTGCTGCGATAATTCTAGTTTTCTGTGCTCCCTCTTTTAAAATTAAATCTAATTCACTATCTTTAAAATCCAATCTTCTCTTTCTAATCGGCTCTAAGAATTCATTTAGTATTTTTGTTAAATATTTTTTAACTTCTACATCTCCTACTTCTCCTTTTTCATATTGTTGCTTGAATTTATTGATTTGTTTTCTGTGTGAGTCAGAACCAAAAGCATCTAGATAAATAAAAACAGGATTTCCCTCAACAGTTCCGGGATCGTTGGCATGAATTCTTTTTGGATCTGTGTACATTCCCATAACTTTTTCCTCTACTTCTAGCGTAGAATCAGATAAATATATTGTGTTATTTAAGCTTTTCCCCATTTTGGGGTTTCCATCAGTTCCAGGCAGTTTTCCAACTCTTCCTATTAAGGCTTTTGGATCTGGAAAAATCTCTGAGTTTGAGATTTTATTAAAAGTACGTGCTATTTCTCTTGTCTGCTCTAAATGAGCCTCCTGGTCCTTACCAACAGGAACGAGCTCTGCTTTAACGCACAAAATGTCTGCAGCTTGTAATATCGGGTAGTTTATAAAGCCTAGGGAGAATTGGTCACCAAGCCCTTTGGAGGATATCTCATCTTTAATTGTCGGGTTTCTTAAAGCTCTGTTATGAGACACATACATACTGAAAATCGAGGCTAATTCATATATTTCGGCGATTTCTGACTCTTTGAAAAAAGTTATTTTTTTGGGATCAAGCCCCACAGATAAATTATCCAGAAGTACTTCTTTTGTATACTCTTTTATCTTTTCGGGGGTCTCGGAAAGAGTTGTTAAAGCGTGTGTGTCTGCCAGTATAATGAAAACCTCGTACTCACTTTGAAGTTTTACGCGGTTTTCTAAAGTTCCAACGAAATGGCCTAGGTGAAGTTTGCCCGTAGGCGTATCACCTGTTAATATCCGTTTCATGGACTAATTATACATTAAAGCCAGGATTTTTTGAGAGTGGAGAAAGAATTATCAAGAATTGACTCTCTTATTTTTTTTGTTAAATTGAGAAGAAAGTGGACGTTATGCAGGCTCAATAAATTGTAGGAAAGTAGTTCGCGAGAACGGAATAAATGATGGATATATGCTCTACTAAAATTTTGGCACGCATAACATTTGCAGTTTGAATCTAGTGGTTTTGAATCTTGCCGGTATTGAGGCTTATCGATATCTGTTCTAAATCTATTTTTGATGTTACCTAATGGTGGTGAAATAAAAAAGAAACCAGTTCTGCCTATTCTTGTAGGAATTACGCAGTCGAAAGTATCTATTCCACGCTCTATTATTTCAAAAATATCATCAATTTCTCCAATTCCTAGCTGATGTCTTGATTTATCCTCAGATACATTTGCAACTGTCCAATCAATTACTTCGTACAAATTCTCTTTGTTTAAATGCGCCCCTCCCAAAGCAATGGCATCAAAATTTTTATCAACAAACTTTGCTGACTCAATTCTCAATTCCCTGAATTTTCCTCCATGTGTTACTCCAAAAAGAAGCTGGTTTTTGTTTTTATGAGCTTTTTTTGAGCGTATTTCCCAACGATTTGTTAGCTCTAAGCTCTCTTTTGTCTTCTCAAAATTGTATTTGGGAGATTCCAAATCATCAAAGCAAACTATTAAATCTGCTCCCAGTTTTTCCTGAATTTCAATTGAGACTTCTGGACTTAATTTATGAGTCGAACCATCTATATGGGACTGAAAAGTAACTCCTTCTTCCGTAATTTTATTTAGTCTTGGCTTTGCTTCCTGCTCGATTTCATATTTAGATTCATCCCGCAAAAACTTAACTCCTCCGCCTTCTTTTCCAACTCCTAAGGAGAAAACCTGAAATCCTCCGGAATCTGTCATAGTCGGCCCGTTCCAGCTCATCCATTTGGAAAGTCCCCCGAGTTTTTTAATGAGATCCTCACCGGGTCTAAGATGTAAATGGTAAGTATTTGCCAAAACTATTTGTGCACCAGCTTCCATAAGCTCTCTTGGTGAAATCGCTTTTACGCTTCCTTGTGTCCCAACAGGAATAAAAGCAGGCGTCTCAATATCTCCATGAGGAGTTTTAATTACCCCAGCGCGTGCTTTTGTCTTTTTATCTTTTTTAAGTATTCGGAATTTAGGCTTCATAATTGACTAATTATACAATAGTGTTATAATCCCCTCCATGGCAGCTGAGTTTCTTGTAGATTTAGAAGCGAGAATAAAAAGAACGGAAGCAAATGATCCAGATAGAAGTCTTTTTCGTGGTGTCCGCCAAATTACCAAAGCCTATCTTCGCGCAAGTCAAGAAAAACCTGCAAAAAAAGAAATGCCTTTGGAAGAAAGAAGAGAAGTTCTCGTCCAACGCCTCCATAATATGTTTAGAAATGTGCCTGACGATACTCCCATCGGCATTGTAGTTCCCAAATTCAAAATTTCTGCTTCAGACAAGGAAAAGCTAGATTCTATGCAACATTATCCCGAATGGCATGCTATCGTCATCGATACAGATCCAAGAGATAGACAACTATTGTGGAGCATTTCCCGGTTGTATACTGTAGGTTTCTATCAAACTTTTGGTGAATTAAGAAGAGCACCTGAAGAGTCTTATTTATCTGTTCGTGTAATTGGCGAAAAAACAGCTCATTTTATAAAAAGAGTTTTCCCTACGCCTACAGATTAAGTTTTCCTACTTCTTTTTTAAACTGCTCGCCGCGGTCTTTGTAGTTTTTAAACATGTCAAAAGAAGCACATGCCGGCGTTAGAAGAACTACATCACCAGAAAGAGCAATTTTAGATGCAGCCAAAACAATTTTCTCCATACTGTCTGCGCCTTCAATCAAAAGTATTTTGGAATTAGGCGACATTTCCGCTTTTATTCTTTCCCATTCTTTTCCTATTCCAATTATTGCTTTTATATTCTTTTTTGAGCTCAAAACCTGGCCTAGTTCTTCGAAATTGCTGTTTTTAGAAGAGCCTCCAAGTATTAAAATTTCCGGATTTTCGAAAGACTCAATTGCCGCGATCGCAGCTTCAGGCACGACGGAAAACGAATCATTATAATATTCCACTCCGTTTACTTTACCAACTAGCTCTAATCTGTGCTCGAGTCCTTTAAATGTTTTTAAAACTTCTTTTATATCCTCTACTTTTACTCCTTCCAAAAATGCGGCGAGCGCGGCAGAGCACGCGTTTTCGAAATTGTGCTCACCTCGCAAGCCCAACTCACTTGTCTTAACTACCTCAATGTTCTCTCCGTTAGCTCGAATAACTATTTTTCCGTCTCTTGCAAAACACCCTTCCTCGACTTCGCGCTCTCTTGAGACAAAATAAACTTTTCCCTCAGTAAGAATGTCCGATTCGATACTGGGAGGATAGTCCCTATTAAGAATCGCAAAATCAGACTTAGTTTGAAAACGCAGAATATTTCTTTTGGCAGAGATATACTCCTCTACCGAGTCGTGATAATTTCTGTTGTTGGATCCGTCAAGATGGTCAGATGTAACCATTAACATTACTCCAATATGAGGGCTTTTGTGGAGATCCTGTAATTGGAAACTGGACAGTTCTAATACTACAACTGCCGAGGAATTTAATTGTTCAATAAATTCAAGAGGGGCCTTGCCTATGTTGCCGCCTAAATATACATCTTTTCCACTTTTTTTCAACATTTCATAAATTAATGTTGAAGTTGTTCCTTTTCCTTTGGTTCCGGTTACACCAATAATAGGACATGGACACATGTCAAAAAAGAGTTTTGTCTGAGAAGTAATTTTAGAAGTTATTTGTTCTGAATTATGAGTTATAAGTTTGCTAATTTTAATGCCGGGGGAACGGACTATTAAATCATATTTATCCAAACCGTCCAAGTAACTTTCCCCTTGAGAGATGTCTAGAATTGTGACGTCTGCGCCTTTTCCTTTAAGAAATTTAGCGCTCGATTCTCCCTCAACAGCCTTACCAATTATAGCTATTTTTTTTTTGTTAAAGTCTTTCATAAAACTTCATTAGGGAATCTTCCTTATATTCATCCCTCTTTGATGCTATTTCTAATGCTTTTTTAGCTTCCTGAGGGGTTCCAACACATTCAAACGGCTTAAAACCAGAAACTCCAATTGTTTCTTTAAGAAGAGGCAAAAGCTTCTCGTCCTCAAATAAATTTTTACCAAAAATTCCGATCAGCTCCTGCTTTGGAATAAAAGCCGAAAGTAGAATAAAAACAAATAAGCATTTTGGGCACTCACCACACCATCTTTTTCCCTTATTTCGATCATCGGAATTGATTTTAAAATTCCTGTTACAAGATGAAAACACGGTGAAATATTTATTATATTTTGAGAAAATTTCCGTTATTTCAAACTCATCTAGCTCTCTAAGATAGGACGAATACTCTACGTCTGGGGTTATAAATTTCTGCGAATAATCTTGGAATAAACGTTCGAATTCTTCTGATTTACTCCACTGGTGATTTATCTCCTCGCCTAAATAGTTTACGTTACCAAAGTTTGCGCTTTTTTCATTAGATACCACCACTTCTGAATAGTCGTAAAAAGCTGCAGCCATAATTCCCAAAAAAGCATAGATCGCAGATACGGGAACGTGACCATTATAGGTGTCTTGCCTCTGATTTAGTTCAAAAAGTTTAGTGTCTAATTCTGTTTTGATAACAATAGGAATCTTCCCTATAATTTTTGCTATTTTTAATGGAATAGCGTGTTCTCCTATCATTAGGATATCAAACGGCTTTTCCATCTCTTTGAATTTTTCCGAAGTAACAATAGAGTCTTTTCCGCCACCCAACAGCACGAGAGACCGAGTTTTGCGCGGTATAGAGATAACGGAAGCGGCATTCACTTCATAAGGAAATTTAATAAGTCCTCTATAATCAATCTTATTCTTGTAGAAAAACTCCCCAAGACCTTTTGTATAGACTTTATTCCAAAAGTCGGCCTGCTCTCGGTTTAAGCTATTTTTTTGAATTATGATTTGTTTTGGGCAATATAACTTCCAGTAGCTAATTCCCAATATCAAACTCAGATTATCAAAAATCTTTTTTAGAAACTGTTCTGGGATTTCTGCTTCTACTGAAGGGAAATAAATTTTTTCGACAAATTGATGACTTTCTTCTCCTTCAACTGAATAATCAAAGGAGGCTTGACCTTTCTCAAGGTCATATGTATAACCTTTGAATGTGAATTGAATGCTATTCATTGAGGCTAATTATACTTATATTGAGGGCCTTAAGCAAGAAATGTACCAGGGGTGGGGATCGAACCCACGACCGCAGGGATATGAATCCTGTGCTCTACCACTGAGCTACCCTGGCGCGAGTCTATTTTAACAGTTGTTATAAACGAGGTCAAATGTTATAATTTATGCTCAACGCGCGGGGTAGTGTACAGTGCACGTGAGGCTCATAATCTCACAGGCTAGGCGCAACTCCTAGCCCCGCAACAAAATTACGGTTTTTGAGCTTGGAGCTTTGCAATTGCCTGAAGCGTAAATCCATCCCCTGTTTCCGAAAGAAGCCTTGAATTAAAAAATTTTATTCCTTCCGGCTTTATTTTTTCATTAAGCTCTCTAATCTGTCCCTGCAGCTGCGGCGTAAATTTATATACATCTCTTCTTGAATCTTCTATAACTTTTTTGGTTCCATCTGGATTGACCTCGACTCTTTGACCTTTTCTTTTTAGTACTACCTCTTCGGATTTTACTTCCAATCCGAAAAACTTAACGCCCTCACCCTTTCTTGTATTTGCTACGAAAAATGCAGAATTAGGATTAACCCCTCTTCTGCCTATTGGTTTAATTCTTGAACCTAGGCTTTCTACACCCGTTTCCATTGCAAATTCCCTTTCTGCGGTATCTTGGTGTGATTCTTGAGGAAGAGAAAATCCCCTAGAAGCTTCTGTTGAAAGACCGCCCATTTTTTTTCTTTCCTGCCTAATGGTTCCAACGAATAACTCGCCGTCTAGCCAAAAGTAAGGAATTGTGACAGATCCTCCGCCGTTTGGCTCTCTAATTGCCCATCCGTCGTATCCTTCCGGATTTTGACCATAAGAAACCTCAACGCCCATCCTGGCATTTTGTGATTTTAAAGCTGCAAGCTGTATTTCAGAGGTATTTCCTTCAAAATCTGTAGATGTTGCTTCCCAGCCTTGTTTTTCCCTATCAGGAACCGGCTGTAGAAAATCTTTTCCTTCCATATCCTATAGCATAACAAGTCCTATATTACTTGTCAAGTTTAAAAGAAAAGGTTCAGCCACTGTTTCCAAAAAGGATCCTGTTTTTGAGGTTTTGCTTGGCTTTCACTTGGGATTAAATCAGGCGGAATAATGACATTTAGCTCCCCTTCTTTTACCCAAAAAAGCTTATTTCTTGCTTCTTCTTCCACAAATTGCTTCCTTTGAGCCAAGTCATATTCTGCCTTTAGTTTTGCATTTTTAGCTTTTTCTGCTTCAAGTTTTCTCTGGGCTTCTTTAACAACATCCTGCTTTCCTAAAAGATCAAAAATCGACCCTACCAATCCGTTAATAATAAAGAGAAGGACTACAACAGCAATTAGGTAGGCAGCTTTTTTCACAATACTATAATAACATAACTTTAGAATTCCTAGTTGACTAACTGCAATTTACGTGATATTATAGGCCATTAGATGAAACAAGTAAGCCTCCGCTCTGCCCTCGAGGAGTTTAAAAATTTTCTTAAAAACAACCAGAAAAGCAACTCAACAATAGTTGCATATGGTAAGGATATCGACCAGCTTTTAAGCTTTCTGGAAGGCCTGGGAAGGGCTGAAATAAGCCAAGTTAGCCGAGAGGATTTGGAAGGATTTTTAGCCAAACTTTCCAAGGAAGGATATACTCCAAAGTCAGTTTCCCGAAAAATAAACTCAATTAGGACTTTTTATAGATTTCTTAAGGTTTCGGAATATATAGACGAGGACCCCTCGCTTTTAGTTTCCCACCCTAAATACGAGCTTGCACCGCCTAGAATTTTAACTCCAACAGAATATAGAGCATTGCGGGATGCTGCAAGATCGGACGGCCGAATGTTTGCAATAATCGAGCTTTTACTTCAAACGGGAATTAGAATTGGAGAGCTTGCAAATTTAAGGCTATCTGACGTTGGAAAAGACACATTGCACATACTTCCCTTTGAAAAACACGAGGAAAGAACTATTGCTTTAAATAAAAGAGCTCAAGAAGCGTTGCAAAGATATATGACGTTGCGGCCAAAGGTGGTAGATGATCATTTGTTTGTTACCAAGAGCGGAAAGCCGTTTTTGATTAGAAATATTAGAACCGCGGTAGAAAGATACTTTAGACTTGCAGAAATTCAAGCTGCAAAAGTTAATGATCTAAGGCATACTTTTGTAGCCCACCACTTAAAACACGGGGTCTCGCTGCAAGTATTGAGTAAAACGCTTGGCCACAAAAGGCTTTCTACAACCGAAAGATATCTTCAATACGTGCCCGAACGAGGCAAAGATACCTCGGTACTCACTGAACTTTAATGACAGAACAAACATCAAAAACTCCGCGTATCGAATACTTACGTTCAGTTTTTGAATCAAATGTCCTCAGTATAGATTTATCTGATCTAGTTGGAACAGTTGCTGATTCAATAATGGAAGAGGATTTAGAATCGCTTGAATTTGTCGCTACCAGAGCTAAAGAATGGTCCGATCCATTTAAGGATGTACTAGGTAAACCTCAGGATCACGGATATGTAATTTATGAGGAGGACGATGTTTTTAAAAGCCACCTTATGGGAGTAATCCAAGGCATAGGATTTGTCGCAGACAATGTTCTTCAGAAACTAAAATTGGGCGAGAGACCCATAAGACAGCAAACCTTTGGCTGGAATTATAGAGGCGAAGCGGTTAAATAAGTGCTCCCGCTTGGATTCGAACCAAGGACATCTACTTTATAAGAGTAGCGCTCTACCACTGAGCTACAGGAGCTTGTAACGTATTTTATCAGAGGCGGGCGCGTTGGGCAATAATAGGCTCCAATTTATTTACAGGAACTCCATACTTTATTCTTGAAAGTTCTCTTATTAACTCTGCAACCCTGTTATTCTCTGCCTGTTTTTCCTTAGTCATATCTCTTGTTAAATCCATAGAAAAAGATGTAACAGGCTCGTTATTAACTATTGTTTTAACATAGGCATTATAAACATCAACATTTATTAAATCCGCCTCGGTAAAGGTAGGCTGGAATTCGTGCTGTAAATAATTAGCGTCCGTTACTCCGACTCTAAATGCAGCTAGTGTTCCAACATTTCCAAAAATTGCGTTTTTAACTTCCTCATCCATCTGCCCTATAAACTGGTTTGCAACTATTAAATTGAGCCTGTATTTTCTTGCTTCAGACAAAATCTGGGCAAAATCAGGGGTGGCAAAATTTTGAAACTCGTCTACGTAAAGGTAAAAATCACGCCTTTGGTCTTCCGGAACATCTTGCCTGCTCATTGCAGCAACTAAAATTTTGGGGACTAAAACTAGTCCTAAAAAGCTCGCATTTTCTTCGCCTATTTTTCCTTTTGACAAAGAAACGAGTAATATTTTACCTTCATCCATTGCTTTTCTAAAATCAAACGCGCTTTTGCTCTGCCCAATTATGTTTCTCATCATTTTGTTGGTAACAAATCGGCCGAATTTGGAGACAATATAGTCCAAGGTTTCCGATTTGTGGAAGTCTGAAGTTTGAGCAATCTGGTCTGTCCAGTAGCGCCGCACAATTGGATCGGCAACTTTAGGCAGAAGTTCTTGTACAAAAGACGAGTCGGTTAAGGCTCGGACTACTTCGATGAACGTGTTGCCCGGCTCGCTCATTACGGTTAACATTGCATTTCTTATAGCATGCTCAAAGCGGGGGCCTATTATTCCGGTTTTGTTGGGATCATAAAGCTTATACATGAGTCCTACAATTGAGCTTACAATGTAGTGTTTTTCCTGCTCGGTTTGTGCCTCTAGCATGTTTAATCCAAGCGGCATTTCGGTGTCTGAGGGATCAAACAAAATAACATCTTCCGCTCGCTCGGGGGGGATTAGGGGCAGCAGTTTATCAATAGTATCATGCGGGTCTATAAAGCAGACTCCTTCGCCATTTTTTATATCCTGCAAAATCATGTCTTTTAAAAACTCTGATTTCCCAGTTCCTGTTTTCCCTATTACATACATGTGTCTTCTTCTGTCGTCTTTTTGAATGTAAACGGGTTTTGCCATACCTCTGTAAGTGCTCATTCCAAGATAAAGGCCTTTGTCGGGAATTTGCACTGGAGCTGGCGCTTTTTTGGCATTTAGCCAGAAAATGTGGGGCGTCTGGATTGTCTTATTTGGGTAATGGTAGAGCCCGGCAAGCTCCTCACTTGTTAAAACGGAAAAGTTTCCGGTTGCAGGAAAGTAACGGTATATAAAATCAGTAATAAAGCTTCCTTTTAAAAATTGCTTTTGTTTTGTAAATTCATTAAATGATGCAAACTGGTCAAACGCAGACTCCAAGTTATGCAAATGAGCCTCGGCTGCTTCCTTGGTAGACGAAGAAACAACAAGTCTTATTACTGTGTAAAACCCAGGTTTCCCGATTTTTTGCTCTACTGCTTCAAGCTCTTTTGGGTCTGATGAGTATTTTGCTGTTTCAGGATTTGATTCTCTTTTTTTTGTATCTGCAATGTAAGTACGGCCTAATTTGCTCCACTTTGAATCTGCTCCCGATATTAAAATCTGGATTGCCGCGCCTTCCCCCACGCTCATTTTTGCCAAAACCGAAGTAATTGAAGAGAGAGGATCCACAGCAAATTCTTTGTAAAATTTAAGTGGTTTATAATTGCTGTCCTTAAGCTTAAGAGTCTTATAGGCAACGCTTCCGGACTCTGAGAAAATGTTGTACTCGTTGCCTAAAATATAGCCTTCCTTGGAATAGCGGGAAGTTGTTTCTTCAACTACTCTGATTTCAGCATCTGGGTATGAGGCATTTATCTGTTTTTCGACCATATCCTTGTATTTGTTGGGGGTGTAGATGAAAAAACGGATATCGCCGGGCATTCCTACAATTTCAAAAGAAATATGAGGCCTATACTTTAGAAATTGTAGCCTTCCGCTTGATTTTATTCCTGCAAAAGCGCTGAAAAGCTGCTCTGCCGCATCTATTTTTATTTCATTATCCCGAGGAAGCGCCACTTGAAGAAGCGTTGAGTCAAGGGAGTGTTTTTCCCGCTCTCTGTTTCGATACCAAATTGCCCAAATGTAAGCAAAGCCAGCCAAAGCTGCGGTTATCAAAGCAAGAGCTCCTGCAGTTATTACTAATGCAAATATCAAATTTGTAAGTGCGACTAAAGGATTCATTGAGTAAGTGTTTTTTTAGGTTTGAATAAATTCATGAACTGGTAAATTTTGTGGACTAAAGTGGCTAAAAAAGCTTTCGATGGAGCTGTATAAACTCCCTCGTCTCCATGTTCTTTTACATCCAGATTTACTTGTTTTTGTGACTCTTTCATAATCCTTTGTGCTTCCTCGTCACTCATTGGAAGAGTAACGTTTGCTCCAGTATCTGCTCTTAAGGGAATTTCTGAGGGGGCGTGTTTTACTCCGATTTGATCGTGTTTCTCATCAAGCTCTGCCTGCTCGGTATGGGATTTTATTCCAATATCTTTTAGCTCTTGCTCCACGCTTGGTGCGGTTTCGGAAGAGACAGACTGCTGAATGTAATCGGAAACCGGTCTTTCCACTTCTTTAGCAGTACTCGAAACTGGATAGGATTGTTGAACTTGTGGCTGAACCTGCGTATTCTGATCAGCAGTGTTATCTTGAGAGCTATTTATCTGTTGTTTTATTTTTGAATCATCCATTTGAATTTATTCTATCACAAAAATGGGGGTGGTCTTTATAAAAACTTTACAAAATGACTAGGCTTTGGAGCTTCCGCAAACCGGACAATTTGTAAGCTTACCACTTGCAACGAGCTCGTATTCCAAATTATCTGGTTCCCACCCGCAATTTCTGCACTTAATTTTATAACAAATTTCGCAAGTTTTCTCTTTTTCCATATTAATTTAGTTTAGAATAAGGCGCGCTCTTTTTACAATTAGGACAACTTATTGTACCGCCTCCAATTTCTGCCTCAACCTGTTTATTACAAAATGGGCATGTACAGCAAAGCTTGGTTTGCTCAATATCTTTTTTTTGACCAAACTGGCCGACGCTGTATGGAGCGCCTATTGTCTCTACTCCACCCATCATATTGAATCCCCCGGAAATACCAGGACATGGCCCGTTAGCGATTCTAGGCGTAATAAGGCCGATAATCATCGCTCTTTTTTCTACGTCTTCTCTTGATGAGAATGATGCCCATTTAATTAAGTTTTGTAATTCTTTTGTATCTCCACTTAATACAACGGCTAAAGCGTTATCAGATTCATTTAAAACCGCATTGTACTTTACCCTGTGGGTGAAAAAATCATAAGGATTTTCAACAAGAGAGTTAATATAGCTAGATATTACAGGCGCAATAATTCTATTTATAATTTCGAGTTTCTCTTTTTCTAAGGCATTAACTCCTTTATTTAAATACTTTTGAACATCGTCCGAAGTCTCGAAAACATCAGCTTCAATTGGGTTTTTCAGGAAATCTGAGGCTGTTTTATGTCCTTCGCAATCGGAAAACGGCTTTAGTTTTTCTTTGTACTCCTCAAGCGTGAGTGTAGAGAGATATCTGTTTAGCTCGATAAATCTTCTACCATCTTCACCTACTTTTAGCTCGTAAACGTCAAAAAAATTATTTGTATAATCGGAGCCCTCTTCGCCTTTTGATGAGACCGATATTCTTTTTGCTCCAGGTTTTGCTTCCTTTTTTGTTAGTTCCTTTTGGATTAATATAGCACCCGACAGCTCTGCTTCTTCTCTCTCAAAATCTAAGGGGTTTCCATATTCCTTCCTGTATTCAACTCCTGTTCTTATCATCTCTTCCATTGACTGATCCAAGCCCTTTGCGACCATTGTGTCTTCAACAATTTCAAAGCGGGTGGTCGATTTAATTACTTCTACACGCTCCCCGACATACGCTTCTAACTGTCTTCTTGTATAAGACTTAAGCTTTTCCCGCTCCGATGGAGGAAGCAAATGATAGCTCTTATAGTCTCTTTCATCAAAAGATGGATTGTAGACTAACCTTCTTTCTTCCCCAAAATTTGGCTTATATGCTCTTCTTTCTATCATCTGCTTCTCCAGATAACTTCTTTTTTCTTCTCTTTTTTGTTAACAAGTCTTGCATACACGAACAGAAGATCGGAGAGTCTATTTAGATAAATCAATATATCTTTGTTAACGCTTTCCTTTTCACTTAAGGCAACCACTCTTCTTTCTGCTCTTCTTGCTAATGTTCTTGCAAAATGAAGTTTTGAGCCTGATTTTGACCCAGAAGGAAGAATGAAGTTCTCAAGAACTGGCAGTTTTTTTGATAATGCGTCTATCTCTTGTTCAAAACTCTGAACACGAGAAGTTAAAAAATCTGATAGTTTCGTATCTTTATTTTTAGCAATAGATGAAACTGCAGAGCCGATTTCAAACAAATCATTTTGAATACTAGTCAGCCTTAATCTTAATTTCTTGTCTCTAAGATCGGAAATAACAACTCCTAAGAAACTATTCAACTCATCTATTGTTCCGTATGCTTCTACCCGCAGTGATGCCTTGGAGACCGTTTTCCCTCCGTATAATGAAGTTTTTCCTTTATCCCCAAACTTTGTATATATAGACATAAAAAAACTCCTCGTTCCCGAGAAGCTTAATAATTTCCTGGTCCCGGGAACTGCATAAGGTGGTTTTCCGACTTTACGGTAGCGGCACTGTGGAGGAATTACACCTCGCTTACCCTTTCCTTATTGATACTTTTATTAACAGGTTGGACAACACATAATTAACATTCCGAATATCCGCATGCGTAACATTTTTTACAACCTTCTTCATATGCAAGAGATGCTGCCCCGCAGTCTGGGCAAATATCGTAAAGTCCTGTTTGTACTCCTGCTGCTACGAGCTCTCCTGTTGGACTTGAAGCAAGGGTTAATTGCTCAAGCTTTACAACTTCCTGTTTCAGCTCAACTCCAGAATCGGGGGGTAGAATGTGAGATTCTTCTGCTTTAATCGTATTGCCGTTTGTATGTCCGTTTGAAAGACCGTTTCCGTTTGTTGAGTGGCCATTTATCAAAACATTTTTGTCTTCTACCACTCCGTTAACCCTAAATTCAAAGTGCCTCGACAAAACTTTTGCTACTGCATCAGGCAGCGAGCGTACCCGGTTTTCTCCAAATCCAACGCTTCTTGCGCCACCTATTCCAATAAGCTGGGCGACAACCTGTCTTACTCTTTCCCTTGGAGAAAGTAGTCCGTTTAATCTTAGGTTGAGAGATATCATTCTTCCTAAAGCATCTGCCATTGCCGCTACATCGGACCCCGATTTTCCAACTGTTATAAATACTTCGAAGGGCTCTTTTGAAGTATTGTGGTTAATTGTTATATAAGTTTTGCCAACGGGAGTTTCGGTTCCGTAAGTGACTCCTTCAACCACCATTGGCCTTGGAATAACCGGCACTTGTGGGATTTGAACAACTTCTGCTTTAACTTCATCTTTTTTATCTTCTTTTCTTGACAGCACCCCTTCCCTGCTTCCATCTCTCATATAGGTTATACCTTTAAGCCCACTGTCATATGCCATTGTGTAGAGTTTTTTTACATCCTCTACTGTATGTGCATTTGGCGCATTAACGGTTTTTGAAATTGAACTATCAATGTAGTCTTGGGCAACCGCTTGAACTTTGACATGTTCTTCGGGGGTCAAATCATTTGCCGACACAAAAAAGTTAGGTTTTTCTGCGCCTGCATTCTCTTTTTTCCATTCTTCAAATAGCGGATGGTACATTAAATGCTCACCGAGTCTATCCCGTCTTATAAATTCAAACTCATAAACCGGCTCAACTCCGGATGATACTCCCGAAATAAGGGATGTCGTTCCAGTTGGTGCAATAGTTAAAAGGACCGCATTTCTTATTCCTTGTTTGTAGATTTTCTTTCTTATATCCTCCGGCAGTTTCTGGATATGATATCCTTTTTGATATAAATCTTTCTTGTATTTAGGAAAGCTTCCTTTCTCAATAGCAATATCGGAAGAAGCAATGTAAGCATTGTCTCTTAATGTTTTGAATATTTTCTCAATTACGGGAAGACTTTCTTCCGAGCCATATTTCATCTTCATTTTTATTAATGCATCGGCAAGCCCTAATATTCCAAGCCCAGTTCTTCTAATGTCCTTTGCCACTCTTTCATTTTCTTTATAAAAATAGTATGTTTCATCAATTACGTTATCCAAAAATCTCATCGCAACTCTTACGTCTTTTCCAAAATTTCCATAATCAAAGACTCCTTTTTTGTTTACATATGCAGCCAAATTCATTGCTCCTAGGTTACATACTGCCCACGGAGAAAGAGGCTGTTCACCGCAAGGATTTGTGGCAGAAAGCCTCTCGAAATACCAAGTGTTGCTTCTTTTGTTGCTTCTATCCAAAAAGTGAAGTCCCGGCTCGGCAGACCTCCAAGCCGCCGTACATATTAAATCCCACAAGTATTTTGCTTTAACAGTTTTATAAACCTTAAGCTTACCGCCTGCTTTTTTCCATTCTTCAACGTCGCCTTTCCACTTTTTGTCATATTTTTTATCGTCCAAATCAGGGAAAACGAGCTGCCAATCGCCGTCTTTTTTAACAGCGTCCATAAATGCATCTGACACACAAACCGAAAGATTTGCTCCGTTTATTTTGCTTAAGTCTTGTTTTACAGTTATAAACTCCTCGATATCCGGATGCCAATCATGAAGCATCAACATCAGGGCACCACGTCTACTTCCACCTTGCTGTACAATATCTTTCGTCGCCAAAGAATATAATTCTGCCCAGTTCATCGGACCCGAAGAAAATCCGTTTACTTTTTTTACTCTTGCGCCTCGGGGACGCAACGAGGAAAGGTTAAGTCCAACACCACCTGCTCTTGCCATAATTTCAATCATTTGCGTGAGATTTTCCATTATTCCACCCCTACTATCCGGAGGGTTTGGAATTACGAAACAATTAAAGTAAGAAACATCATAGCCAGTTCCCGCGCCTGAGAGTATTCGGCCTCCCGGAAGGAACTTAAAATCATACATTGCTTCAAAAAACTTCTTTTCCCACTTTTTACGGTTCTTTACTTTTTCGACACTGGCAATAGCGCGAGCCACTCTCCTCCACATCTCATCAGGAGTTTTTTCCAGAGGATTTCCAGCAGTATCTTTTAATGAATACCTGTCTAAAAATACTTTTTGTCTTACGCCATCTAATTTCATAATTTGTCTTTCTTAATTGATAAGCCTTTTTACTTCTTTTTCAAAATCTTCAACGTCTACGAAGTTTTTAAACACACTTGAAAATCTTATATAAGCCACTTTGTCTAATTTTTTAAGTCTTGCTGCTACCATATTGCCTATTTTTTTACTTTCCACTTCAACTCCTGTTTCTCCTCTTAGTTCCATTTCGATATCTGTTACTATTTGCTCTATTACATCAAGAGGAATTTTTGTCTTTTCGCAAGAGCGTATTATTCCTCTTTTTAATTTATCTCTATCAAATTGTTCCCGTCTTCCGTCCTTTTTAATTACTATTAAATTTATATTTTCAATTCTCTCGTAAGTCGTAAACCTTTTATTGCATTGTCCACACTCGCGTCTTCTTCTTATAGTCTCTAAGTCTTCACTGTCTCTTGTTTCTACTACTTCTGTATCTGTTAATCCGCAATATGGACACTTCATACATTAATCACTAGATTTAGTGTTAGAAAAAGCATATGGCACTACATTTACCCTGTCAACTATTAATATATATATCAAATAAGGTCAATTTGAAATTTAGCCTCAAAATATAATTTGTGGAAATAATTTTTAGATAAATTTTAAAACTCACCGATTTTTTGTGAACAGTTTATAAAATGTCTAAAAAATTCTGTATAAAAAAAATGCTCTATTGGGGCAGTTTAAGCTGGTTAATCGGACTTTATTATTTCCAATCTTTCCTGAAAATCATGTGCCCTTGCTTCTAAAAATCTAAGATTTAAAAGCGTATCCCCTTTTTGTTCCGATTGCATTTCCCGAATTACAAACTGGTGTTTTTTAGAAGCGGTAATCATTTTATCTAAAAGTTGTTCTACATTTTCACCTTTTTTCTTTGCTTTAAAAATGTTAGAAATTGCGTCGTCAAAATAATTTCCGCTTTTGGAAAGAGTTGTGATAGCTAGATCATCTTTTGCTTTTTCCAACAGTGCTTTTCCAGCTCCCAATCTTTTATCCGCCTGTAATAAATCAAACTCCGCTTTTTTCATTTCATCTCTTATCAAAAATTTTAAGATATTATCCCGTATTGCTTTTAAATAATATAAAGGGTTGTCGGGCAAGAGACCGGGATAGACAAGTTCGTATTCAACTTTAGGAAGTGCAGAAGACGTTGATACGGTTTGGGCCAAAGATTTACTAAAGAATGATGAAATTAAGACGAGCAGTAAAACGATTAAAATTCTTCTAAGCATGTTAGGATTATAGCACTTTTTTTAAGAGGCAGAATATTTTTTACCAACCATTATTACTTCTTCAACTAATCTGTTCGCATATCCGTATTCGTTGTCATACCAGGCTATAACCTTAACCATATTTCCTATTACTTGAGTCAGCGATAAATCGACAATGGATGAATAAGAACTTCCAATAATGTCAGACGATACAATTGGGTCATCTGTTACAGTTAAAATGCCTTCAAATGCGGCGAGCTTACTCGCATTTCGCAGTGCGCTGTTTATTTCCTCTTTGGTCGTCTCTTTCTTAAGAATAAAGGTAAAGTCAGAAAGAGAACCAACGGGTACAGGGACTCGAATCGCAAGTCCGTTGAACAAACCTTTAAGCTCCGGCAAAGCTTCTGTTGCAGCAATTGTTGCACCTGTTGAGGTTGGAATTATATTTTGCGAAGCAGCCCTTGCACGTCTGTAGTCTTTATGTCCACCATCTTGGAGCTCTTGGTCTGAAGTAAACCCATGAATTGTCGTCATCATTGCCTTCTCCACCCCGAAGCTGTCTACCATTACTTTTGCAACAGGAGTTATGCAATTTGTTGTACAGGACGCATTTGAAATTGCATTTTCTCCTTTGTATTCTTTGTCATTTACAGACAAAACATAAGTTGGAATGCTACCCTCTTTAACCGGGGCTGACAAAACTACAGACTTTGCCCCCGCCCCTAAGTGTTTTTTTAATCCTTCTTCATCGGTAAACTTTCCCGTTGATTCGATTACGACATCCACACTTAAATCTTTCCAGGGTAAAAGGGTTGGGTCTTTTTGCGAAAAAACAGGAATTTTTTTATTGTTAAGAGCAATATAGCCAATCAAGTCCTGATGTGTTGAGTTTTTCTCTTTTTCCGCATATGAAACGTCCAGTGCATAAATCGGGCCGTAGCTTGTATCGTATTTTAAAAGATACATCCAACCCTTTATATCAGTTGAACTTCCTGCGTTTATTGCAACGACATCAATTTGATCCGAATACTTTTCCAAAATTACCCTATGTGCAACTCTTCCGATTCTTCCATAACCATTTATTGCAAGTCTTACCATAAATTTAGTATAACAGAGGGATTAAAAATGGGACAAGGGGAAAACAAATTATTGAGTTTTTAATTCATCTCTAACTCTCATTAAAGCTTTACCCATATGATTTGCTCCCCTTCCGTCTTTCCCGCTTCCCCAGAAATCATCATTTGGATTCTCCTCGACAATTTCTTTGTCGCCCGTTTTCATTAATGCATCTTTTACTTCTTCGTGTTGCATAACTTTTTCTCTCAAGAGTTCGTACATAATGTTTAATTTTATGCGTGACCAGTCTTCTCTTTTCCCTGGACGCGATCTCCCGATATTAAATGCCATTAGGGGACTTTGCGCATTTCTAACTTCTTCTCGCGTGGGCTCGTCTAAGAACTTTTGAGTTTGAAAAGCGTGTTCTAAAGTGGGATATTCAACTCCTTTATAAACTAACTTGTGGGGAGAGAAGTTTGAAAATAAAAAATAGGATGTTTCGTAATGTGGAATCTTTATCATTTTTCTAAAACTTCTATTCCCGGAAGTTTAATACCAGCTAAAAATTCCAGCATTGCGCCTCCGCCCGTTGAAACAAATTTGAATTTTTTAAGTAGTCCTTCTTTTCTTAAAAACTCAATAGTTTCCCCTCCTCCTACTATTGTATAAACATTTGCGTTTGCAACTGCTTTTGCGATTTCGCGAGTTCCCAAGTCAAAACATTTTTCAAATTCCCCCATTGGTCCGTTCCAGACAATTGTTTTAGAAGAATTTATTACCTGAATAAAGTTCTGAATTGAAACCTCTGAAATATCTTCCTTATCAGAGGTTAAATCAGCTACAAAAAGTATTGATTTTTTTCCAGCTAGCTTTTCGTGAGCTACTTTTGCAAGTTCCCTTGTATGTTCCGCAATTTCTCCTCCAACCAAAACATAATCCGCCAAGTGGTGCATTTTTTCAACTAAGAGGAGTTTTGTTTCGATTTTTGCACCACCTATTATAATAGTTAGCGGACGAACAGGATCGTTGAGAATTTTTGAAAGCTCCTCTACTTCTTTTTGAAGTCTAAGCCCTGCATAAGATGGAAGAAATTGCGTTATTGAACTTACAGACGCATGTGCTCTATGAGAAACGGCAAAAGCATCATTTACATAAAGGTCGGCGCAAGAAGCGAGTTTTTTAGCAAAATCTTCATTGTTTTCTTCCTCTTCTTTAAAAAATCGAAGATTCTCAAGTAGCACTATTTTTTCTGCAACTTGGAAACCATCAAAATCTTCTATTTTAATTTCTTTAGTTTCCCATTCGAAATTTTTTGAAAACCAATCTGCTACAATTTTTAAACTATACTTTTCATCCTTGCCGGCTGGCCGCCCAAGGTGACCAAGTATTATTATTTCTTGTGCTTTTTGCAGGAGATAGTCTATTGTTTCCAATGAGGATTCAAGTCTTGAGTCATCATTTATTTCCCCATTTTCAACTGGCACATCCAAATCAAGTCTGAGAAGAATTTTTTTTCCTTCTAAGTCTGCGACTTGAATTTTTTTCAAATTAATCATTAGTCTGTAAATTCCTGGCAATACATTTGGCCGTATACTCCTCCGTCTATTGCACCAATTCCCACTTTTCCAAAATCCTTTGACAAAATATTTGCTTTATGGCCTTCGCTGTTCATAAGCCCTTGCATTGCCAGCTCAACATTTGGAGCCAGGGCAAGGTTTTCTCCGGCAAACTTAAAGTTTACATCTGCTGCAACCATTCTATCAAAAGGCGAAAGACCCTCGGGGGTGTAATGGGAAAAATATCCTCGTCTAAACATGTCGCTACAATGTGCGCGACCAACTTTTGCAAGTTGTTCTGAAAAGGAGAGAATGGAAAGCCCTTGAGAAGAACGCTCCATGTTTACTTTGGCAAACATTTCTTGCTCTGCGGCGTAATCAACGCTGATATTTTCTGCTTTAAAGTTAAGTCCTACACTTTGATCAGATTGTGGCTCGACTGTAAGAAAAGATAGCGTATCGTTTACAGCCCCTCCGAAAACTTCATTTAAACCATGTGCAAAAACCTGTGTATTTGAAACTAAAACATTGCCAAACCTTGAATCTGTAACCGAATTTTTTAAAAAGACCGAAAAAGGAAGCGCTATTATAAGACTTAATATAAAAGCGGAAAGAACCAAACCGGATAATACTCCCGGAAATACTCCTAGTAGTTTTTCGAAAGGCAAAAGCTTGCTTAAATTCGGGTTGGATTTCATAAAGGCAGGGAAAGAGAAAAAAATCTTCTTGAGTACCACGCTAAATATAATTTCAAACATTATTGCGGCAATTAAAAAACCTAAGGCGTTTGCAAAACCCTGCGGAATACTAAAAACTTGAACTAAAACTTCAGAAAGCCTGCTGTAAAAAGCAAGACCAAAAACAAATGAGAGAACAAAACTGATAAAGTCCACAAAAGAGGCAAAAAAACCTAAAAAGTAACCTTCAATCGCATAAATCGTTACTATTACAAGCAGAATGAAGTCAATCCAATTGAGGCCAAAATAACTTACGTCCACTTAATTATTATAGTACACACTATTAAATGGCTCAAGCCAAATATGGTATCATTGTGAATGTGAAAAAGAGCAACTTTTCTTATTATTTAACTAGGGTTAAAGGTTTTCCAAGAATTCATTTAATCGCAGCTGCTTTGTGCTTGATTTTCCTTGGGGCATTTTACTTCTATATATTAAAAGACCTGCCTCTTCCTACAAATCTGTCTTCTTCATCAAACCCAGAGACGACTTTAATTTATGATAGAGATGGAAAGATTTTATACAATATCTACGACAAGCGAAACCAAATATCTATTCCACTTGCTTCTATGCCCAAACATTTAAAGGAAGCGACACTTTCTATAGAAGATAAAAATTTTTACCACCATGGAGCTATTGATTTAAGGGGAATGACAAGAGCAGCAATATCAATTGTTTTCAGGCAGCAAATACAAGGCGGCTCAACTCTAACCCAGCAGCTTGTAAAAAACAGCCTTCTTACCCAGGAAAGAACAATCCCCCGCAAAATTAAAGAGATCCTTCTTTCTTTTGCTACAGAATTTCTCTACACAAAAGACCAGATTTTGGAAATGTATTTAAACCAGACTCCTTACGGAGGCCTGGCTTATGGAGTTGAGGCGGCCGCAGATACTTACTTTGGAAAACACGCGAAAGACTTAACTCTGTCTGAGGCTGCACTTATTGTAGGGCTTCCGCAATCCCCAACCCGTTATTCTCCTTTTGGGGCCCGTCCTGAGCTTGCAAAAGCAAGACAACTTGAGGTGCTGAAGAATATGGAAGAAGCAGGATATATAACATCTGCGCAGAGACAAAAAGCAGAGGGCGAAAAATTAAATTATAAAACTATTGCAACGGAAATTAAGGCACCGCATTTTGTTTTGTATATAAAAGATTTGTTGATTGAAAAATATGGCGAAAAGGTAGTAGAAGAGGGAGGATTAAAAGTTACAACGAGTCTCGATTTGACAATCCAAACTGCGGCAGAAGCCTCTGTTTCTGCACAAATTGACAGCCTCCCAAAATTCTACCACGTAACAAACGGTGCTGCTTTGGTCACAAATCCTTCAACTGGTGAAATTCTTGCAATGGTTGGAAGCAAAGATTATTTTGATAGCGAAATTGACGGAAATGTAAATTTAACAACTTCGCTAAGACAGCCAGGCTCATCTATAAAACCTATAAATTATGCTGTTGGTCTTATAAAAGGCTATAGCGCATCAACTGCTTTTGTAGACCAGGCCACCTGTTTTTCAAACCAGGGAGGAAGAAACTACTGTCCGAAAAACTATGACAACCAATGGCATGGTCTAACTCAAGTTAGATATGCCCTTGCAAACTCATACAATATTCCGGCTGTTAAAATGCTCAAAACCAACACAATTCCTTCTATGATTGCAACCGCATCTGCTATGGGAATAACAACTTTTGAGGATGCCTCAAATTATGGGCTTTCTCTAACTTTAGGGGGAGGAGAAGTGAGAATGACCGAAATGGCAACAGCATTCGGAGTTTTTGCAAACGGCGGGTATAGAATAAACCTCCACCCAATACTTAAAGTGGTTGATAAAAAAGGGAAAGTTTTAGAGGAGTACTCATCCCCCAAGAGTCCGATTTTTGGCAAAAAAATAATTGAGAGCGGAGTTGCTTTTATAATTTCAGATATTCTTTCTGATAATGGAGCAAGAACTGCCGCTTTTGGACCAAATTCACAGCTTAGAATAGATGGGAAAACGGTATCAGTCAAAACAGGTACTACAAACGACTATAAAGATAATTGGACAATAGGCTATACACCTTCATTTTTAGTTGCGACTTGGGTCGGGAATTTCGACAATACTGCGATGAGCGGGGTTGTATCTGGAGTAACAGGAGCAGCCCCCATTTGGAACGATATAATGTCGTATGTTTTAGCAGGAAAGCCTGATGAACCTCCTTCAAGACCTGCCTCCATTGTTCAAAAACGGGTTTGTCAAGACACTGGGGTTGTTGCATCTCTTGAGCAAGGTAAAGAGTGTGCAACAAGACTTGAGTACTTTATAAAAGGAACAGAAGGCGAGAAAAGTCCAATTACTCAACAGGATATATTTATTAAAAAAGGTTCGGAAGATATTCCTGCCCTAGATGACACAACAGACATTGAGGCTAAAAGCTTTTTGCTTTATGTTGACCCGACCGGGGATAAATATTGTCTAAATTGCAAAAATCCCGGAGGAATTCCTACTGTAAAATCATCTCCTACTCCAAGCCCTACTCCTTCTCCCTAGTTTTGCCTCTTTTCAAAATACTACACCTATAGTATAATCCAAAAAACTCCTCATAAATATATGAAGTTTTTAGTTGATTTAATTAATGGGTTATTGTATTTATTCTCGGCAGTTGGGAATTTTGTGCTGTTTTACCTTAACCTCTTTTTGTGGATATTATTAAGGCTGACTAGCCTTGCCAAAGAAATCGTTGTAAAAGCACATACAAGTTCTTTGCAGAAATATAGAGGCGTTAAGGAGGCAGTGGCTTACGGTTGGCAGAATTTAGACAAAAAAGGAAAGCTTGCGACATTCCGGTTTTTTTTATCCTATAAGTCTTTCGGGGGAAAGCTTTCCGTAAAGGAGACAAAGAAACAAAGACCGAAAAAAAAGATAAATTCAGTAACTATATATCCCGCCCCAAAAAATATTTTCTTAAAGCTAAGATATTTTGTTTTTGGCTTTTTAATATGCTTTGTTTTTATAATGATTCCTTTAACTCTTTATTTTTTGGTAAACAGCCTACCCAATCCGAAAAGCTTACAAAATAGAGAGATACCCCAAACAACAAAAATTTATGATAGAAATAGAAAGCTTTTATATCAAATATACGCAAATGAAAACAGAACCCTAGTTCCCCTTTCTCAAATTCCCAAAAATTTAATTAATGCAACGATTGCAATAGAGGATAAGGATTTTTATAAAAATCCGGGCTTTGATGTTGCAGCAATTGCAAGAGCGGCAATTGCAGATTTATCGGGAAAACCGATTCAGGGTGGATCAACAATAACCCAACAGTTAATAAAATCAAGCCTTCTAAATCCTGAGGTAACTATTACTAGAAAAATAAAAGAAATTATTCTTGCCTTCTGGGCCGAGAGACTTTACAGTAAAAACGAGATTCTCGAAATGTATTTCAATCAAGTGCCATACGGCGGAACAGCCTGGGGAGTCGAAGCTGCGTCTGAGACATATTTTGGGAAAAATGTAAAAGATTTAACCATCGCTGAAGCCGCTTTTCTTGCCGGAATGCCTCAAGCGCCTACCACTTATTCTCCCTACGGACAAAATCCTAATTTATGGAAGAGAAGACAAACAGATGTTCTTAAAAGAATGAGAGATTTGAAATATATAGACCAGCAAAAGATGGAGGAAGCCTTAGGCGAGGAGCTTTCCTTCAAATCACCACGGACTCCAATATATGCACCTCATTTTGTCATGTACGTTAAGGATTTGCTTGTGCAAAAGTACGGTCTTCCTCTGGTTGAAAAAGGGGGATTAAATGTTATAACGACTCTTGATTTAAATACTCAAAATATGGCCCAAAATATCGTCACAGCAGAGGTTGACAATGATTGGTATTTAAACCTGACAAACGGTGCAGCTTTGGTCACAAATCCTTCAACTGGTGAAATTTTAGCAATGGTTGGCTCAAAAGACTACAATGACCTAAATGGCGGAAATGTTAATTTAACAACTGCACTAAGACAACCAGGCTCATCTATTAAGGTCGTGACCTACTCAGCGGCACTTGAAAACGGATTTACCGCAGCGACAATTCTTGATGATTCTCCTGTTGTATATCAGATCCCGGGTTCGGTACCTTATGCACCTGTTAACTATGATGGCGGATTCAAAGGCAAAATTCCGCTTAGAATTGCATTTGCAAATTCACTGAACGTTCCTGCTGTAAAAACCTTGGCTAAAATAGGAATTTCTACAATGGTTGATACTGCTAAGAAAATGGGAATAACGACCTGGAAATCACCTCAAAATTACGGTCTTTCACTTACTCTTGGCGCAGCAGAAGTAAAAATGACAGAACTTTCAACAGTTTATGGAACCATTGCAAATTCAGGAGAACGAATTGACTTAAATCCGTTTCTCAAAGTAACAAACAGAAATGGCGAGATTTTTTACCAAAGCGAAGAACCGATAGGAAAAAAAGTGATTGACGAAGGAGTCGCCTACATTATTTCAAATATTTTAGCTGATAATGCTGCTCGGTCTTTAGAGTTTGGCACCAATTCTCCCCTAAATATTCCCGGGCATGTTGTATCTGTAAAAACAGGGACAACTGACAATAAAAGAGACAACTGGACTGTTGGATTTACACCCAATTTACTTGTTGCAGTTTGGGTTGGAAACAATGACAATTCCCCTATGAGTCAGCATCTTGCATCCGGAATAACAGGTGCTGCTCCAATCTGGAATAAGATAATTACAAATCTGCTTTCAGACCAAAAAAGTGTTGCAACGGCTACGCCTTCAAATCTGATTTTAAAAAGATGTGGTGGAAGAATTGAATATTTTATAAAAGGGACTGAGAATTTATCAAACTGCGCTTTTTCTGCAACTCCGTCAGCTGCCCCTATCTAGATTCAAGAATTTTTAATAGATTTTTATATGCCTCAAGTGGATTTTCGTCAAAAATATAACTCGTTGTAACAAACCTTTCCGCACCCTTCTCTGCAAGTTTCAGTATATTTTCATCGTTTACGCCGCCGTCTATTTCTATGGGAATAAAAGTTTTTGCAGACAGAGAGCTTATTTTTTCAAATACTTTATCTTGAAGTTTTTGTCCAGAATCTCCTGCTTTGGTTCCCATAAGAAGAATACAATCTAAATCTTCCATATTGATCTTTACAAAATCTATTTCTGTATCTATATCAAGCGCAAGTCCTACTTCTCCCAAAAGTTGCCCTTTTGCCACAAACTCTTCTATATTTTCCATTTTTTCAACGTGTCCAATAAATCTTTTAAAACCAGCCTCAGCAAACGGTTCTAAAAATTTAAGCGGGTTAGAAACCATTAAATGGGCTTCTAAAAAGAGCTCATCTGCGTATTTTGAGAATGGTTTTGGGTCTAAAAAAGTTTGGTTTGGGGAAAACTGTCCGTCAATTATATCAATGTGGATTGTCTTATTTAATATCCTAGCGGTTTCAATTTTTTTCTCAATTTCAGTCCAATTTTTTTCTAAAATTCCAGGAATAATTCTATCCATTTTCAATTTCTTTAATTTTATCTATTCTTCTTTTATGTCTTTCTTCATTTGAAAATGGTGTTTCCAAAAATACTTTGACAAGTTCTATTGCTTTTTGTTCATCGACGAATTGCGAACCCAAAGCTAGCAAGTTAGCATCGTTATCTTGTCTTGCGAGCTTAACATTCTCTGCACTGAATCCTAAAATTGCTCTAACGTTTTTAAACTTATTTGCGACTATTTCTTCTCCGCTTCCCGATTTACCAAAGACTATTGCTTTAGAATCTGGATTCTCTGAAACTTTTTTTGCAGCAACGGAAATAAAATCGGGATAATCGTCGTTGTTGTCTTCTGCGTAATCTCCGCAATCCTCTATTTCATAACCCTGCTTATAAAGGTAAGCTGCAATTTCTTTCTTTAAAGAAAACCCTGCGTGGTCGGAGGCTAAATAAATCTTCATTACTTACCTATTATAACAAGAGCGTCAGAGGAAAAACCATTGGAAAGGTTTGCGGATGTGCTTCCAACGGTATAGGTAAAACCCAAATCTTTTTTCAAAAGATTTAGAAATTCACTCTTACCTGATTTAACCAGTATGGATACATTTGCATATTCGAAATTATCGGCATTTCCTGTTCCAACAACATTATATCCAAGGTTTTTTAACGTATCTGAGCCTTTTGATGCCACCCCTGATTCACCACTTCCGTTTTGAACAGTGACAGAAAGCTCGCTTCTGTCAAGCCCTGTTTGTGTATCCACGGGGTTGATTGTGGGCTTTGGAGTTGGGGTATTTGTAGGAGTTGGTGTTGGAGAATCACTTGGGGAAGGAATTGATGTTTCAGTGGGAAAAACTGTGGGGGTTAAAACTTTGGGTTTATCATCTACGCTTTCGTTTGTTGAGCCTAGAATTTTAAAAGCAAAAAATATTAATAAAGCCAAAACGACAAGAGCTAAGTAGATAAATTTTTTGTTTATCTTTCTTTTGGGCGGGGGGAATGTTGGAACCGACTCAAGCGGTGCTTCTTCCATATCCTGCCTTTCAAAGAGAAGGGTATCAAAATTTTTTCCTTTTCGCAAGGTACTATTTAAGATTCTTTGGTATAATAAGAACTCAATGAAAAAAATTTTGCTCTCGTTTTTTTTATCCTTTTTTATAATATTTTTCTCTTTTATAAATGTTCCTCAGGGCTCATCAGATGAGCTAGACGATATCATTAAGCAAATAAATGAGCTAACTAATGCCTTAAACATGTCAATTAGTGCAACAAAGCCGCTTGAAGATCAAGTCAATTCAATAAAAAAAAGAGTCGCTGTAATTGAATCAGACTTAACAGTTAAAGAAAAAAGTATTAACGACGGGTACAAAAACCTGGAAAAACAACAGGAAATTCTAAATGCAACCATCAGGGACTATTACATAAAGAGTTATTATAATTCCCCACTTTTAATTGTTCTTACCACAAATTCTGCATCAGAGCTTACTCAGGTTTTAGGTTATCAAAGAGCAACAGCAGATAGGGACAAAGCATTAATTACTAGCCTAGTTATTTCAATATCAACTCTTGAAGAAAGAAAAAAAGCACTTGAAAGTGAAAAGAAAAGAATAGTTGTAATTAAAGACCAGCTTTCTAAAATCGTGACTGAGGCTAAAGCATATCAAGCAGATCTTTCCGGAAAAATTGCAGCATTATCTGCTAAACAGCAGGAGATTATTAATTCAAGATCAGGAACATTTACGGCAACCATAGGAGACAGTAACCTTGCAGATGATTACAACGCTTCAATTAACGGCTTTAGGGCCTCGGCTCCTGGTGGATATTTTGCAGCATTTTCGTTTGGAGCTTACACGCATAGAAAAGGGATGAGCCAGTATGGAGCAAGGGGTAGGGCAATGAATGGACAAACTGCAAACCAAATTCTTTCAAAATATTATGGGAAAGAACCAGTAAGTAAGGATACAGGCGGCGATATAAGCGTTTCCGGTTTTGGATCGATGAATTTTGAAGACAGGTATTTAATGGGTATTGCCGAAATGCCTTCAACTTGGCACCCTGAAGCACTAAAAGCTCAAGCAATCGCTGCAAGAACTTATGCTTATAGATATAAGGTCGAGGGGAAAGAAATATGCACAACTGAAGCGTGTCAGGTGTTTTCATCTTCAAAAGCAGACAACACACCGCAGACTTGGCGCGATGCAGTAAATGCAACCCGAGGACAAGTGCTTGAAGACGTTGTAACTTACTATGCATCAACACATGGAGGCTACACCACAACAACTGGTTGGGACACAACTGATAACTCCGGTGGTTCCAATTTCATAGACAAAGCATGGGACGCAAAAGGAGGTTCTCCCTGGCTATATAAAGCTTGGTACACGCAAGGATACAGTACAAGTTCTGACAAATGCGGCAGGTCTAATCCGTGGCTGTCTCCGGAGGAAATGGCAGACATAGTTAATGCGGCAATTGCTCTTAGAACTGGCGGTATTGATACTTCAAGAATCACTCCTGTTACAACTTCGTGTTGGGGAGGAAACCCCTACTCTATGGATGAGCTGAGGAATTTGGTTTCTGGAAATGGTGGTATATCGCAAGCTACGTCTGTTTCTGTTTCACAAGGAGATGGAACTACCAGCAATGTTACAATAAATGGAATAAATTTTAGCGGTTCTGAATTTAAAAAAGCATTTAACTTAAGAGCGCCCGGAAGACTTTCTATTCCACAGTCAGGCTTTGCTTTTTATAACATCGAGAAAAAGTAATTGCACCCCAGATGTATAATGTACTAAATTGAAAGTATGGCAGATATTTTTGTAGCTTCCAGGGAAGAAAAGAACGCTCCTGTACCTAAAATTTCTTCTGATAAAATTGAGGCCGAAAAGAGCACTTTTGACGATAAGGTGCATTTGTTCTCCTCTTTCAGCCTAAATCCTACGGATGTTTCTTTTGAAAATCAGGAAAAAGACGAAAAAATACTTTTGTTTGTAAGAAAATCAAAAATTCTAAACCTTAAATGGATAGGAGTAGCTATCGGCTTGACTGTAGCGCCTCTTTTTATAATCTTTCTGATTGATTGGACTTTACTGCTGGGTCTTGTCTCTTTTAAATACGTCTTTTATTTTGCAGCTTTATATTTTCTTGTGGTTGTAGCATATGCGTATGTAAATTTTATTACTTGGTATTTCAATATTGCATTAATTACCAATTTAAGAGTTATTGACGTTGATTTTGCAGGATTAATTTATAAAAATATAGCAATAACAAAATTAAGCTTGGTGCAGGACGTTAGCTCTACCCAGGTGGGAGTAGTTAGAAATATGTTTAATTACGGGGATATTTTGGTCCAAACAGCAGGGAATGTCGACAATTTTATTTTTGAGGCGGCGCCCAATCCTGAAAAGGCATCAAGAATTATTGAAAATTTAATAGGAAAGCATGGAACTGTTTAACTTTAACTATAGCAATATACTACTTTTTTCAACAAAAATTGTGTTTATTGTTCTTAATTTATTATTTTTAGCCTTTTTGCTCGTTGTTTATCGACAATTTAACAACATGAATACCATTGTGCACGACATGCAAGACACCCCAATTCTTAAATCAACAATAATTACAATCTTGCTTATTGCCATTTCGCTTTTATTGACAAGCCTTGTTATACTATAGAGGATAAAATAGAGCAAATGACTACATCAAATCTTAGCTTTGCCAAGATAGTTGCAAACCCTTCCGCTTTAGGATGGTCTCAAGTTTATTCCGCAGGCAAACTTTTTGCGGCCATTTCGCTTGAAAAAAGCGAAGAGGGGCAAGAAAAAGATTACTTAAATGTCTTAGGAAAAGAAATTTTAAGCACGCTTGAGCAAGAATTTTTTACCCTTGAAACCAAAGACCAGGAATCGATAAGAACAGCAGTTATGTCCACTGCTCAAAAAATTCCCGCGGGTATAAAAGTATCTTTTATATCCGGGGCAGTTGTTGGCAATGTTTTATACTTATATATTTTAGGCTCTGGTAAGGTAGAAATAAAAAGAGGACAAACTTTAGGCACTCTTTTGGAGGCAAAAGAAGATGAAGGTAAAGAGTTAAAGGAGGCATCGGGATTTTTACAAGACAAAGATATTGTAATTCTTGAAACTAAAGCATTCGCAGATGAAATAAATGAGTCGACGCTTCTTGAGTTTTTAGAAAAACCATCAATTGAGGAGGCTTCGGAAAATCTTGCTCCCTTAATTCATGAAAAAGAAAACCCACTTGTGTCCTCAATTTTAGTCTTGTATAAAGAGGGCGAAGAAAACAAGGAGGAAGAGGCAATTGTTGCGCCCCTCGAAGAGCAGAAAAAAGCTGAAGAACAAAAAGAGGAAGAAAAACAACCAGATGAAGCAGAGGCAAGATCACAAACTTCCTCCTCAGTTTTTCCAAATCTAAGAAGACCTACTTTTAATCGCTCATTTAGAATTAAGGGAACAAGAAATTTAGTAATTCTCCTAATTATTGTGGTTCTTATTATTTTTGCAGCAAGCGTACTATTTGCAGTAAAAAAACAGGAAAATGATAAATTAATCGCAGCCTTTAATTCCGTTTATCCTGCAGCCGAGAAAAAATATAACGAGGGCGAAAGCTTAGTGGACCTAAACTCATCCTTGGCAAGAGACAGCTTTCTTGAAGCAAAAAAAATACTTGACGATGGAAAGTCTACATTTCCAAGCGGCTCAAGCCAATTGAAACAGATCGAAGCACTTCTTTCCAAAGTTAATTCTGCAATTGAAGACAGCGCTAAGGCAAATATGAAAGAGGCTACCGAAGTGGCGGAATCTGAAAGTTTTTATTTAGCTACTGTAAAGGGTACAAAAGCGCTTGCTTTTGCAAAAGATGATAAAAATGTCTATTACATAACTTCGACTGGAATATTTTCCCTGCCTAACGGATCCAGCACCGAAAAAGAATTGGTTAAAAACGACAGCGACTGGTCAAGTGTTGGAGGCTTATCAATATATAATACAAGCCCTTATGTGGTTGACAAAAGCAACGACCAAATTCTTAAGTTTTTAAACACAGGAAGTGCTTATCAAAAGTCGGAATATTTAAAAGCAGAAGTTGATTTTGCAAAAGCAGCAGCAATTACTATAGATAATAATATTTACGTGCTCCACTCAGACGGTACGGTTTCAAAATACTTTAAAGGGGAAAAAGTTGATTTTTCATTAAAAGGCTTGGATAAACCACTTAAAGGAGCAACAAGAATTTATTCAAGCCCTGACTTTGATAACATTTATATTCTGGATAAAGGAAATGGTCGAATTGTAGTAGTGGATAAAACGGGAAGTTTTACGGCTCAATATCTGTCTAGCGTTCTGGCAAATGCAGTTGATTTTGAAGTGCTTGAGGCAGACAAAAAGGTATATATATTATCAGGCGAAAAGATTTATAAAATTGACCTCTAATTTACAATTCTCCCCTTTTGTCCTATCATTGAGGGATGAAAATAATAAATAGAAAAGCGTTTTTTGAATACGAAATTCTTGAAACGTTCGAGGCTGGAATTAATTTATTCGGAAATGAGGTAAAATCTGTTCGTCTTGGCAAAGCAGATTTGGCCGGCTCTTTTGTTAAAGTTATTGGTTCAGAAATATATTTGATAAATGCCAAAATTTGGGAGTATCAACCGGGGCAAATAGAAGGATACGATGAAAGAAGGACAAGAAAACTTTTACTGCATAAAAAACAAATTATTTCCTTAAAAAGCAAGGCCGAAGGCTCGAACTTGAATTTAGTTCCAATATCAATGTATTTAAAAAACGGCTTTATAAAAGTCGAGGTTGGGTTAGGAAAAGGCAAGAAAAAGTATGAGAAGAGACAGGCTTTAAAAAGGAAAGATTTACAAAGGGATTTGGAACGCGAACTGGGTTAGGCTTTGACTTTATTGGTAAGAGAAAAGAACGCTATTGCAAAGACAGCAAAAAGAGAAGCAAAAAACATATTCCCTAAAGCATTTGTAATTTGCCCTAAGCCATTAACTAAAACTCCGGACAATCCTCCAAAAACAGAAAAGAGAGCTACTATTAAGATGAATTTTCTTGTGGGTATATTCTTTAGCTTTTTCCAGTATCTTTTAACAAAATATGCAATCAAAGATCCAATTATTATAAATCCTAAAATGTTTCCAAATGAAAAAATTAAATATAGCCAATTCATTGCCTAGTTAATAAACGCAAAAAATGAAAATTAGTAATAAAAAACCCCGCATTTAGCAGGGTTTTATTTGTGGAGATGTCGGGAAGTGATCCCGAGTCCAAGAAGGTATTTTTTCAAACTTCTACAAGCTTATTTTGTTATTTTTTTGATCGCCTTATTCTTTGAAAACAAACATCCATAAATAAGGTCAAGGTTATAAATTCAAAAGAGTTCTAACCATCTACTCTTTCAATTTCTCGACTAAGTTTATGCCCAAAATGTTTCATCGAGAAAAAACATTAAGGACAGCTCAACTAGTTAAGCAAAAGCAAAACGAGTTGGAGCGAATGAAGAGTTTCCTCTATCATTTATATTTTTGACTTAGTTTTACGACTGTGAGTCTCGTCGGCTTGCAGTTTTTAAAGAACTATCTTGTCGATGCATTTGCATCCCCAATGAGCGAATTCTATCATACTGATGCTCTAAAGTCAACAACAACGTCCTATAGCTTGACAATTCCCATACGAAGGGCTATAATCTTTGCTCATGGATATTGAAAGACAAGGTGTAATCTCACGCGTTAGAAATGCTGTAGAAAGCAGGGTTAATCCCAATTGGGAAACCGAGCAAGTTTGGCGAGATTATTTCCATAAGTCAAGATCAATTAGAGAACTCGAAGCAATAGTTACTGATCCTCAAAAAGATCCAGTACACCAGCAAAGAGCATTAGATATTCTACTTGCCCCTGATGTAAATTCACTTGCCTTTCATGCTAATCTTGAATTTTCAACAAGTCCAGTTCGCTTAATTAACCACGAATTTATTACCTCTCTTACAGACACACAGGCAGAGTATGCAGCCGCGATTGTTTCTGGAAATATCAATAGGTTTAGAAGGCAGTCCACATCTGAAGATCGCAACAGAGCATATGAAGCAAGACAAAGAATCGAGGACTATAACCATGTAATTCTTTCGCTTCTCCCAAAGTTGCCTCCAACGCAAGCAGATAAATTGTTTAGTGATTATATAATGATTGATGAAACGCTCTCGGATGAAAGCTTCCATAAATACGAGCCTGTAGAGTTACTTTTGCGAGTCGTTGACTTACCCTCAAAATATAGACTTCGAGCAATCAACTGGATGCACTCAAGAGCCGAGGATCTTAGAATAGAGGGAAAAGAGAAAGAATTACAAGGCTTCTTAAATAGTTATGAAAGGCTATTAGATAGTATCTCTTTCACAGACGATTTGCCAATTCCGCAAGAGGCATTTGAAAACGAAGTGTCTTATTTACTTGGAACTTTTGACAGAAGCTTTTCTGATGGTTGGAATACGCATTACATCTTAAAGCATCTTGGTAGAGATGTAAAACATGCTTTGGTAAGAAGAATTATATTAAACGGTGGAAACTTACATGATGAGAAATCTCTAGTAAAAGAGTTCGAAGAAGACCAAGAACTTGTCGAAGCCATACAAACAAAACTAACCGAGCAAGAGGCTAGAAATCGTTCCTGGGCAGAGCGACAAAGACAGGAACAAGAGACAGAGGCAGCTATTCTTCAGCGAATGAACAAAAAAGAACCCTCTGCAAGCTAATCTCTTGCCAAAGTTAGGCCGAAAACTTGCTTTGCCCCAGCTCGCTTGAGCACATTTGCTGCTTCTTTTAGCGTTGCGCCGGTTGTAACAACATCATCAACAAGAAAAATATTTCTAGCATCTAGCTTCAAGCTTCTAGCATCTAGTTCAAAAGCTCCCTTGATGTTCAATTCGCGTTCTTTCCTTTTGAGCTTGAATTGGTTTTGTGTATCTTTTGTTCGCACAAGTAGATTTTGAGCAGGAATTTTGAATTTTTTAGACAATGCAGTTGATAAAATTTCCGACTGATTATATCCCCTTTTACGCAGCTTAGAACTTGAAAGCGGAATTGGAATAAAAATAAATTCAGATTTTTCTACTAAATTTACAAAATCCTCGTTTTGGATAATGCTCTCTATAAAAAGCTCTGATAGAAAAGTTTTAAGATCCGAAAGATAAGGCTTATACTTAAAGCTGTAAATTAACTTTTGCGCAATTTTGTTGTAAGAAATAGCGCTAAAACAACCATCAATTGAGTATCTATTTATACACCTAGGATGAGTAAGGCTATTATATGTTGGCTTATCGCAAACAAGACACAATTTTTTAACATCAAACGAAATAAAAGTAAAGCAGTTTGAGCATACGTATTCCCCGCTCTTGCCGCAGTTTACGCATCTTTTTGGAAAAATTAAATCAAGTAAATTCATTGCTAACTTAGATAGTAAATGGTAAATTGTAAATAGTAAATATGGTCAAGATTTTCATTTTCCGCCATGGAGAAACATATGATAATAAACATCATGATTTCTCAGGCTGGAGGAATGTCGATTTGGACGAAGCAGGAATAATAGAGGCTCAAAAAATAAGAGACGCACTAAAAGACGAGAATGTAAACAAGGCCTACCAATCAGACCTAATTCGCTCACAAACTACTCTTCAAATTGTTTTGGAGGGACACGAAAATGTCGATATTGTTACTGATACTCGAATTAAAGAAAGAGACTACGGAGACCTAACCGCTCTTAGCAAAGACGAGATAGCATTAAATGATCCAGAAGCTTTTAAGAGTTGGCACAGATCTTATGAAACTCCTCCCCCAAATGGAGAGAGTATAAAAGATGTGGAAGAAAGAGTTTTATCATTTTTAGCAGAAGAGTTACCAAAGTGGAAGGCAAACGACGTAGTTTTTATTTCAGCTCATGGAAACTCAATTAGAGCGATGAGAAGATTTTTTGAGAATATAAGCATAGAAGAAATGTGTTCTTACGAAAATATCCCCGGCAAAATCTACGAATACACTATTTAACTTCCGAGTGTTATAATTATTCCGAGGAGAAGTCGCATAGTTTGGTCCATTGCGAGGGTTTGCTAAACCCTTGAGCCTGAATAAGGCTCGCGTGAGTTCGAATCTCACCTTCTCCGCCATTCATGCAGATTTTAAAAACAATTCACGAGGATTATCTGCGCTCATTAATGTTTGGACTCCAAGACGGAATTGTTTCTACTACGGGAGTGGTTATAGGGATTTCAACCGGGGTCGAAAACAAAGCAATAATAATCCTTGCTGCTTTTGTTGCAATAGCTGTTGAGGCTACTTCTATGGCAGCGGGCCAATATTCTTCTGAAAAAGCAGTTCATCAAATGGATAAGACCGGAAGGCATACAGATAGTCTTGTTTTAGGAGCAATAATTATGTTTTTTGCGTATCTTTTAGGAGGAGCTTTCCCAATACTTCCAATTATATTTTTCCCGCAGGAAATATTTAGAATAATCGCTATTATTTCAGCATTTTTTGGTTTATTTTTAATCGGGTACTTAAAAGGTCAACTTGTTGAACACAGACCGCTACGTTCTGCGATAGAATTATTTATAATTGGCTCTGTTGCAACAATTGTTGGGGTTGTGGTGGGTTACTTGTTTAGAGTTTAGGCGGAAGGTAGAGGATTCGAACCTCTGAGAGCTTTCGCTCACTGGTTTTCAAAACCAGCGCCATGAACCGCTCGGCCAACCTTCCTTGGCTCAATTTTAACATAGGAAAAGCTATTTTAGTAGTTTTCGAGCTTCTTTCCAAACCTTTTTATCCGATGGATAAGTTAGTGTTTGTTCAACCTTTTCTTTTTCTGTCCATTTTACTTGACTCATTTCCCAATCGTGCTTTTTTACGTCCCCTCCGACTGCTTTCATAAGAAAATAATAAACAGTTTTTCTTCTTTTTTCTTCATCCCAAACATACCAATAAGTTATGGGAGTTAACGCTTTTTCAATTTTTGCCTCAACGCCGGTTTCTTCTTTTACTTCACGTATTGCGGCTTCTTCTTTGCCCTCGCCTTTTTTATGGTCGCCAATTAGTCCTTTGGGGAAAACCCAACCTTTGTGTCCTGAATGTTGTCCGAGAAGAATATAAATACTTCCAGCCTCTTTTTTGTGGACTATTCCTCCTGCAGAAAACTCAAATCTCATTTATTCCTTTCGTTGTGGCGGAGAGGGGGAGATTCGAACTCCCGGTCGTCTTACGACGACATTCACTTTCCAAGCGAACGCACTAGACCAGCTATGCGACCTCTCCTTGGTTTTCAATTATAATTAATGTTGACTTATTTCTCAATCTCTCATACAGTTAAATTATGCCCGAACATCACGCAAAACCCCATGAAATTAATGACGTTAAAACTCTTTACGAATGGCAATCTCCCGGACGGCCTTTTAAAAAAAGAGGTAGACAATTTTATCTAACTTCCGTTTTGATTGCTTTATTTGTTGAAGCAATACTTTTCCTTTTTTCCCAGTATCTATTAATGGTCGTGGTTGTTGCACTTGTTTTTGTTGCTTTCGCACTTTCTTATGTTCCTCCGAAAAATTTTTACTATAAAATCTCAACCGAAGGAATTATGGTTGAGGACAGGTTCTTCTTATGGAAAGAGCTTTATGATTTCTATTATAAAAAAAGCGAGAATTTAGAAACTCTCCACATTAGAACCGAAGCATTTATTCCGGGCGAACTTATTCTAACCTTCCACGAATCTGATAAGGAAAAAATAAAACACGCACTAATTCCATATCTTTCCTTTAGGGAATATATAAGGCCTACATTTGTAGACAAAGCAGCGGATTGGCTAAGTCGCAATTTTCCCCTGGAGAATAAGTAATTTGAGCTCCAAAATGCTATAATTGAAGCCAGGAGTGCCCGTAGTTCAATGGATAGAACGCCCGGTTGCGGACCAGGTGGTTGGAGGTTCGATTCCTCTCGGGCACGCAAAGGAGGGTTCGCATAGCGGCCAATTGCACGAGTTTCGAAAACTCGAGGAGCAATCCTACGCAGGTTCGAATCCTGCACCCTCCGCCACACTTGACTTCCTGTAAATTTTAGGTATTATACTTTTCAATGAAAGAAAGAAAACTAAGAGGACTTTCTGCAACTCTAACTTCTATACTTCTTGCGGCCTGCGCACCTTCTGCGCCCGCCCCTACTCCTCGAGAAACCCAAACGCCACAACCAACTCCAACATCAAGGGCTACTGAGGTACTCGGAAGTAATATCGGTGAATTTTTAACATTTCCCATACATCCAAGTGAGGGATATTTTACAGGTGGTCCACATTCTGATGGACTATCAAATGGGGTTAGATATGCGCTTGATTTTGCTCCAAAAGAAAGAGTTCCTTGTCCGGGTGGAGTATCCGACGTGGTGGCAGAGGCTTCCGCTGCGGGTAAGGTAATCAGGGTAGGAAATGAGAGTGATCCAAGCGACCCATACCATAGCATTGTGGAGGTTGAAAATGATAATGGCTTCATCTTAGGCTACATGCATCTTTCAAATTTATTAGTTGATGTGGGCGATGAAATTGGACCTTTGCATCCATTAGGAAATGTGTCTTGTGAGATACCACCAGGGGGAGAAACGACTGGGGCTCATGTTCATGAATACTTAAAAGACGCAAGCGGTAATCCACTACCAATTGCAGGAACAATATTTGAAGGATTTACTGTTAGAGAACTACCCCGAAATTACGACGGACTTTTGATAAATGGGGCTGATGTAAGAACAGCCGATAAAAGAAGATGCGGACCCAACCAAGCCTCAATTAATGCTTGTGGAGGAATTAGAAATGATTTAAATTATTCACCTTTTGCCACCGAAACGCCTGCGCCAACAACCTCGATTGCCGAAATATTGCAGGAGCCGCAAATCGATAACCCCTTGCTTGGCGCAAAGCAAAAAGTGCTTCAGCTTTGGGCAAGCACATGGAATCAAGACTATAGTTTTAGCTTTAACCAAGACGATGTATCAGATACAGACCATGATAATTTCGACACAACTATATATATTAATTCAAATGCCGTAAATTTTAACGAGTGGTACAGCGCCGAGAAAGACAGCTTACTCAACAGCGCTGAGACAACTACTCCCCTTCAAATAACTTTAGACTACACACTTGAAGAATTTAGAGACAACAAGGCAACGGCGAGTCGATTTATAGTTGAAATGGAATTTAACAATATCAAGTTAAATAGCATTGATTATAATATGGTGTCTGAGGCAGATAGAGCCAATGGAATTACCTGGGCGGGACAAGGAAATCTGCATTTTATATGGCGTTACCGAGCGATTAATTATTATGTAAAAGACGACTATTACATATCCAATTGGGGGGATAGAGATAAAATTGAAAACTGGATTGAAGAAACGCCTGATGACCAGCTTCCTGACTTTGGACAGTGGAGGCCGGGAGGAGTAAATGGAAACGGATATGGAATTGCATTAAAGGCTGTCAACGGCAGTTGGCAACTTTTAGATTTGATAAATCAACGCAAGGAAAGCCCCTGGACCAGAGTAATAGATCGCTATTCTCCCCAATTCACCTACGCTCTACCGATAGACGGTAATTTAAACGACATATGCACTTATACCAACGTTGATCCTTGCGAAAAGATTGAAATAAATTTCTCCAATTAATTTCGTTCGAACTTGACATAGGTTTGAAAATATCTCAAACTGAGATTAGATGAGAAAAATTCTGTCCGTCTTTCTGCTTATTGTTTTTAGCTTATTCATCTTAATCACTCCTTCTTTTGCTCAATCGCCTACCAAAACCACACAAAAAACGAACTCTGCGCAGTATCTTACTCCAAATACAAACGAGGATGTTCCTAAAAATCTCCACACCTGGACTCAAAATATAATGATAGAAGTTTTATCCGCCGGTGTTTGCCAGCTTTCAGGGGTAGATCTAATTAACCCTGATAAAGGATGTTTGGGAATTGATTCAAAATCAGGAAAAATAGGTTACGTTAAATCAGGCGGGGGATTAATTGGAATTACCGCTTTAGCAATTGGGTCAACTTATACGCCGCCACTTCATACTGGGGACTATGTTAGATATTTATCGCAGAACTTTGGTATTGCCAAATCAACTTACGCACAAGGATTTGGCTTTCAGGCGCTAAATCCTTTAATTCCTATCTGGTCTATTTTTAGAAACTTAGCATATGTAGTTTTAATTGTGATTTTCTTAATTATTGGAATAGCAATAATGCTGCGTGTCCGAATTGATCCGCGTACTGTTATGACAATCCAAAACCAAATACCAAAAGTTGTAATATCGTTAGTTTTAATTACTTTGTCCTTTGCAATTGCAGGATTTTTAATTGATTTAATGTATGTTTCCTTATTTCTTATTTATAATTTATTTGCGGGATTCAACATTGCAATAACTCCTGAATATATTCAAGGTAGAACAATTTTTGACGCTGTAAATCCTCGCATTCTTGAGGGTGGAAATCCAGTAACGAGCTTTTGGGATATAGCGCATAACATTTCCTTGTCTGGCAAAGATCAAATTAACAGCTTCTTAAATGTTTCCCCTTCAGCTGGTTTTGATTTTGGCATCGGCGAAATAGCCGGATTTTTTGGTAATCTCTTTAATTTTCAATGGCAATCATTTAGTGTTGTCAATTTACTTTATGACCTGATAAGCCTTGTGGCTGGGTTTCGAATGGGCGCAGCAGCTTCAAATATTACCTCTACGCCCATTGTTGGCGCAGGGGTGGGAATAGGTGTTGGGCTCGCGGTGTTTAACTTCATGGAGATTTTCTTAAGAGATTTATTACCTTATTTAGTAATTTTTGCTATCGTCATTATTGCATTGATTGTTACGCTATTTAGGGTATTGTTTATGCTTATTATTGCTTTTGTCTCAGTGCTTATTGATGTAATACTTGCCCCAATATGGATTCTTGGTGGGCTTATTCCCGGAAATCAAAGCTTAGGTTTCGGAATGTGGTTGAGGGATTTAGCGTCTAATTTGGCGGTGTTCCCAGCCGTATATGGAATGTTAATACTGGCAAATGTAATGGGACAAGCTCTAGGAGGAAAAGATGGTGCAGGTACGCTTGGATTTGCGCCTCCTTTATTAGGAAATTCGCTTGTTCCGGGATTTTTAGCTTCAATTGTAACTTTAGGAATATTTTTAATGACCCCCAATGCTATAAAATTGACCAAGGCAGCATTTAAAGCTCCAAAAATAGAACTTGGGGTGGGTGAAGGCCTAGGCGTTGGAAGAGCTGTTGTTGGAGGATTTGCCGGCGGCGCAGCATCGAGATTCTTCAGGCGAGACCAACAAGGAAACGCGGTTGGAGCCGGGGCTATTTGGCTTTCCGGAAGAAGAAATAGGCTTGCGAGAGCTGCCGGAAGATTCATGGGTTGGCAACCATCAGCAGATGTAAGACAAGAAGCAGAGCGGCGCACACAACAACGTGCAAGAAACCAACCGCCTAGAAGAAATTGGCGCGAGATAGGAAGACAACTTAGAAGAGGAGATGTTGGAGTGCTAACGAGAAGAGATAGGACTCCTCCGGGTGCAACACCCCCAACAGGCGCAGCTGTTCATGATGAGCCAGTAAGAGAGGGGGGAGAACCATTACCACCTGAACCAGGAGAAGATGTAACCTAGTTAATAATTAAAATTAACTTACTTTAGTTACCACTCCTAAATTTGCTCTAAGTTTTTTCAAAGCTTCTGCTAGGCCTGCCATAAAACTACTTGAACCTTCCTCTAAAAATAGTCTCCCCACTGTCGTGTGTGTTAATTTTCTTAATTCATCTAGCTCTTCGTTTGAGAACACTCCTTTTTCTTTAAAGTATGTATAAATGCTTTCTAATTCTTCTACGTTAAATTTCTTCTGGTCGCTGTAAGGATTTCTATGAGCCTCTATTTCGGCTTTTATTAAATATTTAAAAACCCCTTTCCATAGGTATTGTCTCGTAGAGTGTTCTTGAATTTTGGAAAGGTCTATTTCTCCTAGCCCTTCTACATACCATAAATTTTCATCTCTTTTGCTTTCATAACTTCTTATGAAATTATTCTTACTCTCAACGTCCGCCGCATTATATATATTTCTTTCATCATCCGATAAGGTCGCAAGATTATGCCTTTCGAATCTCTGCCTGTTTAATTCATTTTTTCTTGCATTTCTTTCGTCATATCTTTCTTTTTCTTCCCCTGATAGCCTCTTTAACACCTTGTCTTTTTTCTTATCTCTAATATCTTTTGCTATTTTCTCCTCCTCAAATATATAACCTATGATTTCGTTGCCAAAAAGCTCTGCAAGAATTGGCATTTCCTTGGAAATAACTTCAATATTTCCATCAATCTCTTCTTTCTCCCACGTTAAAACTGTTTTGCCATAATCAGTTCCACCCCATGTTGAATATAAGTATCTTATTGCTTTTTGAATTCCATCTATCATTTTATTTGCTTTTTCATAATCAATATGTCGTCTTCCAGCCTCATCTATAGTTATAAGATCTTGGAAATTAAACTTATGGTAATCTATTAAAAACTCTAACGCGTTAAATGAATTATTTATGTGATTTGCCCAGAAAAGTCCCATAGCTTGCTCGTTAAAATCAATCCCTTCGCCATTTTCTTTTCTTGCCTTTAAATCAAGGTCCGGGATATATTCTCCGCCTTGACCTCCTTGGATAGCCTCCATTACGGTCCTCCCCTGGCTATCTCTTATGCCTTCCCAAAAAGTCAAACTTAGTCTTTTAATTCCTAACAAATTAAATATGTTTCCAAAGGTTGCATTTCTATGCTCCTGAAGCTGCCTTAATCTATATTCAAACGTGTTTAGGGTTTTTGTCCATGCATCGTGTCCTACTGCATCTGTATCAGCTTTTGCAGCAATACCTGTCCAGCGAGTCATGGAAAATGCCCAAGCCTCTGCTATTTTTGCTTCCTCATAACTTAGGCCCATTTTTTGCATAACTGACTGGGCTAATCTTTCCCTAACTTCCGCAATAATTGCAGCATTTTTATTCGGGCCGGGGCCTGTAAAGATATTTACATACTCCATAAATTCATCCATTATTAATTTGTCATTAGTTTTCAGCTTATTTTGCCCATCAAACCAGTCTTCTGTTTCATAAGTCTCTCCGCCTGAAGTTTTCCCTCTCGAGGTTTTCGGCGCCTTACCCTCTTTGGATTTCCCGGTATAAGAGTCTATATCAGCATATTCTTTTTGAAAAAGTACTGCATCTTCTCCGAGTATCTTGGAAAGCATTTCGTAATCATAAATATAATTATAGGACAGAAGTAGTCTTCTGGTAGCCTCTCCTAAAATTCCATTTTTCTCAAGCATTTCCCCTATTTCTCGGCCTGCCTCGCCGCTTTGTTGATTAGCCTTTTTGGAAATTGAAGGCAAAGTAAAAATTTGCTCTAAAAAATCACCTCTCGTAAAAAGGTTTGTCCCATAAATTCCGCCGAGTGTTTTTGGAAGCTCTGATTCTATTCCCATTATTGAGAAGTATTTGACATGGAAGTTTCTTGAATTTTGGAATAAAAATACTTCGTTTACTATTTGGTTTTTTAATTGTTCAAGGTCCTCGTTTCTATGAAAAGTTTCTCTTGTCTCAAATATCTCTTTTCCATTGCTATCAATTCCTATTGGACGCCGCTCTAGCCTTCTTTCAAGAAAAAAGCTTCCGGTAAAGACCATATCCAGCAATGTAACGCTTGACCAGGTTGAGCGCACATTAATAGCGCTGAAGAAATCAACTTCGCTTGTTGGATTAAATTCATGCCAATCAAGGATTCTTTTTCTTATCCAGGCTAGAAAATTTTGCTTGTTTACTTTCCCTTCTTTATCCATTAACTCTTTCTCTCCTCCTGTTTTCCATTCTGCACTAGCCGAGCGCATAATTAAGGCTACTAAATCATCTATCGACCTTGGCACGTCAGGTATTTGATGCTCTACATTTGAAAAATATTTGTTAATATCGGGTAGTGCTTCTGCAACTGCGAGCTTTAGCTCCTGCAACCCTTCCTCTGTATTAAGTCTCTGCAATAAGTCGTTTTTATCTTTTATAACATTATTCTCATCTTCCGCTTCTGCAAGACGCGCGTATTGCAATAATTTATAGACATCGCGGTGTACTGCTTCGATATCGTTTGAATTTAATATTTCTTGTACTAAATCGCTAATTTCTTCAAGTGTTTGTTTACGTATTTCCTGGGGACTCTCTTGCCTACTTGTTGCTTTTCTTATTAAATTTTTATACTGATTTGCCTGTTCTTCAGTTACAAAACCTTTTACGACTAAACTATTTATTCCTTCTTCGTCAACAACAGTGTGCACATCTGGTGCTGGGGGAATAAATCTCTCAACAGGCGAAGTCGGAGTTGGAGGTTCTTCTCTGCTTCCACTATCTCCGCCCACACTTGCAGAAGTGGGAGAGGCTTTTTGGGCAGAAAATTCATCTAATAATTCTAGTTGTTCATCTGTTAACCTATCAGGCATTATGCCCGCATCCATTGCCGCTCTTATAAAACTTCTTAAATGAGCCGGCGCATTTTCAAGACCAGGATATTGTCTACTCCATGCGCTTTTTACTCTTCTTTTGAAATTAGCTAATGCTTTCTTTTGAGCCTCAGTTTCTTTTTGCTCTCGCAGTATTCTTACATCGTCGCGTATATCTTTTACCGCAGGGGTAATTTCACCAGTTACAGCCTCTGAAATTTTGTTCAAAGGCCTTCGGGAACCTTGTCCCTCCTTACCTTCGTGTTCGGGTCCGTTATTTTGTCCTTCCGGCATTATATTACCTCCTGACTTTAGTCTAGGATCTTGGCCTTGTCTTGTCAATTCAACTTCTTTTTCTTTCATAAGCAAAGTTTATATCCAAAAAGTAAAACAGGCTTGATATTTACCTTACAAAAAAATTACAATTTAAATATGGAAGACAAACATTTTGAGTCGATGTACCCATCTGATACACGCGCTAGCGAGATTGAACAAGTATTGTCTTTTATTAAAGAAGGAAGCTCGTGTCAATTAGTTTCGATTCCGGGAGTTGGAAGATCGAGCTTATTGGGCTTGTTAGCTTATAACAGGAAGGTTAGAGAAAAACACTTAAATGAGGCTCAAAAGAAAATTCATTTTGTCTATCTTAACTTCTCCGAAATTAGGAAAAAACCGGTTTCTGAGGTTTTCAAATTTATTTTTTTGGGACTTTTGGATTCTTTAAAAGACAGAGGATATTCAAAAAGATACGAGGTGGTAAATAAAATTTTCAAAGAAAGCATAACGTTAAAGGATGAGATGGTGATTTTCGCAGGACTTAAAAAGGCATTGGATTTTCTTTGTTTGGAAAAAGATCTTACATTAATTCTTCTGTTTGATAGATTTGAAGATTATGTTCCAACCGTTACGCCTGAGTTTTTTGCAAACCTTAAAGTTTTGAGAAACAGAGCAAAATATAAATTTTCTGTAATATTTTCCTTAAATAGACCACTTGAGGAAACGTTTGAGCCGACATTTTTTGCAGACTTTTATGAAGCAGTAGCTGGAAAGGTAGTTTATCTTCCAATAACTGATAAGACTGGTACTGATTTTAGGATTTCCTATTTAGAAAAAATTACGAATAAAAAGCTGGATAAAGAACTATTAAAACAGGTTTTTGAGCTTACCGGAGCACACACTAATCTTGTAAGGCTTTGTGTGGAAAGTATGCTTGCTAGCGATGAAAAACTGGAAAACAAACAGCTTATGAGAAAATATTTTCTTACGCAAAAACCAATAAGAAGCGCTCTGTTTGCTATTTGGAATTTCTTAACTCCTGGGGAAAAGAGACAAATTGTTAAAGGAGAATTAAAAGACAGTCCATTTCTTGAAAATGTAGGACTAATAAAAGATGGTTTAGTTACTGTTCCTCTTTTTTCCGATTATGCAAAAGAAAAAGCACCAGAATTGGAAAGGGAAAGTTTAGATATAAACGCTCTTTTTGAAAAGCTAACTTCACTTGAATATAGAATGTTAAAGTTCTTATTGGAGAATAAGGGAAGAGTAGTAGAAAAAGAAGAAATAATTAATGCCGTTTGGGGCGATCAAAAAACAGTTTTGGGAGTAACAGACCAAGCGCTAGATCAATTGGTTTTTAGACTAAGAAAAAAAATTGAAGAAAATCCAAATTCCCCAACTCATATCCAAACAATTAAAGGCCGCGGCTTTAAATTTACCCCCTAGACTTGCAAGTTATTAATAATTTATCTACGATTAAATTGTGATTAATAAAATTCTCGTCTATTTTGGGGTAATATTTTTCCTTTTATTTTTTCCTAGCAAATCGTTTGCTGCTCTTGGCGCCACATATAGCCCAGCTTCTATTAACACAGGTGGCTCTGTAACTATTACTATCACTGGTATTACAAACATGATTCGCGGAGACATTTCTATAAGCCTTGCTGGCGAGCAATCAAACGGGGAAGTTATCGGTTGGGATATCTTCAATTTCACAAGCTGTCAAGGAAGCTCAGCCTGGAGCGGCACGAATTGCAACACCGAGAATGGAACTTTTACGGGGACATATAACACGAGCCAAGCGGAATTTCCGCTAACTAATTCCAGAAACTATGCTGTTTACTTCGACAGCACCCAACCTGGTTCTGGATATTTTAGTTTTAGCGATGCTCCGCCCGCATCCTTCAGCATATCCTCTGTTACTCCCAATCCCGCAAAAGAGGGAGATAGCGTTAGAATAGCGATTAGAAATGCGACGACTGGTAACGCTTACTCCATTCAATTCGATAATCGTTCTATTAGTCGTACCACCTGCGCTACAGCAACCTGTAATCTTAATGCCTTCACGGTGCCATATGTTTCAAATCCGAACGTCAGCGTAATTGTTGTTGATGAAAATACTAATCAAAACCGTACTGTAGGCCTAACCTTTGAGCTTTCCCAAATTGGAGATGAGTCAGCGTGCGTTACTTGTCCAAACAATAGTCAGTATAGAACAGACCAAAGCGAGTCTGGTTGTTATGTACTTGATCATTCAGAAGGAAGAGACTACTATACCAAAGTTGCTCCTCTCAGCCAGGAGTTTTGCAACACTAAACAATATTGCGATCAGGGTAAAGGGTGTAAATCATATAATGTTGACGAAAACAACCCATACAACGTTGGGCTTCCCGATTTTCTTTGTACAAAAGAATCAGTAGAAAGTGGTAACTGTACTATTAACTCAGCAATTGGCGGTATTGCGACAACCAAAGACGGTTTTGTAAAAGCGCTGCTTGGAGTAATTCTTTCCCTGTCCGGCGGCATTGCATTACTTTTAATAATTCGCTCGGGCTTTCATTTAATGACAAGTCAGGGAAATCCCGAGCAAATTCAAGCTGCAAAAGAACAACTAACTGCAGCATTTGTAGGACTTTTGTTTATAATATTTTCTTTGGTCTTTCTTGAAGTAATTGGAGTTGATATTCTAAATCTTCCGGGACTTGGAAAATAATATGAAAAAATTAGTTCTGACAATAGATAACCAATCGGTTAATCCCCCACAGGCACCAACTGGTGGGCTTTCCGAGCTTGCTAACATTATACGCACGGGTATTGAGTTGGCTTTCTTTTTTGCAATTATTGTCGCAGGAACTTCTCTTATATTCTCCGGGTTGCAATGGATGCTTTCCGGGGGAGACAAGGAGAAAATTCAGCACGCAAGAAGCCGGATGACTTATGCGATTGTTGGACTGACTATTATTTTTCTCTCTTTGCTTTTAGTGCAATTTTTCGGAGATTTCTTCGGAATTAATATCCTGGATTTTCCAACGCCCTAAAACTTGACAAAGTCTAATGTAGCGGCATATTATTTATTTAAATGAGAAGATTAATAGCTGTATTTATTCCAATAGTGCTTTTTGTTTTCTACTCTGCGCCTGCTTATGCCGTTAGTTTGTGCCCAACAGACACTCAATACGAAGGCTTGTGCGGTCTTGAAATCGGCACTGCAATCGGAAACGCCGTTACTTTTATTTATATACTTGCGATTGTTATTGCACTTTTCTATCTTATCTGGGGAGGATTAAAATGGCTTACATCGGCAGGAGATAAAACAGCTCTTCAGGCGGCTCGCGAGCATTTAATTGCTGCAATTGTGGGTTTAATTATTATTTTCCTTTCTTATTTAATATTGTCCTTTATTGCTAAATTCTTCCTAGGCGCTGATTTCAACCTGGACAGTATAAATTTACCAGTAATAAGCGGTGGTGCTAGCAGTTCTTCTACTAGCTCTGTGGGTGATGGTTCTCATCCCGGCGGGGGTGGACCTTAAAACAAAGCACTTGACAAAAGCTAAAAAAGCACATAGCATAAATTATAGATGAAAAAACTAACTGCCTTAACAAGCTCGCTAGGAGCCTATCTAACCCTTGCAACTTCCGCATTTGCGCAGGAAACAGTTGAAACATGCCCAACAGGAAGCTTTGAGCCCCTATGTGATTTAAATTTTGCTAATGTAATTCCTGCCTTAATTTCAACAATTTTTATAATCGCAATAGTTATTGCACTTTTCTATCTTATCTGGGGAGGCTTAAAATGGCTTACGTCTGGCGGTGACAAAGCAGCAGTACAGGCCGCCCGCGAACACATTGTAGCAGCAATTGTTGGCTTGGTTTTGATTTTCTTGGCTTATTTCATTTTGAATATAGTCTTGCAATTCTTCCTTGGAATTAGTCTAGGTACATTTACCCTTCCCCAAATCCCGCGGCCTTAATACTTGAAGTAATTTACTTTGTTTGATACTCTGAATTTAACATGCCATCAATTAACTGGGCGTCGTGCGCATACAATAGCAGCAATAATCCTGACGCATTAGGAGCCGCTTCTCTTTCTTGTCTGCCGATGATTTTTGGAGTTATTGTTTTTTGGACCTTAGTTTTTGCAGGAATTGTAGCTCTTGTTATACTTATTTACACCGGCTACAAATTCTTAACTTCAGGTGGAGATCCAAAATCAGCTGATGCTGCGAGAAAGACTTTTACCTATGGCCTATTAGGATTTATTTTGATTATGGTTTCTTTTTTAATAATTAACGTTATTGCCGAAGTTACAGGCGTATCTTGTATTAAAAACTTTGACTTCCAAAGTTGCCTACCCTAGTTTTCACGAAATCGGACACATTTTACACCTTGTTTGACCCACTTTGATAATCTTGAATTGATTTTTTTCACGGTCAATACTGGATAAGGAGTGATATATTAATTTATGGAAGAGAACCATCCGATACCCCAAGACATAACGGGATTTCAGTTTAAGCTTATAGGCGACATGACACTAAAGCAATTTGCCTACCTTGCAGCAGGTGCAATTTTCGCGTGGATTACTTACCTTCTTCCCTTATTTTTACTTATTAAGCTTCCAATTGTCGTTTTTTTCTTGAGTTTCGGAGTCGCTCTTGCCTTTGTTCCTGTGGATGGCAGACCGCTTGACACAATGATTGCATATTTTTTTAAAGCTGTATTTAGTCCGACCCAATACAAATATCAAAAACAGGGCGCAAGCTTAGGAATGGTTTCTGAAGGCGCTGATTTAACAAAAACCCTTTCCCAAAATCAACTTAAGGATTTTTTTAATAAACTTCCAAAAATTAGAAACCCTCTAGATAAAAAGGAGCTGGTTTTTTTCCAAAATGTCGGTGCCATGTCGGCAACTCCCCAAACTATTTTGCCCAAAGAGCTGCCTTCGCATTATTATGCAACGCAAGCTCCTCAGCCTTCATCTGCACAACAAGCTTCCCAAGCAGTTCATAAAACACAGGATAAGAATAACCAACCGGTTTCAGAAGACCTTCAAAAAACAGCGGCTGTTTTACAAAAAGAACTGGAGAGAGCAAGAAAGACAGAGCAGCAACAAAGACTAAACCAGATTGATCCGAAAGCGTTCCTTGATACCCACCAAAAGGTACTGGAGCTGCAAAGTCAATTAAATGACATGTCTACGCAAAAGCAAGAGCTAGAAAAAAGGTTAATAGAAATGCAAAAAAGTGCTTTTTCCGCTAAAGCTCCTGTGTATTCGCCGTCCGTTGCAACTGCGCCCCAGACAACACAAAATGTTAGAGTAATTCCGCAAGGAATGACCAAGTCTGTGGGGATAGCACAAGAGATGGAATTTCCAAATCTTTTAACTGGAATAATCAAAGACTCGCGGGGAAATCCCTTACAAAATATTTTAGTCGAGGTAAAAGATTCCGACGGAAATGCGGTAAGGGCTTTTAAAACAAACGCGCTCGGCCAGTTTGCATCTGCTACCGCATTAACAAACGGAAAATACACAATTGAGTTTGGCGACCTAAAAGAAGAACATAAGTTTGATAGCGTCGCATTTGAAGCAAATGGATCAATAATTATGCCGATAGAAGTAATATCAACAGATAAGAGGGAAGAGCTGCGAAAGGAGCTTTTTAAAAATTAACTATGGCCAAATCTGCCCTAAAATTAAACTCAACGCAAAAATTCATAGAAATAACTGACATATATGAGGATATTATCGTTTTATCAGGCGGAAACGCTTCTTTAATAATTGAGGTCCAGGCTACAAACTTTGATTTGCTTTCCGAAGGCGAGCAAAACGCAAAAATATATGCATATTCTTCTCTTTTAAACTCACTCTCTTTCCCGATACAAATAGTTATAAGAAGCAAGCAAATTGATATTTCTTCTTATTTGAATGCGCTGTCTTTGGAGGAAGGCAAAACTTCAAATTCTGCCTTGGCTAAGCAAATAGGGTTATATAAAAAATTTGTAACAGAGCTGGTCAAACAAAACGTGGTGCTTGATAAAAAATTTTATATTGTAATTCCTTATTCGTCTTTAGAAAAAGGCCTATTTGGCGCCAAACAGTCGATTGGAGCAGATTCTATTAAAAATTTAGAGGTCCAGGCGAAAGCAGCACTTTCCTCTAAAGCAGAAACCCTTCATGCACAGCTTGCAAGAATTGGCTTAAAATCAAAAACCTTAGAAAGGGAAGATTTACTAAAGCTTTTTTATGAAATATTTAATGATGCACAGGTGCATCAGTCTCATATGGCGTCCGAAAAGAGCATTCCGGTTGTAAAAGGGCAAATCGCTCAGAAAGGAGATTCTAATGTTGTTTCGGAAAAATAAGAAGAGTGAAGTTCAAAGCTCGGCGCCCCAGACAAGCACAATTTTGCAAAGAGGCATGAACAGCGTTGCCGATGTATTAGCACCTTCTTCCATTGAGGTTGATTTTAACAATATTAGGGTAGGGGAAAAAGTTTATAAAACATTTTTCTTATCAGGCTACCCAAGGTATGTATCCGCAAACTGGCTCGAGCCGCTTATTAATTTTAGCTCCTCAATGGATATTTCTATGTTTATTTATCCAACAGATGCTCCTGATGTACTGTCGGATTTAAGAAGAAAAATTGCGGAAATGGAGGCAACTGTTGCTTCAAGTATAGAAGAGGGGATGGAGATTGACCCGAAAGTTCAGGCTTCGCTTGAAGACGCGCTTGCTGTTCAGGAAGAGCTTGCAAAGGGAGTAGAAAGATTTTACCAATTTTCACTTTACATTTCTTTGATTGCGGATTCTCTTGAGCAGATAAATGAAGACTCGAAAAAACTCGTTTCCACCTTAAACTCTATTCTTCTTCTTCCAAAAACAGCAACACTTCAAATGGAGGAGGGCTTCAAATCAACAATTCCGCTTGGAAGAGACCTGCTTTTTCTAACAAGAAACATGGATACAACATCTCTTGCCTCTACTTTTCCATTTACCTCTGCGATGCTAACGCAGGACAAAGGAATAATGTATGGAATAAACCAGCAAAACGGCTCTCTTATTGTGTTTGATAGATTTAGCCTAGAAAATGCAAATGAAGTAGTTTTGGGAAAGTCAGGTGCCGGAAAATCCTATCTTATAAAACTTGAGGCGCTGCGCCAGTTCATGTTTGGAACAGAAATAATAATTATAGACCCCGAAGGAGAGTATTCAAAACTCGCAGAAGCTGTAGGAGGGGAAATAGTAGAATTTAGCGCAAACTCGGCAATTAAAATAAATCCCTTTGATTTATCGGGAGTTTATGAAGAGGGAGAAAATGAACTCGGGTTAAAAATTCTCTCTTTACACGGGTTACTTAAAATAGTCTTTGGAAAATTAGACCCTACTTCTGATGCTATTTTAGATAGGGCTTTGGTTGAAACATACAGGCAAAAAGGTATAACGGTTGAGCCAAAAACTCAAAAAGAAACTCCGCCCCTAATGGAAGACTTGTACAAGGTGCTGCTTGGAATGGAAGAAAAAAACGCAAGCGATTTAGCGCTTATTTTGGAAAAGTTTATAAAAGGCTCTCTTTCCGGAATTTTTAACCAACAAAGCAACTTCGATATCAAAAATCCCTTTACTGTTTTTAATATAAAGGGACTTGAGGAAGAACTTCGCTCAATTGCCATGCATATAATTTTGGACTTTGTCTGGACAAAAATTAGACGCGATTTGAAAAAAAGAATTCTAATTTTGGACGAGGCGTGGTATATGATGGAATACGAAGATAGCGCTTCATTCGTATATTCTATTGCAAAGCGTGCTCGAAAATATTATTTAGGACTTACCACTGCAACACAGGACGTTGAAGATTTTCTTTCAACGGATTATGGAAAGGCGGTTCTATCAAATTCATCGCTTCAGATGCTTTTAAAACAAGCGCCTAGTGAAGTTGATTTGGTTGCAAATGTTTTTTACTTAACAGAAGGCGAGAAGCAGCTTCTTTTATCAGCCGGCATTGGCGAGGGACTTTTCTTTGCCGGGCAAAACCATGTAGCAATGCAGGTTGTTGCCGCAGATCATGAACACGCAATGATTACGACAAATCCAAAAGAGGCTGTTGTTCAAGAACCTGTTCAAAATGAAAAAAAACCAAAACCTTAACTAGTGCCTAGTAACTAGTATCTGGTAATTGATAAACTAGAACTATGGACGAGAACCAAAATCAAAAATCCTCAGTTGATAGAGCTAATGATTTTATAAATAATGCGAAAGGAATTTACCAGAAAGGCAAGCAGGCAAAGAAAACGCTTCAGGCGATTAGAATAACCAGGGCTGTTACAAGTCTTGGGCAAGGGCTGGGAATGGGCTCGATTCTAACAATTGCATTTGCCTCTCTACTTCTTGCCACACTGTTTATAGGCTTAATTGGAGGCGGCGCAATAACTGGAACTTCAGAGGATCAAGGAGATGCGCCTGTAGAAGAAGCAGAATTTCCAGGGGTTGATATTGACTACACTGTTAGACCCCCAGACCCTGATAATGGAGTTCCCTACCAGGTTAAAATCTTTGGGACATTTGACGAGGGGAAAAGTGAAGGAAGAACTTTAGAAGATTTGAAAATAGTTATGACTGCATCAGATACCATAAGCATATCGGGTTTGCCACATGGTTATTCTACAAAAGAAAGCTCTACTCTTAAAGAATATACATGGTTACTTAACGTGTCTGAAATTCGAGATTCTATTTTCACTCAAGTAGCAGATTCAGATCCTCCAGTGTATAATTTCGAATTCAATCTAACCGTTACGCCACTTGATATCGACACTTACGGTACTATTACCTTTACATTTGAGGAGGTTGAATAGTAAAATTGAATAGAGCTGTGAAAAAATTATTATTGGTGACTTTTTTATTTCTTGCTTTTCTCTCGCTCAGGGGCTCTTCGGACGCACTTGTTATCCAAACGCCAATTGGCAATCCTCCAGAGCTTAATTCTGAAATTATACATTGGGGAAGGGTACTGGCCGATACTATCCAGCCTTATGAGCAGCTCTGTGGATGGGGCTACAAAATGTACAACAAACTAACGATTAGACTGTCAAGCAATGGTTATACCACGCCATATAGAACCGGGAGCTGCGGATTTAGCGGGAACACATTTTTTTGTACAAACATAGTTAAAAGTTCTTACGCCCTTGCAGGGCATCAAAATTCGTGGAGCCAATCTGTTTTTCATATGGCAAGAAATTGGCAAACTAAAGGGCCAGGGTACGCAGTGTTGACAGAAAATAACCGGTCTAGTGTTAGCCAAATTAAGCCGGGCGACGTATTCTTTATGGGATCTGAGCCCGATAGCCTTGATACTTTTTCTTCAGGGCACAGACATGTAATCTTAGTCGAAGATGTTAATATAGACCCAACCACGGGCTGGGGCAGAATAAACTATGTTCAATCAAACGGACCAAAAACCAGAAGCCATCTTCGTGTAGAAAATTGGGTGGTAAAACATAATTATTCAAGCAACCCAAACGGCGCTTGGTGGATAGGGCTTGGGCCAAGATAATATGGCAAGAAAAATTATATTGATTTTTATAGTAGTTCTGGTAGGGATCTTTCTTTTCCTTTCTTTTTTGAATAGGGAAATAAAAGTGAGCCAAGTCGCCCCTAAGGATGGCTCACAAAATAATTCGCTGTACCCAAACATTGCTGCAACTTTTTCAAGAAAAATTTCTTCGAATGAGCAAGAAAAAATGCAAGTTACTATTTCGCCAAACATAAAATATATAAGCTACTGGTCATCTGATCAGCAAACCCTATATTTACTACCGGAACAAAGCTTTGTTCCCTCAACCAAATATTTGGTTGAGGTTTCTTTAAACAACTACAGCTATTCATGGGGTTTTACAACAAGTTCTAATCCTGTTCCTACAGAAGATGATTTAACACAGCGCCAAGCGCAAGAAGACATAATTACGGCAGTTGAGCAAGGAGAGTTTGATAAAAAGTATCCGTGGTATGACCAAATACCAGAACCAAGTAATGATTATTTTATTGGGTTTGATTCCGACAAAGAAAAATTTTTTGTTGCCATTTATCCCAAATATTCTTCGCCAAATTCAATCTCCCAACAAGAAGAAGAATTAAAAAAACAAGTTTTAACAGTGCTCCAAAATATCGGGGTGGATACCAATAAGTATTCTGTGGAATATAAGTCTTTCCCAAGATAATTACCCCTGGATTCTAATTGGCATTACTAGGTGGAGAAAAGAATTGTCCCCTTGTACCTTAAATACTCCGGAATTTAAGGGTCCTGTCATTTCAAAAACTAAATCATTTTCTTCAAGAGTTGTAAGTACGTCTATCAAATATTTTGCGTTGAATGCAATTTCATTGTCCTCCCCTATTGTCTTTGCTTCGATTTCTACTAAATCTTCTCCAACTTGTGGGGAGTTTGCAGAAACCGTAAGTTTATCTTTCTCCAGAGAAAACTTTACTATGTTTGCCGTCTCTCTTGCAAAAACAGAGCAAATCCTGATTGCATTTAAGAGCTGTTCCCTGTCTATCTCTGTTTTTGTGTTTGCGTCTTCTGGCATAATTTTTTGATACTCAGGATAATCTGCATCAATTAGTCTTCCCACAATTTCAACGTCCCCTTGTGACACAACTACCTGATTGTTTCCCAAAGATAAATAAAAAATGATGTCCTCTTTATCGTCTTTTAAAAATGAGAGCTCTTTAACTATTCTTCCTGGAACCACAACGGGTTTCTCAAGGTCATGCTTTAACTTAAGAGGTGTTTTTTGATAAGAAAGTCTATATTGGTCGGTTGCCACCAAAACCAACCCATCTTTTTCAATTTCAAAAAGTACCCCAAGTAGCGCCGGTCTTGTCGAATCAGTAGCAGCTGCAAAAGACACCCTTTTAAAAAATTTCTCGGCGTCTTTTTTTTGAAGCCTTAAAATCTCATCTCCTTTTTGCTCATATAGTTTTGGAAAGTCTTCAGGTTGGCTGGTTTGAAAAGATGCTTTTAGTCCAACTCCCTTAAGCTTTAAAACGTTATCCTCCAGCTCCAAAGTTATTTTTTGGTCTTTGATATTGGTTATTAAGTCAAGAAAATTTTTAGCGGGTACGGTAATTTTTCCACCTTTTTCAACACTTGCTGCAATTTCTGCTTTTATTCCAACCTCCAAGTCTGTTGCAGAAATAATAAGCTTTCCTTTTGTCGCTTCCAGTAAAAAACTTGAAAGTATTGGCAGAGGGGCACGTTGTGAAACAGCGTGGTTTAAAAGAGTAATTTTTTCGAGCAGCTTATCTGAAAGAAGAGAAACCAACATATATCTATTTGTAGTTGTAGTAGTTTATATGGAAAAGTGGAAAAAAGCAAGAAGCCCAACCTAAGAATTAGTTGATAACCGGTGGATAAAATTGTGGATAAAAAGTTAATAAAAAAAAACGGTTTTTAATCCACTTTTTTTCCAAAAGTTTGCAAGTTTAACCCCATAAAATCCATATTACCTCTTTGTTCAATTATTTTTTCTATTTTTTCAACCCCGTGCATTATTGTCGTATGATCGCGTCCTCCGAGCAAGTGTCCAATTTCAACAAATGTAAGACCTTGTTTTTTAAGAAGATACATTGCAATCTGTCTTGGCCTAACAAGAAATGCGTCTCTTTTGGGACTTTTTAACTGAGTTTGTTTTACTTTATAAAATGTACAAACGTTTTCAATTATTTCTTCCGGATGAAAACCCGTATCCTGCTCTTTTTCAAAAGACAAAACAGACGATGCCATTTCTTCATCTATTTGTGTAACTCCTTTATTTTGCGCTTCTGTTACAATTCTTAACAAGAGTCCTTCCAGTCCTCGAGCATCAAGCGCTTTTTGTGCAATAATTTTTGCCGTTTCGAATGAAAGCGCTACCCCATATTTTTTTGCTTTTATCAAAAGAATAGCGCAGCGAAGCTCAAAATCCGGGGACTGGATGTCAACCGTTAGTCCCCCACCAAATCTTGAGATAAGCCTTTTCTCCAGCATTTTTATCTCAGAAGGATGTCTGTCAGAAGAAAGAACGATCTGAGAGCTTTTATCAACTAAGATGTTAAAGGTATGGAATAATTCTTCCTGAACCTTTTCCTTTCCTGCGATAAACTGGATGTCGTCGATTATTAAAAGATCTAGCTCTCTAAACCTTTTTTTCATTCTTCCAGTTGTATTTGTTCTTATTGCCTCAACTACGTCATTTGTAAACTCCTCGCTTGTTGTATAGAGAATTTTCGTATTTGGTTTTTTTGAATACACCTCATTTGCAACTGATTGCATGAGATGGGTTTTCCCAACACCAACAGGACCATATATAAACAGCGGATTGTAGGACGCGCCTGGACTTTTCGCAACAGTAGTAGCAGAGACAAAGGCCAGTTGATTGCTCCCCGAAACCGCCATGTTTTCAAAAGTATAATCAGGTCTAACTCTAGGTAAATGGCCGACCGTCGTTTTTATTGCTTCCTCGGAAAATAGAGTGTCGTCTTTATTATCAACAATTTCATCCACAACAGTTTTTGGAACAAAAACAATTTTAGTGTCGTTTCCTATATGATGGTCAGACGCGTTTTTAATTATGGCAAAAAACTTTCTTTGTAGTAAATCAATTATCATCCCCGATGGGGCGGCAATTGTTGCTACACTTCCCTCTATTGATAAAAGATGGGTCTGTTTGAATAGAGTAAAAAAGTTAGCTCTTGAAACCTCGAGTTCTATTTCGGATAAAACAGCTTTCCAGATGCTTTTACAGTCTCTCATGGTAAAAGTCATTATCATTAATGTGGATAACTTATGTCAAGATGAGAAACTGCATAAAAGTGTATCTTTTTTAAAATGCTTTGAAAAGATAGTTTTCTCTGATATACTAAAGCTCGTGGAAAAATTAAGAAAACTAAAAAAAATAAAAAGAAAAAGAAAACATGGATTTTTAAGCAGAGTCTCTAATAGATCTGGAAGCGATGTACTTAAAAGAAGAAGGCTTAAGGGAAGAAAAAAGCTAACAGTTTAAGTGTTAAAAAAAGAAAACAGGCTTTCTAAATTTGGCAAAATTGAAAATTTAAAAAGTGTCTCTTCTCCCTATTTTATTTTAAAATATAAAAAAGGAGATGAAAAAACAGCGCATTTCGGATTCATAGTTTCTAAAAAAATTAATAAGCGAGCAGTTGTTAGAAATCAAGTAAAAAGGAAGCTGCGAGAAATCGTTGTAAAAAATTTAGAAAGCGTTATGTCTGGAACCTTTTTTTTGATTGCACGAGAAAAAAGCACAGAAGCTAGTTTTGAAAATTTAGATTTCTCTTTCAAGCAAATTTTAAAAAAAGAAAAATTAGTAAAATGAAAATTATTTTTATAACCTTACTTAATGTTTACCAAAAATTTTTATCTCCCCTTTTAAAACAAGCACTGGGGTTCAATAACTCGTGCAGGTTTTATCCAACCTGCTCTGAGTATGCAAAAATTCAAATCTCAGAAAAAGGAATTTTAAAAGGCACAACCCTTGCAATAGAGAGAATATTAAAATGCCAACCATTTTATAATCCGGCCAAAATATGATTAGTTTTGACACTATTATTTTAAACCCAATTTTAAACGTTCTCCTTATAAACTATAAACTGTTTTCTACCATAGGTGTTCCTTTCGCATTGGGTTTTGCAATAATAGGACTAACAATTGTAATTAGACTTATTCTTTATCCTCTAATGTCCGCACAGCTTAAAGCTGCAAAAAGAATGCAGGAAGTAAGCCCTCATCTATCAAAGCTTAAAGAGAAGTATAAAAATGACGCAAAACTTCTGCAACAGGAAACAATGAAACTTTATAAAGAATTTGGCGTTAATCCTGCTGCTGGATGTCTTCCAATACTAGTACAACTACCGGTTATTTGGGGACTTTACTCGGTATTAATTAAAGTTATTAATCTTGGGTCAAACACCGTTGCGGAAGTTAATAGGCTTGCATATTCTGATTTTCTCAAAATAGACAAAACATGGGATGTATATTTCTTTGCTCTTCCTCTCGCACAAAATCCCGGACAGCTGCTAAGCACAATGGGACCCATAATACTTCTTGTCCCTTTACTCACAGGACTCTTTCAATTTATTCAGTCGAAGATGATGTTGCCTAAAAAAGTTCTTAAAGAAGAAAAAAAAATCGCCGAAGCAACCCCTACAAAAAAAGACGATTTTGCAACCGCGTTCCAATCCCAGTCTCTTTACATTTTCCCAATTATGATTGGATTTTTGTCCTACACTTTTCCAATTGGACTCTCGCTATATTGGAACACGTTTACCATTTTTGGTATCATACAGCAGTACAAAATTTCAGGCCTTGGTGGACTTGAGGATTTGACAAGACAAATATGGAAGCGAAATTAAAAAAATTCATAAAGGAATTTTTTAACATCTTGGAAATTGATGAATCCTTTAATCTAGAAGTAACAGAGGAGGAAATAAAAGTCTCAATTAGTTCTGAAAACCCCGGCATTCTAATTGGCTATCACGGAGAAACATTGGAGTCCTTGCAACTTATACTCTCTTTGTTTCTTTCCAAAAAACTTGGCGAGTTTAAGAGAGTGTCTCTTGAAGTAGGAGACTACAAAAAAAATAGAGAAGAATGGTTAAGAAAGCTGGCATTTGATGCAAAAGAAAAAGCACTAAGCGAGGGAAGAGAGATTAGGCTTGATGATTTAAAGGCTTGGGAGAGAAGAATAGTTCATATGGAGCTTGCAGATGATAAAGAAGTTCTTTCTGAGTCTATGGGTGAAGGAAGGGAAAGAGCCCTTGTCATTAGGCCAAGATAAGACGCTTCCTCTCTTTTACCTTCTTTTGTTTTTTTTACCAACACAATTTGGAAAACATTTTTGGCCAGAGTCCGCTTTAGTACAAGGACAGAGAATTGACTACATATCACCAACTGTATATGTAACAGACATTTTAATTTTTTTAATCTTTGTACTTAGCGCGCGATATATAATTTCAACACTTTTGCAAAAGCACAAGAAACAGCTTTTAATCTTTGTACTTTTTACTCTAACACTTGTTGTTGGAGTATCGATCTCAAAAAATCCACAAGCAGGAGTCTGGGGAATTTTAAAGCTTCTTGAGTTTACCTTTCTTGGCGTATTTATTTATATAAATAAAAGGTCGTTGAATTTGAATACCATTGCTATAATTTTTTCCATGAGTATTATATTTGAGTCTCTCCTTGCAATATTCCAGTACATTAATAAGGGTTCGTTTCAGGGTATATTTTATTTCTTAGGAGAACGTGGCTTTAACAGTACAACACCGGGCGTTGCAAATGCTTCTATAGATGGCAATATTATTCTCAGGCCTTACGGAACATTCTCACACCCAAATGTTCTAGCAGGATATCTTGTTTTGTCAATGGTAGTTTGTGCCTTGCTTGTTAAAAAGCTTAATAGATATTATCTAATAGCATTTCTGATTGGAATATGTGGTGTGTTTATATCCTTCTCCCGCACTGCAATAGTTGCATTAGTTTTATTCATTTTTAGTTTCTTTATAATTTCCATTTACGAAAAATATAAGAAAGGCAAACTGAATCTTGCTGCTAATAAAAACAATTTACTACTTTTATTGCCACTGCTTTTTATAATAATGTTATTTTTAGGCGGCTTAATATACGGAAGGTTTCTTAACTTAAATTTTTATGATGAGTCTGTATCTAATCGAGTAGCTCTTGCAAAAGAATCCGTCAGAATGATTGCAGGAAATCCCGTATTTGGGATTGGGATAAATAACTTTTTTGACAGCCTAAACCCAGGCTTTAAAAATTTTTCAGAGATACAGCCGGTTCACAATATTTTCTTGCTTACCTTTTCGGAGACTGGGATAATTGGGCTTTCATTCTTAATACTTCTTTTAACTATGGCTGCCAAGAACAATAAGCTTAGCTTCATAGCTGTTTTTGCAGTGATCATTTTGGGAAGCCTAGATCATTATTTATTAACACTTCAACAGGGACAGCTTATTTTTACCATCTTAATTTCACTTTTTCTTGAGCGTGGTCTTTCTGCTAGAATAGAATTATAATGGCAGACGTATTTGTTTATACAGATGGTGGAGCAAGAGGAAACCCGGGACCTGCTGCAATAGGAGTATACATTGAAAACGGAAGTGGTCAGCCTCTGTTTCTATCCGGGAAAAAAATTGGGGAAACCACAAATAACATTGCAGAATACACCGCTATTCTTGAGGCATATAACTGGCTCATTGTAAACAAAAACCTACTCGATGCTGACGCAAAAATCCATTTTTATATGGATTCTCTTCTTGCATATTCACATATAAGTAGACTTTATAAAATAAAAAATGAAAACTTAAGACAACTTGTGTTAGAAATTTGGGAGAAAGAAAAAAACTTGGGTATTCCGGTATTTTATAACCACGTGAGACGTGAAGGAAATAAAAAGGCGGATTTGTTGGTAAATCAAGCATTAGATAATTTAATCTGAATGAACTCACCTGCTCTTGTTACAAAAGAATTTAAAAGTGAATTTCCAGTGCTTGTCGTTGATAAAATAGGCATCCTCGGGGCTGCGCTAGCAGAAAAAATAAAGGATGAGACGCTAGTTATTTTGGTAAGCGCCAAAAAACAAGAAGACCCAAATATTATTCATATACCATATGAAAGAATTACTCCAAGCATTCCCGATAACACATATTCACACATTTTTCTAATTGACGAAGACGGAGTCTTATCAAAAAGTATGATTACGCCTTTCGTAAAAAAAGCAGAACACGACGGCTCTGAATTAGTTCTAGTTTTAAGACGAGATATGCTCCAAGATGACTTTGCCGATAGTTTCATTTCTTCCTACGATAAGGCAAAGATTGTTATAACAGGAGATATTTTTGCTAGCGATTATATTTTTGATTCATCAACAGACATAAATCGTTTTATAAAACATGCAAAAGAAAATAAAAAGATAGAAATTGCAGGCGAAGGTTTAAGGCAAACATTCCCCGTTTTTGTCGAAGACGCTGTATGGGGAATACTCCAAGCCGGCTTTATTGAAAAAGACGATAGAGCTTTTAAAATTTATCCAAGCGGTTATACGCTTCTTTCCATCTCCCGAATTTTACAAAAAATTGATCCGGACCTAAAAATAAACTTTGTAGAAGACAAATCGTCACTCCCGAAAGGACAAAATGAGCACCAAGGAAAAATGCTTTTAGATAAAAACTACGACTTGGAAGCAAGGATAAAAAAAATCAAATTTGAAAAGGCTAAATTTGAAGAAGTCGAGCGCAGAAAAGAGAGCAAACCCTCCATTGAGCTTATTAGATTTAGTGGTCTATCTCGGTTTATTGCAGTAAGTCTTCTAACACTTTTTCTTGTTTTAATCATGCCGATTTTTTTTACTCTTATTTCTTTTTTTGCGGGAGCTCTTCTTTTGCAAGGGGCTAAAATTCAAGTCGAAAAGGGGCAATTTGAATCATCAAAAAATTACACACAAAGCTCGTACTATGCATTCATATTTTCCCATAGCTCTTTTCCAATTTTCTTAAAAGAGGCAAGCTTTGTAGGATTGGAAGGAAAAGCGTTAGAGCTTTCAACCAAAATAGATCAAGGAAAAGAAGCATCGTTTGCAATACTAAGTTTTTTTAAAAGCGTAGATAAAATTAAAAGAATTTTTGATGGCAGCGCTTCTGTTTCGGAAAAAGAATTCAGTGAAGTAGCAGATGATATAAAGCTTTCTTTGGTTTTTTACCAAAAACAGAAAAATAATGGAGTCATTCCTGAATCGATAAGTAAAAAATTCGAACCACTTCTGACATTTACCTCTGCAACAATTGAAAGCTGGCCTGAAATTCTGGGATTTAAAGGGGAAAGAAAGTATTTAATACTGTTGCAAAACAATATGGAGCTAAGAGCTACAGGCGGATTCATAGGCTCTTTTGCTATTACCAGAATTAAAAATGGCAAACTTACAAATTTTAAAATTTATGATGTATATGATGCAGACGGACAGCTGAAAGGGCATATTGAGCCTCCATTTGCAATTCGAAGATACCTTAGCTCTCCGAACTGGTATTTAAGAGATAGTAACTTCGATATCGACTTTTCCCAAAGCGCACAGGCTTCTGCAGTTTTTCTACAAACAGAGCTTAAAGAAACAGTGGATGGAGTCCTTGCAGTTGACCTCTCATTCGTACGTAGCTTGCTTGAGACTATCGGAGACGTTAAGGTTTTGGATTATAACGAGACAGTCAATTCGGATAACCTCTTCCAACTAACTCAGGCAAAAGTGGAAGAGAATTTTTTTCCGGGTTCCAAACAAAAAAAAGATTTTCTAAGAAGTTTATATGTTTCAATTCAAACCAAGCTATCAAGTGATAAAACTACCCCCTATTTAAATGTTCTTCAAAGCGCTATAGCATCGGTTTCTGAAAAGCATATTTTATTTGCGTTTAATAAGGTAAACGTATCATCGCTTTTTTCAGTAAACGGTTGGGGAGGAACGCTTTTTGACGACAGGAAAAAATCGGATGCAACCATTAATGACTTTGTTGGAATTAATGAATCTAATTTTGGAGCAAATAAAGTAAATTATTATTTATCAAGAAGTCAGAACTTAAGTACAACAATTGCGGAAAATGGGGAAGTCACAAATGTATTAAAATTAAGTTATAAAAACAACGCGCCCAAGAGCTTAAACACTAAAGGCTTATATAAAAATTATTTAAGACTTATACTTCCTTTTGCAAGCCAGATTTCAAAAGTAGAAATAGATGGGATTGAGCAAAGCATTATTCCAGCGGTAACGCAGCCTAGTGTTTATGAGGCAACAAATTTTAAACCCCCTCAGGGACTTGAAATTGAAGTGACTGAAAATTCGGCAAAGTCTGTTTTCGGAATGTTATTAAACATAGAGCCAGAAGCATTAAAAACCATAACGATAACTTATAAGTTGGCAAGTAAACTTAACTTGAACCAGGCTAGTTTTAATTATAGTTTAAAAGCCTACAAACAGCCGGGAATTGATAATATTCCTTTTGGTTTCTCACTTAATTTACCAAGTTTTTTAACAGTTGTTGACTATCCGAAAGAAGCAGGTATTAAATCTAATGGAGCAAGCTTTTCGTCAAGCTTAAGGAAGGATTCAGACTTTATTTTTAATCTTTCCAAGAAATAGTTCGATAAAGTCATTTTTAGTTCTTTGTATATTTCTCCCGTGCTCTATTAATAAATACGTTAGAGCAAGCCAGTCCTTTTTTTCAAAAAGCTTCATTAAATCTTGTTCTATCTTGTCAACATTTCTGTGTTTAGTAAAGCCGTATTTTAAAGACAATCTTTTAACATGAGTATCTACAGCGATCCCTTCATAAATTCCAAAAGCGTTGCCTAAAACCACATTTGCAGTTTTTCTCCCAACTCCCGGAAGGCTTATCAACTGGCGCATATCTTTAGGAACTTGACTATTAAACTCCTTAAGTATCTTGCCTGCGGTCTTTTTAATATTTCTTGCTTTTGTTTTATAAAGTCCAACCTGCTTTAAATCTTGCTCAAAATCTTTTAAATTAACATTCGAATAATTTTCTATCTCACCTCGCATGTTTCTACCTCTATATTTTGGAAATAGTTTTGATGTCACTTTGTTAACTTGGACGTCTCTGGTTTGAGTGGAAAGCATAACAGAGAGCAAAAGCTCGAATTCGTTTGAGTAATTAAGAATTATTTTTGCGCTTGGGTAGCTTTTTTTAAGAAGTTTAAGAATTTTGCTTGCCCTTTTCTTGTCCATCTGCATTTTGAGGTTGTTTGAGACTATTTAAAGAATTGTGTCTTGGATTTGCAATAATGGTTACATTACCTAACTTGATCCTTACCATTTTGGTATGTCTTACTGCCCAAGGGTCCTCGAAAGGACGCCTACCACTAGGTATTCTTTCGCCTGCCATACCATGTATTATAACGCAAGACTGCAATTATTGCTAAAAAAAATAAATCCAAGTAGAATTAGTGTGATGCAAAAGGATGGTGAAATCTATAAAAGTTGGGAAGAGAAGGGTTATTTTAAACCGGAGTTGCACACAAATGGAAACCCTTATTCCATAATTCTTCCGCCTCCAAACGCCAATGCTCCGCTTCATTTTGGCCACGCTATGTATACGGTTGAGGATATTTTAATCCGTTACCATAGACTATTAGGCGATAAAACTTTGTGGCTTCCGGGTGCAGATCATGCAGGCTTTGAAACCCAATTTGTTTTTGAAAAAAAGCTTTTGGAAAAGGGTAAATCCCGCTTTGACTACGATAGAGAAACTCTTTATAAAATGATTTGGGATTTTGCTGCCGAAAATAGACCAGTAATGGAAAACCAGCTTAAAAGACTTGGTTTTTCACTCGATTGGAGTAGAAGTAAATTTACACTAGAAGAAGATATTATAAAAATAGTTTATAAGACATTTAAGAAGCTTTATGAAGACGGTTTGGTTTATAGAGCTGAAAAGCTAGTAAATTATTGTACTTATGATGGCACTTCATTTTCTGATCTCGAGGTTATATATGAAGAGAAAAATTCTCCTCTTTACTATATAAAGTATGGACCTCTCACTCTTGCAACAACAAGACCCGAGACAAAATTCGGAGATACTGCCGTTGCGGTTAATCCAAGGGACAAGCGTTACAAGCAGTATATCGGCAAGGAAATAGAAATTGAGACTGTATTTGGCAAGGCAAAGCTAAAGGTAATTGCAGATGATATGGTTGACCCGGAATTTGGAACGGGGGTTGTAAAGATAACCCCGGCACATGATTTCAACGATTTTGAAGCAGGACAGAGACATAATTTGCCAAGCGTTCAAGTAATTGGGTTAGACGGAAAAATGAATGAAAAAGCAGGAAAACTCAAAGGGCTATATGTTAAGCAAGCTCGTAAAGCAATCGTAGAGGAAATGCAGAAGAAAGGACTGGTTGAAAAAATTGACGAAAGTTACATAAATAGAATAGGAGTTTGCTACAAATGTAAAAACCCAATCGAACCTCTGCCCCTGGAGCAGTGGTTTATAAAAATGGAGCCTTTAGCAAAATATGCAATCAAGGCTGTAAAAGAGGGCAAATTAAAAATTTATCCCAAGAATTTTGAAAAGCTGTATTTCCAGTTTCTCGAAAACATAAGAGACTGGAATATAAGTAGGCAAATTGTCTGGGGAATAAGAATTCCAGCTTGGCAAAATAAAAAAACAAGAGAGTGGAAAGTAACAGAAGGCGAGAATCCTGGCGATGACTATATTCAGGATAATGACACTTTCGATACGTGGTTTTCGTCCGGACAGTGGCCTTATGCGTCACTCGCGGCTACAAATTCTTTGGAATTTTATCCAACAAGCGTTATGGAAACAGGTTATGACATACTCCGCTGGTGGGTGGCAAGAATGATGATGCTTGGTATTTATATGACCGGGAAGCCTCCTTTTAAAGATATTTTGCTACATGGATTAGTTAATGACCCGTTGGGCAAAAAAATGAGCAAAAGCAAGGGAAATGTAATAGATCCAATTGAAATAGTTGAGCAGTATGGTGCAGATACAGTTAGATTTGCGCTTGTTTATGGAAACGCAACCGGAAATGATCAGGCGTTATCTTACACAAAGCTTGAGGCAGCGAAAAAATTTATTAACAAACTAAGAAACATAGCAAGGTTTGTTGTTGAAATGAAACCGAAGACAAGCTCTAAAGAGGCAGCACAGAGAATAGAGGATATAAAAGTTATGAAAAATTTGGAAAAAGTCACAAAAGATGTCACCGATGCTTTGGAAAGATATGATTTTAATTTTGCTTTAAATATGCTTTATGAATTTATTTGGCATTATTTTGCAGATGTTTATATTGAACAATCTAAAAAAAGAAGGGAAGAAGCGCAACCTTATCTTGAACATATTTTAAAAACTATGCTTATTCTTCTACACCCTTTCATGCCTTTTATTACAGAAGAGCTTTATTTGCAGCTTCCAAACCATTTGGAATCAATAATGCTTGAAAAATGGCCAAAAGTAAAAGCTTAAACCCACAATTACCGAAGAATTACCGAAGAATTACCGAAAAGGGTATTTTGTTGCTAGTTCTAATTTCAATTTTGAGCTTAATCATATTTATTTCCTTAGTTTCGGTTCAGGCATATGATGATTTCCAAAAATACCTGGTAATTTCAAAAGAAAGACAAAACTTTTATGAGAAATTAAACTTTTGGAGTTCGATTTTGGATAAGTATCCGGGATATTCAGACGCCTCATTTAATATTTCTCTTTTATATTTTCAACTTAATCAATTGGATAAAGCAAGAATTTATCTTGAAAAAACCTTAAGCTTTGACCCAAATTATCCCCAGGCCGAGAAACTAGAAAAGGAGCTTGAAAAAAGAGGCTATTAGGCTTCTTGAGGTTTTTCTTCTGGTTTTTTCTCTTCCTCAGCGCTCTTTTCTTCAGTCGAAGTTTGTTCTTCGGTTGCAGATTCGCCTTCAGTCCCTGCGCCTTCCGCAGCCTCTCCCGTGGCCTCACCGGCTTCAGCTTTAGCAGCCTCAGCAGCAGCAGCTTCCTCAGCTGCTTGTTCAAGTGCCTCTTTAGATACCAATTCTTCTATTTTTGCAACGACCTGGTTTAGATCTGATAAGATGGTAACTCCTTGAGGAACTTTTAGGTCAGATACTGCAATTTGGTCATCAATTTGTGCCAAATGCTCCACATTAACCTCAATTTTTTCAGGCAATTCGGTGGGCAAAGCTTCCACCTCAACTTCGTTGGTAATTTCCATTAGAATACCCGTCTTTTCGGTTACAGCTTTTGGTTCCCCAACGAATTCAAGCGGAACATTTGCTTTAACTTTTTCTTTGAGGTTTACTTGGAAAAAATCTGCGTGCAAAACATTTCCCCTGAAGTCTTTATAAACATTTTGAATTAAAACGGGTATTGTTTTTGAGCCTAATTCTAAATCAACGAGCGTAGTTTCACCGCTTTCTTTGTACACGTCCATAAAATTTTTTGTCGGAAGCTGAACTGCGGTTGATTTAACTTCTTTTCCATAGACATTACCCGGGGTTATTCCATCTCTTCTTAATTTCTTAACTTTTTTGCCTAAAACTTTTCGTTCTTCGACTTTTAATTTAGGGTGCGTAGCCATAATCGTTATTTTACCTGAAAGCGCTAGGTATGGCAAGTAGAGCGCGTGCTATAATTGAGGCGTGAGAATACTAGGGATTGATCCCGGATTTGGAAGATGCGGATGGGCAATTCTCGAAATTGCTGGTTCTAAGGCGGAAGCTATAGATTATGGTTGTATCGAAACAGGTTTAAAACTTGCTCCTGAAAAAAGACTAGAGCGGGTTTACGCCGAAATTTCAAGAATTATTAAAAAATATAAGCCCGAAGTTTTGGCTATCGAAGAACTATTTTTTGGTACAAACACAAAAACCGCACTCGCTGTAGGACAAGCCCGAGGAGTTGTTCTGCTTGCAGCATCGCAGTACAGTTTAGAAACAAGCGTATATAATCCTTTGCAGGTTAAAATTGCCCTAACAGGGTATGGAAAAGCGGAAAAAGCACAAGTTGGCCAAATGGTAAAAATATTGCTCAAACTAAAAGAAATGCCAAAACTGGATGATACAACAGATGCATTGGCAGTAGCCCTAACTCATGCTTCAAGCTCAAAAATCAATAAGTTGTCTAGGTAGCTTATGCTATAATCAGCTAAATTATGATCGGTTTTTTAAATGGTAAAATTGACCTGCTACAAAGGCCAAACGTAATTATCGATGTTAACGGAGTAGGTTACAAAGTTTTAGTTTCGGAAAACGTTTATAAAAACTTAACAGTTGGGCAGAAAATCAAGATTTTTACCTACACCTATGTTAGGGATGATGCATTAGAGCTTTTCGGCTTTTTAGAAATTGACGATTTAAAGCTTTTTGAGAGTCTCTTAACAGTTTCTGGGATTGGGCCTCGCACTGCACTAAATATATTCTCTTTCGGAGAAAGGCAAAATATAATTGAGGCTATTGTTAAAGGAGACTCATTATTTTTTACTTCGGTTCCAAGGCTTGGTACGAAAAATGCACAGAGAATAATAATAGAGCTTAAAAACAAAATGGGCGGAGACGGCCTGGTTGATTTATCAGGCAAAGATTTAATTGAGAATACAGAAGCTATCGAGGCTCTAAAAAACTTTGGATTCTCAGTGGTGGAAGCTCAAAAAGCATTAAGAAACTTAGAATCAGGTCTTTCGACTGAGGAAAAAATAAAACAAGCGCTTAAATCTCTTGGTAGATAAAAATGACAAAAGATAAAAAATCAAATTTGGAAAAAGAAACGCCTGAGGAAGAGGTTCTTTTTACATCTCTTCGAGCTTCCGCATGGCCTGAATTTTACGGCCAGAAAAACGTAAAACAAGCCCTTAATATTGCAATTTCTGCAGCAAAAAAAAGAAAAGAGCCAATTGAGCATATTCTTTTATACGGGCCGCCCGGCCTTGGAAAAACTACATTATCGCACTTAATTGCAAAAGAAATGAATGTTAACATAAGGGTTACATCAGGCCCAGCAATTGAGCGGGCAGGTGATTTAGCCTCGATTCTTACGAATTTAGAAAAAGGTGATATTTTGTTCATCGATGAGGTTCATCGCCTTAATAAAATTGTGGAGGAAACTCTTTACCCGGCAATGGAAGACTATGCGCTGGATATAATAATAGGTAAAGGACCTTCTGCAAGAACCCTGCGGCTTGATCTACCGCAATTTACGATTATTGGCGCTACAACTCGAATTGGGCTTATGTCAGCCCCGCTGCGTGACAGATTCGGCGTAATCCACAGGCTGGCATTTTATGAGCCGGATGAGCTTTCGGAAATAATAAGAAAAGGAGCGATAAAGCTTAAAACAAAAGTAGATAAAGACTCAATTGCAGAAATTGCAACCAGAGCAAGGGGTACCCCAAGAATTGCCCTTAAATTACTCAAAAGAGTACGGGATTACGCACAAGTACATGGAACAGGTGAAATAGTAAAAGGCTTGACTGATAAAGCTTTAGAGATGCTTAACGTTGACTCTGTGGGGCTAGATAACAATGACGTAAGATATCTGAAATCAATTATTGAAAAACACGGTGGAGGACCTGTTGGAGTTGAAACTATAGCCTCCACAATAAGCGAAGATATAGGAACGATCGAGGAAGTAATAGAGCCCTATTTACTCCAAGTTGGATTTCTTAAAAAAACAGCACGAGGTAGAACAGCAACACTTGCAGCCTACAAACATTTGGGAATTGAGCTTCCCAAGGGCTTAAAACAGGGAAAACTCCTCTGACTTGACAAAGGGTAAGCCTGCTGGTAGTATTCACCTCTGTGTCTAGATTAGAAACCACCCTCGGAATTTTTGAAGCTCACATGCGCCGCGATCATATTGATATCGAAAGAAACGGCCATATTATTGCAATTTACCCAAGAGCCGGAATAATAGAAAACTTAAAAGAACGAAGACGAGTTGCAGAATTCATTTCAAATACTGCAAGTGCTCTAAAAACTCCCGCTTCCTTAGCATTGGGAACATACGAGGTAAGCATGGGAATAATGAGAGGCGAAAAAATAAGAATTATCAAAGGAGTTGCTCTGGCTGCAATTTTAGGAGCTGCATTAGGACAAGCTGAAGTAATTTTCGAAAAAGACGCAGACAAAGTTGGAATTCACCAAGAGGTAATCGAAGAAGCCGCTCAAATTACTTCCTCTTTCTAAATTTTCTACCCTTGAATATTGGCTTATCTTCTGGCAAATTGAACTCTCCATTTATTGCTCTTTGCCTTTCAAGAGGCGTTGCGTCTCTTCTTCCAAACGCGTCAGGTTCTGGGCGAGGATTGAATGAAGAGCCATAGTAGCTAGTGTTTCTTGAATGAATTCTTAGTAACGTCTCAAGCGATGCCACTAATTAAATTTAGACTAAAAATAAAACGATTGTCAACTACTCAAGGCCTAAATAAAAGAATTTTTGAAACGGGGATAAGGTTATTAACAGCTGAAGGCATATTGTTACAATTACCGAGGCGATAAGTATTTTGTTCATTTTAAAGATTGAGCGTCCCCTGACAATAAATGCAAGAGCCATATGGGAAAAAACTAAAACATTAAAAACAATTGTTCTCGCAAAAATCTCACTATTGCCCTCAAGTAATTTGGAAAAAAGAAGCAAAAGGGCACCTGCTATCACAAACCCAAAGGTTAATATAAAACCTATCCTTTTTGGAGTAAGAATATTTTGTCTTATATCTCTTGGCTTTTCTTTTAAAATACTTGAGCTTCTGTTATCACTTGCCAAGGCAAGCGCAGGCAACCCGTCTGTTACCAGGTTAACCCAAAGGATTTGAGTCGGTAAAAGCGGATCGGGTAACTTGAGAAGTGCTGCAAAAAATATTAAAGATATCTCAGATAAATTTCCGGACAGAAGATATGTAATAGATTTAACTATGTTTGCATAAATTGTTCTTCCCTCAAGCACTGCTTTAATAAGAGTTGAATAATTATCGTCTGACAAAACAATGTCCGATGCTTCTTTTGCTACATCAGTACCTGTTTTACCCATTGCAATTCCAACGTCTGCTTTTTTTAAGGCGAGGGAATCATTGACCCCGTCTCCTGTAACTCCAACAACAAAACCTAACTTCTTGTAAATAGTTGCAAGGCGTAGTTTGTCTTCCGGTTTTGTTCTGGCAAATACGCTGGTATTTAAAATTATCTTTTCAAGATCTTCATCGCTTAACTTATCAAGCTCCTCACCTGTAATTACGTTTTCATCTTTTTCTATCAAGCCTATCTCTTTTGCAATGGTTAACGCAGTTAATTCGTTGTCGCCTGTTACCATCACGGTTTTTATTCCGGCTTCTTTAGCACTTTTTATAGCCTCAATTGCCTCAACTCTAGGCGGATCATAAATTCCTGTAAATCCTAAAAATTCAATATTTTCTTCCAGCGCTTTCCTGTCTTTGATATTTTCATTTACGATTCTTTTATAACCTAGTCCTATTACCCTAAAGCCTTTTTTTGCAAATGCCTCGAACCTTTTTGTTATTTTATCCTTCTCTGCCTTGCTTAAACTGCTTAGCTCTAGCAAATTTTCCGGAGCCCCTCTTACAAATACATATTTTTCATGCCCTTCTTCCCAAATAGTTGTTATAAGTTTAGTTTCGGGGTCAAATAAAAACTCATCTATAACTTTTCCGTCCTGGGTGAGCGATTTGTCTTTTGCAAATTCCTTTGCCCATAGAAGTAAAGAGCCGTCTGTTTTGTCCCCAATTGCTTCAAAATTATTAGAATCTGCCTTTTGCACCAAGGAAGCCGTATTGCCTATAACGCAGGCTTTAAATAGCAATTCACTATTTTCCTTACTCGCAATCCAAAAGTCCTTAACAACCATTTTGTTTTGAGTAAGCGTCCCTGTTTTATCAGATAAAATAATTTGTACCGCTCCTAGTGTTTCAACCGAGGACATTTTTCGAACAACTGCGTTTCGCCTTGCCATCCGTGTTGTTCCTATTGCAAGCGCAATTGTAATTACGGCAGGAAGACCTTCGGGAATTACTGCAACAGCAGCGCTTATGGAAAGAAGGATTAAGTCAAATAAGTTTCTTCCCTGCGATATTCCTATAGGAACTAATGAAAAGGAAACTACAATTGCAAGTAACGATATTATTTTTCCAAGCTTGGACAGGTCTTTTTGCAGAGGGGTAGGCGATGTCTCAATATTTACCAAACTTTTAGCAATTTGCCCAAATTTTGTGCTGTCCCCGGTTTTTTCTACCAAAAAATGACCTCTTCCTTTAGACACAATTGTTCCTGCAAAAACCTCCTCGCCCTCATTTTTAATTACAGGCAAAGACTCGCCGCTTAACGCAGATTCATCAATTTCAAGGTGTATATTAAAAAGAAGCTTTCCGTCAGCTGGAATATTTTCGCCCTCATTTAAAATAACAACATCTCCGGGTACAATTTGCGCAGTTTCTATTTCCTTTTCTTTCCCGTCTCTTATTACTATTGCTTTATCTTTAATGTAAGCCTTTAGTTTTTCCAACGACTTTTCAGCATTAAATTCCTGCCAAAAGCCAAAAAGTCCGCTAAGCAGCAAGATTGCCAAAATAAAACTTGCATCAATAAAATTCCCAATTAAAAAGGAAAAAAGAGCTCCGGCAAAGAGTATTCCGTTTAAAAGGGTAGTAAACTGGGAAATAAAAACAGAAGCTATGCTATAGCGCCTTTTTACATTAATCTCATTTCTTCCGTGTTTTTCAAGAAGCGCTTGAGCTTGGCTTGTGGACAGTCCTTGCATTATTTTATTCTACAGGAATTCAGTATGCGGAATCTACCTGCGGACGGAATTGTAGGGCCTCGGCGATGTGTTGTATTTTAATATCAATTGAGCCTTCCAAGTCTGCAATAGTTCGGGCAAGTTTAATTATCCTTTGGTAAGATCTTGCCGAAAGCTGCATTTTGGATACAGCCATTTTTAAAAGCTCAATACAGTCATCGGACAGCACGCAGTATTTTTTGATATCCTTGTTTAACATCTCAGCATTTGAGGAAATTTTTGTTGTCTTAAATCGTTTTGTCTGCAAATCCCTTGCTTTTTGAACCCTGTTTCTAATAGCTGTGGACGTCTCGTTATTTATTTTTTGAGAGGATGTTAACTTTTCAACTTTTACAGCGGGAACATCCAAATGAATATCTATCCTATCAAGCATCGGACCCGAAACTTTTTTTTGATACCGAATAATTTGTGCTGGCGCACAGCTGCAGTTGTGAGTTTTGTCGCCAAAATATCCGCAAGGGCAGGGATTTTGAGCCGCAAATAGCAAGAATTTGGAAGGAAACGTAAGTCTTTTACTTGCCCTTGAGATTGTCACAAAGCCGTCTTCCAAGGGCTGTCTTAGGGCTTCTAAAACGTGTCTTGGAAATTCTGGGAATTCATCCAAAAACAAAACTCCCCTATGCGCAAGTGAAACTTCGCCGGGTTTAGGGTTAGCGCTTCCTCCTATAAGTCCTATATGTGAAGTTGTGTGATGCGGGCTTCTAAATGGCCGCTTGGTTATTATAGGAGTTCCATCTAAAAGTCCGGAAATGCTATAAATTTTAGTAACCTCTAAAGCCTCATCTAGTGTCAATTTTGGCAAAATTGAGGGAAGAGTTCTCGCAAGAAGCGTTTTTCCAGCTCCCGGAGGCCCTTTTAAAATAATATTGTGTCCACCCGCAGCAGCAATTTCCAATGCCCTTTTTGCCTGTTCTTGTCCGGCAACCTCACTCATATCAAAATCGAAACTTAACTTATTTTCAAATTTGTCTAAGCGTATGTATTTAGCGGGAACAATTTTTTCCTCATTTGTAATGTGTTTAACCAAAGAGAGCAAAGATTCAACGGGATAAACCTCGATACCATTAACAATTGCAGCTTCTTGGGAGTTAATTTTAGGCAAGAATATCTTATTTATTTTTCTCTCCTTCGCCATCAATACTTGGGGTAAAACTCCATTTGTGTATCTTAATTTTCCATCTAATGATAGCTCGCCAGTGAAGAATAAGTTCTCAATATTTGCTTCAATTTGCCCATCTGCAATAAGAAGACCCATTGCAATAGGCAAATCATATGAGGAACCTTCTTTGGGTAAATCAGCGGGAGCCAAATTAACAGTTATTCTTTTAGCGGGAAAATCAAACCCGGAGTTTTTAACAGCAGATCTTACCCTTTCTTTTGCTTCCTCAACTGCCTTATCCGGAAGTCCAACTATAGTAAAAGAGGGAAGTCCCTGCGCTTGAATATCGACCTCTATTTCTATTGGAATGGCATCCAAGCCTAAAACCGCTGCAGATGTAACCTTTGCGATCATAAGCTTAGACTAACAAAAAAGAATAAAGTGTTCAAATTTCAACAATGTTTTCTGTTTCGGCGCCGGTTGAAATATAGGAAATTTTAACGCCAACAAGTTTTTCAATTTCTCTTAAATAACTCTTTGCATTTTTCGGAAGGTCCTTATATTTTTTAATCCCATTTGTTTTTGCTCGCCATCCGGGAAGAGTTTTATAGACGGGCTTAAGCTTTGAAAGCGTTTCTGTGCTTAAATCAAAGTATCTAATTTTAGACCCATTTAATAGGTAATGAGTACAAACTTTGATCTCTTTAAAACTATCCAAAATATCCATCTTTGTAATTGCTAAATCAGTAAAACCATTTATTTTTGCAGCAAATTTTGCCATTTCTGCATCAAACCATCCGCAACGCCTTGGCCTTCCTGTGGTTGACCCAAACTCATTTCCTAAGTTTCTTAAATCAGCGCCATCCTTACCCGTGAGCTCTGTGGGGAACGGGCCAAACCCAACTCTTGTTATATAAGCTTTTGCAACACCAATAATCTTATTGATTTTTTGAGGTGCAATTCCTAATCCTGCTACAGCATTTCCAGACAAAATTGACGAAGCTGTAACAAACGGATAAGTTCCCCAATCGTTATCCAAGAATACTCCATGCGCGCCTTCTAGTAAAATTTCTTCTTTTGAATCTAAAGCTTTATTTACGATCGCAAAAGGTTCTTTTACATACTTTTCAATTTTTTTGAATAATTTGAGCTGAATTTTTAAAATTTCATTAAGATCCAATTCTTTTTCTCCGAAAGCCTTAATTATTTTATTCTTTATAAAAAGCTGAGTTTGAAATTTGTCTTCCAAGATTTTTTTGTCCAAAAAATCAAAGACCCTTATTCCGTTATAAGTGACTTTATCTGCATAAGTTGGGCTAATGCCTCGTCCTGTTGTCCAAGTTTTATTTTTTCCTTTGGCTTCTTCATAAATCTTCTCAAGAATTTTATGATACGGAAGAATAATATTGCACCGTGGAGAAATAAAAAGTCGGTTGTCTAATTTTAATCCCGCTTTTTCAAGCATCTGAATTTCTGATACTAAAACTTCTAAGTCTAAAACTACGCCAGGACCAATTAAAGAGATTGATTTCTTGTTGAAAATTCCTGAAGGAATAAGGTGCATTGCGAATTTTCCGTATTTATTTACGACTGTATGCCCTGCATTATTTCCTCCATGGAACCTTGCCACAAGATGGACTTTTGAGGATAAGTGGTCAATAATTTTACCTTTTCCTTCGTCTCCCCATTGGGCACCGATAATAACTGTTGCTCCCACGGCAGTATTTTAGCACTTTGAATTGTGCTAGAATAGAGCCCAAATGGACGACGTTGCAAAAGTAAGAGAAAAGATAGATTTAGTATCTTTTATTTCGGAATTTATTACTTTAAAAAAAGCAGGGAGAAATTTTAAGGCGCTGTGTCCTTTCCACAACGAAAAAAGTCCCTCGTTTATGATATCTCCCGAGCGGCAAATTTGGCATTGTTTCGGCTGCGGAAAGGGAGGAGACGCATTCACATTTTTAATGGAGTACGAAAACATGGAATTTCCCGAAAGCTTGCGGACTTTGGCAAAAAAGGCAGGAGTTGAACTAACAGAATCAAGCTACAGAAAAGGAGTGACTAGCGAAAAAGAAAAAATCTATGAGATAAATAAGCTCGCTCTAAAATTTTATAAATATTTGCTTTTAGAGCACAAAGCAGGAAAAGATGCTCTTGATTATCTATTAAATAAAAGAGGTTTAAAAAAAGGCACTATAGAAATTTTTGAACTTGGTTTTGCACCGACTTTGCCATCAAGCCTTTCTGACTATTTAATAAATAGAAAAAAATATAAAGCAAAAGATTTAATCTTGGCTGGAATTTCTTTTGAAAGAGGGGGAAAAATCTTCGATTTTTTCAGAGGAAGGATTATATTTCCTCTTTACGACCACAGGGGAAATATTTTAGGCTTTTCGGCAAGAGCTTTAAATGAAGCTGATATGCCCAAATATCTTAACACCAAAGAGACTCTTATATACCACAAAGGGAGTGTCTTTTTCGGCTTAAACTTGTCCAAGGAAGAGATAAAGCAAAAACAAAACGCAATTTTAGTCGAAGGAGAGTTTGACCTTATTTCGCTTTTCACCCACGGCATAAAAAACGTTGTTGCCATTAAAGGGACGGCTTTAACAGAAGATCAAGTGTCTCTGATTTCAAGATTTACACCCAAAGTGACATTTTGCTTTGATCAGGATGTTGCAGGATTTGAAGCGACAAAAAGAAGCCTACCAATTATTGAGCAAAAAGGTCTTACTGCAGAAATTGTTGATTTAAAGGGCTCAAAAGATCCTGACGAGGCAATCAAAAAAGATCCGATTTTATTTAAAAAGAAATTATCAGCCACCCCAAATGTATATGATTATCTTCTTAAGTTTTATACTTCTGATAATCCAACAGACACAGTCGAGGGGAAAAGGAAGATTACGGATGAAATACTTCCTATCATTTCTAAAATTTCAAACGAAATTGTAAAAGAGCACTATACTAAAAAATTAGCCGGCCAACTTGATACATCAGTTGAGTCTATAAATAGGGAGCTTGCGAAACAAGACAGTAGTAAGACGAAGGATAGAATAATTATTCCCAAAAACGAAAGTAAAGAAAGAAGAGAGCTTCTCGAAGAATATTCACTTGCTCTAATTTTGCAAAATGAAAATACGAATCTTGCAAAAGCCGTTGAAGATGAGATAAAGAAATACAAATTTAAAATCCCGGCTTACCAAAAAATATCAGACGCATTATTTGAATACGTATTGGATACTAAAGAGGAAAATTTCCAAAAATTTTCAACCACTTTACCAACCGAGCTTTTAAAAGCATATGACTTTTTATATTTATATCCTTTACCGAAGTTTCAAAACGAAGAAAAGCAGGCGGAGGAAATTAAAAAAGTTATTAAAGAATTACTTACCTTGTATCTAAAAGAAAAACTTAAGGATGTTACTCTTAAGATTAGAACTACAAGCGCGCAAAAAGAGAAAGAAAATTTGCAAAAAGAATATACTCAGATTTTGTCCCTCATAAGGGATGCGCAAGTTTAATTTGTAACGCAAAGGTGCTAAAATAGATATACTTTTATGAAGCAGCCCGACTTAATTTCAGATATAGTTTCTAGTGCAAAAAAGAGGGGATATATTACTCAGGAAGAAATTCTAGCACTTTTCCCCAAGCCCGAGCAGCATCTGGAAGACCTCGACAAGCTTTATAACAAGCTAATGAGGTCTGATATCGATGTTTTCGAATCTGTTGCGGCAGAAGCAGATGAGGAAAAACCGATTGAAGACTTAGAAAAAGAGCTCGAAGCCTTAACTGTTTTAACAGAAGGGACTGTTTCGGATCCCGTAAGGATGTATTTAAAAGAAATCGGAAGAATACCTCTTTTAACTTTTGACCAGGAAATTTCTTTAGCTAAAAAGGTGGAGAAAGCCGACAAAAAAGCAAAGCAAATGCTGATTAATTCTAACTTAAGATTGGTTGTATCTATTGCCAAAAAGTATGTTGGAAGAGGGCTGACGCTTCTTGATTTAATTCAGGAGGGAAATCAAGGTTTAATAAGAGCGGTTGAAAAATACGATTGGAGAAGAGGTTTCAAGTTTTCAACTTATGCCACGTGGTGGATAAGGCAGTCTATTACCCGCGCTATAGCTGATCAGGCAAGAACTATAAGAATTCCAGTACACATGGTTGAAAATATAAATAGGTTTTTACGAGCATCAAGAAAACTAATGCAAGAGTTGGGTCGCGAGCCAACGCCTGAAGAAGTTGCAAAAACGCTAGGCATCGAGCCTGATAAAGCATTAGAAATAATAAAAATTTCTCAGGAGCCGGCAAGCCTAGAGTCACCTGTAGGAGATGAAGAAGACAGCAAGCTAGGAGACTTTATACACGATAGTTCAGCACCGACGCTTTTTGATACTGCCTCACGAGAGTTACTCAAAGAACAAATAGAACAAGTCTTGTCTACTCTTTCAGACAGAGAAAAAAGAGTTTTGGAAGAGCGTTTCGGTTTAAAAGACGGCCGTCCTAAAACACTTGAGGAAGTTGGAAAAATGTTTGCAGTAACCAGAGAGCGAATAAGGCAAATTGAAGCAAAGGCACTACGAAAGCTCCGACACCCCTCCCGGGGAAATAAACTAAAAGATTATTTAGCTTAAGCTTTCTTTGTCAAGAGAGGCTGAGTTAATGAGTTCCTTGTATAAATTCAGTCGTAGGACTTTTTTCCAAAAGTGGTGAAGGATCAAGATTTTGCATCGCCGAAATAGTATAAGGTCCTTCGTCAACACCGAGCATGGTCGCACCCAATGCAATTCTTTCCCAATGGTTTAAGGTTTTTTGTGTCATAGATTCCTCATAAGTAAGTAATTCTTTAAATGTTTGTTCTCCTTCGGAAAAATATGGTAAGCCTGTGAGATATAGTCTTTTACTAATGAATTTAGTTCTAGGAGATGCTTCGCCGCCATAGGGCTTTAAGAATTTTTCTCCGTCTCTTGTAAAGAAAAACATTCCTCCTGGAGCTTCAAAAACCCCTCCTCCTATAGAACCCGAGCCATTAACTCCTGACATCCCTACAAGTATTGAAATTACAATATCATCTACCGCTCCTCCCTCTCCTATAATTGGGATTCCAAGTCTCCCCCTTAATTTCCAAGCCAATTCCGCATTGGCAGGAATCATTTGTGATCTTTCTGGAGTTGTGCATCTTGCTCCTCCTCCTACACCCTCAACTATGGCGTCAGCCCCTACTTGCTCGCATTCTAAAGCAATGTCCTCATTGGTAATCTGACTTGGAAAAAATTCGTCTTCGTCATCAAGCTCCTTTCTAAGTAGTTTTGTAGTTCCAATAATGTCTCTTCCAACTGAATGTCCGTATGGTCTAAAACTAGTAAGGCCAGCATCCTTAAGAAGAAAAGCCCTTTCTAAAGCTTTTCTTGGATGAACCTCCAAAACCCCTACGACGCAAGCCCTCCAATGATCAACAATAAATTTTTTCTCTTCATCAGACCGTCCTTCCAAAAGTGGGTCATCTATGGTCAGTCTTTCCATGACAGCTTTTGCTAATCTCGCTTGTACTTTAGGGTCAGAAAAAACTCCAACCTCAGGCACACCAACTCTCATAAACATTTTTGCAGCGGTTTCAATCATTAAAACAGAGCCGTTAGTGTCTGGCATTGCCCCCATGTTTACAAAACTTCCAACCCTTTTCTTAGATGTGAAAGAAAATGGCCCTTGCTCGAGCAAATCGGTTCTGTGAACTTGCTTGCTCTCTATTTTTCCGTTTACGCTATCACGGTTATGCCCAAGATCAGAAAGCTGGGGCGTAATTCCTCTTTCTATATATTCATCAATAACGCCCTTTCTTTTCTCGGGTTTTTTAAATCCTGCTTTTTCAAGTTCCATCATTGCGTGGATTCTTGCAGGGTGATTTGCTAAACGTAAATTAGCTTCTCTTAAAGTTTTCCATCCCTCCAAATATTCTTCAGGCGGTATTGCAACTTCTAAACCTTCATAGTCATCATAAGGGGTAAGTAGTAATGGCTGATCTGCTTCGTGTGGAAGCAGCTCGGGAAATTTATCTGCCAGACCACCCTCGATTGCTTCTGCGAGCTTATCTTCAAGTTGAGCTGGTATCGTAAAATCAATTTCTCTCTGCCTTCTTGAAAGGCGCGGATGATAAAACCTTTCTCCGTTATTTCGGATATCTTGGGCAAATGTGGAATGTCTAGTTTCAACGCTCATTACCGAGCTATTCTACAATATTTATGCAAGAAGATAAAGAAGTCACCTTCTTGATAGCAGCTTTTTAATCCACTTGTGGTCGTGGATCTCACTTATTACAAAAGCAAGGCTAAAAATTGCAAAAGTATAAATTATTGCATCTATGCTTATTCTTCCTAAATCATGCCAATAGACATCGTCTAAATAAAGCCATAGTGCAAACTCGTCTATTGTTAAAGCAGCTCCAATGCCAAATAAAATAGCCATAACGTGTCTAACTCTATCTGATGCCCAAAACGAAATCCCGATATAGCCGCAAAAAAGTAGAAGTAAAATTCCAAAGACCAAATGGTGTATATGGATATCACCTGACTGATTTGGAATGAAGCCGAATTTCTGAGCAACGGTTATAGTTCTTGCAATTGCAAATGTAACTATGAAAGCTGCAAGAATCAGTATTTGAGAGAGCCTATGACTTCTTAAAATCTTTTTAAGCATACTATAATTGAAGCACAAATAAAAAAATATTTCATTTTTACTTTGACAAGGGGAGTATAATAATAAAAATGAAAGTAAAAAATGCTTTCAATAAAAAGGTAGGGTATATAACTTCAAACGCCACGCTCCTAGATGCCGCAAAATTCATCTTCGGACATAATCATAAAGGAATACCTGTTGTAAATACGTCTAAAAAAATTATCGGTTTTATAACTGAACAGGATATAATGTCGCAAATGTTTCCCAAGGCTGCGGATTTAATGGAAGACTATATTCATGAAAGAGATTTTGAAGCAATGGAAAGCAATCTAAAAAATATCCTTATCCAAAAAGTAAAAAATGTTATGACAAAAAAACCAATAACAATTCATATAGACGATCCGCTTCTTAAGGCAGAATCAATTATGAAACTACATGATATTAGTAGACTTCCAGTAATTGATGATAAAGGGGTTTTAATAGGTATTATTTCAAAAGGCGATATCTTCAGAAGACTGATTAGCAGGAAAGTAAGAGGCTTTAAATAACGAATTAGCTTAATAGTCTTTTATATGGGCAGGAGCTTTCACAGGCTTGTAAAATAGGTTAAAAATTACCCCGGCAAAAACTACAATAATAGCTGCAATAATAATGGGCGTGCTAGCTGAAAAAGCTGCAGCTATAAAACCAGAGATAACGGGAGGAAGAAGTTGTGCTAATGCTTGGACGCTTGCGTTAATTCCTAAAATTTCCCCCTGAATATGGGCATCTACAGATCTTGAAATTAATGCCCCCATATTTGAAAAAATTAATCCCATAAAAAGAGCTTGAAACGGAATTATAAAATAAAGCCATAATGATACAGGAGTAAAATACACAAGCCCAATTGTTATACCTGTTGCAATTAGGCAAACCTTGAGTACCTGATTTTCCCTAAATCTTTTAGCAACCACCCCAGTAATTATAGATTGTGTAACTAAAAACCAAATTCCAAAAAAAGAAAAGAAATATCCGATACCAGTTTGATCCCAAGAAAACTTATTAATTAAAAATATGCTCATAAAAGTAACGAAAAAAGTAAAACCTGAGAAAAACAAAAAATTTACCAAAAATAAAAATCTAACGTTTTTAAGCTGGAAAGCTTTGGCAATATCGAGTAATGATTTATGCCACTCTATTATTCTCTCTTTGTTAATATATTTGTTTGTTTCTTTTAAAAATTTTCTAACTGAAAATGCGTTAATCAAGCTCATAAGCGCTGCGAAAAGAAAGGGAACAGTGGGATTAAAAAAAGGCAAAATTTTGGAGTCGGACAAAAATCCTCCTAAGAAAGGACCAAATATGAAACCAATAGAAAAAGCTGCTCCGATAAACCCGAAGTTTCTTGCTCTGTTTTGCGGTTTTGTAATATCTGCAACTGCAGCCTGCGCAACAGAAATATTACCGCTTGCAACTCCAGCTACAGCACGTGATATAAAAAGAAGCGGAATGTTTTTTGTTGCAATTCCAAATGCGAATAACAAATACGATGCGGAAGTAATAAAAAGAGTATTTTGAAGTATAGGCTTTCTCCCAATCTTGTCTGAAAACTGCCCAAGGATAGATGTTGCAAAAAGCTGGGTTAAGGGAAAAACTGCAGTAATTAATCCTAAGAGTATATACCCTGTTTTTACATCAACATTTCCAGGGAGTATATAAAAGTTAGATACGGGGTCTGCCAAAAGAAGGGGAATAATGGGAATTAAAATTGCAAATCCTAACGAATCAAGGAAAATCGTAAAAATAATAGTAAATAAGGGGTTTTTAATTATTTTCATCACGAAGGGCTTATTATACTATTATTTTGCGGCTTCTTCTAGAGTGGAGATATCAATCTTTTTCATCTTTAGCATCGCATTCATTACCCTATTTGATTTTTCTTTGTCTGGAGAATCAATTAGCTCTCCCATTCTTTTGGGAATTATTTGCCATGAGACTCCATATTTGTCTTTAAGCCATCCGCATACTTCTGAGGCAGGATCCGAAGATAGTTTCTCCCAATAGTAGTCCACTTCTTCCTGATCCTCGCAATTTACCATAAAAGATATCGCTTCCCCTGCAAAAGAGAACTTGTGTCCTGGATTAGCAGAATCCATTGCTGCAAACCACTGACCCTCAATCATAAAATCCGAAAACATAAGCGTCCCTTCTTTCTCCGGCTCCATTCCCGCAGGATAGCGCGCAATTTGTCCTTGTTTTGAATTTTTAAAGACTCCCTGGTAAAACTTTTCTGCTTCCTCCGCTTTTCCTGCGCTATCGCCAACAAACAAAAGTGATGGAACAATAAATGGTCGTTCATCCCCTTGCGGGTTTGTTAGCATTAACTGCCAGGAGACTCCAAATTTATCCTCGCACCATCCGTATTTTTCCGCAAAATCATATTTTTGAAATTCCATAAGGACTTTCCCGCCTTCTGAAAGCTTGTCCCACATTTCTTCAATATTCTCCGTTGCGTTCTTGTCTTTTGAGGGGTCAAAATTTAAAATAAAAGAGACTGAGGGATTAAATTTAAAAATTGGACCTCCGTCGAGGGCCATAAACCGGTATCCGTCTAGCTCAAAAATTCCGGTTAAGACTTTTCCTACCATTTGCGAAATCCCCGGAGTATTCATTCCCTTTTCGTACCGTTTTATCGATACAATCTTGGAATTGGGGAACACCGAAGTATAGAAGTTCATCGCCTCTTCGCAATTATTATCAAACCAAAGGGAAGGAATTATTTTTTGCATGATTTATCCCTCGACCTCAGCTTCAAAACCACCATATGCCATTTTCTTCATATCAAAAGGCATAGACATGTCTTTTGCGTCTTTATATTTTTCATTCATCTCATCCATTACCTTTTTGTTAACCTCATCGCGGTGCGCCTTGTCTCGAAATACGATAAAAGAAAACCAAACATCCTCGTCTTCTGTTGCTCCGGCCATTTCCGGAAACGCTCGTGCTTTTTCATCTCCCATTTCCTGCGGTTTAAGGTCTTCTCCGCGGCATTCGAAGTATTCCAAAGCGCCGTGTCTCATCCATACTTCGTGGCCTTCTTCCGCCATTTTCTTGTATTCTTCAGTTTTATCTTTTGGAACGACCAATACAAAACCGTCTACGTATTTTGCCATATTATTTTTTGTGTTTAAAATATTCTATTTGCCTAAGCCTTTTTTGAGCTTCTGCTTCTGTTTTATATGTTCCCATATTTCTTCCGCTCTCAGCAACTACGCGGTATCCTTCCTTAACTTTTCTAATCATACATATAAAACGTATAGAAGATCAATTAGTAATAAATTTCATGGAGAGTTCTTTCGCTTTCTATTTGCTAGTTAATTTTTATCGATGACGTTTTTTGGTTTACCTGAGAAAAAAGCTTCTATATTTTGAAGAGCGATTTCCCTGCTATTAGCCGAAGCTTGCTTGGTAGAAAATGCTATATGCGGAGTTACAAGTATTTTAGGATTGCTGAGTACTTTCTTATAGAACTCATTTTGAGTGTCTCCTGGAATTTCCGGATCTGTGTCAATTGCCGCTCCTTTTACTACCCCTTTATCAATAGCTTTAATCAAGCCGTCTAAATCATAAGTGTGCCTTCTAACAAAAGAGACAAAATAAACGCCCTTTTTAAGTGAATTAAAAAAATTTCCATCAAGCAGATTTTTACTTGATGAGCTGGTATTTAGACAATTTATAATTAACTCGGCATCTAATGACTTTTCTTTTAAGTTTTCTCCTCTTCTAAAAAAATCTACTTTCATTCCAAATACCTTGAGCACATCTCCTAGCTTGGTTCCGATACTTCCAGCTCCCACTATTAAAGCTTTCTTGCCATTTAGGCTTTCCTTTAGCTCGAAATCAAATTCATCTTTGGTTCTTAATACTTGAGGAAACTTTCTGAAAAGTGCGATAGTCATAAAAACAACCCATTCAATAATTGAATCTCTATTGCTGCCTTGTGTGTTGGCGACTAAAACTCCATTTTTCCGGAGTTTTTCAGAATCAAATAGACCAAGCTCGATGTATGGATATGTGACAAAAACGTTTTTAAGCTTTGACAAGTTTTCTAGAAGAAAAGAACCATCACTTGCAACGACATCTGCACCTTTTGCGAATTTGATAAATTTTTCGGAGGAAGAAGGGCTATCATAAGATTTAACATCACCGAGCTTTTTCAAGCGGGCTTTTTGTTCATTCGAAAAATTTACACCCAGCACAACTATCTTTTTCATTTGGGTAGATTCTAACTCTTTTGCTTTCTATTTGCCATCTCTTCCTGTAGTTTGTTTGAGAACTGATCTTTTCCTCTTTCAAAAGCTTGTTTTCTTGATTCTAAAACTGGATTCTCTCTTACTATTTCATACTCAGGCATTCCCTCATCTGTTGCTCGTTCTTGATCTAATAAATCTCGTTCCCTTTCGTTTTCCACGCAGCAATTATAGCAGAAGTTATTTTACTTTTAAGATGGAAAGGATATTTCCTGCTGGGTCTTTAAACCAGGCGATTTCCTGTCCCCATTCTCTGGATATTCCTTTTTCGTCTGTTTTAAAATCGGGGTATTGCTCAAAGACTACTCCTTTTTCGGTTAGCTCATCAACCGCTTTCTCAACGTCTGAAACTGCAAAGTTAAGAACAGTGTAAGCTGCAGGCTCATGATTTTCTTTTGTATAAATCATAACTTTTCCTCCACCTGCAAATTTAAGCATCAGCATTCCCATTTCTGTATCCTCCTCCACGTTTAATCCAAGAGTTTCTCCATAGAATTCTTTAGCTTTTACTAAATCGCTTACCGAAAAACTTGAAAACGCGTGCGAAGATTTAAACATACACCTATTATAGCAGATGAGAAATTTTGCCTTCTATTTGCCAGAGGGTTTAAGCTTCGATGACCTGGTTTTTAGTATCTTGTACCAAGACCGCCTGTTGATCAGTTATGGGAATAATATTGTATTTTTTCCCATACTCTTTAATTACCTTATCATGCAGGGTGGAGTATTTAGCATTTTTGAAATGTGGCAAGGTGACAAAATTTACTAATCCAAAACCAGTGGTAGACTCCAAATTTGCTTCATCTGGATCATCAAAGTCTTTAACAGCTTCTATATCCGGTCCAGCAATTACGGATCCGGCACTCGAGCCTATATAAACTACTCCCCGATCAAGTAATTGTCTGATGAGTTTATCAAAGCCACTTTTTCGGCATTTCTCAAGCAAATAAAAAGTATTCCCACCGGCAACGAAGATTAAATTGACATTTGATAAAATTTTTTTGAGATCTTCTTCGTTTTTATTCTTCAAATCCAGATCAAAAACATTAAATCCAAGCTCGACTAGCTTATTTCTATCATCATCCATCCAAGGCCTTTCTTTATATAAATCTGCAGCAGTAGGAATAAAAGCTACTGATAAGTTCTCTGGTTTATCTTTTAGAAGCGGTATTAATCTATGTAGAACGTTATATGCTTGTGAAGTTAAAAACAGCATGGGAAAATTTTACTCCTTTTGCCTTCTATTTGCTAGAAGCTTCTGATTCGTTGATAAATCTTATATGTTCTTCGTTTTTTGGGTTAAATGCTGGAGTTGTTGTCAAAACCATTTTCATTTTTCCAAAATAATGAATTCTAGTTTTTGGAGGAATTGCCAATATATCGGTTGGCTGTACTTCCACTTTTTCACCGTTTAGAAAAAATGTTCCTTTCCCTTCGATTATGTAATAAATGTACCAGCTTTTTTTATCTAAAAATTCCTGAAAATGACCTTTTTCTAAAGAAACATAAACTACGTTTGCAGATTTTATATTTGTCGGATAAACAGTTAAATCTATTCCGTGTTTGTTAATTTTTTTTGCTTCTTTTGCTGAATATTTATATTTCATTAAAGAGATTATAGTTGATCTTGCCTTTTATTTGCCAGACTTTTCAGCAATAAGCTCTATTTCAATTAGCATTTTAGGATCAATTAATTGGTTAATTCCAACTAAAGTGCAGGCCGGTTTTGTTTGCTTAAAAGCTTCGCCAAATGCTTTATCGAATCCTTCAATTTGTGTAATATCAACCAAGTATGCTCTTACCAAAACTGTGTCTCCGATTTTAAATCCTTCTGAATTTACAACACTCGTAATTTTGCTAAAGATATTTTTTGATTGTGAATAAACATCGTCTCCAATTATTTCTCCTTTTTCGTCTTGACTTGTTGTTCCCGAAAAATAAATCCTCGTCTCATCAATTACGACAGCTCTTGAATAACCGACTCTTTCTTCAGATGGAGTATGTGTAGAAACTACTTTCCTCATTTTGGGGCAATTATAGCAGTTATTCTACAAGGATTGAGCCAATCATAGTATCGGCGTGGGCTGAGCAATGATAAGGATAAATTCCTGCAGTATCAAAAGTCAACGAGTATGAGTCTCCTTTTCCAAGCGCTTTTGAATTCTGCTCTAAATAATAAGTGTGCGCAGGATGTGAATCAGTATTTACATAGTGTTCAATACTTTCGTCATTCACCCATGTAACTTTTGTACCCTTGCTTATTTTAATATCTTTAGGATCAAACATAATATTGCTTAATTTTATAGTCACTTCTTTCTGTCCTGTCATGTCTTCAAAGTTTGATTGCAGACTTCTGTCAATTGCAAATTGGAAATATCCGTCGTGGCAGGACCCATCCGGCCAGCACGCATTGTAATTTACTGTATATATTCCATCAGGTGCGGAAGAATCCATGCTTCTTCTCATAGAAAGCTTATTAGTGTCAATTTCTGTTTCACCAACTCCATAGTCTTTTCCGTTACTCTCTATCTTAATTTCAGATGGAGCAGCCAGATCAAAATTAAAATCTATAACTACGTTAACCGGAACACCGGACAACGTTGAGCCGTGTGCTGGAGTATTGCTTTCATAGTGGGCGCTTTTTTTTGGGTCAGTAAATGAGGAAGAAATTTGTGAACTTTGATTATCCAAGTTTGTTAAAGAGGGGGAAGTGGATTTGTTCAAGAGAAAAAATCCTGCAACTAAAACAACTATTACAGTTATTGTTCCTATAACAATATATTTACTCATTTAAGATAAGTACTGTATACACTTTTGCATAATTCTTGTCAATTGGGGCAATTATAGCACCTCGGAAAGCCTCTCCTTATAAAAATTAACAGCGTTTGTTACTGCAGCTGACCAGCCTGATGGCAAAAGATTGTGGCCTGCATTTGGATAAGTAAAGTAAGTAACATCAATTTTATTTTTTTCTAAAGCTTCAACTAATTCATCCGACCACCAGTAGGGAACTTCCTGGTCATCCAACCCTTGGCTTATTAAAATTGGCGCTTTAATCCATTTATAGTATTTCTCGGGAGAAAAAAGCTCGACGTCGTAAAGATTTTCAAAACTTGCAAGAGCTTCTCTTAACTGTTTTCCCTGGTCATCATATTCGTCGGTGTAATAAAGAATTGAATAAGGAAAAGATTTTGAAACCGGCGCCCATAAGACAGTAGGATAATTTTTCCCGGAGACTGCAAGTGTAGAAAGCGCAATATGGCCACCATTACTGTGTCCCCAGATTCCTATCCTTTGTAAATCTGCCGAAATAGTCCCTTTATAGTTTGATTCTAGGCCTTGGTTCAAAGTTGTTAAAGAGGATAAGAGAGTAAGAGCAGTTGTGTATGTTTGAAATCTTCCCTCAAACGAATCGCCCGATTTATCAGACTCTCCAAAGTCCAAAAAATCAGGAGCAAGCGTTATAAAACCGGCTCGGGAAAGAACCGTGGCAGATGGTTGAGTGCCCGCCCCAGGTTTATAAACATCATTTGGAATAAATCCTCTAAACATTACAATAACCGGATATTCACCTTCTTCTTTTGGAATATTGGCAAGCCCTGATACTTTTAGCATCTCTTTACTATTAGGCGCTTTGGGAACGTAAAAATAAAATACTTGTTGAAATGAATTTTCATTCTCGCTTATGACACCCCCAAGTCTTATTTGGTTTTGAGGGAATTGAGTCTTTCTTAAATTTTCAAATGCGTAGGCAAGGAGAGGCCGGGGTATAGGCAACTCTTCGACTATGTTTTGCTTGAACCATTGATTTTGAAAAATGTATAATGATTCCAGAGCGACGATGATTAACAAAACCACACAAAATAATCCGAGTACTCTTTTCACGAGCCAATTGTAGCAAATTTGCAATTAACATGTTTCGGTGTATAATTCCTTTATGCAAATTGCTGAGAGAAGGACAGGGCTTCGCAGGTTTCTCCCATTTCTTTCCGAAAGAAAACCGAAAGGCCACGATCTAACAGCTGAACAAGTAAAGGCAAGAAGACTCGCAAGATATCAAGATAGAGACCCTGTATATGAAGTTGAACAGGAATTGGTTGTTCCGGCTAGTTTATTCAAAGATAAAATGGCAGAAGTCTTAGTTATGACACAACTTAGAGATGGAGTCTGGACTTCAATCGCTGCCGCTTACAATGCCGATTCAACATACAACCCAGATATAAGCAATGAAAACAGAGTTATCGGCAAAGTAAGTTTTAAGGCAGATTCACTAATTGGCGCCTTGGAGAAAGAAGTCGCTTGGATAGAAGATAGCATTTCTATATATGGTTGGAATCCTCATAATGAAGGCCTAAGCGAAAGCATAAAAGACACATATAATCAAAGAATATACAAAGTGGTTAGAGATTAATCAACGGTTGGGACTTGTTCTAATTCAGATTTAATTTCATCTTCTGTTTTACTACCATAACTTACAAGTAGCTTGTCGCCATTTTTTATTTCTTTTTCCAGAGCATCTCTATCTTCTATGCCGTTAATAAAAAATCTTAATTTTCCAGAGCCATCACCACAAAATATTTGACCGGTTCCTGTAGTCAGACAGTCCTTTGTAAGTTTCATTGGCAAGGTTTTAAAAAAATTATCCCAGACAGTACCCGTCTTTTTAACAATAACTATATTTGCTTCCTCCATATAAGCGTCTTTTGATTGATTGTGATATTTTGGGTCTGTAAAAACCCGCTTAGTGTTGTTTGTAAAAATTGCAAATGAGGCTTTTATATTTTGCTTTTCAACCTTTTCTCCAGGCCTAGGAAAGAACGATTCGCTAACCTCGCGCTTATTCCCTGAAGAGTATAAGCTAAAAACAATGAGGACAGAAAAAATTAATGTTACAACAAGAAATAAAATTTTTTTCATGCAAGGAGACACCCTGGTTTTATAAATTTAGGTATCATTTTTCTTATTCTTGTTTTTCCTGTAGATTGTTAATGCCGTAATCAGGGAAACTAGAAATATCATTGAACCTATAAAACAAGCTGTTGTAAAGATATTATCTGTTGCAACGCCTGAGCAGGATAATTTTGAGCCCACTTTTTGAGCATAGAAATTATAAATTTCTATGGATAGATTAAACCATGCAAAAATAGTTCCTCCAATCAGAAAAATTGAAAGAAATTTTTGATGTTTAATTTTCTTTTCGTTAGATGTTCTAAGAATATATAACGACCAAATAAAAGCTCCCAGGAATGCAAAAGCTCCGTAAAAACAAGGTGTTGTTATTGGGTTTGGAACAATACAATTTTGTATTCTAGTTAAGGAATGATAAATGTTATAAAAACGGTTAAAGTCCGTATAAACAGTAAACCATGCAAATAAAGTACCTAGAAGCAATAAAAACGATTGCAAAAAGTATGCCTTTTTCATAGGAACATTTTATAAATTCCAGAGAATAAAATCACAAAAACAATTAATGTAAAGGCTGCAAAATACAAAAGCGTTTTACTAAATAAATTAATTGATTCTTTTTTCTTTCCATCAAGGTATAGTTGCAAAGGGTAGAATAGAAAAACGTATCCCATTACGGCAGCTGATAGAGTAAAAAGTGAGAGAACAGCAATTGGCGCAAAAACAGTGTCCTCTTTTGGTAAGTTTCGTGTTCCATAAAACATAAATAGGGAAACCATAACTATATACAAAAGTGCGGTCAGAGCATTAATGATGGGGTTCTTGCTCATATCAAGGAAAGTATATGCATGTTGTTGATAATTTGCAACGTTCTACCTGCGCTTTTTCTTCTTTCTTTCAGCAAGCATTGTCCACTTTATTTCAAGCCTTTTTTTAGTTTTGTGTGAGCGAGATTTTTTCTTCTTTCCAACTCCTGTATCTCTTTTCGCCATAAGAACAGTATACACTAATTGTCGAAGCGGTTTAGATTTGCAGTTTTCTGACGAGAGCTTTTGCTCTTCTAAGGCTATTTTTGGAATTGTAGTGTTTGTATAAATTATCTAAAAACTGGTAGCTAGCAATAAATGGAACTCCAAATATTTCTGAATTCTCATCTATTATCGTATCTTGAGTTGTATAGTCAGGTGTTTGTTCTTTTATTTGTAGCCTGCGTTTTCCATTTTGGTTCTTTAGCTCAATTACATAATGAGACCCGTCTTTTCTAAACCTGATCAGACCTATTTCAAGATCGTCAACGGGAAAAAATCTTTTTTGAACAGATTCTATTAACAAAGGAATTGCGGTTTGAACCTCTTCCGAAGTCCTTGGTTCAGGTTTAGCTTGTTGTTCAGGTCTCTCTACCATAGTGGAGCAAATTATACCCTAAGTTTTCTGATTGTCAATGGAACTAGACCTCAAGCTCTATCTTTGATAAAATTAACCCACATTCCGTGGTAGCTCAACGGTAGAGCAGGAAACTGTTAATTTCAAGGTTCTAGGTTCGAATCCTAGCCACGGAGCATCCTGGATAATATAACTATGACCCATTTCTTGACAAATGGAGATAATCTGCTATTATTCACGCTATGACAGAAAAGAATAACCAAAGTGCTTCCGAATATGCCAGACAACATCCAGAAGAAGTGGATAGAGTTTGGAAAGGGACGCAAGAAGCATTACGCACAGGAGACCTGCAAGGTCTTTCAGAGTTACTCTCTGAATCCGCACAACCTTCTGCTTTAGACAGACTGACAAAACAAGTGGAAAGAGAAGCAGATCAAGATCCCACTGGTAATGCAAGAAGACACATGGAAGAGAGAAGAACAAGATTATCTGAACAAGCAGAAAGATTTAATAAACCCCAAGAATAACTACAACCCTAAACGGGTCTAGTCCGACTCAGGGAGCTGCATATTTCCCGCTTATTTTGCTATAATCCACCTCTATGAGTCCAGAGATGCAGGGCGGTGACTTACAAAATCAACAAAGCTTTACTAATGAAGGACTTTCTCCTCAGCAAAAAGCAGCTATTGGTAAGGAAAAGGAGCTTGCTCAACGAGTAATGGATGAAGGCAAGGCTGAGGAGGTAGTTAATATGTTTAAGCACTCAGTCGACCTAGACAAGCCAGTTTTAACCTACGCGGACATTGGGAGAGTGATGCTTCCCGATATAGCTGGTGAGTTTCCACTGATTGCCGCAGGAGCAGTCAGAAGAATTGTTAATTCTCTTGTAAAACTGGACGAAAGAAAACTTATCAACGAAAGAAAAAAGAAATTACTTTTTGAAGCGACACTTGAAAAAGCAGATCCAAAAAAACTAGAAGATGCAAGATCAAAAGCACGTAAAACCAGAAAAGAAAATATAAGGAATGGTAAGACTAAAATAAAAACTGAGCATCTGCTGGAAATTAATGGAGCAACGCAATGGACGGAAGATGAAGATACCCTCTTAAAGCTTGTTCTTGAATCTGAAGATTTCAGGCATAAAACACATCATCATGGCAGGCCTAACTGGCAGAAAGTTGTGGATTTTATAAATAAAATCTATTATCAAAGGGCTCCTACTAGAACGAGAGACAGCGTTATTGGTAATGCAAAAGCAAAAGGTTATCTTTGAAGCACGGATAGTTCCTAAATTCGTCCATTAGGCGGAGCAAATTAGCCTCAAAATATCACCTATCTATCTTAAAATAAGACTTTATTGTATTATTGTAAATATGGCCAGTAAAAAACGTGGGGGATACTCATTGTACAAATTTATCACCATTTTAATGGGGAGTCTTCTTATTCCCATAGGTACAATAATTGGATATCAACTGGGAAAAGGAAACTACACTTATGCTATTTTGGGCATAATATTTCAGACATTTTATGTCTTTTTTCAAGGATGGTTATGGTGGAAAACAATGGAAAAAAGCGAAGACATGCATTCTTAGTCTAAAAGAAAATGGTTCTTGACCCGTCCATTAGGCGGAGCCATGTCCTATAGTTGAATATTCATTACCTCCGTGATATAATCTCCGCCATGGCTGAAAAACAACCAATAAGAATTACTCCTGAACAAGGAGAAAACTTCAGAAGAGAAGGTTTTACTGGAAACGTCTTGGTAAATGCTGGTCAAGAGGTAGGATTTAGTGCTTTAACAGTAGATGTTTTCGGATCACATCCACTTAAACAAATGGTTGGAGCAACTAGAAGCTACTTCGTCTTGAATGGTTCAGGCAAATTCATTCTTAATGGCGAGGAGATTAAGGTAGCTGAAGGAGACCTGGTGGTCATTCCTGACGGCGGAATCTATAAATATTCAGGAGTTATGAAGCTTTTTGAATTCAATGTTCCAGCTACGACCTCAGCAAATTCAATAACCTTGGATGAATAAATAGGCTCTAGCATTAACATTTTTTTAGTATACTTATCAGTGCTGTGACACGAAGCTCAACATTATTTTTAAAGGCAGCAGTTTTACTTATCGCAGCAGCGGTGTTTTTTGGCATGATTCGGTTTCCTCAGACTGAGGGAAGAGCGACCAACCTAGATCTAGTCAGTATTTATAAAGACCCGTTTATTATCTACATTTATATAGCTTCAATCTCATTTTTTGTGGCATTATATCAAGCTTTTAAGCTTTTAGGCTATGTTGATAAAAACAAGATTTTCTCTCAAGCTTCTGTGAAAGCTGTGAGGAATATAAAATACTGCGCAATAGCCCTTGTCGCTTTTTTTGTAGGGGCAGAAACCTACCTATTTATAGTGGAACGCGGCAAGTCTGATGATATTGCGGGCGGCGTTATGATGGGTCTTTTTATTATTTTTGCCTCACTTATAGTTGTAGCCGCGGCAGATGTTTTTGAAAGACTTCTTCAAAAAACAATTACGAAGCACAGCTAAAAACACAGTTCGTAAATTCGTCACCATTCGACAGGATTAGAATCTACAACATTAAGTGGAGCACATCTTCTCCTTAAGACCAAAAAATTGTATAATAGAGAAACGAAAGGAGGCAAAATAAAATTATGAACGGAACAATTAAGAAAAAGACGGATAGAGGATTTGGGTTTATTTCCCGAGAAGGAGAAGCCAGAGATCTATTTTTTCATTCTAAAGACTTAGTAGGCGTTACTTTTGATGAACTTCAAGAGGGAGCATCTGTTACTTTTGATGTTGAAAATACTGAAAAAGGACCAGCAGCAAAAAACGTAAAACTTGCTTAAGTAAAACAATTCAATTTTATCGCTCAGTGAAAGCCCATTTGACTTTTAGGAAAGAAAGAGAGATTATTTCCTTAACTTTAAGGGGGTGATGAATTTGGCAGATAAAGGCAAAAAGTTAGGTATTGTGACTCATTTCTACGACAAGATTGGTGTTGGAATAGTTAAACTTGATTCCAATTTAAAAGTGGGCGACAAGCTTAAGTTTTCCGGCAACAACACTGATTTTGAACAAGTTATTTCCCAAATGCAGTTTGACCACAAAGATATTGAAACCGCCAAAAAAGGACAAGAAGTTGGAATAAAACTAGACGGCGTTGTTAAAAAAGGAGACTCAGCTTACATATTATAAGGGGGTGATTATAAATGGCTGAAAAAGAAATGAATTATGGGCATCATTGTGGGGGAGGACACTTTCTATTCACAATAGGACTTATTGCAATTGTCTACGGATTGGTGCAATGGGCAATGGTTATGTATAACCTACCAACTTATGGAGCCTGGATTTTGGGGGGAGCTTTATTAATTGTTGTTTGGCGGGTAAAGAAAATGATGTGGATGAAATAACCATAAGCTAATAATGGAAGACCGTACTTATTATAAATTGGCAATTTTTGCAAGAACTAATTATTTAATCTGGTTGTGTACCTTGTAGGCTATTTAGTTAAAACAGCCGAGTAGCCAATCCTTTTTATTATCTGTATTATTTCATCTTCCGAAATTTTCTCTGGATCAAATTTAATATCTGTAGTTGATTTTGCATAGCTGGTTCTTGATTCTTGTACCCCATTATCTTCTAGCTCTCCATCTATATCCATTGCGCAACTGGAGCAGTGCATTCCTTGTAGCTTTAGTTTCAGATTTTTCATATAACCCTAAATACTCCCTGATACATCCCCATAGAACAGGTGAATAAATAATTACCTTTTTTAAGTTTCGGTAGATTTACTTTCTCTTCTCCGGTGGGCTGCAGGTTAACGCCTATATTAAGAGCTGGGATTCGAAATGCAATTGAACAGGAGTATGTATTATTTGTTATTAATGAAAGTTCTGTTGGTACACCTTCGCGTAGAGTTATAGAATCAGGTTTATATCCAAAAGACTCAACGTTTATAGAAATTTTTTGTACCCCATTTTTAATAGGAGGATAAGAATTTAACATATTTTCAGGGAAAGAAAAAGGATTAAGAATTGTTAACGCCGATTTTACAGAAATCACCGGTGCGCCCACTCCCACAAGACCCCCGTATATTGAGGAGACCCCTAAAAATATTAAAATAATTGCTGCTATTTTTAAGAAGTTAAATCTCATTGTTTCTCCTAGTTTGGCGGTTATTACACCTACTCCAAAAAACATGGGAAAAGTTCCCAAAACAAATGTAGCCATTATTGCCGCTCCTCTTAATCCATTGGAGCTACTTATCGCTAAGGTTTCCATGGCAAGAGTTGTACCACATGGAATTAAAATGGTTAAAATTCCCAGTAGGCCCGGAGCAAACAAATCAGCACTCTTAGATTTACTCCTAACGAATTTAGTTATGAACCGTGGTGGTTGAATAACTGCATATCTAAAAATTGGATGAATATCTAAAAGATTAAGTGCAATTACAATCATATACATTCCTGCAATAAGCTGCATTGACGATTGTAGGTTTTGAGTAAGGCTTATTACAGATCCTAAGCTTCCAAGAATAAATCCTAAAACTGTATAGGCAATAAGCTTTGTCGTTAAAAAAGTCAATGTAGGAAATATTGGATTTGGCGCCTTTTTACCACTATCAATATCTTCTTTTTCCCTGGCTGTAATAACAGATGCTAAAAGACCTCCTTGCACAGCTAGACAAGTTAGCCCTCCAACTGTTAAACCGGTTACAAAAATTACTAAAAGATCCATAATACTATTATATAGCTTGCAGACAATGTCTGCCTAATTCTATTGATTTACTCACAATTTCTCTCTTTTCAAAAGAAGCGCATTAGCCACAACTATTAATGAAGAAGCGGTCATAAGAAGAGCTGCCCACTCCGGCCTTAGTAGAATTCCTAGCTTATAAAATGCACCTGCTGCAGCAGGTATTGTAATAATATTATACCCAGCTGCCCAGAAAAGATTTTGAACCATTTTTGAATTTGTTTTTTGAGAAAGTCTGATTGCTTTCACAACATCTCTAGGGTCATTTCTCATGAGAATTATTTCTGCGGACTCTATAGCTACGCCCGTACCTGCACCGATAGCTAGTCCAATGTGAGCTTGCGTTAAAGAAGCTGCATCATTTACCCCGTCACCAACCATTGCTACGATATTCCCTTTTTTTTGTAGCTGCTTGATCTTATTGACTTTATCTTTTGGCAAGACATCTGCAAAATAGATATCTATGCCTAGTTTCTTCGCGACCAGTTTTGCAACATCTTCATGATCACCTGTTAGCATCGCTGTTTTTATGCCCATCTTTTTAAATGATTCTATTGCTTCTGCAGATTCTGGCCTTATAATATCTGCAAGTCCAATAGCGCCAATTAACTTTTTATCGATTGCTACAAAAATATAAGTAGATCCCTCAGTTTTCTTGAAAATTATTTTTTTATTTCCAATTTTATATTCATCTATGAGAATTTGATTTCCTATCAAAATTTCTTTTCCTGAGAATTTTGCCAGTGCACCTTTGCCGGGAATTGATCTAAATTCCTTCACCGCTTCAAGCTTAATTTTTTTGTGTTTTGCGTAATCGATAATTCCCAAAGCAATAGGATGCTGGGAGAAACGTTCGACAGAAGCAGCCAATTTTAGAATTTCTTCTTTTGAGACTTTGGCAAATGGGATTATGTCTGTGATACCAAATTTACCTTCGGTTAGTGTACCCGTCTTGTCTAAAACTATATAGTTAAGCTTTCTTGAAATTTCTAAGGCTTTCATGTCTTTAATTAAAATTCCGTGCTTTGCAGCAAGCGCGGTTGTAATAGTTGTAACAGTAGGAATAGCAAGTCCCAAGGCGTGAGGACAGGCTATTACGATAACCGATATGGCTAAAGTTCCTGCAAAAATAAGCCCCTGCGAAGTTGCTAGAGACCAAAATAAAAAAGTCGATATACCAACAGAAAGAGCTGCGAAAGTCAAAAAGCCTGCTGCCTTATCTGCAATTTTTTGAACCTCTGGTTTTGAATCCTGGGCCTGTCTAATGAGCTCCATCATCTGTGAGATTGCAGTCTCATCACCAGTTTTTGTTACCTTAATGGTAAGCGTCCCATCGCTATTTATTGTTCCTCCTATAACACTTGATGCCTCACTTTTGTTAACTGGCACAGACTCTCCCGTAATCATCGATTCATTGACTGCGGATACACCTTCTATAACTTCTCCATCAATTGGTATTTTTTCTCCCGGACGGATTAGGATAAGATCTCCTTTTTTAAGCTCATCAGTTTGAATATCTCTAAGACTCTCCCCATCAATTAGATGCGCTTGTGGCGGAATAAGCCTAGTAAGCTCTTTTAGAGCACCCGTAGCTCCTCTTACCGCTCTCATTTCTATCCAATGTCCGAATAGAAAAGCCAAAGCCAAGGTCGAAATTTCCCAATATAAACTTTCGCCTGGAAATAGGAACGTGGCGGCAACCGAAAATAAATAACCAGACAATAAAGCTAAAGATACAAGCGTCATCATTCCGTATTTTTTTGCTCTTATTTCGGATAGACCCATTTGGAACAAGGGGAGTCCTCCCCAAAAAACGATCACAGACGAAAGAACAAAAATTACTATTTCTTGGTAGGGGACACTCAACGAAAACCTTAACCACTCCTGAATCTTTTCCGAAAGAATTAAAACAAAAAGAGTAAGCGGAAGACTTAGGAAAAAGCGTTTTTTAAAGCTTTTTTCCATATCTTTGTGATTAATATCTTCTCGCCCACGTTCTATCGGGACGAGATCCATCCCACACTTAGGACATTTTGAGGACCTTTTGCTTATTATTTCGGGATCCATCGGACACGTATAAAGACTTTTATGCATGATTATTTATATACTTATCAGGATTTTCGTCAAAGCTTTTTTTACAATAAGAGGAGCAAAATACATAAATTTTTTCATTATAGACGCTTTGAAATTTGAGATTATTAGAATCAACATCCATTCCACAAACAGGATCTTTTACCATATAAAATCACCTCCTATTAATTATTTTTCTTAAATACTTGCATTATTTCCCTGATTGCCTCGTCTTTCTTACCTTTTGAGATCTGGTTTGCAACGCACTTTTTTAAATGGTTTTCTAGAAGAAGATTTCCAGTTTCCTTAAGTCCTGATTCTATTGCCTGTATTTGATGCATTATATCTATGCAATAAGCATCTTCATCCATCATTTTGATAACCTTATCAAGATGTCCGCGCCCAATCTTTAAGCGATGTGTTACTCTTTCGTGTGTATCACGTGGTCTATATGCCATATATCCCCCCTATGGGGATATGGTAGCATCTTGAATAAACTCCTGTCAAGAGAAGGTGCCTCGGCACTAAAAAGCGGTTGGCAAAATTGCCAAAACGCATTTTAGCTACTGCGATTTTAAATTCACATTAATATCACTTGGAATATTAATAGTTGATCCCCTAAAATTCTGTACAATGATGGGCAGTATATATATAAACAATACTGCCATAAATACTATTAACAAAATCACACCAAGCAAAAAGCCCATTCCGCCTCTAGGGTTTGATGTGTCATTAGGCGGGTTGTTTACTATTGTAGCCATTTTTCACCTCCTTTATAATTAAAACGAACAGCAAGTTATTTCATTTCAATCTGTAAAAATGGTAGAATACAAAACTGAATATGGTAAGAATGCCTAACATTGTAACCATAGGAGGCGGAACAGGAAGTTATACTGCCCTTTACGGCCTTAAAAAATACCCCCTTAAACTAACTGCGATTGTAAACATGGTAGACGATGGAGGTTCAAGTGGCAGGCTTCGTGATGAACTTGGGGTATTGCCACCGGGGGATATTAGACAGTGTCTGGTGGCATTGGCTGAATCATCTAAACTTCTTCGTGATATGTTCAATTACAGGTTTGAGGATGGAGGATTGAGGGGTCATAACTTCGGCAATATATTTCTTTCAACTTTGGAAAAGAAGACTGGAAGCATGAAGAAAGCGATAGCCGAGGTTGGGAAAATATTAAACATAAAAGGAAAGGTAGTGCCTATTACATTTACAAAAAAAACTAGTCTTTGCGTAGATCTTGAGGATGGAAAAAATATAGTAGGCGAGACACATATAGATGAAGTTGAAGCAAAAGAGCACCGTGCCGCTATAAAAAAAATTTACCTAAAGCCGAAAGCGCAGATAAATCCGGATGCAAAACAAGCTTTGGAGAAAGCAGATTTTATTATAATAGGCCCTGGGGATTTATATACGAGTATAATGCCCAACATCCTTGTAAATAGTGTTCCAGGAATAATAAGAAACTCAAAAGCTAAAAAAATTTTTGTCGTTAATCTAATGACAAAATATGGTCACACCACTGGATACGGCGCAAAAAAGCACGTTGAGGAGCTCGAAAAATACCTGGGGAAAAATATTCTCGATTATGTCCTAGTAAATTCAAAAAAACCCAAAAAGATTACACATTCCTGGTACGAAGAGTTTGAGGAATACCCAGTAGAAGATGACTTAAATGATGAATATAAATATCAAGTTATAAGAGAGAATTTAATAAGGGATGTAATTATAATTCAAAACCCGGTTGATAATAGAAGACGAAGTATTATAAGGCATAACCCGCGGAAATTAGCAGAAGAAATTCTTACGATAATTTATCCTTCCTAAAGTTGTCTCGTTGAGTTATTATTTAAGAGTGATAGATAAAATGTTCAAACCCCTGGACCGCCTGTTGAATTTTGTAACAATGTACAGATCAATGCTGTACTATCTGACTGTTTTGTGGTGCCTAGCACTACTCTTAAGTTTTTTAACCTTACTCCCATTTTCTCCACAGGCTTTACTTTTTAGCACTCTGATAATATTCTTATCCTGCTACTTATCGAATAAATTATTTGAAAAGATTTTAGGAGCAATTACAAATTTTGAATCCACCTATATTTCTGCATTGATTTTATCTTTAATCATAACCCCTTCTTTAAGCGTTCAAAACATACAATTTGCAATAGTTACTTCGGTAATTGCCATGGCCTCCAAATATATATTTGCATTTAATAAAAAACATATTTTTAACCCCGTAGCAATAGGAGTATTTATTCCATCGTTATTTTCAATAGGGGCAGCCAGTTGGTGGGTGGGAACTCCCATTATGAACATCGGGGTTCTAATAGGGGGAATTTTGCTGACTCGTAAAATTCAGAGATTCGATCTAGTTTTAAGTTTTTTAGGCATTCATGGTGCAACTATCATATTATTTTCGTTGCTAAATAAGATAGACGCGTTTAGTGCTTTAACGACTTCGTTTCTTTATTCTTCAATACTATTCCTTGCTTTTGTTATGCTGACCGAACCATCAACTAATCCACCTAAACGCACTTTTAGAATTCCATACGCTGCAATAGTTGGAGTTTTATCTTTTTTCCAAACATTAGAAATAGCACTATTAATAGGTAACATATTTTCTTACATTTTGTCTTCTAAGAAAAAATTATCCATAAAATTAAAAGAAAAAAGAGAAATTGGACTCGGAATTTATGAGTTTATTTTTGAAAAGGATGTAAATTACTCTTATCAATCCGGGCAATATCTTGAATGGACAATCAAAACAAAAAATATAGACTCAAGGGGCAATAGAAGATATTTTACCCTGTCTTCTTCTCCTACCGAGGAGGACCTTAAAATTGGGATTAAAATTTATGAAAAACCAAGCAATTTTAAAAAAGCATTGCTCGAATTGAACACAGAAACAAGAGTTCTTGCAGGAAATTTAGCAGGGGATTTTGTTTTACCCAAGAATCCAAAAAATTTGGTTTTTATTGCCGGTGGTATAGGGATAACTCCTTTTAGAAGCATGATTAAATACTTATTGGATAAAAATATCACACTTCCAATCACCGTTTTTTATTCAAACAAACTGGCAAGTGAAATTGTGTATAAAGATATATTTGATAAAGCAGAAGAAAAACTAAACATCAAAACCGTTTACAACTTAACAGATGAAAGTACCATTCCGGATCAATGGAGTGGCTACAAGGGAAGAATAAATGATGAAATAATCAAAAAAGAAGTTCCTCAGTATAAATCTGCTGTATTCTATCTCTCTGGCCCCCATTCGATGGTAGTTGGATTTGAAGAGACATTGATAAGATTGGGCATAAGTACGTCACAAATTAAAAAAGACTTTTTTCCTGGCTACGTTTAGTTGACAACTACGCTTCAGTTTGAAATCAATTTAGTATGAGACTAGAACTTCCTAGGACCTCAATCCCCAAGATAGATATCGCCATAAGAACCTCGGCCATATTTAGGAATTTACTTATAACCATTAGTTTTTATATTCCTCTTTAATATCTGTTCCAAATTTCTCTAGCAACTTTTTAATTTTCGGAGCTATTATAAAAGAACAATAAGGATAGTTTTGGTTATTATCATAGTAATTTTGATGATATTCCTCGGCCTTGTAGAATTTTTCGAATGGTTTTATTTCTGTAACAATGTTGTCCTTAAGCTTTTCTTGGTGTGTTTTCCTCGATTCTTCAGCAAGCCTTTGTTGTTGAGTGTTGTGATAAAAAATTGCAGAACGGTATTGAGTTCCAATATCATTTCCCTGCATATTTAGCGTTGTAGGATCGTGTGTTGCCCAGAAAACTTCTAGAAGCTTATCAAAAGAAATAATCTTAGGCTCGAAAGTAACCTGAACGGCTTCAGCATGCCCTGTATTTCCTTCAGACACCGCAGAATAATTTGGATTATCCATTTCCCCTCCGCTGTAGCCAGACTCCACAGTCTTTACCCCCCTTAGCCTTTTAAAGATTGCCTCTGTGCACCAGAAGCATCCGCCTGCAAATGTTGCCTTTTCCATAATTTTATTCTACCAAAACTACATAAAACTAGATAGGATATATGCAAAAAGTTACAGGATATTGCATTTACCAAGCAGGATATTATTTAATGTGTGTATGTTTGCAATCCTGATTAACTGGATCGTAAGCGCAATGGTTATTTTTAGTATAGCCTATGTACTCCCCGGCGTAAGTGTAATCGGTTTCACGTCTGCAATAGTTTTGGCACTAGTTCTTGGAATTATTAATGCGATACTCAAACCAGTACTGCTAATACTTACTCTTCCAATAAATCTGCTCACTCTTGGCCTTTTTACTTTGATTTTGAATGCATTACTTATACTTATTGCTGCCAGTTTCGTACCTGGCGTTAGAGTTGATGGGTTTTTATGGGCTTTGATTTTTGGAATTATCCTTTCTATAGCAAATATGGCAATTCAGAACTTTTTGCCAAAGTAGTTTGAAAGGAGGTGAAAAAGAATGGATTATATGAAAACATTAAACCAGGTTAGTTGGTGGTTATTGGTAATAGGGGGCTTAAACTGGGGATTGGTTGGATTAAATGCAAGCTGGAATGTAGTACATATGCTGCTTGGATCATGGTCAACCGTCGAAATGCTAGTTTACGTACTCGTTGGATTGTCTGCCTTATATCAAGCAGCAATGCAATTGGGATTAATGAAAAAATAATCTCTCCCAATTTACGGGCCTAATTAAGATAATTATCTTTATTTTCTAAAGAGGTAAGACTATGTATTTTCCTAGAGTATTTAGTTTTTCTAAAAGCTCTTCTTTTTTAAGAAGTCCATTTTGTGCTCCTGTTTTTTGAATTACAGAGCTAGCGTTTATCGAACCCCAAATTAGAGCATCTTGAATGCCCTTGCCTTCCAGTATCGCAGCAATAAAACCTGCATTGAATGCATCTCCTGCTCCTGTTTTTTCGACAACGTCGACTTTTATAATGTCCAAGTGTAAATATTCATTTTTTTCACTATGTGCATAAATTCCATTTTCCGCATCAGTAATAATTACATTTTTTGCACCCAAACTTTTTAGTCCAAATAGTGTTTTTTTAATCTGTTTTTGCTCTTCTAATAAGTTAGAACCATTTCCGTGAAGAAGACCTTCCGCCTCTTCTTTATTTACAAATAAATAATCCGATTCTGAAATTAAATCCATGACTAATTCGTCTTTCTTCTCAATCTGTAAAGATCCCGGATTAAAAGCAAGAATTTTCTCTCTGTTTTTTACTAAATCCAAAGCTTTTTCATAAACTGTTTTCCAATCGTCTCCAAGACTTGTAAGATAGATTATTTTTGCGCTAGTATTTTCAAAATTAAACTCGTATTTTCTTTTAATACTTTCAATTAAAATAGTGCGTTCGTCTTTATAACTTAAGATTACGGAAAATGGAGTAGACGAAACGAACTTTTTAATTAAATTTGTATTAATGTTTTCTGCTTCAAGAGCGTTAGTAATAAAAGATGCAAATTCATCGTTTCCAATTTGAACGCAAATTCCGACGTTTTTGCCAAGCCTTGCAAGTCCTATCGCCGCATTTGAAGCATTTCCCCCAATATTTTTAGAATAGTTTTCGATTGTGATTTTTCCGCCATATTCCAAAAGCATGTTTTCTCTCTTTTCGTCAAGGCTAAAATGGGGATTATCGCTTGGCACATGAAGAAAGATATCAATTCTTGCATCACCAATGCATAAAATATCGAGCATAGTTTAATGTTACTCTAAATAAAATCTAGCTTCAACAAGTTTGACTTTTGATATAATTATGACATGGGTGAGGAAAACAAAGAAGCAGACCTAGAGCAGCGTGCCATTTATACTACTTCAAAAGGAGACAGGGTTTCTCTTAATCCAGATGTACCAATGAATCATAAATGGTTTAAGGGAGAATTTCACTTTGGACCGTGGGGCGGAGATTCAAGTCAATTCAAAGGAGATTCAAAAGATAGGGTAAGGGTTTCCATGATAGGAGAAAGACTAAGCCCAACAGTAAGAAATGGCATTGCATCTGCCACCGGAGTGATAACAGCTGTTATAGATCCTGAGGATAGAGATTTAATTGGACAAACAGGTTGGTGGAAGCTGCAAGACTTAAGTAAAAAGACCAAAATAAGAAGGGCTGCTTGAGCGATGAATTGGAATGAATTGGTTTCAAAAGAAATAGTAGAACAAATAATAAAAAAACTTGAAGAACGGGGGATTACAGCTTTTTATGTTCAAGCCGGTCAAGATGCAAAGCAAAAAGCACTAGATTTAATTCCGAAAGGCTCTCAAGTTTTAGTTTCAACCTCCGTAACAGCCGAGCAAATTGGATTAAAAGAGGAAATAGATAATTCAGATAAGTTCCATTCAGTTAGAAAAGAATATATGGCTCTTGATCACGATAAAGAAAGAGATGAAATAAGAAAGTTAAGATCTACACCCGATGTTATCATAGGAAGCGTTCATGCAGTTACAAAGGAAGGTGAAGTTATTATAGCCTCAAACACAGGCTCCCAACTAGCTGGTTACGTTTCAGGAGCCGGTAAAGTTATTTGGATAGTTGGTGCGCAAAAAGTAGTTGAAAATCTAGACGAAGCATATAAAAGATTGCACGAATATGTTGTACCGAAAGAAGAAAAACATATGCAGGACTTATACGGGGTAGGAACAAACGTAAGCAAGCTTCTTCTTTTTAATAAAGAAAAAATACAAAATAGAGTGTTTCTTATTTTTGTAAACGAAGTATTAGGATTTTAACTATTTTGACATTATCCCGTTTTAATATTATCATTTTGATATGAATATCCTTATTTATCAAATTTCAAAACTTTTACCCGAAAACAAGGCTCATGCTCACTGCGATATCCCTTGTGGGATTTATGATCCTCACATGGCACAAATGGCAGCTCATACAGTTTTGCGAATGACTCAGCTTCTTACCCAAATTAAAGGAGAATCACTTGAGTCGCAGCACACTATTGCAAGAGTCACAGATGTAAAAGAAGAGCATGGAGAGTTAGTAGAAGATGAACTTGGGACATTAGAAAATGATTATTTTAAAGAAGAACATTTCGAAAATTTTCCTAAATTAAAAGAATTAATAAGCAAAGCCGTAAAATTATCAATAACAACAAGACAAAATATAGACGAAAATTCAGCTAAAGATCTGGTAGAGTCGGTTTTGCAAATCTCTGAAATATTTTTCAAAACAAAAGGTGCGACCCCAGTAAGAGTAAAGTCTGTTTATCCCACCGAGGGCGAAATTGTAACCCACAAATAATGTTTTTGCTTTCTAAATTTAAAATAAGAGGCCATTCAATGGAGCCCCTATTTAAAGATGGGGAAAAAGCATTAGCAAGTTTTATCCCGTACTTGATTTCTAAACCAAAAGTTAAGGATGTCGTAATTTTTAAAGTGAAAGGAAAGTATTTTGTAAAAAGAGTTAGAGATATAAAGAACGGAAAATATTTCGTTGAGGGAGATAATAAAAAAGATAGTTTAGACAGTAAAAATCTCGGAAAAATATCTAATCAGGAAATCGTCGCAAAGGTAATTTACAAGCTTTAATGGAATTTATTTTGATTATTGGGGTCATTTTTATTTTACTGGTACTTCTTTCTTTTGTATGGCCACCTGATAGTCCTTGGGCACCATGGTGGAGAACCTCCAAAGAGGTTGCAAGAAAAATTTGTAAATTATCCAAAGTTGGCAGTAGTGATATAATTTATGACTTAGGATCTGGGGATGGTACTGCTTTAATAGTTGCAGCAAAAGAATTTGGTGCAACAGGAGTAGGTATTGAAATTGATCCGGGACGAGCTTTTATATCAAAGATGCTAGTTGCTAAAAATAAGGTTTCTAGAAAAGTTAGAATAGAAAGGAAAAACTTTTTCGATGTTAATCTTTCAGATGCAAGCGTAATTTTTTTATATTTGGTTCCAAAAACATTAGAAAAGCTAATACCAAAGTTTCGGAAAGAATTAAAAAAAGGAACGAAAATAGTAAGCTATAGATATAAGATGGATTTAGAGTTAATTGGTAACTCTGAAGATTTATACCTTTATACTATTTAAATCTAAGAACAAACCAGCGTATTTTATCCGCGATTTTATACACAGTATACATAAAGGGATTTATAACTAAATCATAACTGCCGACAAATTCTATCAACCGCGCTCCATAACCCTGTTTAAATTTGTGAAAACCAAACCAAGGGTCGTTAGGATTTGGATTTTCTCCTAAAGACCCCCACATGTCAAACTTTTTCAAACCCATAATTTGCCCAAATTTAATTGCCTCCCACATCATTAAATTTGAAGCCATGGTCTCTTTATATTTTGTGCTGGATGCACCATAGGGATAGTAAATGGTATCGCCTAAAACAAATAATATCCATGCAACAAGTGTCTCTCCTTTATAAGTCGCTTTTAACAAATGCGCTGTGAGCTCTTCTGAGTTTGAATTTTGTAACCTGCTGTTTTTACGTAATGTTTCCCACATTAGTCTGTGGTATTTTTCGGAATGAGCATAAAATTTTTGTCTCTGGGTCGTCTCTTTTAAAAGCCTTAAATATTGCTCGAATGCCTTATCTGAATTATCTTCTTTAACTATTACTCCTTTTCTTTGTGAAAGTCTGATATTGTATCTAGTTTTTTGGTCCATATTTTTAAGCAGTTCTTCCTCGTCCTTATCTATATCTAGAATGAAAGTATATTTTGTAAACAATGGATGTGCAGAAGGTATTAATCCAAGCGTTTTGAATTCCATTTCAAGGCCATTTTTTTTCTCAATCCTTGGCTCAAGTTGTATAAAAATACATTTTTGTTCTAATGCGATTTTTTTTAACTCTTCTAGCACTTCTTTAGATGGCATGTTTCCTTTTGGAAGATATCCTATTTTGTATTTTGTGTAGGGAAGTGGATGAAGCGATAAAACGAAATCGCCTTTTTTAATAACTTTAACTCCCGTTTTTTCTCTAAATTCCGCCCACCTTCCTGATTGTAAAGGGTGCCTTTTCATAAAAACTCCGGAATATCCTCAATTCTTGAAAGATTTTTCTCCAATATCCCTTCAGGCAATTCTAATACAAATCTTGAGACAATATTTGAATTTTTCTGTCCAAAAAAGAGTCTTCTTCTTGCAAATGTTAGAAAAAGTATTTGTCTTGCCCTTGTCATCCCAACATAGCAGAGCCTACGTTCTTCTTCAAGTTCATTTTTCTCCATAAGGCTTCTTGAATGCGGAAAAAGACCTTCTTCCATTCCTACCATAAAAACAACACTAAATTCCAATCCCTTTGCAGCATGGAATGTCATTAAGTTAACTGCGTCTTTTTTCCCCACCTCATCCTTTACATGGTCCGGCATATATTCCTGTTCGACAAGCGACACATTTTCTAAAAAATTGTCTAATTGAGGAAAGGTTAAGGCAACAGAGCGCAATTCTTTTAAATTTTCCAACCTTACTCTATCCTCCTCGTCTCTTTCATCATAAAGCATTAGATATTCGGTAGCCTTTAAAACGTCATCCATTAATTTTAAGGTTTCAGTTCGAGACAAGTGTTTATCTATTACACGTTCTTGAAATTCAAGAAATTTCTCAAATCTTTTTTTTCCAAGTTTCTCTAGTCTTTTAAGTGATACTTTGTCTTTTGGGTTAGAAATTATTCGAAGATATGCAAGCACATCTTTTATTTCCTTTCTTTCGTAGAATCTCGTACCGCCTATAAGTATGTAAGGGATGCTTTTATGAATAAATACCTCTTCGATGCTTCTAGATTGGGCATTGGTTCTATAAAGAACCGCAAAATCGTAAAATTTCAAATCTTTATTTTGGTATTTGATTTCCTCAATTTGGTTTACCATAAATTCTGCTTCTTCTTGCTCATTTATTGCTTCATGTATAAAAAGATCTTGGCCTTTTTCATTTTCCGTCCAAAGGGACAGAATTGGATGCGTGCTATTTTTAGAAATTACACTGGATGCTGCGTCCAAGATATTTTGTGTAGAACGATAGTTTTGTGAAAGAGAAAAAGTTTTAACATTTTCAAAATCCTCTTTAAATTTTGATAAATTTTGGAAATCTGCACCCCTAAAGCTATAAATACTTTGAGAAAAATCTCCAACAACACAAATATTATTCCACTTTTGGGAAAGTAATTTAGCAAGAAGATATTGTGAATGATTGGTATCCTGATACTCGTCAACCATTATATACTTAAATTTGTTTTGATATTTTTCCAGAGTTTTAGGACTTGCTTTGAAGAGCTCAACGGTTTTTAAAATTAGGTCATCAAAATCTAGCGCACCATTTTCCTTCAACAGTTTTTGATAAACAATATAAGCTCTTGCAGCAACCTCCTGATAATGGCCTTTTGCATATTGGGGGTAATTTTTCTCATCTATTAATTGATTTTTAGCCTGAGAAATTATTGTAAGAATGCTAGAGGGCTTATATTCCTTAGGAGATAAGCCCAATAAGCTAAATGCTTCTTTTATTGCCTCTTTTTGATCTTCGGTGTCATAAATTAGAAAATTTTTATTAATTCCAATTGTTTCTCCATCTATTCTTAATATTTTTGCACAAAGAGCATGAAAGGTTGCAATTGTAGGCATGTCGGAAAAACTTAGGCCCCCCCTTTTTAGAATTTTTTGTACCCTCTCTTTCATTTCGTTAGCAGCCTTGTTCGTAAAAGTCACCATCAAAATATTAAAAGGAGATATGCCATTTGCAATTAGATTAACAACCCGATAAGTTAAGACTCTTGTCTTGCCAGATCCTGCTCCCGCCAAAATAATAATAGGGCCATTCAGCTGCTTAACGGCCGCAAATTGTTCCTTGTTAAGTTCCTTGAGAAAGTCTGACCTCATACCGTATAATAATACCATCGTGCAAGACGTGACTCAAGGAAAAATACTCTACATCGTAGCCAATTTCAAGTCCAATAAAACCGAAGATGAGGCAAAAAATTGGCTTGATAACTTTAAAAACTACAAAGGAGAAAATGCAAAACAAATAATTCTTTGCCCGCCATTTACCTTACTTCCAACATTCAAAAACTTCATAAAAATTAATTCTTTGCAAATTTCGCTGGGCGCCCAAAATGTTTCCCAATTCGATGAAGGCCCATACACAGGAGAGGAAAATGCAAAACAAATAAAAGAGTTTGCAGACTATGTGTTAATAGGGCATAGCGAAAGGAGGAATTTGTTAAACGAAACTGATGAAATGATTTCTGAAAAAGTTAGAAATTCTATCTCTAATGAATTAATACCAATATTTTTTGTCCAAACTCCTGATAGAGCAATTCCTTCAGGAGTTGAGCTCGTAGTTTACGAACCACCGAGTTCTATCAGTGGTGCAAGTGGAGGCATTGCCGACGATATTGATGACGTTTTGAAAGCTGCGGAAAAAATAAAAGTAGCAGGACAGTATCAGGTGCTTTATGGTGGAAGTGTTAATCCAGCAAATGTTAATGATTTTACTTCAAGAACCCAAATAAGTGGTGTGGTTGTAGGAAAGGAAAGTCTTGAGGCAGACGAATTCATCAGGGTTATAGAAAATGCTTAAGAGAAAAACCGGCTTTATTATTGCGGGAATTTTGGCTATTGTCGTTTTACTTTTTATAGTAAAAACCGCTAACTTTTACCCTTTTCTTTTCAACCTCTTTTTCAATAGAGAAATAAACCTTACACAAGTCAGTCCCAACAAAGTCAATATTTTAATCTTAGGAATTGGCGGCGGTAAACATGAGGGACCTCTTTTAACGGATACAATAATGCTGGCAAGTATAGATGAGGGGAAAAATAAAGCTACACTTACTTCATTGCCGCGCGACTTATGGATACCCGAACTTTCAGGTAGTAATAAAAAAATAAATACCGCATATGCATACGGGGAATCTAAAAGGCAAGGAGGGGGATTAAAGCTTATGGAAGCAGTTGTAAGAAAAGTTACCGGTCAGCCTATCGACTATGGAATAAGAATCGATTTCTCAGGTTTTGTTAAAGCAGTTGATATTGTAGGGGGCTTAGATATAGAAGTTGATAATAATCTTGATGATTATCTTTATCCAATTGGTGGCAAAGAAGACAATCCCTGCGGTCTTTCCGATGAACAAATAAAAGAGTTCATAGCGACAGGGCCCGCAGAGCTTGAAATAGCAGAAAAGTTTTCTTGCAGGTATGTTCATTTGCATTTTGACAAAGGTTTAACACATATGGATGGCGAAACAGCCTTAAAATTTGTGCGCTCAAGACACGCCTTGGGAGGTGAGGGGAGCGATTTTGCACGAAGTAAAAGACAGCAAAAAGTAATTTCGGCTTTTAGAGATAAAATATTATCTCCACAAACTCTTGCCAATCCGGTTACTCTAATAAACTTATACAATACTGTTAAATCTAGTATAGATACCGATATTAAATACGACGAATTAGATGATTTTCTGAAGCTGGCGTCAAAAATGAATAAGGCGAAAATAGAGAGCGTTGTAATTGATTATGGAGATGAACAAAATGCAAGAAATGGGCTCTTGATTGAACCCCCGCTTTCCGAAGAATACAATTATTTATCGGTTTTAATACCTAGAATTGGAAACGGGGATTTTTCAGAAATTTCAAATTATGTCAACTGTGAATTGGAACAAGGAAATTGCAAAGTTACCCCAACCCCTAAAAACTAACTTTATATAATTTTGACCCCCCAAAATTAAAAACTATCTCTCCTAGTTTTTTAAATTTTTCCTCTTTTAGGCTTGGATATTTTTCTTTTTCAAGTTGGGAGACAACGACATATGATATGTTGTATTTTTTAATTAAGTTTTTTGTAACGTTTAAATCCTCTGTTATATAAATAGTTTCAACATCTTTTATTCTTGGAGCCACTACGTCATATGTTCCCCTCCATAACCATTCATGAACCGGCCAGCCAACAACTGTTGGAAGACCGGTGTTTGCCGAAATTCGGGCGTAATCGGTATACGAATCCCCATTTGCCTCTAAAATTATCGGCTGTCCTTTTACATTTTTTCCCAGCCATTTTATTATTTGGTAGTCCTGAGGATGTGTTTTTTCCAAATAGGCTAACCCATCAAGCCCTTGATATTTTCTAAAATCAGCGTAAAAAGAATTTATAGCAAATATACTGTAGGATAGAACCATATAAATAAGAATAAATGAAGGAATAAAAAATAATATAATTTCCCTTTTCGTTTTTAAATTAGTTAAAATCCGAAAAACAATATAACCACAAGATACTGATAACATGATAAAAGCTTCGTAAGAGAGCTTAAACATTGTATTAGCTCTGTAATGAGCTGGATAAATGTCCTTTAAGTAAATAAATTCAGGAATTATCAAAAGAATGGTCGAGAGAATAATAAGCAGCGATACAAATTTATCAGCTAAGTATATTTTGCCCTTATTTACTCTTAAAAAAATAATGAAAAAAATTACAAAGAAATAAAAAAATCCATATAAAACCATAAGTTGCCAAACTGGAGATCTTTGACAATGCTGCGCTTCAAATAAAAATGGTCCAATTTTTCCAAGAGAAGTTAGCAGTTCTGGCGCACATAAAACCCCAATACCCGAAGCAAAAGGCTTAAAGTGAATACTGAAAGGCAAGGAAAATATAACAAAGCTAAAAAAAACAACACCTATTTTGTAAATGATATTCAGCAATCCTTTTTTTCGAAAGAGAAATATCAAAATAAAAACCGTAAGTAAAAAATATATCAAACCGTCCCAGGCATTTGTCATGTACATAACTGCAATAAGAAAACCGATAAAGATAAAAAATAAAAATTCAAAATTTATAATGATTTTCCCTAATTTAAATATAATTTGTGAAAAAGTTTGATGACCGCCAAATCTATAAAAGAAAGAAAAAAGAATAGCAATGGTTAAAACAACGAATGGAATATCAAGTACATGTCCATGTAAATCTGATACAACAAAAGAATACATTGGGAATTCGTGAATTGTGTACTCAATAAATCTGGTAGCATTCGGATACCAGTAATCATTAGGAAAATTAAAAAGTTGAAATGGCAAAGTCCAAAACGGAACAGGTTTATCCAGAGGCATATATGCTTTGAAGAAAGTATATATAGTAGTTAGGTTTCCTCCAAATGTTACTAATGTTGCAGAAAGAAGTCCGGCAAAAGTCGCTTTAATACCTATTTTGATATGTGCAAATAAGTTCATGACTAAAGAAAATACTGTTGCAAAAGTTAACGAAAAAAGCGTTGCAAGCATAAGATTATATCCAATAAAAGCGGGTATATTGGACGCTTTTATAATTACAGCTGTGACCAAATGCCCGAAATAATAGTAATTTATTGGAAGAGGTGGATACCACATATCCAAGGGGGGGAAGTAGGTGCTCCGTAAAATTGAATTTATAAATCCGAAGTCCATAAATTTTTCAAGCCCATTTATGTCAGGCAAATTCCCCCTGACGAATGCCCAACAAGCAAGTCCTGCAAAAAATAAAAGTTCTTCAAATACTATTAATTTTAAATTTTGTTTAACAAGTTTAATAAGATTTATTTTTTTAGCAATATAAATGTTCAAAATTAGAAATATAAAGGTGATCGTCAAAATTTCAAAAAAAGAAAAAGGAAAGAGTTTTAACGAAGAAGTTATAAATACCGCATAAGAAATACAAGCGAGTGCCATTACTTTTGAAAAGATGTATCCTTTATCTTTAAAATTTCTAAACAGGATAAAGGTAAGTGGTAAAAATATTGTACCCCCCAAAAAAATAGTTAACCACCATTGAGAAATGTATAAACTATCAATCATAAACTAGATTCACACGATTTTAAATTAAATATATAATATCCGACACTTTCGTTGGTATATAATCTTTCAAAATTGTTTTCAAAAAAACTTTTATTAATTAAAACTTCTCGAGAATTATTTATTTCTACAAAATTCAAGGCATTATCTCTTACGCTTTCACAAAAAAAGGATAGACTAGTTGTATTTAAAAGTTCTTTTCTAAGATTATCTCTTGCTAATGTATCATACCCCTGACTCCATGCGAAATATGGCCAACCAAGGAATATTTTACGACCGGCAACAGAGGCCTTATCCATAAAAAATTGAGTGTTGAGAAATATGGAATTTGGTGGGGTATTTTTAGTAATCCATTGGACATCCGGGTCGCTTTTGTCAGCAAGCGCAATTTTACCGTCGTTAAAGATTGGAAAAAAATCTATAACTCCGGAGAAAATTAAAAGGAAGAATAAAATAACTACAACCGGTTTTAACACATCTTTTCTCTTCCAAAGTTCAACCAGAGCATAAGCACTAAACATGCTACCCACAATTAAAAAATAATTAAAAAATTTATGGTTGGCCGCAATCTCCGGAGAAAACTGTATTAAGTTTCCTATTACAAATAAAAGAAAAAAGGAAATAAAAATTTTCTTGTTAAACTTAGCTGCAAGAAAAAATCCGATGGGAATTAATATAAGATGAAATCCTAAATTCATCCACCAATAATTCAAAAAGTTCACGAAATTTAACTGTTCAACAAGATAACCGGGATGAAAGTTAAATTGATAATTAGAAGGAATACTATTCATATATTTATATAAAGGAAAAGAAACAATTGCGGAAAAAACAAGTGTTATAAAAATAAATAAACGCTCCTTCTTTAAAAATACAAAAAAAGAAAAAAGGACCACAAATGTCATAAGAAAAACCGCCATATTTAAAATGAAGGAAATACCAAGAGATATTCCTATCAGGATTGAAGTTAGAATCGCTTTCTTTTTATCCGAGAAGGTTTCCAAATTTAAAAACAAATAAAGTATAAAAAGAGATAACGCAAAAGAAAGAGCAAGGTGTCTTTGGTTTGTATAAATATTCAAATTCCAAAAAGCAGAAACAATGCTTGTATGATCATAAGGACCGAAAGAAGGAAAGGAGTTATTAGAAAGTATTCCTAATAAAGTACTTTGTGAGATGGGATGTTCGGAAAAATATTTTATAAAACTTAAAGATCCATTAAAAAGGAAAAAAATTACACTTAAAATTGCAACAGCCGTTGATTTAAAAATCTTTTTTGCAAAAATATAAATCATTATAAATAGCAAGGAGAATCCAAATATCGAAGGGATGTTTAAGGCATAGTCAATGGGAAGACCAATTCTTTCCAGTATTCCTGCAAATGTATAAAAAAGGAAGTGATATTTAATGGGTTGACCGGAAAACAAAGGATATTCTGGAGGAAAATTATTTCCCAATGAAAAACTTCTAATTAATGGTATATGACTTCCGAAATCACTCCAGGCTTTAGAGGCTATTAACATGTTTCCATTTGCGTAAGAAAAAGTTGAAAACATGAGCCAAGAGGAAAAAATAATTGAAAATAAAATTAAGATGATCTCGAATTTATATTTCTTAGATAAGTTGATCAAGTTATGCATTTTTTGATATCAATCTAGCTACTTTTTCTCCCAGCTCAACTGCATAATTTGTTCCCCTATCCCATGGATATACCTGTTCGATATTAGCAAGGTAAACATGTTTTAAAGGAGTTTTGAATGGAGGAATCATTTTCGAATAATTAGTTGGAATAATAGGTTGTGCAAATGGAGCTTTGAATAGTTCGTATCCGATAAGATTGTCTTTATAATTTAAATTTATCTTTTTTAGAAATGGGTCAAATCTTTCAAGCATCTGCTCTTTAGTCATTGAAAAATACTCATCCGTATGTTCTCTATAATTCCCTAAATATAACAGTCGTTCGTTGTCGTAATTTTCTTTGTCCATAAAATTTGTGTGCTCCACTATTGCCATAACCGGAGCAGTTTTATCACAAACACTCAACCAGTAAGTTCCATCATTGAAAAACGGCTCTCTGAGTCTGAGGATCAAATTTGTCGCTCCTAAACCCTTAAGTTTTCCAAGTGTATTTTTATAAGTTTCAGGAAGATTGGAAGCGATTTTTAAAAAAAGAAAAGATGGTGTTGTTACAATAACCACATCGAAGTTTTCAATTTCCAATTTTGAATTTTTAATGTTTCTGAATTTAATTTGTGGTTTGTTTTCTGAACTAAGTTCTAAAATTTCTGTTTCAAATAAAACTTTTCCACCTCGTTCTCTAATTTTTCCGACAATACAGTTTGCGAAATTCAGAAATCCTCCTTTGGGATATGCAAGAGAGGGGGTTCTTTTTTTAATCCTTGCCCAAAACCAGGAAAGAGAAACGTCATTTATATATTTCCCGAACTTATTTACAAATAGAGGTTTCCAAATAAGGCTATAAGCTTTTAAACCCATAAGTTTGGGTAAAACAATAGAAGCTTTGTATTTCTCGAGAGTTTTCCAAAACGGATAAAACTTAAAAAACGCGATAACTATGCTCATTCTTAACCTACTTATTAATGTGAGCAAGGGAAATTTTAAAACAGAAATTGGAGAATCAAGTTGAAATATTTTGTAATTAACAAGTATAGATGTCTTTGGCCCTTTTATGATGACTTTGTAATTAATTTCCTTAGCCAAATTTAAAACGCTATAGTCGTTAGTAAACCAGTGGTGGTAGTGTTTTTCCAGCGACCACTTCCAATTATTTTCTTTATATCCAATTGCAAGACCGCCGGGATTTTGATCTTTCTCAAAAACAGTAACATCGTTACCTTTTTTTACTAATTCATAAGCTGCGGAAAGGCCGGTAAATCCGGCGCCAATTATTGCTACCTTCATAATTAAATAGCTCCCCGGGTCAGAAGGAAGATGAGGCCTCCGAATAGGGTTACTAAGAGGCCTACAATTGAGAATGTAATTATACTGGAATTGCCCGTTGGAGCAAGGGTAGGCGTTGCAGTTATAACCAGGTTTTGCGCAGGAGCTTGGGTGGGCGTAGCTGTTAATAAAACTTGCGTTGGCTCTGCGCTAATGCTTAGAGCCGGGGTCGGTGTCGGAGTGGCTGTAATACTTGGCTGAGGTGTAGGAGTAGGAGAACCTTTATCTCCTGAAATTTGCGTGCCGGATGCATAAACAGTAAAAGACTGTTTTATAATTTTTATAATACCGGAGGAATCTTTTGTGGTAATTGTTATTGTATGCTCTCCGGGAGAAAGATCATTTTGTGGCCTGTAAACCCAATTCCCATTCCCGTCTGCTTTTACTGTTGTTTGAATTTGCTCCTCGGAATTAATAACAATTTGTACCTCCTCATTCGGTATAGCAGTCCCTTTAAATTGAGGCTTTTGGTCCGTAAATTCCTGATCTTTTTGAGGGGTCAAAATCTTGGGACCTTCTTTTGTTGCTTGTCTTATTTCAAAAGGCGGAAAGCCTGATAGTTGTGATGAGGCAGATGCTTGCGGTGCGCTTGCAATAGTAAAGTCATAATCATTTGAAAGAGTAAAAGTGGGAACCGGATGGGCTTGCAAGCTTGAGAGTTTAACATTTGAAAACATCCCATCCCCGATAGAGAGTAATTTAAAAGAAGTATCAAGTTCCAGAGCAAAATATGAACTTAAATCTGAGGTTTTTAATGAATTTAGGGGGAGAACGAATGTTCCATCCGGTTTTGTAAGAGTTGAAATAACCTGTGAGCCTTCCGCCACAACATAAATTAGAGCTTCCTCAGGTGGTATGCCATCTGGTTTAATTACTATTCCACTCATTGGATCTTGCGAAGGAGGTTCGCCTGAGATAACCGGACCGGTAGTTACCTCGAAAGGAGAAGAATTATTCGTGTAATTTCCTTTGCCGCTTATAATTACAAAATAATATTTTGTCACAGCAGAAAGATTTCTAATTGTAAAATTATGAATCTTACGGGATTCAATTTTACCGAATTCTTGATCTCTATCATCAAGCGCAGACTGTCCTAAATTTGCACTTGTCCCGTAATTTATTGCCCCAGTTGTTCTATCATTGGTAAAATATGAAACAGTAAACGATGCGTCTGTAATATTAGATATTCTTACATCCTTGGGCTCTTCGGAGGGCGTTGCGGATATCGGTAAATAACCTCCTTTTTGCACTAAAAAAGTCGTAGCTCCAATTCCAAGAACAAGAACTAAAATTGCAAAGAGAGTTGGAATTCTTCTATTCCAGAAACTTTTTTTCATTACAACAAGCTTCCTCCGGGACTTGCTTGAGCACTCTGGGTGCTTGCAATGGGTGGAGTTGGTTGTAGCTCTAATTCGGCAATACTGTCTTCATTTAATTGATAAGAAGGAGAAACGGAACTTCTTGATTTAAGGTCTGATATAGTTTTTTCATCAAAGTCGGGACTTATCGGTTTAATGCTCACGTTTAGCGTGCTTGGGATGGTACTTGTAATAAAACTATGGTAGATATTAAAAATTACCCACAAAACGACTATTAGAAGAGTCGGTATAAGAAATACTAATATATCATTTTTTTTCATGTCATTTTTTAAATATTGCTATCCCCCTAGCAGTCAGTGTTAACGTATTGTTCTCATTTTCCGCCGAAGTTATACTGATATCGCTTAAGTCTACAATCCTATCCATTCTTACAGCGCCATTTAAAAATTCTATTAAATTTTCATAACTTCCTTGCATAGAAATATTGAAAGTAAAATAGGAGAAATCTGCAGAGTCAGAGAAATCGATAGCTTGGATTGATGCAATTGCAAGATTGTTTTCCGTTGCAAGAGCTTGGAGTTGTCCGGTAAGACGCGCAGCCTCTTCTGTTTTTGGAATCGACGCATAAATGATCGGGAGGTCATTTTTTAGAGTTTCATATTTTGTCTGCAACACCGATAAATTATTTATTTTTTGGTCTAACCTTTCTACAACGAAGTTTGCGTCCTCCAATTGCTTTTGAAGGTTTGCAATGGTTGACAATGTGGGGTTTATTGCAAAAATAGCAAGAATCATTATTGCAATAATTGTGAGCACGATAGTTGTAAACTTTTGTGCTTTTTCCTTCTTAAAATTAGGAAGCAGCTCTAAGTATCTACCATATTGCTCTTTGTTGAATCTTTTAATTAAACTATTGAATCTGGGTTGCATATTTATTTTGAATTGCCTTTATTTCTGCAGATATACCAACCAAGATAACTGCCTTGTTTGTTTTAGTCTCAATTTTGTCGATGCTTATGCTTTCAATATTAGGATTAGATTTTAAAGCAGCAACGAAACTACTTAGTGCAGATACTGAATTTACATTCATTTCCATAGATAGCGTGTTAGAGGATTTAGAAAGCTGAGTAAATGCAATTCCTTCCGGAGCAAGTTGTAGGATTTCGCTGTAAACGTTTAATTTTTTTTGAGAGCTATCTGCAAAACTCGCTGCAATGGAAAGTCTATCTTGTAAATTTCTGTACTCCTCCTCGTTTTTCTTAAAAGCCTCAACTATTGCCTGTTTTTGCTTAATCTTTGAATGTAAGTCAATTAATTGCTGATCAAGTCCAAAACGCCACAGAAAAGCCCCTAAAGCAACGAGTTCGGTGACAATAACCAAAATTCTACCAATACTAAGAAGCCAATTTATGACTCTTTCGACTGTCTCTCCCTTGTCGCTTTTTACCAAATTAATAGAGCCAAATTTGTTTGGCATAATAAATTTAGTCTAGGGTAATTTGTGGCTTTTGTCAAAGCAAAAAAGCTTTATTTTTTAGCTTTCGAGGGCTTAGAAGTAGTATTTTTATTTTTTACCAATTTTGAAAGTCTCGATTTGATTCTTGACGCTTTATTTTTATGAATTATATTTTTTTTCGCTGCTTTATCTGCAATTTTAATAGCTTTTTTAATTGATTCTGCCGTAGGCTTATTTTTTATTTGTTTTAGGACCTGCTTTAGGGAGTTTCTAATTAAATCGTTTCTTTTTTCACGTAAAATATCTTTTCTTAACTTTTTTTTGGCCGATTTGATAACTGGCATGCGGGTATTTTAGCATGTTATACTGTATAAAACAATATTATGCCTACTGAATTTTTTAAAAAAAGCTTGGGACTTCTTCTGAAAAGACAAAATAATATACTCTCGGCTGCAGTAGTAATAATGGGTACCATAATATTTTCACAAATTCTGGGTTTAGTTAGGCAGAGGTTGTTAGTCTCTATTTTCGGCGCCTCTGATACGCTCGGTATTTATTTAGTCTCAACAAGAATTCCAGAATTCTTATTCCAGCTCATTATTGCAGGAGCCCTAACGTCAGCATTCATACCGGTATTTTCCGACTACTTAGCTAAAGACAAAGAGGAAGAAGCGAAAAAAATAGCTTCAACACTTTTATTTTTAAGCCTTATTATTTTTTCTGCAATTTCCGTAATATTAATAATATTTGCAAAAGAAATCTCCTCAATTGTAGCCCCTGGTTTTTCGGTAGCTCAAATAGAGTTAATGGCCAATCTTACCCGTATTATAATTTTGGGCGAAATTATTTTTATTGCAGGAAGTTTTTTCTCTGCAATTCTGCAATCCTATAATCATTTTTTTATACCAGGCATAGCTTCTGCTCTGTATAACTTTGGAATAATCTTAGGAATAATTTTGTTGTATCGTTTTTTTGGGATATATTCAGCAGCATATGGTGTAATACTTGGAGCTTTAATTTTTGTCCTTGCGCAAGTTCCAACTATTAGATCTTTAGGATTTGGATTTAGACCCAATTTATCGCTGGAATCGGTAAGAAATTCTGCCGTATGGGATGTCTTTAAGCTTATTTGGCCGCGTACTCTATCAATTGCTGTTTTTCAGCTTGGAAGCTTAGTTACCGTTACTTTGGTATCTTTTTTACAAAATCCAGGAAGAAACTATGTTATTTATGATTATGCTCAAACGCTGGCATTTGCCCCGGTTGCGCTTTTCGGGCAAGCAATTGCACAAGCAAGTTTCCCAGTTTTATCAAAAGAGAAAGACAATCCACAACATTTTAAACTTACTTTCATGACTAGCTTCAACCAGCTTTTATATTTAATCCTCCCAATCTCTGTTTTACTTTTGGTTTTGCGAATCCCTATAGTCAGACTAATTTACGGCGCATCTCAATTTGACTGGGAAGCGACTGTTTTAACCGGCAGAACGCTTTCTTTTTTTGCAATTTCCCTTTTTGCTCAAGCTCTTGTTTATTTGGTTTCAAGAGGATTTTACGCGCTCCACGATACAAAAACACCACTTATTATTGGTACAATTTCTACATTTTTTATGATAATACTTGCCAGCGTTTTAATTTTTTATTATAACCTTGGAGTCGAGTCTATCGCGCTCGCTTACTCAGTGGGTTCTATTTTAAATTTCGTAATAATGTTTGTATTCTTGGATATTAAAATCGGAGGATTTCCTAAAAAGGAGTTTATAATTAGTACTACAAAAATATTGCTTGCAACTTTTTTCACCGCGTTTGCTTTATATATTCCCATAAAACTCTTAGATCAGCTGGTTTTCGACACCACAAGAACTGTTAATTTAATTCTTTTAACAGGAATTTCTAGCTTTGCTGGGTTATCTTTATACCTTTTTTTAACTTGGCTCTTCAACGTAAAAGAAGCGACCATGTTTGTTTTACTTTTCAGAAAAATTGGAGATTGGCGCCAAATCCTATCAAAATCCTCAGAGCCAATTGACGCAAACAGATTAAACCCATAGAATACTCTTTAATGCAAAAAGATAATATCCGCAATTTTGCAATCATTGCACATGTTGACCATGGAAAGTCTACCTTGGCCGACAGATTTTTAGAAATTACTAAAACAATCTCAAAAGATAAATTAAGAGAACAATTTTTGGATCAAAATCCAATTTCACGGGAAAGGGGAATCACAATAAAACTTGCTCCTGTAAGAATGGAATTCAATTATATAGAAAAGGTATACACCTTAAACTTAATAGATACTCCAGGACATATGGATTTTACTTATGAAGTTTCCCGAACGCTTGCTGCATGCGAAGGTGCAATTCTTTTGGTCGATGCGACTAAAGGGGTTCAGGCTCAAACTCTTGCTCATTTTAACTCGGCAAAAACTGAAAATCTTACTATTATTCCTGCAATAAACAAAATTGATTCAAATTTTGCAAATGTAAATCAGACGGAAAAGCAACTTGGGGAAATGTTTGGTTTTAGAAAGGAAGAAATTATACATGTTTCTGCAAAAACAGGGGAAGGCGTGGAGCAGCTATTGCAGTCTGTTATTAAAAAAGTTCCGCCTCCCAATATATATGAAGGGAGTTTATCGGCTCTTATTTTTGACGCAGTATATGATGAGCATAGGGGAGTAATAATTTTCGTAAAACTTGCCGGAGGCAGCGTTAAAAAAGGAGACAAAATAGAATTTTTGCAGGAGAAAACAGTTTCCGATGTTTTAGAAGTAGGCTTTTTTGCTCCGGGTTTAATAAAAAAAGAAGAACTTACAGCTGGTGAAATTGGATATATTGTCACTGGTTTAAAAGACATAAAAAGGACAAGAATAGGAGATACAGTTATTCTTTCAAACCTTAACAATTTAAATCTAAAGCCATTTGCAGGCTACAATGTTCCCAAGCCAATGATTTTCTTTGGTATGTATCCAAAATCAAGCAATGACTATATCCATCTTAGGGAAGCATTAAACAAGCTATCTCTAAACGATAGCTCTTTAACTTTTAGCAATGAACATTCAGCATTCTTAGGAAATGGCTTTCGTGTTGGTTTTCTGGGACTTCTCCATGCGGAAATTGTCAAACAAAGGCTTACTCAAGAATTAGGGGTTGAGCCTATTTTAACAATGCCGCAAGTTGATTATAAGCAACAGAATGAACAACTTTTAGAACCCTATATGGAACTTTCAGTGTTTGTTCCAGCTAATTATGTTGGAGCTGTTATGACTGTTGCGCAAGCTGGAAGAGGGAGAGTAATTGATATACAGTATCACGAGTTGAATGCAATCTTAAAATTCGAAATGCCATACGCCTCTTTTATAAGAGGTCTCTCATCAAAATTAAAAAGTGCAACCTCAGGATATGCAAGTATTGATTATAAAATTGTTGGATATAAAAACGCGGACTTGGAAAAACTGGAAGTTTTAATAAACGGCAATGTAATTGACGTGCTAACCGAAATGGTTTATGTAGATGAAAAAATACACGCAGCTAATGAAAAAGCAAGAAGATTAAAAGATACACTTGATAAACAACAATTCAGGCAGATAATTCAGGTAAAAGTTGGTTCGCAAATTCTTGCAAGAGAAGAAATATCGCCATTTAGGAAAGACGTCCTTGCGAAAATGTCCGGAGGGGATAGAACCCGAAAAGACAAATTATTAGAGGCACAGAAAAAAGGAAAACACAAATTGGTCAGTATTTCAAAAGTTCAAATTCCACAAAATTCACTGGTCGATTTGATTAAGGGAAATTTTTAAAGTGCAAGTAGAACTACGGCACCAATCAAAAACAGCAAGGCTCCTAATGCGCCAACTGCAATAATACTACCAGTTGGTCCGGTTGGCGGGAGGGGAGAGGGAGCGGCCTCGGTGGGGGTTGATGAAACGGTCGAAGCTTGGCCGACAAGAATTGTCGCACTGCATCCATTATTTGTTACATTGCCATCTTCATCTGTTAATGTTGCTTTTGCAGAAAAAGTGCCGGAGGTTGCATAAGTGTGGGAAACCAAAACAGACACTGCATCTGTTCCAACCCCTCCGGCATCGGTTACATCTTGTGTGTTTGAGTCACCAAAATCAAATGAAACCTTAGTAATTGCCGATGAGCTACTTGAGCCAACTGCCGTTAGGTTAACCGAAAAAGGAGCAGTGCCTAAAGTATTAGGATCTACCGTTAGGCTCTCGCAAATAAGCTCTCCACTTGAAAGCTGAGCACTTTCCGACGCAGAGCCCGAAGAGGTAGAAATGGGCGTAGGAGTTAAAGCAATAATTGTTGGAGTAACAGTGGGAGTCAGCGTTGGGGTTGAAGATGGAGTATCTTGAGTTACAGTTATATTTGCAGGCGCAGATGAGGAAAGCACATTTACAACATTTTGCCCAGCTGATAAAACTTGAGTTTGGTTTGCGAATATTACCTGTGTAGGGACATCCTGTTCTGTTGGCGCAATAGTATTAAAAGTTACGGTTGCGATTTTAGTTTTGGTAGAAATAAGATTTTGAGGATTAGTTCCAAGATTTATAGCAAATGAAATGGCATTGGGCGTATATTCAACTGCCTTAGCAAGGCTTGGGGTAAAAGTTGTTCCATCCGAAACAGTCCAAGAATTTATTTTTACGCCTCCCGAGGCCGTAGCAAGCTTTGTTGAATCATAAGAGAGTATGATTTTGATGTAACTTATCGCATTTGTATTACTAGGATCTACAAAAATATCCAAGTCTGTATTTTGCCCAAGCTTAACGGAAGGACTAGTAGGAGAAAAAGAAAGAGTTGTGGCAGCAACAGCAGAGCTTTGGGTCGTCTGTTGCTGTTTTACAAGATAAACTGTTATTGGGATTGCGAGCAAAAGGACAAAAATAAACCCTGAAAGTAGCAATTTTTTGGCTGATAAGTGCATATTCTAAGTGTATGGATTTAGCTTATGGGTGTCAAGAAAACGGTTGACAAAAAAAAACTTATGATGTATAAATAAGCAGTCGCTTTTACTGAGTGATATTTTTTAGGCTAAATATGGCAAAAATTAATCTAAAACCTTTATTTGATAACGTTCTGATTAAACCTCTTGAAGCGGAAGAAAAAACCGCATCCGGTATTATTTTGCCCGACAGCGCTAAGGAAAAACCACAGATGGGACTTGTTGTGGCTGCCGGACCGGGGAGAATTTTGCCAAAGGGCGAAAAAGAGGAAATGGTTGTGAAAGTAGGGCAAAAAGTTATGTATAAAAAATGGGGAGGAGACGAAGTAAAAAGCAACGGAGAAGAGTATATGATGGTAAAACAATCAGATATATTAGCAATTTTAGAATAATATGGCAAAAAAAATATTATACGCTCAAGAAGCGAGACAAAAATTACAAAGTGGAGTAGATCAATTGGCTAAAGCAGTAGCAACAACTCTTGGTCCAAAGGGAAGAAATGTAGCCCTCGACAAAAAATGGGGGTCTCCTAACGTTATCCACGACGGAGTAACTGTTGCAAAAGAAATAGAGCTAAAAGACCCCTTTGAGAATATGGGAGCACAACTTGTTAAAGAAGCAGCTAGTAAAACTAATGATGTGGCTGGAGATGGAACTACTACTGCGACCGTATTAGCACAGGCAATTGTTGACGAGGGATTAAAAAACATAACTGCAGGAGCCAATCCAATGCTTCTGAAAAAAGGACTAGAAGAAGCAAGTAGAGCAGTTGTTGATTTTATCAAAAGTAAAGCTAAAACAATTAATATAAAGAACAATGCGGAAATTTCTCAAATAGCAACTATTTCAGCAGGTGATGAAGAGATTGGTACATTGGTTGCAGAGGCTCTCCAGAAGGTAGGTGGAAAAGATGGAGTTGTTTCCGTTGAAGAAGGAAGAGGATTAACCACAGAAAAAGAATATAAAGAAGGAATGGAGTTTGATAAAGGATATGCATCTGCTTATTTTGTAACTAACGCCGACAGGATGACCGCAGAAATTGAGGAACCATACATTCTTATTACCGATAAAAAGGTTTCAAATCTGCAGGAATTACTTCCATTTCTTGAGAATTTAGTAAAAGTTTCTAAAAATTTGGTAATTATTGCAGACGATATAGATGGAGAAGCGTTGGCTCTTCTGGTTGTTAATAAACTTAAAGGTGCGTTTAATTCTTTGGCAGTTAAGGCCCCTGGATTTGGAGACAGAAGAAAAGAAATGCTGGAAGATATAGCAATTTTAACTGGTGCAACAGTAATAAGCGAGGATACCGGAAGAAAATTCGATAGCGTTACAATCGAAGATTGTGGAAGAGCGGACAAGGTATGGTCGGATAAAGATAATACTAGAATTATTGGGGGCAAAGGAAGCAAACAAGCTATAGAGGCAAGAATATCTCAAATCAGAAGAGAAATGGAAATTACTACCTCAGATTTTGATAAAGAAAAACTCCAAGAAAGATTAGCAAAATTAACAGGAGGAGTGGCAGTGATAAACGTTGGAGCTGCAACAGAAGTAGAGATGAAAGAAAAGAAAGAAAGAGTTATTGATGCAGTAGCTGCAACAAAGTCAGCGCTAGAAGAGGGAATAGTACCTGGTGGAGGGGTAATCCTTCTTGAATCAATAAAAGTCTTGGATCCCAAACTTCTCAAACATATCCCAGGTGATAGCGATCAGGCTACGGGTGTAAATATTTTAAGGAAAGCTTTGGAATTTCCAACTAGAAAGCTTGCTGAAAATGCAGGCGTAAATGGAGATGTTGTAATAGATAACATAAACAAAAATGAAGCTGGGTTTGGGTATGATGTATTGACTGGTTCTTATGTTAATATGATAGAGCGTGGAATTATTGATCCAGCTAAAGTAACTAGGTCTGCCGTTGAAAATGCCGTATCTGTAGCCAGTATGATTCTTACGACAGAGAGTTTAATTACAGATGAGCCTGAAGAAAAGAAAGAAACCCCCGGAATGCCGCCCGGTGGCATGGACTACTAAACCCCTCATAAGTTATAATAGTTTGCGTGAGAAAGATTCTATTTGTTTTTGGCTGTATCCTTCTTGCCCTCCTTATTTTCTTTATCCTGGTATTCGTTGTAAATAAAAGACCTGAAAAAGGCGCTCTTCAGGTAACATCTTCTCCGGCATCAGAAGTTTACTTAAATGACAAACATATAGGAAAAACTCCGCTTTGTCTTTGCCAGGGAAATAATATGGTGGATGTTGGGGATTATACAATTAAATTAGTACCAACAAGCGGAGACTTTGAACCATTCCAGAATAAAATAACTGTCACACAAAAAATATTAACGGTCGTGGATAGAAGTTTTGCTCAAACAGCCTTAGCTCAAGCATCAATAATTACTCTTAAAGAAATAGAAGATAAAAAACAAGCACAGATTAGTATTGTTACTTTTCCATCGGGGGCTGATGCTTATCTTGATAATAATTTAGTCGGACACGCACCAATCTTACTTAAAAATGTAACAGAATCAGACCATGAAATAAAAGTTTCTAAATCCGGATATAAGGAAAAAAGTATAAGAGTAAGAGCACTTTTAGGATATAGGCTTGATTCTATAATTTATTTGGGAGTAGACCCAAATGCCGCTGAGGAAAGTGAGCAAGAGGCAACTCCATCCGCATCTCTTACCACCGGACAAAAATTAATAATTCAAGATACGCCAACGGGATTTCTACGAGTTAGAGAAACGCCATCTACAAGCGCAAATGAAGTTGGGAGAGTAAATCCGGGAGAAGAATATGAATTACTTGATGAGCAAAACGGTTGGTACCAAATAAAATTAAAAGACGGAAAGACAACAGGTTGGGTAAGCGGGCAATATGCTAAAAAGCAGGGCTAGGTCCAACGAAATAAATTATAAGAATAACAAGCAATACCCAGATTATTACATCTAATAAAAGTGGAATATCCGAAAGCAAAACCCTTTCCGGAGACTCGCCTTCGTTCTTTTCATAGATATCCTGTAAATATCTCATAAGTCCATAGACAACCGGAATAATAGTTATCATTAGCCATTTCCTTTCTATAAAAGAGGAAAAAGTGTCCGGCAATAAAATATTCAAGTTTAATCTGAATCCTCCCGGATTTTCCAAAAAAGTAAAAAGCGAATAAGCAACAAAGGTAGATGTCGCAAAAATAGATGCATAAACGTCGAGCAGCCTATCGGAATAGTGAGAAAGTGATTTTCTTGTCGCAGCAATGTTTGTACCTTTAGTTCCAGAAAGGAGTGTAAGCTCGGACCTTCTTTTTCCAACCGCAAGAAATAGAGAAATAGATATTGTTGTAAGAAGAAGCCATACTGATATATGGTATCCGCTTGCAAATTCTCCGCCATAGACCCGCAATATATAACCCGATGCAATAGCCAAAATATCTAAAACTGCGATAGACTTAATAAAGGATGAATATAAAAACTGAATAACTAAATATAAAAGACAGACTGCAAAAAAAGTTGGTGCAATAAACTTTGCTAAAAGGAGAGATCCTGCAATTAAAAAAATTGCAAAACTAAATCCGAATGAAAGTGGAATTTCCCCGCTAGCCAAGGGTCTAAATTTTTTAAAAGGATGAAGTTTATCTTTTTTTACATCAAAAATATCATTTATAATATAGGTGGCGCTCGAAAGTCCGCAAAAGGCTACAAATGCTAGTATTACATTCCACAAAACGGGCGTGTTAAACAATTCCCCGGCGAAAGTAATTGCAGCAAAAAGAGCAAAATTTTTAATCCACTGTCTTGGACGAAGCAGCCTTAAAATGTTATAAAGAACTTTTATCATCGAACCGTTTTATCAGAATATGCAAAAATAGAATTGCGCCAAAAGCAATTATTACTAGCATTATTATAGCAAAAAGTTTTCCCTTACTTGATAGTACTAAAGCTAAACTTCCCAAGGCCGCAGAAACAATCCAGTAAAATAGAGCTACTCTTTTTTGTCCCATACCTAAGCTTAAAAGCAAATGGTGCAAATGTTTTTTATCATGCCAAAAAGGGGATCTACCAGATAAGACTCTTCGTATAATCGTAAACAAACCGTCTGTCATAGGAATTCCCATTACCAAAATTGCAGTTGCTAGTTTTGCGCTGGACAGTATTGACGCAACAGCTAAAAGCAGATATATAGCTGTTGCTCCATAGCCTGGAAAAATTTTTGCTGGGTAATAGTTATAAATTAAAAACCCAAGTGATGCGCCGGCGATTATAAAAGACAAAGTTGCTGCAGTTAAACTAGTTTGATCCAATACAGAAAACCTCAAACTTAAAATTCCAATCACTACAGCTGATATAGCTACAATTCCCGGCATTTGTCCATCAACGCCCTTGCTCCAATTTAACATGTTCATTACCCAGACAATCCATAATACCGCGATTATGGCGGAGACAGAAGAGAATGGGAAAGGTAAAAATGGTATCGTTATTTGATTTAAGAATAAAATTCCGCCAAAAGGATTAGTTATAAAAGAAACGCTTGCCCCGCTATAGACCACAATTATTGCGGAGAATATATTTACCAAAAACCGACTATAGGGAGAAATGTCATATTTATCATCAATTACACCAACAATCAGTGAAATAAATGCTGCAAAAAAGATAGACGCTATAAGATTTGTAAAAGGAATGAAAATAAGACTTGCTAAAAACACTCCTATAAACAGAGGTATTCCACCGCCTCGGGGTATTGGTTTTTCATGTATAATTGCAGGGTGTTTGTGAACTCTTGGATCATCCATGACTTTATATTTCCCCAAGAAAAATAAAGATATAGGTACAGCTACCGCCGTAATAATTAGAGATGCAAGCAGTGGGAGTATGATTACAAAATTAAAATTAAACATTAAATTAGAAGCAAAAGCTTAACAATTAAAAGTAAATTCATAACTGCAATGGTCAAGGTTATAGAAGCTACAATTCTTGCAAGAAGAGGATTATTTTTAACGTAAAGAAATGACGCAAAGCTGAAATTTAATATAAACACTATCATAAATAGAGCACTTGGAATAAAGATGCCGGGTGTTTCAGAAAGACGAGAGTCTCCCCAAGGCATCTGATTGAAAATGGGAACATAGGGAGGTAGATTTACGTAATTTATTAAAATCAGAATTATCGTAAATACACCAACAAGAAGTGAGGATAAAAATATATTAAAAGTTATTCCATCGCGCCTTACGCTTTTAATGAATTCTTTCATTTATATTTTTTCAGTGACCTTATATTCCAATCTTTTCCCTAACATCAGCTGGGTATGGGAAATAAGAGCAGGCAAGGCTGAAAGAAAAAAACCGACAAATGGAAGAAGTAGAAATTCAAACGGAAAAAAAACAAGTCGTTTCTTTGAGGCTCTGTGATGTTTTTCCCTTGTTCGGTAATCAATTATAAACATAACAGCCGTTGTGATAACAGTGAGGGTCAGAATAAACCCTGCTATCTTTGGTAGGTTATATCCTAAAGCGGTCCTAGTAAAAACGGGATTAATAAATGGCATAACATTTGCTGCAATGGTTATAATAAACCAGTTGACTGGCCAAAGAGTATGATCCACTAAAACATTTATTAACATGACAGTCTTTTTGAAAAAAGGAACATTTGGAACGGTAAGCCACCATTTTATAAAAAGTGGATCATCCGATGCACCCCAGCTCCAGCGTCTCTCTTGATGATATTTATTTTTTAAAGATCCAATATAAGAAGAGGAAAGGGGAGCATCCATTGAGGTTTTCAAAAATATTGGTTGAACACTTACTTTACCCTGTTTTTTATAAAAGGCTTTAAAGAAAATTCTGTAATCTTCGGGAATTACATCAGTATCCCAAAAGCCTATTTCTCGCAATAGTTTTAAAGATAAAGAATAAGTAGAATTTGAAATTAATCTATCTTTTTGGACAAGCAAAGCCATTCTCCATAAGCTTCCAAAAAAGGTAATAATTCTTGTGGGAGCTGGAACTTTCCAAAAATTATTGTAATAAACGTTGGCCGATTGGTAAAATTTATTATGTCTCTCACTATCTCTTAAAAATTCGAAAGAAAGATAAGAGAAGTACTGTCTGTCAAAAATAGAGTCTGCGTCAACTGAGGAAATGGTTGTAAAATTTTCATCGACTACTTTATCAGTAACCAATTTTTTATAGGCGATTTTTGCAGCATAGGATTCATTGCTTGATTTGCCTTTTACTTCACCCACGATGTCGGGATGGAAAGTAGCAGAAATAGATCCGAATTTTCCTTCGAATTCTGCAATTAAAGATTTTGCTTTTATTTTTGCGCCAGACTCTCTTTTTTCCATTGCTAAAACTACATGGAGACGTTCTGTTGGAAAAGTTTGATTAAATAAGCTTTCTATACCTGGTTTTATCTTGTCGGCAGATTCCGTGTAGTTTGGAATTATAACGATGTGTGACATTTTTTCAAAATTTTCTAGCGGCTTTGCGATAAATAGCCAGTCTTTTTTCTCAGCCTCTTTTATTTTTCTTGAAGCAATAAACGCAGTCGCAGCCAGCGTAAATGATTTATAAAACCAATAAACGTCAAAGAAAAGAATAAAGTAAGCAACAACCAAGGGAATGAAAAAGCTTCCCCAGACAGGAAATAAAATAAGAAACCAAGCTAAGGTACCAGGCATCATCTCCAGCGCCCTATGTGTCTTAACCGGATAGGTTCTAAAAATTCTGTCAAAAAAATTTGTCATAGATTAAAAACATTACCCGCATTTTTAGTTGTAACTCTGTCAATCTCACTAAAAGAAACACCTTTAAGTTGGGCTATGTATTTAGCTGTTATTATAACATAGCTAGGCTCATTCCTACTACCTCTGTGGGGAATTGGAGAAAGAAAAGGCGCATCTGTTTCTACGACTAATTTATTAAGTGGAGTTCTTTTTAATAGTTCGAAAAGGGCAATAACTTCTCCTTTGGCAATTCCTTCGTATGTTATATTTCCATCGAAACCGATATAAAATCCCAGATCCAAAACTTCTTTCAAAACTTGAAAATCCGATGCAAAACAATGAAACATTCCCGGAATATTTCTTAATGAATTTTTGTATTTTTTTAGACTCTTAACAACATCTTTACCTGCTTGTCTATTATGTATTTGGAGTGGTACATTTTTATTTATTGCAATTTTAATTTGTGTTTCAAAAACCTCCTTCTGTAAGTTTGAATCTACAATTCCGTTAGATGCATAACTGTAATAATCAAGGCCTATTTCCCCGATTGCTAAAACTTTTGGTTGTTCCAATAATTTTTCAATTTGCCTCTCCCAACCCTTGCTTAATTTGTCGGCATGATGCGGATGAATTCCGACAATTGCATAAAGCTCCTCATATTTTTGGGCTAGTTCAACGGCTTTTTTACTTGATTCCAAAGAGGTGCCGACATTTATTATTTTTTTAACGCCACTTTTTTTTGCTCTTTCCAAGACCTCCTCTAAATCGTTTTCAAAAGCCTTGAAATTTAAATGGCAATGGACATCTATCATAAGATAATAAGTTCATAACGTCCGTTTGGCTCTATTTGCCAAATTCTTTTATTTACAGGAAGAGTTTTTACAATATCCTGCTTCTCATATAAGATTCCTCCAATATAAAATGGCACTTTCCCGGACTTTGCATGCGCATAAACGGGAATATCCCTGCTGCTTTTTTCGGCGTAGTATTTTACTTCCAGAAAGTTAAGAGAATTTTTTGGAATTATAATATCGCCCTCTTTTGCTTGCTTTGTTATTTCCAAAACTCCCGATTTAATATCTGCTTTAGTTTGCTTATTTAAAATTTCTATACTCGAAAGACCTAATGTTAATAGATAAAATGCGAGCAAAATAGTAAGTCCTGTCCTAAGCAGTGAATTTTTCTGCAAAAAATTATAAAGAGTATATCCAATAAATAAGATAAGTAATGGAGTCGATAAAATTAAATATCTCTCGTAATATATTGGAGTGAAATATTGTGAAAAGATAAAAGTAGCAATTACAGGAATAAATATTAGACCAATAATTAACCAAATAAAACTATTTTTTTCTTTAGTGAGTTTCAAAATGAAAGACATAATTGAGGTTACAAATAAAATTCTGCTTAAGTATAAAATAATTAATTTTTGTGAATAATGAAGTTCACCAGAGGTAAATATTTTAAAGGTGGATGAAAAAGAAGAAAGCGTGGGCCTTGGAATCCAAAATCCTTCTTTAAATTTTGACCACTGCGCAAAAATTACCCCGCCCCATAAAAGCATTATTATAACAGGGAAGCAGACTAGTTTTAAAAATTCTTTTTTATTAAAATTTTTTCGGTTTGCAATAAGCCACCAAACGATAACTATAAAAAAAGTAAGAACAGCGAAGTTGTGTGTGAAAATCGCCATTGCCAAAAAAGCTCCAGCTAATAAATTTTTATTTGTTTTTACAAAGTAGAGGGATAAAACCGAAAGAAATACTACCATACTGTACGCTCTGGCTTCAAAAGCGTATTGGAGCAAAAAGGGATTTATAAGCGTTGCGAAAGCTATGATTAGCGATACAATTTTTGATTTAATCAATTTTGCGGCGAGTAAATAAATTAAAACTGTAGTACCTAAATGGAAGAAAAGTGAAAGGGTTCTTATGGAAACTTCTGTATTCCCAAATAAAATCATCCAAAAGTGTAGTAACAAATAGTAAAAAGGGGGGGAGGGATCCTGAGTAGATAGTACAAAAATCTGAAATATACTTTTCCCTGCCAATATAACCGAAAAAGCCTCGTCTCGCCAAAGGGATTGAGTTAATAGGGGCAACATAACATATTGAGTATAGCAAATAAATTGTAATTTAAAGAATATAACGCTAAGATTGATAAATGAAATTCTGGGAAGACAAACATAAGCTAATACTTCTCATTTTTTTCCTCGCCTACATTGGTTATTTTTTACTCACATCTTTTCTTCGTCAAAATAATTTCCATACAGGAAAGTTTGATTTGGGAAATATGGACCAGACGGTTTGGAACACAATACATGGACGAATATTTGAAATGTCGGATGAAAATGGGATAATTATTTCGCGACTGGCTTTCCACGCAGATGTAATATTGGTTTTAATCTCTCCATTGTATTTGATTTGGGAAGATCCAAAAATGCTTCTTTTACTTCAGGTACTAATAGTTGCAGCTGGTTCATTTTTCGTATATGCCATAGCGCTTGAGATTATTAAGAATAAGAATTACGCCCTACTTCTTTCATTTGCATATTTACTTAACCCGGCTGTTGAAAGGGCAAATCTATATGATTTCCATCCGGTTGTGCTTGCAGCCACTTTTCTTTTAGCAACATTTTATTTTTATATAAAGAAAAACTATAAACTATTTATATTTTTTGCAGTACTTTCAGCATTGTGTAAAGAGGAAATTTGGGCCGCTGTTTCTTTATTTGGATTGCTGTTATTTTTCCAGCAAAAAAAACGTTTACTTGGTGGATTATTCTTTTTTACTAGTATAAGCATATTTTATTTACTTATCTGGCACATAATTCCGGCAGTTTCAGGAGCACAGCATTTTGCCATTTCTTATTATTCTGATTTAGGCGACTCCCCCAGCAATATAGTTATTAGCATATTATCATCACCCGATAAAGTTCTTGATATTCTTACGCAGCCAGACAGGATAAATTATCTTGTGAAATTATTTTATCCTCTTGGTTTTTTATCACTTTTTTCTCCTTTGTATCTTATATTTGCAATCCCCGATTTATTTATAAATCTTCTATCCCAAAGAAGCTTGTTTCGAGAATTTTACTATCATTACACAGCGACTATTTCCCCATTTATATTTATTTCGGCAATTTATTCTATTGCCATTTTAAAAAGAAAAATAGCACCTAACATTATAAATGCATACATTTTATTATTCAGCCTTTTCGCTGCTTATCTTTACGGTCCTTTGCCGGGAGCTCGTGGACAAGATATAGCAATGTATACCAAAATTGTAAAAAACCAATCATTTATTAACAAATACTTAGTGGCAATCCCAAAAAATTATAGCGTCGCAGTTACTAATAATCTAGGAGCACACGTTTCTCAAAGACAAAAAGTTTATGTTTTGCCACATGGCATTGGTGAAGCCGATTTTATTATCTTTTTAAGAATAAGAGGAGTAGTAGAAAAACCTTTGCTTTTAAAAGTAGAAAATGACCCAAACTACAGTCTCATTTTAAAAAAGGAAGAATTCCTAGTTTTTAAAAAAATTAATTAAACTATGGATGAAAAAAAATTTGAGAAAATGGTTGAGGAGGCACTAGAATCTTTACCGCAAGGGTTCAAAGATAAATTAAATAATGTTGCCGTAACTATTGAAGATTCTCCTTCTAATTCTTTGCTCAATCAAATGGGGCTTCCATCCTGGGCTCTTTTATTCGGGCTTTATCAGGGGGTTCCACAAACAAAAAGGGGAATTTATTACTCGGCTCCTCCGGATAAAATTACAATTTTTAAGCATTCAATACTTCGTGTCTCACGTACTCCTGAGCAAGTTCGGGCACAAGTTCGCGCTACTGTAATTCACGAAATTGGACATCATTTTGGTCTTTCAGATAAAGAGCTTAAATAAATTACTGGGGACAATTAAGTTGTTGTAGGCAAGCTATTTTACTATCTCCGGACAAATAGTTACATGTGCTGCAATTTGCACCTTCCCCTGACTTTGGAAGCGTATATGCTGAAAGGTCCATAAATTTAACATTTGAGGGTGGTGTAAATTTGTTATTATCTACTAACCACGGAGAACATTTATAGTCTACTTTTTGGTTTACATCATAATATTGATTGAACTGCTCGTTGGTTTTTAGATCTTCTTCTTTTAAGGTCATTTTGAACCCTGCTTCCATACCCGTTCCCCACATATAATTTACATCACCATCTCTTATTAGATAAAACATAGAAGTTTCCCCTTCTGTTTTAGTTGTTACATCTCCTCTCATCTTCTTTCCGGAGAAATAAAAAGTACCCGTTGTTGAAACATCAGACGTTGCATAAGTGAAATCGCATTTTTGATTTCCACCTTTTGCAAGAATACCCCAAAGATTAACGCTTGAAGTTTCCTGATCTGTTTTTGTAGGAGCTGGCGTTAAATTTGTTTCCTGCCCAGATTTGTTTTGTCCTAAAACTAGATACCCACCGATTCCAAGGAGTATTAACACAACTACTATCGCACCAACTATTCTTGTATTCATAGGCTGATTTTATACCTGCATGAGTACTAAGTCAATAATATCTTTAAGTTACTTGACAAAAGGGAAGCGGTTGAGCACATAATAGAGTATGGCCAAAAAACAAAAGTCCAAATATAAGCATTTTCAACTGCACGGTAAGCATACAAATCAAGAGGTATTTGTTTATATAGTAGTAGTTTTAACTATTTCTTTTTTGGTCGGAATCTTTCTTAAGTTTCAATTCCTGACCTTTGCTTCCCCTTAAATTCTTGGAAATAGCTGACTTTGCGAACTTACTTCTTTTCCAGAAAATTGTTTCTTAATTTTATTTGAAGTTTCAGGTAAAAACGGTTGCAGCAGGATAGAAATTTCAGCTATTTGGTCAACTGAGTGGGCAAGAACTGAATTCAAGTCTCTGCCTTTTCTATTTGTTGATAATTTTAAGAGTTCCCATGGCTTCTCATCGTTTATAAACTTATCTAAAACTCTGATTTTTTTCCAAATTAAACTTAGTGCCTCGTTAAATTTATATTCCTCCATAAGTTTTTTATATTCATCATATTCTTTTATAAGATGAGGAGCTTTATCTGATGCAAACTGCTTGTATCCTGCGTTCTCACAAAGTTTTGCAACTCTTGCAACTAAATTTCCAAGTCCATTTGCAAGGTCTGCGTTATAAACTTCTTCAAATCGCTCAAATATAAAATCATGATCTTCTTGTATTGGCACTTGTGAAAGCAAATAGTATCTGATTGCCTCCAAGCCGTATTCATCTATAACATCTTTAGGATCAGGTGCGTTATCAAGTGATTTCGAAAATTTTTCCCCACCTTTCGCATTAACAAAACCATGAATTAATATCTGCTTAGGTAAAGAAATTCCGGCAGACAACAGCATCGCGGGCCAATAAACAGTATGGAAACGATTGATATCTTTTCCAATAACATGCAAATCTGCTGGCCACCATTTCTCCCATTTTTCTTCATCCCATCCAAATCCGACCCCTGTCATATAAATATTTAGAGCGTCAAACCAAACATAAATCTTTTGGCTTGCATCGTTGGGAACCGGCACTCCAACTCCTTGCGCTCTTTCATTCGATCTCGAAACACTAAAATCATCCAACCCTTGTTTTATAAAAGATAAAGCTTCTTCTCTCTTGTTTTGAGGAATTATCTTAAGAGCGTTCGACTCAATAAGTTCTATTAATTTATTCTGATACTTTGAGAGTTTAAAAAAATAATTTTCTTCGGAAACCTTTTCAGGCTTTGTTTGGTGTATTGGACATATGCCATCTACTAGTTCACCACTATTTTTAAAAGATTCACACCCTATACAATAAAGCCCCTCGTAAGGTTTTTTGTAAATATCTCCGTTTTTCTCACACAATTTCCATAACTTTTGTACACCAGGCCAATGTTTTTTTTCATCTGACCCTCTTTGAAATACATCTAAATGAACTCCGACGAGCTCGTAAGTATCTTTCCAAATCTTTGAATACTTATCCAGGTAATCTTTAATAGGTAAGCCCTCTTTTTTAGCAGCTTGCACGTTCTTTAAAGCGTTTTCGTCCGCTCCAGACAGAAGGAAAGTTTCTTCTCCTAAGTCTTGATGGTAGCGCCTTATAACATCGGCTTGGAAATATTCAAGCGTGTGTCCAACGTGGGGCCTTCCATTTACATAGGGAATAGCTGTTGTTAGATAGAACTTGTTCATAGGCAGAATTATATCAGAGTTTGTTTCTTTCTTTAAATAAAACCTCAAGTCCCAAGAAAAATATTACTACAAGAATTGGGAAAAGAGCCTGTTTTAATCCCAAAGCCCTTATAATAAGGATTATTGATACAGCGGTTGCAATAAGGAGTGCGTGTCTTTTGTTGGCCAAAATATACCAGAACGCCGACCAGAAAAAAATAAAAACTGCAAACAGCACAATTGGTAAAATTGGGATTTCTACTGCGTAAAGCGGAACTGAAAATTTCGGGGGGAAAAATAGCACAAGGTAAAAAAAAGAAATAAGCGAAAATGCCGAAATAAAAATAAGAGGCAATAGTGATTTTCTTTTACGCATAAAACAGAGCAAGCCAAAGGCAAACGAACCCAATAATTCCTAGAATAATCATTCCGTGTTTTTCATATTTTGGGGCATCAAAGAAGTGCCCAAGTTGAGTAAACCAGTTTTTAATTCCTCTAAGTTGGAGAATGTCTCTTGCTATATGGACAAAGCAAAAAATTGCAATCGCCAAAAAAAATAACCTCACCATTACCATTATAGAATAACAAAGTTATTTAAATACGGGCAAATTTAAAAATAACTCTTGACAAGTTTTAGCAGTTGTGATATCTTACTGCTAACCTCGATACAACGCAAATTTAGGCAGGTTAATATACTTCTGCCCGCGTGTATCCGGGGCGAGCTTATTTAAAAATTATATGCACGATTTAACAGCAAGGCAGGTTGAAATCCTAAAAAGCTTAATTGAGGAATACATAGAAACGGCGGAAGCCGTTGGTTCCGAAACATTAGAAAAAAAGCACAATTTAAGCGCGTCCCCAGCGACAATTAGAAATGAAATGGTGCGTTTGACAGAGTTAGGATATCTTAAAAAGCTACACATTTCTGCAGGAAGAGTTCCAACTTCTGAGGGAATGAAATTCTATGTAAAGCAACTGATGAAGGAAAAAGAACTTTCGGTTGCCGAGGAAGTTTCATTAAAAGAAAAAGTCTGGGACTTGCGAGAAAAGGAAAAAGAATTCTTAAGAGAACTAACCAGAACCTTAGCAGAAAGAACTAAAGCTTTGGCTGTTACAACTACAAACGAAGGAGATTTATTTTGTGCGGGTTATGCAAATTTACTTGACTCGAGAGAGTTTGAAGACATAGATGTTACAAAAAATCTTCTTTCTGTTATAGATGAGCTCGATTATTTTCAAAATTTATTTAGCGAGCAGGAAGATGATGATGAAACACATATTTTACTGGGAGAAGATTTAGGCCCAAAATTAAATGGCCCTTACGGGTTTGTTTATACAAAATATACAACGCCCGCAAGGTTAACTGGGGAAGTTGGAATACTAGGACCGGCAAGATTAAATTATAATCTTGTAGTCCCAACTGTAAGATATTTCGGACAATTAATTGAAGAAATAGCTGAGGGATGGTAATGTTTTAATAGATGAAGAAACATGAAGAGCATAAAAAACAAACAAACGAGAACCTTGAAAACCAACTAAAAAGAGCACTGGCCGACTACCAGAACCTTGAAAAAAGGATAGCAAGCGAGAAATCAGATTGGATAAGGCTATCTAATAAAGATTTACTTCTACGGCTATTGCCCGGCCTTGATAGCTTGGTTTTGGCTGAAAAGCACACACAAGACCAAGGTGTTAAGCTTTCGATAGATCATTTTTTGGACATACTCAGAGCCGAGGGTGTCGAAAAAATAGACGTAACCGGAAAAAACTTCGATCCTTTACTTATGGAAGCAGTATCAACTAAACAGGGTAAAGAGGACGAAGTAGTTGAAGAAGTAAAAGCAGGATATACTTTAAATGGAGAAGTATTACGTCCTGCACAAGTAATAGTTGGAAAGGAAAATTAAAATGGGAAAAATAATTGGAATAGATTTAGGAACAACAAACAGTGCAGTTGCAGTTATGGAAGGCGGAAGTCCTAAGGTAATTCATTCGGCCGAGGGACGAAACGTCATTCCCTCTGTGGTTGATCCAATAAGTCACATTGTGGGAGACGTTGCAAAACGCCAGCTTGTTCTTAAGCCAAAAACTACGATATTTTCTATAAAAAGACTCATGGGTAAGAAATTTAAAGATGAGTCAGTTCAATTCGACATGAAATGGCTTCCCTATAGCATTAAAGAAGGCCGTGACGGAATGGCTGTTGTTGAAGTAGAGGGAAGAACGTTCACCCCTCAGGAAATATCTGCAATGATTCTCCAAAAAATTAAGGCGGATGCAGAGGCGTATTTAGGCAGCAAGATTACGCAAGCTGTTATTACGGTTCCAGCATATTTTGATGATTCACAAAGACAAGCAACTAAGCAAGCAGGAGAAATTGCAGGACTGGAAGTACTCAGGATTATTAACGAACCAACCGCAGCATCTCTTGCATATGGATTGGACAAGAAAAATGCCCATACTATTGCAGTTTATGATTTAGGAGGCGGGACTTTCGATATTTCAATTTTAGAGCTTGGAGAAGGAGTTTATGAAGTAAAATCAACTAACGGAGATACTCATTTAGGGGGAGACGATTTTGATCAAGCAGTTATTGATTATATTGCTTCGGAGTTTCAAAAGGAAAATAATGTAGACTTAAGAGCCGACCCGCAAGCCTTGCAAAGACTTAGAGAATCTGCCGAGAAAGCCAAAATTGAGCTTTCTTCCTCTCAGGAAGCGCAAATTAACCAGCCGTTTATAACCCAAGGCTCATCTGGTCCTCTCCATTTGACAATGACGATAACGCGTCCACAGTTCGAAAAAATTGTCGATCCGCTTATCCAAAAAACATTAAAACCCGTAGAGCAGGCCCTTAAAGACGCAAAAGATAAAGTTTCGGACATTCAAGAAATTGTTCTTGTAGGCGGAATGACAAGAATGCCAAAAGTTGTTGAAGCTGTTACAAAGTTTTTCGGAAAAGAGCCAAACAAGAGTGTAAATCCGGATGAAGTAGTTGCAGTCGGGGCAGCTATTCAGGGAGGAGTTTTGGGAGGAGAAGTGAAAGACGTTCTTCTCCTTGATGTTACTCCGTTGACTCTTGGAATAGAAACCTTGGGTGGAGTCTCAACGCCTCTTATTGAAAAAAATACAACAATTCCAGCCAGCAAATCTCAAATATTTTCAACTGCTGCAGATAACCAGACTCAGGTCGAAATAAACGTACTCCAAGGAGAAAGACCAATGGCAGCTGACAATAAATCGTTGGGAAGGTTTATTCTTGATGGTATTCCGCCTGCTCCTCGAGGAGTTCCTCAAGTTGAAGTTACTTTTGATATTGATGCAAACGGGATTCTAAATGTAAAAGCGGCTGATAAAGCGACAGGCAAAGAGCAAAGCATTAAAATTCAAGGCTCAACCGGCTTAACTAAGGAAGAAGTCGAGAAAATGACTAAAGAGGCAGAAGCCCACGCCTCCGAAGATGCAGAGAAAAAAGCTAAAGTTGAAGCAAGAAACCAAGCTGACTCCTTAATATTTACGGCTGAGAAAACACTAAAAGATGCGGGAGATAAAGTAGCTGAAGCCGATAAAAAAGACATAGAGGGAAAAATCTCAGAGCTAAAGGGAGTTTTAGACAGCGGTTCAAAAGAAGATTTGGAACTTAAGTCAAAAGAACTTTCAGAGGCCTTGCAAAAAATAGGCGAGCAAATGTATAAACAAGAACAGCAAGCATCAGATCAGAATGGAGCGCCCGCAGAAGAAGCACCAAAAGAAGAAAAAAAAGACGAAGCTAAAAAAGACGAACCCGTTGAAGGTGAAGTCGTTAATTAATTTAATTCAATAGATAGAAATTTGAAGCGCGGATAACGCGCTTTTATATTATAATAAGAGCCATGGCTGATAAAGATTACTATTCAATACTGGGGATTTCAAAAAACGCAACAGAGGCCGAAATAAAAAAAGCTTACAGAAAACTTGCTTTGGAATACCATCCAGATAGAAATAAGGGTAAGGAAGCTGAAGCTAAATTTAAAGAAATTACAAAAGCTTACGAAGTATTATCAGACTCACAAAAAAGAAAAACATACGATCAATTTGGAGAAGCAGCATTTGAACAAGGTGGAGCCGGTGGGCCGTTTGGAGCCGGTTTTGGCCAACGAGGCGGACAATACGGGCCATTTACTTACACTTATACTAACAGTGGTGATTCCGGCAATTTTGACTTCGGAGGATTTTCCGACCCTTTTGAAATATTTGAGCAATTTTTTGGTGGCGCAAATCCTTTTGGAGCACAAAGAGAACGAAGGCCTGTTTACTCCTTAAATATTTCGTTTTCGGAGGCCGTAAAGGGCGCAACTAAAAGAGTAAATATGGGTGGAAAAACTCAAACTATAAAAATCCCGGCAGGTGTTGACACCGGCTCCAGAATTAGATTCGGAGACTTAGATATAATAGTGGAGGTTGAGCCAAGCAATAAATTCCAAAGACAAAGCTACGATGTTATTTCGGAAGAAGAAATCTCTTTTCCAAAAGCTGCTTTAGGTTCAACGCTTGACATAGAAACAGTAGAAGGGAATGTAAAAATAAAAATTCCGGCCGGCACCCAGCCTGATACCCTAATTAGACTTCGGGGGAAAGGTGTCCAACACCTCCAAGGAAGCGGTAAGGGTGACCATTACGTTAGAGTAAAAGTAGTTATTCCTAAAAACTTAACTTCAAAACAAAAAGCATTACTTAAGGAATTTGACGAAGAGAAAAAATCAGGCTGGTTTTAATGGTATACTATTCTCATGTGGAAGCTGCCCGTACTCATACTTAAATTTTGGTATTTTGAAGCTCCAGTTCTTCTTTTTGGGTATTTTTTAAATCTAAATAAGTCATTTTTTAATGCTTTTTCGCTTCCTCTTATGGTAAAAACGTTTTTTAAGCCATGGAAAAACGAATACAGGGAAGGACTAGTAAGATTTTCCATTATGATGGGTATTGCTTTCAAAACGCTATTTATTGCAGTCGATTTAGTCTTATTTTCGTTATTATTACTTTTTGAAATTACATTCTTTGTTGGGTTTCTTATTTTTCCACTTGTAATATTTTATTTACCTTTTATTAAGTTATGAATAGAGTTTTTGCGGAATTTTACCATTCATACAATAATATATTGACAGAAGTAGTAAGAATTTTACTCTTTATTTTTTTTATAGGTCTAACATTTTTATCTTATGCATACAAAATATATCCGAATATATTTATTACTCTATTTGGAATATATATAATTCTGGAAGTTTATTATTATCAAAAAGTTGCAAAATATACACCTAGGGAAACGGTTTCTGAAAATAAAGGCGACATTTTAAATTCTTTTACAATTGAAGCACTTTCTATTAGTGAAATAAACTCAAGTAGAGATTTAATCCAGTATTTATTTTCACTTCCTCAAATTAAATTTATTCTGTCAAAGTGTGATGCAACCGAAAAAGGAACTTCCGTAATTGATGTTGACAAAAGCGAATTATCTAAATCAGCTTTTGTTCTAGCAAAATCTCTAAACGCAAAATTTGTAACCACCATAGATTTATTTGGAGCTTACCTACTATTAACTGAATCTCAAACCAAATTTCTTTTTAACAAAAAATTAAAAACGGATGATTTAAATAATATTCTTTTATGGGCATCTACTGTTTTTCACAACGAAGAAACAGGGAGGAAAGCGCATGTTGCCTTTGCCGGAGAAGGATTTGCTGAAGATTGGGTGTATGGCTGGACTCTTGAGACTAAAAAATACGCTACAGACTTAACCAGGCAATATATCAATGAAGGTGAGCCAGTCGTAAGGCTTAGTGAATATAATCAACTCGTAGAAGCTTTATACAAAGGCGCAAGCGTTGTTTTGGTTGGTGAAGTAGGCTCGGGCAAAGATTCAATTGTCAGATACTTTGCAAACGAAAGCTATATGGGAAGACATAATGGCTCTTTATACCATCAAAGGGTCTACAGATTAATGGTTGATGCATTGCTTGCAGGCGCGAAAGATCAGGGTGAGCTTGAAGAACGGCTCAATCTTACTATGCAGGAACTATCGCATTCCGGAAATATAATAATTTATATCCCTGAATTTCAGAATCTTTTGGGCAGTAAATCATTTGATTTAGATATATCGGGAGCAATTCTTCCATATTTGCAAAATAAAGATATTAGAATTATCGCAACGGTTGCGCCCAGCTCTTATAAAAAATTTATTGAGTCAAACAAAAGCTTACTTGACACATTAACAATTATTACTTTTCCGGAAATTTCCAATGAGGAAATGTTGGATATTATATTCGCCAAAACTTTGGAAATCGAGGCTAAGAACGATGTATCCTTCTCCTACCGTGCTGTACTTGCGGCTATACAATTTGCAAAAAATTATTCCAAAGAACGGGTAGAGCCGGGGAGCGCTGTAGTCCTTCTTGAAGATGCTGCAAACGCAGTTCATTTAGCAGGAAAAGACATTGTTGAGGAAGAAGATATCCAGGCACAAGTAAAAAAGAAAGTGCACGTGGAAGTCGGTGAACCAAAGCGGGTGGAAAAAACCTTACTTTTAAATCTTGAGGCAGAAATTCACAAGAGAATTATAGATCAGACTGAAGCTGTTTCTGCTATTTCAGAGGCCATAAGAAGACTGCGGGCAGGGCTTTCAAATCCCACCAAGCCCATATCTTTTCTGTTCTTGGGTCCAACAGGAGTAGGAAAAACGGAAACAGCAAAAGCACTCGCCGACACTTATTACGGCTCGAAGGAAAGGTTTTTAAGGTTTGACATGAGTGAGTTTGCAGGAAGTGAAGGAAGAAAAAGACTTTTAGGAGCACCTCCGGGAGAAGGAGATGAAAAAGGTCAGCTTACAGAAGCAATTTACGACAATCCATATTCGTTAGTTTTACTCGATGAATTTGAGAAAGCAGACAGTGAAATTTTAGACTTATTTTTGCAAGTTTTTGACGACGGAAGACTAACAGATAACAAAGGAAAGACTGTTTCTTTTGTAAACTCAATTATAATTTCAACTTCAAACGCCGCATCGGAATATATTCGAGAACAAGTGGCGTCAGGCTCACTAATCGACAAATCATTCAAAGCTCAGCTTATTGAATTTCTTCAGACAAAAGGAATTTTCAAGCCCGAACTATTAAACAGGTTTGATGATATCATTGTTTTTAAACCACTTGGGACAGAGGAAGTTCTCCAAATAGTTAAACTACTTCTCACAGATGTTACAAAAAATCTTAAAGCAAAAGACATAACTGTAGTGTTTGAAGAGCCTGTTATCCAAAAAATTGCAAGCGAGGGCTTTGACAGGGATTTTGGCGCAAGGCCGCTTAGGCGATATATTCAAGACAATATCGAAGACTTAATCGCCCAAAAGCTACTAAAAGATGAAATTAAGAGAGGCGACAAGATTGTAATTTCAATTACTACTCAAGGGAAAATCTCAATTAGTTAACTTCTTTTTGTCTTGAAGCAAGCTGGCTAAACTGGTATAATGGCAAAACTATGCCGGCAATTCAGCGTAGCGAATTCGCTTTAGCTTTAAATCAGGTGTCAAATGAAAGGGGCTTGGACCCCGAAATTATTTTGGATGCGGTAAGAAATGCAATTTTGGCAGCTTACAGAAAAGACCATCCAGAAGCAGGCGAAATGGAAGATTACACAGCACTGCTTGATGCAAATACCGGAGAGGCAAAAATTCTTCAAGGGGAAACAGATGTAACTCCACCAGGTTTTGGAAGAATTGCAGCACAAACCGCAAAGCAGGTAATTTTGCAAAAGATTAGAGAGAAAGAAAAGGAATCTGTTATGGCCGATTTTAGGCAGAAAGTTGGTTCAATTGTAAACGGGATGGTGCTTAGATTTGCAGGCCCCAACGTAATTGTTGATATAGGAAAAACGGAAGCTATTATGCCGCCAGTCGAGCAAATACAAAATGAAAAATATCACTTAAATCAAAGACTTGCAGTTTATGTTCTTAATATTGCCGAAGGACCAAGAGGCGAAGAAGTAGTTGTTTCTCGCGCAAACAACGGGCTTTTGGAAGGATTATTTAGAAGAGAGGTTCCAGAAGTTTCTCAAGGCGCAGTAGAAATTAAAGCAATAGTAAGAGAGCCGGGAAACAGAAGCAAAGTTGCTGTTTATTCAAACCAATCCGGAATTGATCCGGTGGGATCCTGCGTTGGGCAAAAGGGAGTTAGAGTACAGGCTATAATTGCTGAATTTGGGGGAATTGAAAAAATTGACATAATTCAATGGCAGGAAAATATTAAAAATTATATTGCAGCATCGTTATCTCCCGCCAAGGATTTAAGAGTAGAAGTAAATGAGGATGAGCAAGTTGCTCATGTATTTGTTGCAGCAGCCGAACTGTCATTAGCAATTGGAAAAGACGGGCAAAATGTAAGACTTGCATCAAAGTTAACAGGATATAGAATTGAAATTGAAGAGGATCCAACAAAAGCTGCGGTTGTCCCAGAAGCTCCTAAGGAAGAGCCAAAGGAATTAAAATTAGAAGAAAAAGCAACAACAGAAGAACAAATTGCTCAAGCAGTAGCGTCAGATGAGCCCTCAGAGCCGGTTGGGGAAGCCCAAGTAGAAGCTCATCCTGAATCCGCGCCAGACGCAAATGCAGCCGGAGCAGAAGACGCGGGTATTGCACAGGCACCAACACAAGAAACTACGGAAACAGTCGAGAAAACACCAATAGAAAAATCCGGACAGGATCAAACAGAGACTAAAGACGAAGAAAATTTACAATGAAAAACGTGAGTTGTAAGTTTGAAAATATATGGCTAAAAAACAAAAAAACGAAAATTTGCATGCAGAACACTTCCCGCCGGTAGTTGCGGTATTGGGCCATGTAGACCACGGAAAAACATCTCTTTTGGATGCAATTAGAAAAACAAATATTGCGGAAAGAGAACACGGCGGTATTACTCAAAAAATTGGTGCATCAAGCATAGAAGTAATGCACGAAGGTAACAAAAGGCGAATTACTTTTATAGATACTCCTGGACATGAAGCATTCTCTAAGATGAGAGGACGTGGTACACAAGCAGCAGATATTGGAATACTGGTTATATCTGCTGTGGATGGAGTAATGCCTCAAACAAAAGAAAGTATTGGTTTACTAAAAGACTCGAAATTACCATTTATTGTTGCTATTACAAAAGTAGACGATCCCAAAAAACTTGTAGACAAAACAATTGACCAGCTTTTGAAAGAAGAAGTAATGCTTGAAGGCTACGGAGGAGACGTTCCATTTATAGAAGTGTCCGCCAAGGAAGGCTTAAATATTCAAAAATTACTAGATTTAATTTTATTAGTGTTTGATTTAAAAATTGACGCAAAATTTTATCCACACTCAAAAGAAGGTCAATTTAAAGGAATAGTAATCGAATCTAAGCTAGATCAAAAAAGAGGCTCTGTTGCCTCTGTTGTCGTAAAAAATGGAGAGCTAAGTTTAAAAGACGATCTATATTCAGATGAGGGAAAACTTGGAAAAGTTAGGAACCTAGTATCAGCAGAAGGTTTAAATGTAAAAGGTGCAAGTGTTGGAGAAGCAGTTGAGATATTAGGATTTGAGAAAGCACCAAGCGTAGGCAGTATAATTAGCAATACTCCTGTTGATCTCCAGGCTCAAACAATTGCAGAATCTAGTTTATCAACCTCACCCTTTGATAGGGTGGATGAGAACGTTGTTGCAATCGTTCTTTGCGCCGACACTCTTGGATCACTTGAGGCAATTAAAAATTCCCTACCCGACAAAGCAAGAGTAGTTAGAGAAAAAACAGGAGAAATAGAAGTATCGGATGTTTTGTATGCTAAATCAACGGGCGCAATAGTATTGGGTTTTAATGTAAAACTTAAACCCGAAATTTTAAAACTTGCGAAAACTGAAAAAATTCTGGTTAAAATTTATACCATAATTTATGAAATGATAGATGAAATAAGTGATTTTGTTAAGGGAAAACTAGAGGCTATGCAAGAAGAAGTTTTAGGTATTGGCAAAATTCTTGCCAGTTTTCCATTTGAAAAGACAAAAGTAATGGGAATAAAAGTACAAGAGGGAAGAGTTGCTAAAAACGATAAATTGAGGCTTTTAAGAGGCGAAGAAATTATAGGTGAATCTCATGTAACATCAGTAAGAATTGGAAAAGAGCAGGCGTCTAAGCTAGAAGAAGGGCAAGAAGGGGGAATAATAATTTCACCTTTCCTTGACTTTACTATAGGCGATATGGTACTATCGCACAACTAATCTGCCTCGAGTTTGAAATATGGACAATTTGACGTTTCCAAAAATAAAAGAAGCTATAGAAAAATATAATAATATAGGGATTGCAATCGCCTCAAGTTCCTCCTTGGATTCAACGGCAGCAGCATTATCTTTACACCTTTCTCTTAAAAATTTGGGCAAAAACGTAACAATTGCCTCTCCTTCCACGCCCCTGGTTGAAGTTTCCTCTCTGGTAGGGATTGATGAAGTTTCAAACGGTTTTGGCGGCGCAGGCGGAGATTTAATTGTTTCTTTTCCGTACAAAGAAGGAGAGATAGAAAAAGTTTCTTATACAAGAGATGAAAACTATTTAAATATCGTAGTTAAAGCAGGAGAGTTAGGCCTTAATTTCAACGAAAAAGACATAAAATTCACAAGAGGAGGAATCGCACCGCAGCTTTTATTTGTAATTGGTGCTCCCAGAATTTCTGATCTAGGTTCGTTATTTGACGCAGCTGCGCTTAAGGATACGGTTGTTGTAAATATAGACAATAGCGCCCAAAACCAAGGATTTGGAGACATTGTTATGGTTTCTAACAGATTATCTTCTATTTCGGAGGCTGTTGCCAATATGCTTTTAGCCCTGAATTTAAAAATTGACTTGGATATAGCCCAAAACTTAATGTCAGGAATTTCTGCGGCAACCGATAATTTTCAGAGCGAAAATACCAGCGCTTTAGCTTTCGAAGTTGCCGGAATTTTAATGAGGCAGGGTGCTACAAGACAGCTGCAGACAGTTGTGCGAAAAGTTTCGGAAGGCGATTTTATAAAACAACAGGAAAGAGTAATTAGAACAGAACAGCATGCTCAAGCTTCTTCAGCAGAATCTATAAGAGAAGAGCTTGTGCAACAACCAACTCAAGCTCCGGTTCTTGAAAAAGTAGAGAAAAAAGAACAGGTAGTTGAAAATCCACCCGATGATTGGCTAGAGCCAAAAATCTACAAAGGCTCCACAAACTTCTAGACCATTGTAATTGGAAACAAGAGCTGATATAATACGTTTTGTTAATAAGGAAAGAAATTTAAGATGCCACTTAGTTCTTCTCAGAAGAAAGACATAATTAAAGAATTCCAAACGGTTAAAGGCGATACAGGAAGCCCTGAAGTACAGGTTGCGCTTTTAACATACAGAGTTGAAAAATTAACAGAACATCTAAAAGCTCATGCGCACGATAATCACAGCAGACGCGGTCTTCTTTCGATGATTGCAAAAAGAAGAAGGCTTATCAATTTTTTGGAAAAAGTTGATAAAGCACGTGCCTCGGAAATCGCAAAAAAGGTGGGACTGAAAAAATAATTAAAATTTAATGAAAAAAACCTCGAAGGAAATAGATTTAGCAGGTAAGAAGCTAATACTTGAAATTGGAGAATTTGCCGAACAGGCAACTTCTTCTATTTTGGCGCGGCTTGGAGAAACCGTAGTTTTAGTTACTGTTGTCGAAGGCGGAAAGACGGATTTGGATTATTTTCCTCTTAGTGTCGATTATGTTGAAAGGCTTTATGCAGGAGGAAGAATAAAGGGGAGCCGCTGGGTTAAACGAGAAGGAAGACCAAGTGATGAAGCAATACTTGCGGGAAGATTGATAGATCGTTCCATTAGACCTCTTTTTCCAAAAAGCTTCAAAAATGAGGTTCAAATAATTGTAACCGTTATGTCAGTAGATGGTGAAAACGAAGCAGACGTTCTTGCATTAAATGCTGTATCTGCAGCATTGGCAATCTCGAGAATTCCCTGGAACGGACCAATAGGCGCAATAAGAGTGGGTTATATAAAGGAAAATGGAAATTCTGCAGAAATTTTAGAAAATCCCACAACTAGTGAAATAGACTTGTCGGAACTGGATATGGTCGTTTCGCAAACAAAAGATAAAACCGTAATGCTAGAAGCAGGGGCAAAACAGGTTTCCGAGGATGTTTTTGTCGAAGCAATTGGAAGGGCGCAAAAAGTAAATTCCGGAATAGTCGCCTCAATCGAGGAGCTTGTAAAGGAAGTTGGAACAAAAAAATTAGAAATAAGCGAAGACGCCTCATCTCATGAAGCAGTCGCGTTAATAGATAAATCCTACAAAGAAGATATTATTGCACTTATTAAGTCTAAAGCAGATAAAGAATCAGGAGGAAACGAAATGGGAGAGTTGGTTGATAAAATTTATGACGATGAAAAAATGAAAAACAAAGATTCAGACATCGATAAAAAAACAATTGTAAAAGCAATAGAGCATGTAATGTTTAAACAAATTAGAATTGATGTTTTGGAAAAAAACAAAAGAGTAGATGGAAGAAAAATGGATGAAATTCGCCCAATTGCTGCTAGAGTTGGAATCTTGCCCAGAACTCATGGAAGCGCACTTTTTCAAAGAGGCTTAACACAAGCTCTCTCCGTTATAACTCTTGGTTCTCCAAGAATGGAGCAGTTAATCGAGTCAGCAGAAGGTGAAGAATCAAAAAGCTATATTCACCACTATAGTGGGCTTCCATATTCTTTCGGACAAACCGGAAGAGTTGGTACACCGTCCAGACGCGAAATTGGACACGGAGCTTTGGCAGAGAGAGCCCTTGAAGCTGTTATTCCAAAACAGGAAACATTTCCATACACAATAAGAGTAGTTTCGGAAGTTTTATCACAGAATGGATCAAGTTCTATGGCTTCAACATGCGGGTCAACTCTTGCGTTAATGGATGCAGGCGTACCAATTTTAAAACCGGTAGCAGGAATTTCTATAGGGATGATGTCGGATGAGAAAAAATATCAACTTTTAACGGATATTATCGGAATTGAAGATTTTTCGGGAGATATGGATTTTAAAGTGGCCGGAACCGAGAATGGTGTAACAGCAATACAGGTAGACGTAAAAATTCCAGGACTTACAATAGAACAAGTTAAAGATATTTTTGCTGCTTCCAAAAAAGCAAGACTTTTTATATTGGATAAAATGCAATCCGTTATTCCTTCTTCAAGAAAAGAACTTTCGGAATATGCTCCTAAGATAGAAGTAGTTCATATACCAGTGGACAAAATTGGCGAAGTAATTGGACCAGGTGGTAAGGTTATAAAAAACATTATTGCAACAACAGGCGCAACTGTTGATGTTGAAGATGATGGATCTGTGACAATTTCAGGAACCAATGAGGAAGCAGTTCAAAGGGCAACAGATTGGGTTAAAAGTTTAACTAGGGACGTTGGAGTCGGAGAAGAATTTGAAGGAGAAGTAAAAAGAATTCTGCCTTTTGGAGCATTTGTTGAAATTTTACCCGGAAAAGAAGGAATGGTACATGTTTCAAAAATGTCAACAGAATTTGTAAATAATCCTTCCGACGTTGTTGAAATTGGACAAAAAGTAAAAGTAAGAGTTGCTGAGATAGACGAACAAGGAAGAATTAACCTATCTATGTTATTTGGAGCTGATGCCGAGAAAGAAAGAGAGCCTCGGGAAAGGCAAGAAAGAAGTTTTGCGGGAAGTGCTAGAGATGATAGAGGGCCAAGGCGCGAGCATCCTTTATCTATGCAGTTTAAAAGGGAAAGGCAAAAAACCTGGCAACAAAATAAACGCTTCGGTCCTAAAAAACCAAGATACTAAATCCTCATTATGTTATCATTAAGCTATGGATTCTGCCCAAACCCTAGATTTAGAATTAAATAAATTATCGGAAAAAGTAAAAAAAGCTTCTTTACCAGCTGATTTATTGGAAAAAGTAAATTCAATGTTGTCTCTTCTTTCAATAAGTTTAAAAACAGGTACAGGTAGTTTTATAAACTATCAGGTTACAGAAAATTATTTAAACTGGCTTTGTTCACTACCTTTCAATATAGAAACGCAAGAGAATTTAGATATCAACAAAGCTAAAGAAATTCTTGATAAAAACCATTATGGACTGACTTCTATAAAAGACACAATTCTTGAATATTTATCAACACTCATTTTAAACAAGCAAAACAATGTATCTGTGAACGCCCCAATTCTTTGCCTAGTTGGTCTAGTTGGTACAGGTAAAACAACTCTTGCTTATTCTATTGCAGAGGCCCTGGGTAGAAAATTTGAAAGAATTCCTTTTGGAGGACTTTCCGATTCCTTATCTTTAAGAGGCCAGTCTCGTGCATTTTCAGACGCAGAACCTGGACTTTTTATAAAAAAAATCGTACACGCCCAAAGCAAAAATTGCGTAATACTTTTGGATGAATTGGATAGAATTGCAGAACACGCAAGAGCTGATGTTATGGGAGTTCTAATAGAAGCATTGGATAATGAACAAAATAAATCATTTGTAGATCACTATATTGATTATCCTTTTGACTTATCACATATTTTATTTATTGCGACAGCAAATAATACGTCAACCTTATCAACAGCGGTTTTGGATAGACTGGAAATAATTCAAATGCCTTCATATAACGATGAGGAGAAGAAAACTATCGGAGAATTGTATTTATTCCCTAAAATAGTAAAAAATTCAGGTCTAGTTGAAAACCAGGTTATAATAGATGAGGCTTTATGGTCTACAATTATAAGACCTTTAGGCTACGATAGTGGCATTAGAAGTTTGGAAAGGACGCTGGAAAATTTAGCTAGAGGGGTTGCAAGAGAAATAGTTGAGGGAAAATTGCAAAAAAATGCAAGAATTAAAATAGACGAAAATAATATAAACAAATATTTAGATTAGTATGGAAGAAAAAATATCAATCATTCCTCTTGGAGGAGTATCAGATGTAACTCGTAATATGTATATTTACGAATACAAAAACGAGATTCTTTTGGTGGACTGCGGGATTGGTTTTGCAAACGAAACAATGGTAGGAGTCGATTTGTTGCTTCCCGACATTAATTACCTTAAAGAAAGCGGCAAAAAAATTGTCGGAATGGCTATAACTCATGGACACGAAGACCACATGGGAGCACTCCCTTATATTTTGCCAGATTTACCTAATTTTCCCATATATGCATCTTCTTTAACTGCAGACTTTGCAAACGAAAAACTTGTCGAATTTGGACAGCAAAAAAGAGTACAGAAAGTAGATTTTGACGGAGGAGAAGTAAAAATTGGCAGTTTTACAATCTCATTTATAAGGGTTACCCACAGTATTCCAGATACGTCTCATATCTTTATAAAAACCCCTATCGGAAATTTTTACCATGGAAGTGACTTTAAATTTGATTTAACTCCATATGACAATAAGAAAACAGACTTTCAAAAAATAGTAAAGAGCGCAAATCAGGGTGTTTTATGCCTTTTATCAGATGCGCTTCGCGCAGAAGAGCCGGGAAAAGCGCCTTCTGAGTCTAGCCTTACGTACGCTTTTGAGGAGGAAATTGATAAAACACAAGGAAAATTTATCGTAACAACATTTTCTTCAAACATATCAAGGTTAAATCAGGTAATAAATGTGGCAAAAAAATTTAACAAAAGAGTTTGTTTTGTAGGCAGGTCATTAATTAAGGCAAAAGATATGGCAATAAGGCTTGGATACATGAATTTACCCAAAGGTATGGAGGTTGATGTTAGGGGACTAAAAAACGTAAAAGATAGCAATTTGGTTTTAATAGTTGCAGGAAGCCAGGGTCAGGAAAATTCTGCCTTAACGCGGATTGTAAGCGGAGAATTTAGAGAAATTAAACTAAACGCTTCTGACACAATAATTTTCAGTGCCGATCCAATTCCGGGAAATGAGATTTCCATTAATTCTTTGATTGATGAAATTTCTAAAATTGGGGCAAGAGCTCTGTATCATGAAGTATCTGGGTCTTTCCATGTTTCAGGTCACGGCGCAGCAGACGATTTGATGTTACTTATGAATTTAACTCGGCCAAAGAACGTACTTCCAATTGGCGCAACGTATAGACAAATGGTAGCTTACAGACATTTGGCAAGGCAACAAGGTTTTGTAGATAAAAATATAATCCTTATAGAAAACGGTCAGGAAGTAGTATTTACCAGAGAAAGTTCGTTTTTGGGCAAAAGGCTAAATCTAAGAACTGTTTTTGTAGATCAAATATCAGGAGAAGAGGTAGAAAGCTTTGTGGTAATGGACAGGCAAAAAATAGCAAAAGAAGGCGTGGTTGTTGTTATTGCCGAAGTGGATTCACAAACGGGGCAAATTGTTGAAAATCCAAATATTATCGCAAGAGGTTATGCATCAGTTGACGCGCAAACCTTATCTAAAGGCTTAACTAAAGATTTAAAGAACGCACTGTCTAGAAAGAAAGGTCCGGTTACAAACTGGATTTATATAAGAAGACAAATTGCTGATACATCGGAAAAGTTTATTTTCAAAACTTTCCGCAAACACCCCATGGTTTTACCCATTGTTATTGAAGTCTAGTTGTGGTATTTAAAAAGTCTCCAGTAAATATAAAGCAAGCTGAGTTGGAAAACTTGAAAAATAAGTATTGCCTGCGCTGGAGAAAATTTGTCTGCTAAAAAACCGATTAAAAAAGCTATAATTCCAAAGAAAATACTGCCGGCAAAAGAATTCAACGAGGACATGGTAGCACGTTGTTCTTGCTTAAATTCTTTTTGCATCAGAGAATTTTTTGCTACTTGAACAATTCCATAAAGCAGTCCTCCGGAAGACACGATAATAGGAGAGGCAATAGTAGGAAAAACAGTAGCGATTGTCATCATTATCCGAAAATAAATATTACCACCAATTAGAATTTTGAATATATTGAATCTTTTAATTACAGCTCCACTATAATGAAAACTTATTGTTGCGCCAAGATTAGAAAGAACCTTTGAAAAAGGAATAGCCCAAACTGGCCAAACGGTTGCAAAAAAAGCCGAATGAAAAAGATAAGTAGCCTCGCCCAATCCATAACCTACAATTGATGAAAGGCTTAAAAGTCTTAGCTTTTTGTTTTTAGTAAATCCGAAGAGAGCTTCTTTTAAATGCTGGTATATATTCGCACTCTTATGAAAAACAACTTGTGGTTCAATTAACATAGAGGAAAGAATCACACAAAATATTTGAGGAATTACTGAAAGCCAGAGTATTACAGGTATATTCCACTTAATCAATATCAATCCTCCTAATACGGCAGAGATTGCTAGGGCAAGTTGGAACATCTTACTGGTTTTTCCTAAATAATCGGCATATTTTTCTGTTTGGTTATTTTCAGCCAATGTACCATGTAATAATGCGTCATTATTACCGCTGTAAAATGAACGGGACAAACCTTCAAAAAGTGCTCCAATTACCAAAATCCAAAAAGCTTGTCCTATTGCGTAAAAAACAGCAGCTAAGGTGGCTGCTATAGCTCCAAGTACTACAGTTTTCTTTCTACCTATCCTATCTGAAAAAACTCCAGTGGGTACTTCTAGGAGTGCCGAAGAAATCATTGTAATTGAAAAAATGCTCATCCCAAGAGCAAAAGATCCTGATACTTGGGCAAAGTAAATTATTGCAATTGGGGCATAAAGCTTAAAATCCGTAAAAAAATTAAACCAAGTGAGGATTTTTATATTTCTACTCATTTAGGAAATTATAGCAGAATTTGGAATTTTAACCTATAGTTTGCAAATTGAGGAAGATTGTAGTATAGTTTAATAATAAGTAGCTCTGGCTTAACTTGTAGAAGCTATATAAAGTACTTATAATAAATACATGCCCAAAAGACATTATAGGAAGCAAAAATTTAAGATCAAACTTAAAAAAACTACGATTTATTCGATTTTTGCTTTTGGGATAATGTTGTCCGCAATACTTTTTGGCGCCTCCTTTACTAAAAATGGCCCATCTCTTGCTCTTATTAATGATTATTTAGATTATTATTTCGGGCGTTTCTCAATACTGCTTCCTTTAGTTTTGGTAATACTTGGTTTTTTCTTTTTAAAACTCAAATTCTATTTATCTAAACCAAATGCTACCATCGGTGCTCTTATTTTTTATTTATCGCTTCTTGGAATTTCAAAATCAGGCTTAGCAGGAATTACTCTAAATTCCTTAATTGCCGACGTTTTAGGAGGGTTTATCGCTTTTGCAATTTACGGCTTCGGCATAGTGGTTGGCTTAATTGTATTTTTCGATACCTCAATAGATGAAGTCATGCAAATTATTTCATCAATATTTTCTCTTATTCAAAAACTTTTGCCGGGGAGTTTTCTTTCATTTTTCAAAAAGAAGGAAATTCCAGCACTTTCAGATAAGCAGATGATTATTAAAGGAATGGAAGACAGAAACCCTAAGGATATAAAGATAAATTCAAATTCTCCAAAAAAAGATGAACCATTAATTTCCGATAAGTTGGTTATGAATGTTCCCGGGAAAACAGGCGTGTGGCATCTTCCTCCTTTAGATTTGCTTTCATCTGATGCTTCCCAAAAAGCTGATAGAGGAGACGTAAAAAAAATTGCAAGCAAGATTGAGGAAACATTACAAAGTTTTGGAATAGGTGCCAGGGTTGTTGAAGTCAATCAAGGACCCGCTGTTACTCAATATGCCCTGCAGATTCCTTTGGGCACAAAAGTCTCAAAAATAACAAATCTTTCAAACGACATCGCTCTAAATACGGAAGCACCGACCGGACAAATTAGGATTGAAGCGCCAATTCCTGGCAGAAATTTAATCGGAGTTGAGATACCAAACCGGAGTCTAGAAGTAGTAACACTAAGGACTATGCTAGCTAGTGAGGTAATGCGCAAGTCTAAATCGAAACTTGCTGTATCTTTAGGTCTAGACGTGTCAGGCAACCCGCTAATAGCAGATATCGGTAAAATGCCTCATGTTTTAGTTGCAGGAACTACAGGTTCGGGAAAGTCGGTTTTAATAAATTCATTTATTGCGTCGCTTCTTTTTAGAGCAACACCAGATGAGCTACGACTAATTATGATAGATCCTAAAAGAGTAGAGTTAACAGGATATAACGGCATCCCACATTTAATGACGCCTGTTATTGTTGAGGTCGATCAAATTTTAGCATCACTCAAATGGGCAATGGGAGAAATGGACAGAAGATACAAGACTTTTGCAGAACAAGGAGTAAGAAACATCGACTCCTATAACGAGCTTGCCGGTTTTCAAAGACTACCTTATATTGTAGTTTTTATAGATGAGTTAGCAGATTTAATGGCTTATGCACCGGTAGAGGTTGAAGATGCGGTTGCAAGACTTGCCCAAATGGCGAGAGCGACAGGCATACATTTGGTTGTTTCTACACAGCGCCCAAGTGTGGATGTTATTACAGGACTTATAAAAGCAAATATTCCGGCAAGAATCGCATTTAACGTTTCATCCATGATTGATTCCAGGGTTATTATTGATATGCCCGGCTCAGAAAAATTATTAGGAAGAGGGGACATGTTGTATATTCCACCTGACCAGGCAAAACCGACAAGAATCCAGGGTGCTTTCGTTTCCGAAAAAGAAGTAAGAAAACTGGTCGATTTCCTAAAAGCAGAAAATCCCCCGGTTGAATATACAGAGGAAGTTTTGGCTGAGCCGCTAGTTAAAAAAGGTGGTCATGGAACATCTGATGGAGCAAGGGATACATTATTTGAAGAAGCAGTTAGAATTGTCTGCCAGTATGATAGAGCTTCCGCATCACTGTTGCAAAGAAGACTTTCTATTGGATACTCCAGAGCTGCCAAAATTATAGATCAGCTTGAGGAAGCAGGTTTAATAGGAAGAGCTGACGGAAGCAAACCGCGAGATGTACTCATTAGAGATCCAGAGGAATTTCTTGCCAATTTGCAATAAATTCTACTCTTATGATAAAAGCTAGCGAAAAATTATTTGAGAGAAGACTAGAGCTAGACTTGACTCTGGAAGAGGTAGAAAAATCCACCAAAATTAAGGCAGAATATTTAGACCTAATCGATAAGGGAATGTTTGAAGAGCTGCCTTCAGCCTCTCATGCCTCAGGTTTTGTAAAAAACTATGCAAATTTTATGGGTATTTCGGAAAAAGAAATCATGCCCCTATTCAGACGCGAGTACGATCCGGAGAAAGAATACAGGGTTTTACCCAAAGGTTTTGAAGGAAGAGAAGAGTTTCAGATAAAAAGTTTTAAATTTAGCCAGACATTACTTATTGCAGGAGTAATTTTTACTATTTTTATAGCCTACATCTTATTTCAGTATAGATACGCTTTTATTGACCCGCCGCTTACAATTTATAGTCCAAAAGACAGAAGTGTAATTGTTACACAGGAGTTACAGGTAATTGGTAAAACAGAACCTGAAACAAATGTTTATATAAATAAAGACCCCGTAACCGTTGATAAGGGCGGCAACTTTTCAAAAACAATAGGTGTTTTTCCCGGAAATTTTATTCTGAATGTTGATGCCGAAAACAATTTCGGTAAAAAGACCAGTAAGAAATTAATAGTTGAAATAAAGAGTGGCTATTGACCTTTTTAGTTATTTAGTCTAACTTAATTGTATGGACAGTGCACAATTGATTTTATTTCTGGTAATCATAATTCTTACGATTCTTCTGGTTGTACTTGGAATACAAGTTTTTTTTATTTTAAGAGAGCTTAGGAAAACAGTTGATAAGGCAAACAAAATTCTTGAAGATGCAGGAGAAATTACAGAAACTGTAAAAAAACCCGTTAGCTCTTTGTCAACCCTTGCAATGGGTCTTAAAACCGGAGCTACAATTGCAAAAATATTCCAAGGAAAAAAGAAAGATAAAAAAGATGAATAATAACGGTGGAAGCAGATTTTTTGATGGATTTTTGCTCGGAGTCGTAGTTGGAGCAATCGCTGTATTTCTTTTCGGAACAAAATCAGGCAAGAAAATTGTAAAAACTATTTCCGAAGAAGGCTTGGAGGGGTTCCAAAATCTGGTTGAAGAATATAAACAAGTACAAGAAGAAGTTGAAGATGAAGAAGATAGTAAGCCAGACGTCAAAGAAGAAAGCTCTGTTTCTTCTAAAATCAATGAATTAAAACCTAAAAAGAGATTCTTCAGAAGATTCAAAAGAGTAGATTAGTCAGATAATCCGTATTTTTCTATATTTGCTTCTTGCTCCTCAAGAGTTTTGGCGTAGCGGTTTGTCCCGGACTTGTCTGTTATGTAATAAAAATAGTCGGTATTTGCTGGATTGACAGCAGCTTTTAAACTTGCAAGGCCAGGGTTTGAGATAGGCGCAGGCGGAAGTCCGTTTATTCTGTAAGTGTTATAAGAGGAAGAAAGACTATAGTCGGAAGTGTTTATTGGCCTCCACCATTTACCATCAATCTTGCCTTTCGCATATTGTATAGTTGCATCTATATCAAGCTTCATACCGATTCCCAATCTATTGTGTATAACGCTTGAAACAATCGCCCTGTCTTCTTGGTGTTTTGCCTCTCTTTCTATTAGGGAAGCAAGTATTACGATTTCCTCTTTGGACAAATTAGATTTGGTTGTGATTATACTGCTATATCTATTCTCGAAGGTACTCATCATTATAGAGACTATGTTTGCTGCATTTGCGTCTTTAGGGAATAAATAAGTATCCGGAAAAAGATACCCTTCGTTTTTCTCAAGTTCACTAATCCATGAGTCTTCATATCCTGGCATATTTTCTTTTAACACTTCTGCGATTTGTGTAGCTCTAAACCCTTCAGGAATTGTTACCCATATATCAAGAGTTCCGTGGGTTAGGCTTTCTGCTATTTTGGCTGCTGTCATTGAGGGTGATAATCTAAATGAGCCGGCTTGTATTTTTTTATCTAATCCGCTCTGCTTTGTTATGAGAAAGAAGACAATTGGGTCGCGAATCAAGCCATTTGTTTTTAAGTTATAAGCTATCGCTCTCACGTTATCTCCCTGAGCGATAACAAAAGTTTTTTGTTCTTGGCTTTCTTTATTTACCGGTAAATTTCCGTTTTGCCACCAAAACATCCCAGCAATAAAAATTGCTAAAATAGTTATTAATAAAACTAATGACTTTTTCATTCAAAATTTATTATTGGAAAATTAGCTAAAGCCTGCTTTCCTTCTTTAAGATTATACAACTTTTCCGAAAAAAGTGTAAAAATTGTATCTCCTAATCTTACACTTTCTCCAAGTTTTTTATCCATATATATTCCGGAAGATTTCGCAAGAGGCGTTCCTAATATTCTTGCAATTGCTGTAAGGTTTCGAATATTCAACTCGTTTACTATCCCATTTTTTGTAGCCTTTTCTTGATGAACAAATTTTCCTAACGGAAGACTGTTGCTTTCAACTTTTGGATTTCCTCCTTGAGCTTTTATGATTTCTTTAAATTTTTCAAGTGCAATTTTTTCCTCAAGTATATGCAGTGCCCATGCATATATACTTTTAAAATTTTTACGAACATATTCTAATTTAATTTTGTCATCACTTAAACAAAGTTCTAATAGTTCTGTAGCAAGATGCATGCTTCTTACTTCAAGATCCAAAGGACGGTCATCTGTGCGCTCTAAAACCCTTAAAGAATCCCTTATTTCCAAAACCGGGCCTATTCCTCTACCTGCCGGCTCAGCCGTTTTATAAATAATTACCTTTATTTTTACTTTAAATCTTTTAGCCAAAAATTCGAACTTATTTTTTAAAGCCTCGGCGTCTTTAAGAGAATGAACTTTTGTTGTTTTTCCATACGGTAAGTCGATTATTATATGGTTTGAGCCAAATGCAATTTTTTTTGCCATTATAGAAATTAATATTTTGTCGTACGATTCAAAGGAAAGAGGTCTTTCAACTTGAATTAAAATATCATCCGCCGGAGCTAAATGAAAGCTTCCGCCCCATACAATACAAGCATTTGTTTTTTCCACAACTTTATAAATTTGCTCTTTGGATAAACTTACAGGAGCAAGCACCTCCATATCATCTGCTGTTCCATCAGGAGAAGTAATTGCACGAGACGAACTTTTGGGAATTTTAAAGCCGGCAGCTGCAACTATGGACACAACTATTGGGGTGGTTCTGGTTCCTGGAACTCCTCCAATAGAATGTTTGTCTGCAACGATTCCCTTAAACTCCAATTTGTCTCCCGTTTCAACCATTGCCTTTGTCAGATAATAAAGTTCTTCGTTGCTAAAGCCCTTAGAGTATCCGGAAGCTGCAAAATAAGTCGTTAAAACATCTCCAAGTTTTTCTTTGGAAATCTCATCCATTATTGCGTAAATTTCTTTATATGTTAACTTCTTTCCCAGAAGCTTTTTTCTTATGGCGTTTATTGCCAAATGATTCTCATCCATATCCTTTTATTTGTGACATCGCAATTCTTATTGATTTTTTTAAAACTCTTAGAGTTAAAGAATATAAGTCCAGAAATAAAATTTTTAATCTGGTAAATAAGTCTTTCATATTTTATTGAGCCTTGCTTTTACTATCAGCCTTTTCCAAATTGTGCCGGGCGGAGTGCATGTAATTAATGTTAAAAAACTGTCGCTATAATTTTGCTCTAAAACAGATGTATCTGTTGGCTCAACTACGGTTATTGACTCAACCTTATATTTATAAGTAATACTCCCAACCTTAACAATCAAATCATCTCCGGCCTGCAACTTAAACAGATATGAAAAAATTGTTTTATAGTCCTTTTCATTATAAAGCTGGGGAAGAGTAGAATGCCCGAAAATAACCGCGTTTCCTTTCTCAGGCGGCAGAGCTGTGCCACCATAATTAACTAAGTGTCGGGTCAAATCGGTATCATTTGCACTTACTACCGCGTCTTTTATATTTATTTTTGGTATGGAAATGTTATAGAGCGGAGTTTTTAAATTTTCGGCTCTCTGGTTATATCCCGGAAACCAATTTTGTGCATCCGTGTAATTTATCCCGGACAAAGACTCAGACGCGCCGCTTATTAATGATGCTAGCGTATTTCCCGAAACAATATTAACTTTGGGAATTGGTGCATTTATTTCCTGGTTTGCAAATACGGGAGCAAAATATATTTGCCAGGAAATTAACGGAAAAAACGAATATAGAAGTATCGAAATTCCAAGAGTTAGTACTACAAAACTTAAAAGCTTTAAAACTCTTTTTTTATTCTTAGGGTCTTTTTTTTTGTAATATTTAACCATTTAATTGCTGTTAACATTTATAATTATGTTGGCAGGATTTTTTGGTAAAGCTGAAGACAAAAAGGGAATTGGCGGAAAAACAGATATTTCAACGCTTTTCACTTTATCTAAATTACTTAAAAGATTTTTTGCTTTTCCAACGTCCATTCCTTTTATGTCTTCAGCAAGAGACTTGGTATCAATTTTAGCAACAGCCTTAATTTCAATCGTAAGATCTGCAGAAACATCCCTGTTGCGCGCAACGGTTAAGTCTTTAACATTTGTTTTAATACTGCTTTTCATAATTTCTGTTTCTGAATCATTAAAAAGATTTTGAACAAAATTTATCATGTCGGAGTTTGAATATGCGATATAGTTAAACGCAACGGCGCCAGTCAATATAAGCTTATTTGATTCATCTCCTTCCTTTTTATCGAATTTCTCGCTTAAGAGCTCGGTGTCTATAAACTGAGGTAAAATTGTCATTCCACTTTCAACTTTCTTGCTTAAATCTTGCTCTGCTTTAGTTGTCAGTTTTTTAGGAAGCTCTGCTCTTGCATTTGCAAAATCTTCTTTTGAAACAACCAGTACATTTTTCTTACTACCTCCTGAGAAAGCGTTGTCATTTTTAGCGCCAATTGATTTATTTGAACCAATTGTAAATTTAGTATCAGATGGTAAGTTATATTCCGTTCCAATGTCCTCTGCCGTAACATTCGCATTAGTAGTTCCCGGTTTTGTACCGGAAAAAACATCCCCCGACGCAGAAGCTACAGAAACTCCACTATCTAACAAAAAGTCTAATTCATTTGAAGAGGTTATTATAGTACCCTTAGCAAGACTAACAGGATCTGTATCGTTGTTGAAAATAGTAACCGTTCCTTTTGCTTTCTCTCCTACATCTTTTTTGCCTTTTACGTCCACCGTTACGGATCCTTCCTCTTCAATAGGAACTATTTTTGCTTCTAGTAATTTATCATCGAGGTTGGTAGTTGAGTTAGGAGAAAAAGTTAAGCTTTCGTCTTTTGTTAGAGTTTGCAAATCAATAGCAAGCTTTACAGTCGCCTTAGTTTGGAATATAAAAACAAAATAAAAAAATATAAAAAGAGCTATTATTCCTAAGCCAATAAACAACAATTTTTTATCTTTTATCCCTCCGTTTCTTAAAGATGAAAGTGCTTCTTTAGATAACAAATTTTGAAAAAGGGAAAGTGCAGATTTTGCTTTTTCAACCAGTAAAACACCCAGGGTACCGATATTCAGTTTTTTTTCTGTTTTTATTTTTACATCTTCGGGTATTTCTTCACTGACTTCTTTTAAAGCTTCATCATGCAGGGCACTTTTTTCACTTACTTTGTCCTGTTGTACATCTTTTGCAACGTCGCTTTTACTAAAGCCGAAAAAATCCATAGACCCTTCTTTTCCGACATAATCTAAATTTTGTCCTTCTATTCCTTTTTCTTCCGAAACATTCTCGAAACTCTTATTTTGCTCTACTCTTTCTACATCCGATGCATCAAACTCTAATTTTGCCCCCATTTGTGTAGCTGCCCCAAGTAAAACCGCCTTTATATCGGAATTTGTTGGCAGCATTTGAATTTGAGGAATGTGTAGAAAATTTAAGCTTTTACTCCACTGATGGTTTATAAATTCCTGAGTTAACTCATCCTCGTCGGAGTTAATTAAGATAATTCTTGCAGGCATAACAGCAGGAGTCTCCAAGTGCTTTAATAAAGTCTCAACTGTAAAAGAAGCGCCTTGATGAATTTCGCTTGTTTTTGCTTCCATGACTCTACCGCTTTTTATGTAGTAAGCGGTCAAGTATTTTTTCCCAACTTCAGCAATTATTGCAGTTACGGGCGCTCCTTCTTCTTTCTGCAGCAAATTTGTTAGGCTCTCGCTAAAAGTTAAAAAACCAATTGGCTCAAGTCCCAGTTCATCTCCGGCTTTTTTTAGCTTATCCAAATATTCCTTTTTAATTTTTTCATTCTCTATCCAGTTATCCTTAAGAGCAAGAATTGTTTTATATTTATCAACCGTACTAGTAAGCGGGATTTCGGCTCCGGAAATAGCTTTATCCAAAACACTCAAAAATTCCTCAAGCGAAGCATTCTCGATGGTGCTTGTAAATTCTTCTTCGTTTGCGCTTACGTACTTTAGCGTATGTGTGGTTTTCTCAAAAATTACGGCTTTTGCTTTCTCGTTTCTTAAAATAAGAGAAAGATAAAATTCTTTTTCCTCTTTTTTCCAAAGGTTTGGCAGGCTTGATATTTTCATGTTAAGTGACTTTGGCGTAAATTCTTTTTTGTCCTTTTCCTAAATTTTCCTGTTTTATTATTGTAAAACTATTTAGCTTGCCAGTAAAGTCAACATGGGGACCTCCGCAGAATTCGGCCGAGTACGGCCGTGGTGAGCCAGTCGAACCACCACCTATAAAATAAACCTTAACTTCTCCTTCGTACTTATCGTCAAACAGTCCGATTGCCCCAATTTCTTTGGCTTTTTGCAAGGGCAGCATTTCAAAAGAAATAGGTAAGTTTTCTAAAATTTTATCGTTGACTATGTCTTGTACTCTTTTTAACTCGTCTATAGTTAACATTCTATCCAAATTAAAATCAAAGCGTACCCGCTCGCTTGTAATATTGCTTCCTGTCTGGTGAAGCTCATTACCAAAAACATCTCTTAGCGCTTGGTGCAAAAGGTGGGTTGCGGTATGCCCCTTAATTGTAAGTTCACTGTGATCTGCCAATCCTCCTTTAAACATTCCACTTGATGCGGTTTTGGATTTTTTGCTGTGCTCCTCCATTAAACCTGCAAACTTTTGCTCATCAAATATATATCCGAGGCTTTTTATTTGTGTAGGAGATAGGCCGTGGGTTGAGTACATTTTAAAAGCTTCATCTGCTGAAATTTGCTTAGTCCCATTATCATCCGCGCCACCGATTATTTTCTCCGCAACATTTATAACATTTTTATAGTTTTCCTGTTCTTGTAAAATTACATTTTTAATTTCTTCAAAGTTTTGGCTTAAGCTTTTATCTGTTTTGGCACACTCTGCAACAATTGCACTTATTATATTTTCAACATCTGCTTGTCCTGAGCTTGCCGAATGGGCATGTCCTAAGTTATCCAAAGCGCGCCTTATTAATCTTCTTAAAATATATCCGCGTTCTTTGTTAGAAGGCACAACTTTTCCATCTATTAAATAAACGGCTGCTCGCAAATGGTCGGCAACAATTCTCATAGAATTTTCATTACCTTTATACTGCTTGCCCGATTCTCTCTCAATCGCTTTTATAATTGGCTCAAACAAGGAAGTTTTAAAAATATCGCTTTTGTCCTCAACTGCTGCGAGTAACCTTTCCAATCCTCCTCCAAAATCTACATTTTTTTGCGGTAATTCTTTAAAAACGTCCTCAGTTTTTTGGTACTGAATAAAAACGCTGTTTGCGATTTCCAAAAACTTTCCGCATTCGCAAGTAACCGGGTCTTTTCCTTTGCAGCCCTTGAAATGAGGATTATCAAATTCATAATAGACCTCTGTATCAGGGCCGCCAATCTCTCCTACAGGCATATTTGCAGGAACGCCACTTCTGCTCCACCAGTTTTTATCTACTCCTGCCCAAAAAATACGCTCTTTTGGCACAATCTTTGACCAAATCTCAAATGATTCATTATCCTTCTCAACTCCTTCTGTCCCTTCAAAAATCGTAATATACAGCCTCTCACTAGGAATTTTTAATTCCTCGGTGAGAAACTCCCAAAGCCATGGTATTTCTTCTTTTTTAAAGTAGTCTCCCAAGCTCCAGTTTCCAAGCATTCTAAAAAAAGTTGTATGTCTATTGTCTCCGACTTCATCTATATCAACTGCCCTAAAGCTATTTTGAACATTAACCAGCCTTTTGCCTGCAGGATGGACCTCGCCCAAAAGATAGGGGATTAAAGGCTGCATGCCGGAGGATGTAAAAAGGGTAGTTGGGTCATCTATTGGAACAAGAGGGGAATTTGTAATTCTCTTATGCCCTTTCCCCTCAAAGAATTTTATATATTTTTCGATTATATCTTTCCCAGTCATATAGCTTCAATTATACACTGTTATTTCCGCCTTGTCCCTCGAAGTTGAAACGAAGTGGGAAGTTTTGCACGAACGTAGGAGGATCAGTTTTCGGTCTCATCTTTAAAAGCCTAACTCAAAGCAGTATAATTTGACTTCGGGATTTTTACTTAGGATTTTGTTTGGAAATTTTGGTTGGAGTTTCAAGTGGTAAATGATTATTCTCCCGCTCAAATTTGATCTTAGTCCCATAGTTTGATATTTTACCCCTTTTTTAGTATAATTCTCCCTTATGACACTTGAAAGATTTGAACGTAGAGCGCGGCCTAAGCCAAGCCACATCCGTGGTTTAAATTCATTATTTGAGTTTAACAAGACTAGACAAGGGTTAAATTTGGATCAGGGCGTTTTCGAAGGCAAAAATAAAGTCAGACCAATTGTTAGAGGGCAAATACAAGAAGTAGATTCAAATCCTTCCAAAACTCTTAAATCAAATCCTGTATATAGATGGATAAGAAGAGACGCTTCGCAATTTGAAGCTATAGCTTTAAGGGATCAGGACGTTAAAAAGGGTCTTGCAACTATTGATGATTTAGTCGATAGACTTTCTAATAATACCTTGGAAGAGGAAGAAAAAAGACTAAATACACTGGCTGTAGCAGAAAAAACAGAGGAGGTAGCAATTCTTGCCGCTCCATATGTACCCCGCTCCCAAAAGAAAAATCCTGAGAGTCAAGACGATGAAAACGGTGAGTCTTCAAATAAACAAAAGCGAGAAAAAGAAAAAGCTCCTAAGCCAAAGAGTAAAGGAAGTAGCGTAAGCTTAAGCTTAGACTTAAAACTTCCAAGAATTCCTCAACTCGATAAATTATTTGAATCACTTTCAAAGTTTTTCGCCGGCTTTAAAAACAGACTTAGAACATCAAACAATGGGGACCTTTTGCATCCTCTATTAACTAGATTTCAGGAAGCTGGAAGAGAAAGAAAATGGAAATTACTACCTAACAGCATTGAACTAATGAGAACTAATAAAGAACTAATGAGAAACTTAACTCCCGCTGGCTTTATCATTACAAAAATTATGAATAAATATGACGAGAATACAGGTGAGTTAACAGTTGATGCCCCAAGACAAGTGGACATTCCATTGGGATACGATAGTAGATATGAAATTGGAACTCCTCTTGGAAGAGTAGATCCGGCAAAGGTTGAGGTTATTGGAATACCTATTCCTACTGATGGTAATTATAGAGCTGTTGGAGCAAGAGGATTTAAATATAATTTATCAGAAGTAGCCCTTGTTACAGAAAAAAATAAAGAGATAGTTGGCCAACGTCAAATTGAAATTTACGTAGAAAAAGACGAACTAGGAAACCTGGTTATAAACTTAAAAGGCATGCCAAAAGATTTGCAGGATGAAATAAAGAAGGCAAATATAGTTTTGAAGACCAAATACACTGAGTCATACCGCTATGGACACTCCATAGAACAAGCTAACTGGATAGATGCGCTGCCTGAAAACGAAAGGTACAGACTAAATATGTATCCCCCTGAAATTGCTAAATTCGTGACAACTCTTCTTGAGAAAAAGAAAAATAAAATTCGTGGCTTTATGGACAACGATGAAATATTTGCAAGATTAGCTCAATTTCTTGGAGACTATTGGTTAACATATGATCTTTTGGACGCAAGAATAAACGAAAACGAACCCATTGGCTTTAGGCAAACAGAAAGAGTTTTAAACGGCAACCTAGCATCTTGCGAAGGTTCAAATATAGCACTTGGACAACTGATGAGATACTTCTTAGAAGAAGATGAAGGTATTGCTTATGTGGAAGGATTTGTAGCAGAAGGTTCCTCTATTACATCCAGAAACTTACACTTAAAAGTACTGTATAAAGATCAGGTTGGAGGAAAACACCTTTTTGATGCAACTCCTTGGGCGGAAGAGGATCATGTTATGTTTAATGTTCTTTCTAGAAGAAGGAAATTAGCTGCGCAAGAATGGTATTCAAAGAGTCGAAGACTGCGAGAAGGAGAATTATTAAAACTAAGAGATGAATTGCCAAACAGAATCGGAAAAGTTTCAGAACGAATAAGAACTTCTTGGCAGGATACATCAGATTTGCCCCGGACTTTAACGCAAAGGATGCAAAGAGAACATCTGTATCTAAGCTCTATGAACGCAGATCAACCCGATGAAAATCAATTAATTGCAGAAACTATAGTCTGGCGAAAAAGATGGTTTAAGAGTGACTATCATACGATTCCAAAAGAGCTAGGCTACTTTTTTAGAGAACAATATAATGTAGAGCGCTATGGACAACTATGGAGATTTCCACATGGTGTTATCGATGGAAAAATCGATTTCGACATAAAATTTTTAAAAGGTAAGTTTTATTCTGAGTCTAATGAGACTTCCTTTAACTTATTTAAATATCTTGATCAAACCGCAACCCACCCTATACTTAGCGACTTAGAGCGGCAACAAAGAATTTTTAGACTTATGACCAATGTGAGTGAACAGGCTTTAATTGCATCCAATCAAAATGTAGAAACGCTTAATTTGGTGGCACAGCAGGTTGAAAATTTATCTGCATACTACCGGGAAAGATTTATTAAAATTTTTGAAAGCGTTCGTGGATCGCTAAATGTTGAGCCACAAACTTTTTTTGACTCATTCCCTTTCTTGCTTTTACTGGGAAATCCATACAATAGCTTACAAGATTTATTAACTAGATCACTTGATCCAGACACCCTAGGCTTTCTTGTTACATCAGATGGTAAGAGTCTTAAAGAAAATATTGATAGGAAACTTTACTCGTGGAAACATATTGCAGAAATGAGGTTAGAGCATTATCAAGACTCAATTAAAAGAGTCCCAAAAACAACAGGCAGAGAAAGGGTAGTTGTATCGAGTACTTACTTATGGGAAAAATTAATTTCAGAATCTCCAATTATAAAGAAGAGGGATAAAAAATATTTGGAACCTGAGGAAACTTTTTTTCACCTTCTCCAAGCAGATTAAAGCCTCTTATTTCTTTAATGCAACAATTTGACTTTGGGGTTTTAGGATTAGCTCATTAGTGGTGTTTGAAGCTTTGTTTTCCGGTCTTTTGTATCAGTACACGTTCTACTCCCATTTTTGCTTTACTGGTTCCTGCTTTTTGCTGATTCCAGTTTTTAGCTTTTGATTTATCCTTTTTCTTTTTTGCGCCAAGCTCAAAAGGAATATTTGGTTTATAGTTAAAATCGTGTTCTATCATTGGAGTGGAATATATCACACTACATTACAAATCTCAATTTCATTAACCTTGTTAAACAACCGCCAAATTTTTACCAGCATAGCTCCCAACCAAAACCCTCAACACAAACCACCCTTAAATACTGGAGTTTTTAAGGATAGTTTGATATAAATTAACTAATGGGAAAATTAAAGACTGCAAAGCAGATGGAGCGACACTTAAAGGGAATTTCTAACCACTACCGAATAGAAATCTTACTACTTATCGACAACAACAAAGACATAGCATTGGACGGGATAATTTTAAAGCTTAAGGCAAACGAGAAAACTATTGGTGAACACACAAGAAGACTCTACGCCGCAGGATTAATTAATAAGAAATACCAAGGAAACTTTGTTTTGCACAGCCTATCTCCATATGGCAAGAAGTTCGTCAACTTTTTAAAAGCTTTTCAAAAGACAGACTGAAATACTGGAGTATTTAAGGATAGATAATTTGACTTCGGGTTTTTTTACTTAGGATTTTGCTCGGAGATTTTGGTTCGAAGTCCTTCTGCTAACTTACTATAAAACTCTTGCCTGTCCCACGCTTGTGGCACGCCCCCCGGTGCATGGCCTAGCCCCCAGCTAATATGCTCTGCTGTTAAAGCATTCTCTCCTGCAGAAAGCGCTTCTTCATGTAATAAATTTTCCGCCCGAGCTAAGTCTCCTGCTTTTAAATCTTTTAGGGCTCTTCGAATACTTAATTTCTTTAAAGGGCCTGCGCTTTTTCGCAGGTGAATTAATTCTTCCATCGCCCTTTGCTCGATAGGTTTTTCTTCAATTTGAACTTCTTTTCCGCTTTCCACACCCAAATTATATCAAATTCAGGCTTTTGCGTTATAATATTGCATTAGCAAATGAAAATTACAAGCAGCGCATTTGAAGATAATCAGAAAATTCCCGACAAATACACATGTGATGGGGAAAACATAAATCCTTCTTTAGAGTTTGAGAATATTCCAGACAATGCAAAGAGCTTGAGCTTAATAATGGAAGATCCGGATGTGCCAAAAGATTTAAGAGCCGATGGCATGTTTGATCACTGGGTTGTTTTTAATATTCCACCAGAAATAATTTCAATCGAGGAAAACTCAGAGCCTTTAGGTATTGTCGGGCAAAACACCAGAGGAGACTCAAAGTATACAGGTCCGTGCCCGCCGGACAGAAAACACAGATATTTTTTCAAGCTGTTTGCACTTGATGTTATTCTTGATCTTGACTCAAGTGCCACTAAAAAAGACGTAGAAAAGGCTATGGCCGGGCATATGTTAGATAAAGCAGAATTAATGGGTATTTACGAGCGTTGACTATTACCCCTTGACAGTTTGGTTGTTTATTGATATAAAAAGATTACTCTATAGACATTAAATGGAAGAGGTGAAGACCTCTCCCGTTTTTTTGGCGTTATTTTGGCAGGAAATTATAACTTTTACCTAATGGCAAAAAAGGGCAGCGACAAAGACAATAAGGATGGTATTAGGTTAACTTGGGGACAAGACTTTTCTTTACTCCCCGACCTTGACTTACTTCAAATTCAAAAAAATTCATATAAGTGGTTTTTGGATGAAGGAATAAAACAAATCTTAAGCGAAATATCTCCAATTGATGACTTTACCGAAAAAAATTGGACTCTGGATTTAAAAGATTATAGACTGGGAAAACCCTCAACTACCCCTGAAAATGCTCTATTAAAAGGCATTACCTATGATAGCCCCCTATACGTTTCCACAACCCTAACCAACAAAAAAACTAGCGCCAAATATAATCAGGAAGTATTTTTAGGAGACATTCCCCTTATGACTGAAAGAGGCACATTTATTATTAATGGAATAGAGCGTGCTGTTGTAAATCAGCTTGTAAGAAGTCCGGGTGTTTTCTTTACCGCAACTGCGGATAATGTTACCGGAAAAACGCTTTATATGGCAGAAATAAGACCGGTTCACGGAAGCTGGCTTGAATTTACAACCACAAGACATGAAACAATAATGGTAAAAATTGATAGACGTAGAAAGTTTTTATCTACTACGTTTTTGCGTGCCCTGGGAATGTCCTCAAACGAAACAATTAAAGAAAGATTTATACAGGCTGAAGCCGATAAAACTCAATTTATAGAAAATACACTTCTTAAAGACGATACCGCAACATCGGACGATGCAGTAATTGAAATTTTCAAAAAAATGCACCCCGGGGAGCCGGTTGTTTTAGACAAGGTAAGAGAAAATTTCTTAGGAACGTTTTTTAACAACAGAAGATACGATTTGGGAGTTGTGGGAAGGTACAAAATGAACAAAAAGCTAAAAGGAGTTGAAGGATTTAATCCGCCTTCCGAAGACACAAAAATACTAACCACAGAAGATATTATTGGAACTTTGTCTTTTCTAATTAAGCTTGCCCAGGGACAAGAAGGAGTGGATGATATCGATAATCTGGCAAATAGAAGAGTTAGGTGCGTAGGAGAATTGGTTGCAACTACAGCTTTTAGAATTGGGGCGTTGCGGCTTGAGAGGTCTGTTAAGGAAAGAATGAGCTTGATTCAGGCAGATCAGCCAATTTCAATCGGCGGCTTAATTAATGCAAGGCCTATTATGGCATCTATTAATGAATTTTTTAGAACTTCTCAGCTTTCTACAATTTTAGACCAGACAAACCCGCTTTCCGAAATTGATAATTTAAACCGCTTAACAGTTATGGGAACCGGTGGAATTTCAAGAGAAAGAGCGGCGTTTTCGATACGAGATATAAACGCTTCCCAATACAGCCGAATCTGTCCTATCAGAAGTCCTGAAGGACCAAATATCGGTCTTGTTACATATCTTGCTTTATATGCAAGGGTTAATAGATATGGTTTCCTGGAAGCGCCATACAGGAGAGTAGTTTTGGAAAAAAGAAGTAAAGAAAAAATTTCAAAAGCAACAAATGAAATCATATATTTATCTGCAGATGATGAACGAGATCATTACATTACTCATGCAGGGGTGCTTGACAGAAACGGAAAAATCGTAGAAGAAAGAGTTGCAGCTAGATTCAGAGGTGAATTCATCGAAACAGACAGAGAGAATATTGAGTACGTAGATGTAGTGCCAAGACAGGTTGTCGGAAGTGCCGCTTCCCTTATTCCATTTGTATCACATGATGAGGCAAATAGAGCTTTGATGGGCACTCATATGCAGTGTCAAGCCGTCCCACTTTTAAAACCTGAAAGCCCAATAATTGGAACAGGTATGGAAAATGCAGTTTCTGCGATGATGGGAAGAGTAGTTTATGCACCGTACGATGGAATAGTTGAATACGCCGATTCGGATAAGGTTACGTTCAAAGGAAAAGGAGCAAAAGACGAGATTACATACTATATTGATTCTTTCAAAAGAACTTCAAACGCAACTTCCTACACACAAAAAGCAGTTGTTAAAACAGGACAAAGAGTTAAAAAAGGAGATATTTTGGTTGACGGTCCATCATCGCAGAAAGGTGAACTAGCTTTGGGCCAAAATCTTCTTATTGCTTATATGTCTTTTGATGGACTCGGATATGAAGACGGAATTGTTATTTCGGATAGGCTGGTTAAAGAAGACACATTGTCTTCAATCCATATTGAAAAACATGAGGCAGCTGTAGTTGAGACCAAACTTGGACCCGAAGAAACAACAAGGGACATTCCAAATGTATCCGAGGAAGATTTGGCAAATTTGGACGAGGATGGAATTGTAGTAGTTGGGTCTGAAGTTGAGCCCGGAGATATATTAGTTGGTAAGATTGCTCCCAAAGGAGAAACAGAGCTTTCGGCAGAAGAAAGATTACTCCGTGCAATATTCGGAGAGCAAGCAAGAGAAGTAAGAGACACATCTCTTAGAATTCCCCACGGAGAAAGGGGCACTGTAATAAGTGTACAAATACTTGATCGTAAAAAAGGAGACGAACTTGAACCGGGAACCTTGCGAAAGATAATTGTCGAAGTTGCTCAATTAAGACACGTTGTTATCGGAGATAAACTTGCGGGGCGACACGGCAATAAGGGTGTAATTTCTAAAATACTTCCGGAAGTTGATATGCCTCATTTGGCCGATGGAACTCCGGTTGATATTATAATTTCCCCGATTTCTGTACTTGCACGTATGAATTTAGGTCAACTTTTGGAAGCCCATTTAGGTTGGGCGGCAAAAGAGCTTGGCGAAAAAATTGCAATCCCGGCTTTCGAGGAGGTTAATGAGGAAAGGATAGTTGATGAGCTTAAAAAAGCTGGTCTTCCTGTTTCAGGGAAAGCCGTGCTCTATGACGGCCGAACAGGTGAATCATACGAAAACCCCGCAGTTGTAGGAATTGAGTACATTATGAAATTAATCCATATGGTCGAGGATAAAACCCATGCCCGCTCGACTGGACCTTACTCTCTTGTTACACAGCAGCCCTTAGGAGGAAAAGCTCAAATGGGAGGCCAACGTTTAGGAGAAATGGAAGTTTGGGCTCTTGAAGCACATAGGGCAAGATATACCCTGCAGGAAATGTTGACAATAAAATCCGACGATGTAGTCGGCAGAGCAAAAGCTTTTGAGGCAATTGTTAAAGGAACAGATATTCCAACCCCAAAAGTGCCAGAATCTTTTAAAGTTTTAATTAAAGAACTAAACGCTTTAGGTCTTAATGTAGTTCCTATGGGAGCGACAGTTTCTGATCAGGTAATTGATGAGCCTATTACAACTACAGAAGAAGCCAAAAAAGCAGCAGTTGAAGAAGTGGTTGAGGATGAAGCCAAAGAACTCAAAAAAGAGTTAGGTGGAGAGGAAACATTGGCAAAAGGAGAGGAAACATCAAAAGCAGAAGGAATGGACATAGCAGAGGCAGAAGCAGAGGTTAAGAAAGATGAACAATAATCAGAAGAAAAACAAAGACATTACAATCTTAGATTTCAAGGCACTAAAACTTCTTTTAGCGAGCAAAGATGACATTATGAATTGGTCATATGGGGAAGTTACAAAGCCTGAAACTATTAATTACAGAACGCTAAGGCCTGAAAAAGACGGATTATTTGATGAGCGAATTTTCGGCCCGACCAAAGATTGGGAATGTTACTGCGGAAAATATAAAAGAATTAGAAACAGAGGAATAATCTGCGACAAATGCGGAGTTGAAGTTACCCTTTCTCGCGTTAGGCGCGAGAGAATGGGACACATAACACTTGCGTCTCCTGTTTCCCATGTTTGGTTTTTTAAAGGCTCAAGTTCCCCTCTTTCTTTAATGCTCGATATGTCGCAAAAAAGCCTTGAGGGTGTTATATATTATGCTTCTTACCTAGTTACCGATTTGGATGATGATAAAAAGAAAGAAGCTCTTTCAACGCTTGCTAAAGTTATAGAAAAAAGAAAGCAAGATTTAAGACGTGATATTGTCTCCGAGGAAAAAACAATAGATAAGGAAATAGAAGGAAAGAAAAAAGAAGGAACAGGTAGGGCAAAAGGCGAGCAAAAGGATTTGATAAAAGAAGAGCTCGACCTTAATAAAAGACAAAAAATAGCAAGACTTACCGAGCGAGCCGATGCGGAAGCAAAAAAACTCGACGAAATTCAGGATGCACTTTCTAAACTTCTTAAGAGTCTTAAAATTGGTAGCGTACTTTCGGAGGATGAGTATTACAAAATTTTGGAATACGATATTCCTATTTTCTTTACTATTAAAACAGGTGCAGAAGGGCTGATGGAGCTCATTGAAAAAATCGGCATAGCGAAATTAATATTGAATCTTCGAGAAGAAACTGCCAAAGCAAAAGGACAGAAATATTTTAAATTAATTAAAAGACTAAGGCTTTTGGAATCAATGCGAAAAGCAGGAGTCGAGCCAAAGTCCATGGTGCTTACCGCACTTCCGGTAATTCCACCAGACCTTCGTCCTATGGTCCAACTTGCTGGAGGAAGATTTGCAACCTCCGATTTAAACGATTTATATAGAAGAGTAATAAATAGAAACAATAGGCTAAAGCATCTGATGGCATTGGGAGCGCCCGAGATAATTTTGCGAAATGAGAAAAGAATGCTTCAGGAATCAGTAGATTCTTTGATAGATGCTTCGCAGCGAACAACGCAAGTTGTTGCATCACCTCTTAGATCATTATCAGATATGCTTAGGGGAAAACAGGGAAGATTCAGACAAAATTTGTTAGGCAAAAGGGTAGACTATTCGGGCAGAAGCGTAATAGTAGTTGGACCGGAGCTCAAGCTTTCAGAGTGCGGGCTTCCAAAAGAAATGGCGCTTGAAATGTTCAAGCCTTTTGTTTTAAGAGAAGTCATAGTAAGAGGATACGCACCAAATATCAAAAGCGCAAAAAGATTTATAGAAAAAAGAAGTCCTGAAATATTTGATATCTTAGAAGAAATTACCAAAAATCATCCTGTACTGCTTAATCGTGCCCCGACTCTACACAAATTAGGTATTCAAGCATTTTACCCTGTACTAATAGAAGGAAGTGCAATTTCTCTTCATCCTTGTGTTTGTAGCGGATACAACGCAGATTTTGACGGCGACCAAATGGCAGTTCATATTCCACTTTCTGAAAAAGCCCAGCAAGAAGCGGCAGAGTTAATGATGCCAAAACACAATTTACTTAAACCTGCAGACGGAAGCCCAATCACACTCCCTAATAAAGAAATGGCGGTTGGAATATTTTATCTTACCTCAATAGATGAGTCTTTAAGAGGCGAGATCCTTTCAGGGTTCCACAATATAAACGAAGTAATGCTTGCAATTTCAATGAGAAAAATAAAAATTCGAGAACCTATTCTTGTAAAAATTGGAAAAGAAGTTATTGAGACTACTGCAGGAAGAGTCATGCTTTCAGAAAGGCTGCCGGAAAATCTTGGATTTATAAATGAGCCAGTTAAGGCATCTGGAATAAAGGCAATAATCAAAAAAGCTATTAAAACATTAACACCGGAAGAAGTGGAAGCCCTAATTGACAATATTAAAGCTTTGGGTTTTTACGGTGCAACTGTTTCGGGCATTTCGGTTTCGGTTTTTGATAACGAAATGATTGAAGAAAAGGACAAATTAATTCAAGAAGCCGAGAAAAAAGTTACCGGAGTAGAACAAGATTATCAGTCAGGACTTATTACAAATGATGAAAAGAAAAGACTTTCAAACGAAATTTGGATAGAGACAACCGAAAAAATCGCAAACCTTACTTGGGACAATTTAAAAACGGGAAACGTTATACGAACAATCATAGACTCCGAAGGAGCTAGGGCAGGAAAAGAGCAATTAAAACAGCTTTCAGCTATGAGAGGCTTAATTCTTGATCCTTTGGGAAAAATAGTTGAGCTTCCTATTAAAGGAAACTTCAGGCAAGGACTATCAATTTATGAATATGTAGCAAGTGCAAGAGGAAGCAGAAAAGGGTTAACAGATTCTGCTCTAAAAACTGCAAACGCCGGTTATTTAACAAGAAGGCTTGTTGATGTTTCCCACGATGTTATTGTAAGAGGAATGGACTGTCAAGCCTCCGAGGGAATTTTGGTTATGCAGGGGGAACCGGGCAGAACCGCCGAATTTACAGATAGAATTTTGGGAAGATTTACGGCTGAAAAAGTAACTTCCAAAAAAAGCAGGAAAGAAGTTCTTAAAGCAAATGAAGAAATTACAGAAGAGAAAATTAAAGAAATTTTATCCGAAGGGGTTGAAGAGATATTAGTTAGGAGTCCAATTACCTGCAGGCTTGAATACGGAGTTTGCGCAATATGTTACGGATGGGACTTTTCAACTAAACAAAAAGTAGAGCTTGGAGTACCCGTTGGAGTAGTTGCAGCTCAATCAATCGGAGAGCCGGGAACCCAACTTACAATGAAAGTCAGACATTTCGGAGGAATAGTCATGTCTGACGTTACGCAAGGTCTACCAAGAGTAGAAGAGTTATTTGAAATGCGAACTCCCAAATCTTTATCCCCAATCGCGGAAATTTCCGGAAAAGTTTCAGTTGAAACAAGTCAAGACGGCTATATTGTAAAAGTCAAAAACTCCAAAGCCAAACCTGCGGAGGAAAAAGAATATTTTGTGCCTCTTGCATCAACACTAACTATTGAAAACGGTCAGGAAATTCTATCCGGTACCCAACTTGGGCAGGGATACCTAGATCCCAAAGAAGTTATAAAAATTAAAGGATTGGTTGATGCTCAAAGATACATAATAACCGAGGCTCAAAAAGTTTACGAAAGCCAGGGAATTGGAATAAATGATAAACATTTTGAGGTAATACTGCGAAAAATGTCTGACAAGGTAATAGTTGAAACAGTCGGAGACACATCTTTAATCCCGGGCGATTTCATAACTAAAACAAGATTTGAACAAATAAATGCAGAGGTGCTGTCCCAAGGAGGAGAACCGGCAACTGCAAGACAAACTATTCTTGGTATTACTAAATCATCCCTATTCTCGGATTCATGGCTATCTGCTTCTTCCTTTCAGGAAACAACTAAAGTATTAACAGAAGCAGCCCTCGAGGGATCGGAAGACAGACTTGTGGGACTAAAAGAAAATGTAATTATCGGAAGACTGATACCAGTTGAGGGAACCTCTCCAGATACGGTATAATATGACGACATGCCAACATTAAATCAACTTTCTAAAAGAGGAAGACATAAAAAGAGCAAGAAAATTAAAGCAACAGCCCTGCGACGTATTTTTAATGCAAAAGAGAGACGCTATAAGTCAATTGAAGCACCTCAAAAAAGAGGAGTTGTAACTTTGGTTAAAACAATGACTCCAAAAAAACCAAACTCAGCACTTCGAAAAGTAGCAAGAGTTAAACTTTCAAACAGAATGGAAGTAACCGCATATATTATGGGCGTAGGCCACAGCCTTTCGGAGCATGGAATAGTTTTGGTAAAGGGTGGAAAAGTAAGAGATTTGCCGGGAGTCAAATATCATATTGTGCGAGGAAAGTTCGATTTAGCTGGAGTAGAAGGAAGAAAATCCTCAAGAAGCAAGTATGGGACCAAAAAAGGAGGGGGCCCGGTTAGGGTTGCAGGAACACCCGCTCCAGAAGCAGCATCGGAAGCTGAAACAGCACCCATAGCGGAAGCACCTGCGCCAGCTTAATTATGAGACACGCAAAAATTGAAAAAAGAAAAATAGACGAAGATAAAATTTATAACAATCTATTGGTTGCAAAATTTATAAACCGAATAATGAAAAATGGTAAAAAAACTGCCGCAGAAAAATCTTTTTATGGTGCAATGGAAATATTAAAAGAAAAGGGTAGTGAGCCAATACAGGTTTTTGAAACTGCAATGCAAAATGTAGGCCCAAAAGTGGAAGTTAAAAGCAGACGCGTTGGTGGCGCAAACTATCAGGTTCCTTTAGAAGTAAGGGGAGAGCGAAAAAGTGCGCTTGCAATAAGATGGATAGTTGAAGCAGCAAGAGATCGATCTAATTCCGAATTTCATACTTTTGCCCAAAAACTGGCTCAGGAATTTTTAGACGCTTCCAAAAATGAAGGAGCAGCAATTAAAAAGAAAGATACGGTTCATAGAATGGCCGAAGCAAACCGCGCATTCTCTCACTTCAGGTTCTAAACTTAATTAACTGGAGATTGTTCACGCCACACATAATAATAAACACTTAATTTTTGACTTACTCAATATATACTAGTATACTTGGAACAACAATGCCAAGAGTTTCTAATACGTCAATTAGCAATGAGTTTAGAATTAAAATTGATAAGGCACTACCTGTAATAATAGTCTCTTTAAGAGACAAATCTGAAACTGCGGATTTCTATAGAAACTTTCTGACTTCTGAAGAACAAATAATGATGGGAAAAAGACTCGTTCTTTACGTACTTTTATATAAGGGATATCCATTTAAGCAGATAAAAGAATTCTTGGGAATGAGTTTCGAGGCGATTCGTTTTCATAAATCAAATTGGTTAAAAATGGAAAAGGGAGCAAAAAACCTAATCAAACGCCTCGCGGAAAAATTATTCTCATGAAAAAGTTTTATGCAAAAAATAGAACCAATTGGCGGCGGTGGCTTTCCAAAAACCACGATAAAGAAAAAGAAGTCTGGCTTATATTTTACAAAAAAGCCTCAGGAAAACCCGGTGTAGGCTATAACGATGCAGTAGAAGAAGCACTTTGTTTTGGATGGATAGATTCAATAGTTCACGCAAATAATGATGAAAGTCGCGTACAAAGATTTAGTCCAAGAAATCTAAAAAGCAACTGGTCAGAGTTGAATCGAGAAAGAGCCCGAAGACTTATTGCAAAAAAGCTTATGACACCTGCAGGTTTAAAATTGCTACCGGCGGATTTGGACAACGTCAAATATGAAATAGCAAACGAAATAGCACAAGCGTTAAAAAAGGATAAAGAGGTTTGGCAGAATTTCCAAAAATTCGACGACTTATATAAAAGAATTAGAATTGCTTATATATGGGAAGCATATAAACAAAAAAGATTTGATGAATTTAATCGGCGATTAAAGTCTTTCATAAAAGCAACAAAGAAAAACCGCAAAATCGGAACGATATTATAGAATTCCAACTTGAATTATGTTATAATTTTTGAGCTCCGGAGAGGAGTTTTTTTAAGCCCTTATGGCACAAGAAGATAGAATTAAAACATTAGACAAGGTTAGAAATATTGGCATTATTGCCCATATTGATGCGGGGAAAACAACAACAACCGAGCGTATTTTATTCTATACAGGAAAAACCTACAAAATCGGAGATATCGACGAAGGAAATACTCAAATGGACTGGATGGAACAGGAAAAAGAAAGGGGAATTACCATTGTGTCTGCAGCAACAACTGCTTTTTGGACCCATTCAAATTCTTCAGGGCAAGCAGATTCCTATAGAATAAATATTATTGATACACCGGGACACGTAGATTTTACCGCAGAAGTAGAGCGTTCGCTAAGAGTTCTCGATGGTGGCATCACGGTTCTTGATGCGGAAGAGGGAGTTCAATCTCAGTCTGAAACTGTTTGGAGGCAGGCTGATAAATACAAAGTTCCAAGGCTTTGCTTTGTTAACAAAATGGATAAACTTGGGGCGGATTTTCTGGCTACTATAAAATCAATTGAGGAAAGACTCGGCGCAAATCCTGCAATTATGGTTTTACCAATTGGAGTTGAGAGCTCATTTGTCGGGATAGTGCACCTAATGGAAATGAAAGCGTATATTTGGAAAAATGACAATCTTGGAGCGGAATTTGAAATCACTGATATACCGCAGGATATGAAAGCCCAAGCTCAAAAATACAGGCAAAAATTAGTTGAGAAAATTGCAGAAACAGATGACTCACTCACTGATAAATTTTTGCACGGACAACAAATTAATGATGAGCAGTTAAAACAAGCTCTAAGACGAGCCGTTATTGCATACAAACTCGTACCTATTTTTGCGGGAAGCTCACTGCGCAATAAAGGAGTCCAACCCTTACTAGACGCAGTCGTAGATTATTTGCCTTCCCCTCTGGATGTTGGCAAAATTGTTGGAACAGATCCCAAAACTGGAGAAGACGTACAAAGACTTCCTCAAGCGGAACAACCTTTGGCGGGCCTTGCATTTAAAATCCAAATTGATCCACACGTTGGAAAATTGACTTATTTTAGAGTTTATAGTGGAAAAGTAACTGCCGGATCTTATATTTATAACAGTTCTAAAAATGAAAATGAGAGAATTGGCAGAATTTTACTCATGCACGCAAACCATAGAGAAGAAATTAAAGAGGCTTATGCTGGGGAAATTGTAGCTTTGGTTGGCCTTAAAGACACGGCAACTGGAGATACTTTATCCGATGAAAAAGCCCCAATTGTTTTGGAAAAAATTTCATTTCCCGAACCTGTTATTTCCTTGGCAATTGAACCAAAAACAAAAGCAGACCAGGAAAAATTAGGCCTCGCTTTAAAGCGGCTTTCGGAAGAAGATCCAACATTTTCTATTAAAGCAAATCACGAAACAGGACAAACAATAATTTCCGGGATGGGAGAGCTGCAGCTTGAGGTTATGGTAGATAGAATGAAGCGGGAATTTGGAGTTTTGGCAAATGTCGGAGCACCACAAGTTGCCTACAAAGAGACAGTAAAACAAATCGCCGAAGGCGAAGGAAAATATATCAGACAATCCGGTGGTCGAGGACAATATGGACACTGTTTCCTTAGAGTTGAGCCAAAACCAAGAGGTGAAGGCTACGAATTTATCAATGCCATTAAAGGGGGAGCAATTCCTTCTGAGTTTGTAATTTCTATTCAAAAAGGAGTAAAAGAGACAATGGAAAACGGCATATTACTCGGCTATCCGCTTGTAGATATGAATGTTACAGTATATGACGGAAGTTATCACGAAGTAGACAGTAGTGACGTGGCTTTTAAAATTGCAGCATCTCAAGCATTGCAGGCTGCAGCAAAAAAAGCTCAGCTTAGTTTACTTGAACCTATTATGAAAGTTGAAGTTACAACTCCAAGCGAGTTTATGGGAGATGTAATCGGAGATTTGAGTGCAAAAAGAGCACAAATATTAGGAACGGAAGAAAGAGGAAAGGCAACTGTAGTTTTGGCAATGGTTCCGCTTGCGGAGCTTTCCGGTTATGCAACAACTTTAAGGTCGATGTCTCAGGGTCGAGCTTCTTACTATATGGAGCCCTCTCATTACGAAGATGTTCCTCAAAATATAGTGGCACAAATGCTTGCTAAATCCACCTTTACCGGAAGAGTCGAGTAAATCCCCTTGACATTTAGCTTCTTACTTTCTAATCTATTATTAGATGGCTGTTGCCAGAGAAAGACTGGTTCAAGCGCTCGAAAAAACCGGTGTAAAAGAAACCGGAATACCCATTTCTTCAATTTTTACCTCAAGAAGATATCACAGAGCCGAAGAAGAAGCAAAAAGCGGATTTGGTGTGTCAAATTGGAGTGGAGCTTATTATGATCATTTAAGAAGACTTGTTGACGGATCCTACGTTCTTGATAGAGGAGACGGATATTTGAGTACAACGCAAGAAATCCAAAAAGAAACCGACTCAGCTTTTATAAACGGCAAAATTAGAACGACCATTTTAATAGCTAGAACAATGCAATCCGGAAACACTTTTAAAGTTGTCCAAAGGTACACCGAGTTACTTCCGGATGGGAAAAGAGGTGCTGTTGTTAGAGAAGAAGCGATGGCTTATTTCATTGGTGAAGAAGCTAGATTAAGAGCAATGGAACTTTCAGCCGAATATATCCGCGGCAGATAATCAACATCCTTGAAACAAAATAACAATAATCGCGTTTAATTAATAAATGACAACTAGAACGTTATTGCCGATATCATTTCTGGTTAATCTCGTATTTTCTTTAATCGAGCTTTCTTTGGGTATCAGAATTATTTTAAAACTGTTTGCGGCAAATCCAGGAACGCCGTTTGTCGATTGGATGTATAATGCAACTTCACCCTTGCTTGCTCCTTTCAACGGAATTTTTCCAAATCCAACACTGCGAGGCGGTTCGGTTTTAGAAATGCAGACTTTAATTGCGCTTTTGGTTTATGGCTTTATCGCATATCTTATTACCTATTTAGTTGATTATTTAAATGCAAGAATGATTGATACAGACTCAGAAACAGAAGAAAGAGTAGTTGTGCGGAAAAGAAGATAGACTCATTTGATATACTAAATTGAGTGAGTCATTTAAAATCCTTTAAATATAAAAACATCCTCGGGGCAATTATCGGGATAACACTTGCTCTAATACTATCCCGCTTTGAGCTTTTCCATGCCTTTCTTTTAAATCTTGGTGATTTAGGCTATTTAGGCGCTTTTATCGCGGGGATTTTATTTGTGAATGTATTTACAGTCGCAACCGGAGCTATTATGCTTTTAGTTTTAGCCGAAAGCCTGAACCCAATTGAGCTTGCGGTCATTGCGGGTTTAGGCGCAGTATTAGGTGATTTTTTAATTTTCAAATTTGTAAAAGACACATTGTCTTTAGAAATTACTGATATTTATAACCACTTCGGCGGGGATCACTTATCAAAATTATTACATACAAGGTATTTCAGCTGGACTCTGCCCGTAATAGGCGCACTGATTATTGCATCCCCTTTGCCCGATGAAGTTGGAGTAAGCCTTTTGGGGATTTCTAAGATGAGTACTTTCAAATTCGTTATTTTGGCCTTTTTGCTTGATTTTATAGGCATATTTCTAGTAGTTTCAGCCTCTGTCTTTATTAAACCTTAAATTCCTACTTGACTAAGCTGAGAAAGTAATGTATATTAAATTGACCTTAAAGAGGTATTTTTTTTGCTTTAATATGCCAGATAAATTTGAAAGAACTAAGCCACACGTAAATATTGGAACCATTGGCCACGTAGACCACGGTAAAACAACGCTAACCGCAGCTATTGCTACTGTTTTGTCAAAAAGCGGTAAGGCAACAGCCAAAAAGTACGAAGACATCGACAACGCTCCGGAAGAAAAAGCAAGAGGAGTTACAATCAACATCTCCCACATTGAATACGAAACAGACAAACGCCATTATGCCCATATAGACGCACCGGGACACGCGGATTACATTAAGAACATGATCACAGGAGCTGCCCAAATGGACGGCTCAATTCTTGTAGTTTCAGCCCCCGACGGCCCCATGCCACAAACAAGAGAGCACATTTTACTAGCAAGACAAGTAGGAGTTCCTGCAATTGTAGTTTTTCTTAATAAGACTGATATGGTACAAGATGCGGAACTTTTGGACTTGGTGGAAATGGAAGTAAGAGAGCTTCTTACAAAGTATCAATATCCGGGAGGCGACGTGCCTATTATTCGAGGAAGTGCTCTTAAGGCTTTGGAAGGCGATGCGGAAGCTGAAAAGCAAATCTTGGCCTTAATGGATGCAGTTGATACTTATATCCCAACGCCTACAAGGGATACAGAAAAACCGTTCTTAATGCCTGTTGAGGACGTTTTCTCAATTAAAGGACGAGGAACAGTTGTAACAGGAAGAATTGAAAGAGGAAAGGTTAAAGTAAACGAGGCAGTAGAAATTGTCGGAATTAAAGCTACAAAGCAGTCCGTTGTAACAGGTGTTGAGATGTTTAGGAAACTCTTAGACGAAGGACAAGCAGGAGACAATGTCGGATTACTGCTTCGCGGAGTTGAAAAAGCAGATGTTGAAAGAGGACAAGTTATCGCAAAGCCAGGCTCGATTACGCCCCACAAAGAATTTGAAGCGGAGGTCTACATCCTTACAAAGGAAGAAGGCGGACGACATACACCATTCTTTACAGGATACAGACCTCAATTCTTTATTAGAACAACCGATGTAACAGCTGAAGTGGCTCTTCCATCCGGAGTAGAAATGGTAATGCCAGGAGACAATACAAAAATGACAGTAAAGCTTATCGTTCCAGTTGCAATGGAAGAAGGACTACGTTTTGCAGTAAGAGAAGGCGGAAAAACTGTTGGAGCAGGAGTTATCTCCAAAATAATCGCTTAAGTCTGCCTCTTTTAGTCCGCCTAGGCTCGGCCTAGTCGAGACTGGCTCTTTGATTTAAATACACATATGCCAAAAGGGAGAATTAGAGTAAAACTCAAAAGTTACGACGCGAGAGTAATAGACTCTACCTGTCAGCAAATTTTAGATACGGCAATAAGAACCGGTGCTAAAGTTGTTGGACCAATCCCACTTCCTAGTAAAAGAAGCGTATATGCGGTAAATAAATCACCTTTTATAGACAAAAACGCACGAGACCACTTTCAAATCAAAATCCACAAAAGACTCATAGATATAATTTCACCCACAGAAAAAACAATTGATTCCCTAACGCATCTCGAGCTTCCCGCAGGTGTAAACATCGAAATCAGAATGTAATTTGACAAGCCAATATGTCGGTCATATAATCACCTCATGATAGAAAAAATACTCAGAGTTCAACGAGCAGAAACTAATACCCAAGCCGCAAGAAGATTTTTAAATATTCAAGATGAAGCCAATAGAAAACGAGTATACAGAAAAAATATTCCATGGCAAGCAGCCTGGTTTCCTCACGAAGGAGATGCTGGTTTAAACGGACTCGTAGATAAAGTTAGCAAAGGACCAAGTATCAGAAGAGAAATTGTTCTTTTTGATAGAATCAAACTACCTTTTTCTGAAAAGAGAAGACCAAAAGAGGAATGGGGCCAGCGCCGTCATGATAGACACGATCATTTTAAATATTTTGAACCTCAGACCTCTTATAATAATTCTGGAATATCCAGGCGGCTAATCCGATCTGCCCGTGCAATAAATAATAGTTAGTTACCTCGATCTAGAACTTAATTTCTGCTATAATCGCCTCATGATTGAAGCTCCAGTAGGGAACGAAATAGCTGAAAGATATCCTCAAGTCAAAAAAGTTTTAGAATGGTTTGTCCCAGAAGGCGAGCCCAAATTCGCGGCAGACCTTCAACTAAATGTTAGACATTTCTTTAATTCAATGTATTTTCACCATGCATCTTTCTGGAAAGAAAATTATGACTTAGAAATATTACCTGAAAACCAAGCTATCCAAATTGCGAGAGATATGATTTTGCAAGTGACTAGAATATCAGAAGAAAATGGTCCAAACAGAGCAGCCGCCAAGGAGGCTATAGCGGGAGGACACGGAGTAGAGTTACTGTTTCAAACTGACGGTGGTTTTAATGGGATAGACGACAGAAAAACAAATTTATACCAATTTTTAGGAGTTGCGAGTCTAATTGGAATTGCACTTAAATCCAAAGAAGTTAAATTAGACTTCTATTTGAAATATGGAATCGATAGCTTAGCAAGGTCTATCCCATACAGAACATATAGAGAAAAAAATTCCCCGCAGGTGTAAACATCGAAATCAGGATGTAAGAGTCCTATAGTTGACAACTCTAACCAATTCTGGTAGAATTCCACTCATATGACAATTGAAGCTACAGAAAAACGATATTTTGGATTAAAAAGAAATACCAGAGCTGTCTCACCCGGAGGATTTTTTCTCGATCCCTTGGTTATTATAGTAGTATCACCAGACGAAATTGTGCTTACAATAGCTGTAGGGCTTGATTTTCCAGTGTTTCTTCCCCCAAGAAGGTTATTTAAAGAACAGATAAACGAGTTTTTTAAATCAGATATTCCCGGAAACTCGATAGGTTCAAGGGTCCGTTTAAGTTGGAAACCCTAAAATGACAGTTAGAAAGTCGCGTCAAACGCGATTCAAAATAATTCAGGCGGGAGACCCGAGGCTTAAAGCTAAAAATAAGCTAATCAAAGACATTAATTCCCCAAAAACAAAAAAGCTTATTAAAGATTTGATCGCTACAATGTACAAAGCCGAGTTAATCGGTATTGCAGCCAGCCAAATCGGCGAAAATCATATGGTTTTTGTTACTCACCCAAGGAAAACAAAAGCTAGAAAACTTGGAAAAATCGATAAACTTCGAATATATATAAACCCGAAAATAACTTTCAGCTCAAAAGTCCAAAATTTAATATACGAAGGCTGTGGAAGTGTTTCGGACTTTGGACCGGTTTTGCGACCAAAAGAGGTGGAGGTGCGAGCTTGGGATGAAAAAGGACAGAAATTTAGCTTAAGATCTGACGGAATTCTGTCTCGAGTTATCCAGCACGAAATGGACCACTTAAACGGAGTGGAATTTATCCAAATTGTTAGTGACTATTCAAAAATTATGGTAAAAGAGCACTATATGAAAAAAATTAGAAATTCGCCACTTCAAAAAAAGAACTCAATAATCTCCAAATTAAAATATAAGCAGCTATGAAACTAGAACAAGCAGGATATCCGTATATTCCAGGCAAAACCGGTATAAACTTTGAACCTTTAGCTGCTGCGCAGCAAGATGTGATAATAGGAGAGTCGGGATGTACTTTAAGATACAAAGCGACTACTACTCACATTGGTGTTCAAGACGCAAAAATACCGGGCTTATTTTTAGTTGCAGATGTAAGAAACGGGAATGCAATCGAGTTTGACCTCACCTCCAGGTTAAATGGCTATAGACATTGTGACTTGTATGCAGGAAAGTTTACAAAATTTGCCTTGTATAACTTCGATAGACTTGGATGGAATATTAGATTTTGGCAGAGCGGCTGGGAAAACGGATTCGATAATTACAACCAATTTATGCAAGGCTTAGAAAGAGGACTTGGAATTGTAGACGCTGCAAAAAATACATGGACAGGAAGGATTGCTACTTCTTATGGGTTTGAATTAAGAAGAGACTCAATAGTGATTGATGATGACATGGTAAAGCTTGTTTTTCATAGATGATTCCTTCTTACTCCCCTTGCATTTAGGTTCAAGCTTCTATATAATTACAAGTACAAAATGGCTAAACAAACGGAGGTGATTTTAGCTACATAGGGTAATTTTCGCTACTTTTTTTGTAAGTAAAAGCGGCTCTGTGTGGCCGCCTTTTTTGTGTTTAGAGATACTATGCAAGTTTCAACATTAATTGGAAGAAAAGTAAATCAAACGAGCGGATTTCTGCAGAACGGGAAAAGAGTTCCTTTAACTGTAGTAAATGTTATGGGAAATGTAATAACCCAGCTTAAAACAACGGACAAAGAAGGATACAGCGCAATTCAAGTAGGACTAGACATTAAGAAAAAGCCGGGCAAAAGAGATTTAAATAGAGCAAAACAAGCGGGGCTAGAAAAAGCACCCCGCTTTTTTAAAGAGATAAGAATGGACGATATCGAAGGAGCGGAGCTTGGAACTTCAATCGATATAGCAACAGTTTTTGCCCCGGGAGATATCATAGATGTGACGGGAACGTCTAAGGGAAAAGGGTGGGCAGGTGGAGTGAAAAGACATGGATTTCACGGTGGACCTCGAACTCATGGACAATCAGACAGGGAAAGAGCCCCTGGATCTATTGGACAAACTACAACCCCAGGGAGAGTTTATAAAGGTAAAAGAATGGCAGGACGAATGGGAACCGACACAGTAACGGTTAAGAATTTAGAAATTATAGAAATTACAGCAGATGGAGTACTTTTAATAAAAGGTCTGGTGCCAGGAAATTTAAACGGATACTTAACAATTAAAAAGGTAGGAGAAAATAAAAAATTCGTGCCTTTATATAAAGAGAATACGGAAGAGGATAGTGGAATCGCCAGTGAAAGCTCGCCAGTTTCAGAGGACGCTTCGCAAACTAATGCGGATGAGCAAAGTTCAGAACCCGCTCAGCTAAGCGAGAGCAAGCCTTCAGACCCAAACGATAATCAAAAAATTAAACCTGAGTCCGCTCTCGATTCCTCTGAAAACGTTCAAACTTCCCCTACCGCTTCCACAGAACCTGAACAAGCTAAAGAAGAAGCTAAAAAGGAGGTAGTACAAGATGCCAAGAGCTAAAGTTGAACTTAAAACAACAAAACCAGCAAAGCCCAAAGTTGTTGCAAAAAAAGCTTCCAAAAAAGAATTACCAAAACAAGCAGGGCTTAAGCTTTCTGTTTATTCAGCAACGGGAAGAGTTTTAGAAAGCATCACTCTTCCAAAAGAGATTTTCGGACTTCCGGAAAATAAACAATTGCTTACACAAGCTGTAAGGGTTTATTTAGCAAATCAAAGGGCAGGAACAGCGAAGTCTAAAAGTAGAGGAGAAGTAAACATATCAACAAGAAAAATTTACAGACAAAAAGGAACAGGCAGAGCAAGACATGGAGCCGCATCTGCGCCTATTTTTGTCGGAGGAGGAGTCGCTTTTGGACCTAAGCCAAGAGACTATTCTTTAAAACTCCCCCAAGCCTTAAAAAGAAAGGCCTTATTTACGGCACTTTCATCAAAACTAAAAGAGGGACAAATAAAAATAGTAGCAGGGCTTGAGAAAATTGAACCAAAGACCAAAAATATGGCGCAAACCTTTTCAAAGCTTGATGGAAATAACAAAAAATTGCTGCTTGTTACACCGCCTTATTCCGAAAAATATGTAAACGTTGTAAAAGCGGCTAGAAATATCGAAGGTGTAGAGATTAGGCCATCAAATTTAATAAACACTTACGAAGTTTTAAAATCAAGTCAGCTTTTGTTTATGAAAGAAGCAGTAAGCTCACTGAAGGAGAATTTTATTAAATGAATGCTCTAAATATAATTTTGCAGCCTATAATTTCGGAAAAATCATTAAACGATGTAGGGAAAAGCCGATTTACATTTAAAGTTGCGAAAGATGCGGACAAAAATCAAATTAGAAAAGCAGTTGAGGATAAATTTAAGGTGAATGTTATAAATATCTCAACGATTAAGTTGCATGGTAAAGAAAAACAAATCCGAACAAGAACAAGGGTTGCAAAAGTAGCAAATAAACCATTTAAAAAAGCAATAGTAACACTTAAAGAGGGACAAAAAATTGCAGTTTTTGAATCAGGGAAATAAATTAATGATTAATATTCAACAGCTAATGGTTAAGATGAACAAATATGAATAAATTAAAAATTATAAAAAAGAAGCAATCCGGAAGAGACGCTGCAGGCAGAGTCGCGGTGAGACATCAAGGGGGAGAACAGAAAAGATTCGTGCGTTCTATTGATTTTAAAAGAGACAAAAAAAACATACTCGGGAAAATTATTTCTTTAGAATATGATCCGGGACGAACCGTAGATATAGCACTTGTTCAATATAGCGACGGCGAGAAAAGATATATATTATCACCGGAAGGATTAAAGTTAAATGATAGGGTAATAGCGGCAGACAGTGGAGCCGAAATAAAAACAGGCAATGCAATGCCACTTTCTGAAATGCCCATAGGGACGGTAGTTCATAATGTAGAACTTTATCCTGGTAGGGGAGGTCAAATCGCAAGAGGAGCAGGGGCACAAGCCGTTATTGCTGCAAAAGAAGGCGGTTATATACACTTAAAGCTTCCCAGCGGAGAAGTACGAAAAATTCTGCAAAAATCTATGGCAACAATCGGAGCTTTGGGTAATGCTGATTTAAAAAACAGAGTATTTGGAAAAGCGGGAACAAAAAGGCTAATGGGAATAAGGCCAACAGTTAGAGGAGTCGCACAAAATCCAAGGAGTCATCCTCACGGAGGAGGAGAAGGCAGATCAGGAATTGGCATGAGTCTTCCTAAGACATTTGCCGGAAGAGCAGCTGTTGGCAATACAAGAAGGCCTAAAAAATATTCAAATAAATATATTTTGCAAAAAAGAAAGAAAGGAAAACATAGCTAATGGCAAGAAGTTCTAAAAAAGGTCCGTTTATAGACCCGAAATTAGTTAAAAAAGTTAATTTACAAAAACAAAACGGTGATAAGTCGGCGATAAAAACATGGAAAAGATCCTGCCAAATTCCGCCGGAATTTGTCGGACATACTTTTGCCGTACATAACGGAAGAAATTTTATAAATGTTTTTGTGGTTGAAGGAATGGTTGGACACAGGCTTGGTGAATTTGCACCAACTCGAACTTTTAGAACTCACGGAAGAGTTGTAGCAAGGGAGATATCAAAGACATAATATGGAAATTATTGCAGTATCAAAATCAGTTAGAATTGCGCCTAGAAAAATAAGGCTTATCGCAGATTCGATAAGGAAACAGACATTGGAAGATGCGCTAGTTTCTCTTCCCCTTTTAAATAAAAGAGGAGCTTCGACGCTTAATAAAACCTTGAAAAGCGCAATAGCTAATGCAAAAAACAATCATAACATACATAAAGATGTGCTTTTTATAAAATCAATTGAAATAAATGAGGCGCCTTTTTATAAAAGGTTTAGACCATCAACACGCGGACGGGTACACCCTTATAAAAGAAGAGGAACACATATCAAGATTGTTTTAGCGGATAATAAATCCGAAAAATCAAATTCGAAGCCAGAAATAAAAGAACAAATTCGAAATCCAAAAATTGAAAAGGAGACTAAATAACAATGGGACAAAAAATTAATCCAAAAATTTTAAGATTGGGTGTAGGTGTTAATTGGTCAAGCCGCTGGTTTGATGACGTTAAATATAAGGATACGCTTTTGGAGGATTATCATATTCGCAAGGCATTAATGGATAGGTTAAAAAATGCCGGTATTGCTGAAATTGATATTGAAAGAAGTATAAACAGTATAAAAATAACTGCATACGTTTCTAAACCGGGTATGGTAATAGGGCGTGGCGGTACAGGTCTTGAGGAATTAAAAAAATTCTTGACCAACCTACTTAAAAAAAGTGGCAAGAGTCAATACAAAATTGATACCTTGGTCGAGCCGATAAAAGACCCAAATTTAAATGCGTATCTTGTTGCAAGAAATATATCAGACCAGCTTATCAGAAGACTTCCTGCAAAAAGGGTTATTAAATCGGCTGCCGAGCGGGTTATGGGCAGTGGAGCAAAGGGAGTAAGAATAGTTTTATCCGGCAGAATCGGCGGAGCGGAAATCGGAAGAAGAGAAAAGCTACAGCAAGGGACCGTTCCTTTGTCAACCATTAGAGAAAACATAGATTATGCATCTGCCCCTTCCCTAACAAAAAAAGGATATATCGGTGTAAAAGTTTGGATACACAAAGGAGAGGAGCAATAATGTTGGTACCAAGAAGAGCAAAATACAGAAAACAAATGAGGGGAAAAATGAAAGGCGACTCTCATAGAGGCACAACTGTTTCTTTTGGGGACTTTGGCTTAATGAGCGAGGATACAGCTTGGGTATCATCGCGGCAAATAGAAGCTGCAAGACGAGCAATAACTCATTATACCCAAAGAGGAGGACGTGTTTGGATTAGGATTTTTCCGGACAAACCGATAACCAAAAAACCCGCAGAAACCAGAATGGGAAGCGGAAAAGGAGATGTGGCTGGATTCGTGGCAGTGGTAAAACCCGGAAGAATTTTGTTTGAAATGGGCGGAACGACAAAAGAAATTGCAATTGAAGCGCTGCGCCTTGCAGGGCATAAATTAAATGTAAAAACAAAAGTAGTTGAAAAAGAAAGCTAATGAAAAATAAAGATAAAAAAGACTTATTTACAAAAAGCGAAATCGAGTTATCGAAGTTGTTAAAAGACGCAAGAGATAATTTATTTAACTTAAGGCTTGATTTATCTCAAAATAAGTTAAAAAATACAAAATCCGTATTTTTGAAAAGAAAAGAAATTTCGTTAATTCTTACAGCTTTAAGAGAAAAAGAGCTTGAAAATGCACGCTCGACTGACGTTCGTGGCAAGAAAGAGTAAATATGCAAAAAAAACTTGAAGGAAATATTGTTTCGTTAAAAATGGCAAATACAGCAGTAGTTGAGATAACAAGAAAGGTTGCCCATCCGCTTTATAAAAAACTGATGAAAAGAAGTAAAAAATTTAAAGCAGATACTGCAGGTTTAAATCTTGAGGTGGGACAGAAAGTCAAAATAGGCGCAATTAAAAAAATGTCAAAAGATAAATATTTTAAGGTTCTGGAGGTTATAAAATGATTCAGCATAGAACAATGCTTATAGTTGCAGATAATTCAGGAGCAAGAAAATTGCAGGTTATCCATGTTTTGGGGGGACATAAAAGAAAGTTTGGATTTTTAGGAGATGTCTTGAATTGTGTTGTGAAAGAAGCAACTCCGACAGGGCAAGTTAAACAAAGTGAAATCGTAAAAGTGGTTTTGGTAAGAAGTAGAAAAGAACATAGAAGGCCGGATGGTTCTTACATAAGATTTTCGGATAACGCAGGAGTATTAATAGATAACCTAAAAGATAAAAATCCAAGAGGGACTAGAATTTTTGGGCCAATAGCCCGAGAGATTAGAGATAGAGGTTATGCAAAAATAGCAAGCATGGCAATAGAGGTAGTTTAATATGAAACTAAAAAAAGGTGACAATGTAAAAGTGATAAAAGGAAAAGATAAGGGGAAAAGCGGTAAAGTTGAAAAAGTTTTTCCAAAAGCTAAAAAAGTTCTCGTTGAGAATGTAAACATGTTTAAAAGACACTTAAAAGCAAGAAACCAGAATCAGCCTTCTGAGATTGTTAATTTAACCAAACCAATACATGAGGCAAGTGTGGATTTTATCTGTCCAAAATGTTCAAAAGCATCACGAATAGGATACAAAATTGAAAAAGGCAAGAAAAGTAGAATTTGTACAAATTGTAAATCGGAGGTTTAAAATGAATACGTTGCAGCAAAATTATATCGAAAATATTTCTAAAAAATTAAAACAAGACTTGGGAATCAAAAATATAAATATGGTTCCAAAGCTTTCAAAAATAGTCATAAACATGGGAGTAAAAAATGCTTTGGCGGACAAAAAAAATATAGAAAAAGCAATGGAAATTTTAGCAGTTATTTCTGGACAAAAACCGGCTGTGAAAAAAGCCAAGAAATCAATTTCAACATTTAAGTTGCGTGAAGGCGACCCCATTGGTGTTGCGGTAACGCTTAGGGGAAAAAGAATGTACGATTTTTATCAAAAACTTACTTCAATAGTTTTTCCGAGATTGCGGGATTTTCATGGGGTAAAAGTAAATAGTTTTGATGGAAAAGGAAATTATACAATTGGTTTCGCAGAAAGTACCGTATTTCCTGAGATTGACCCAAGTAAAATAGATATACAGCAGGGTTTGGAAATTTCAATTGTAACAACAGCGGGGGATGATAAGCACGGAAAGGAGCTTTTGGCAGCACTAGGCATGCCATTTGTTAAATAAGTATGGCTAAAACGTCTGACATAGTTAAATTTAGGAAAAAACAAAAGTTTTCCACAAGAAACAAAAACAGATGCAATATCTGCGGAAGATCGCGTGGATATATGCGAAAGTTTGGGATTTGCAGAATTTGTTTTAGAGAGCTTGCACAGAAGGGAGAGTTACCGGGGGTAGTCAAGGCCAGCTGGTAATTGTTTAAAATCATTATGAATCATTTAGTTTCGGATTTAATAATTAGAATAAAAAATAGCGCAATCGCAAAAAGAAAAGAAGTCTTACTGCCGTATTCAAAGGTAAATAAAGAAATAGGGAAAATTTTGGTTAAAGAAGGATTTTTGGAAGACTTAAAGGATGATGCGTCAACAGGAAGAAAGAGCTTGAGGGCGACAATAAAATATGAAAGAAGAATACCGGTTCTAACAGATGTGGAAATAATTTCCAAACCTTCTTTGAGAATTTATGGAAATATTAAAAAAATAAATGAAATAAAAAAACGAGGCAAAAGAAGAGTAATAATATCAACGAGCAAAGGAATAATGACTTCCGAAGATGCAGAAAAGAAAGGAATAGGTGGCGAAATTCTTTTCGCAATTTGGTAAATATGTCAAAGATTGCAAAAAAACCAATTATCATTAAAGAGGGGGTAATAATAACAACTACTGGTTCAACCATTACAGTTGCAGGACCCAAGGGAAGCCTTTCTTTTAATATCCCAAAGGGTGTTATAGCTGCAATTGAAGAAGGGAAAATTATGGTTAAAGCTAAAAGTAGCGATAAAGATTTAAAACCAATGCTTGGCTTAACCAGAGCAACGCTTGCTAATTTAGTAATTGGAGTTACAGACGGTTTTGAAAAAAAGCTTGAGCTAACCGGTGTTGGGTACAGAGCGCAGGCAGCTTCTGACAGCCTTACCCTTTCCGTTGGTTTTTCACATCCTGTTATAGTGAAAGCCCTACCCGGTATTACTTTTAAAGTTGAGGAGAATATAATAACGATATTGGGTGCGGATAAAACCGTAGTTGGAGACACAGCCGCAAAAATTAGAAACATAAGACCGCCCGAACCCTACAAAGGCAAAGGGATAAAATATGTTGGAGAGCATATAAGAAGAAAAGTAGGTAAGGCAGCTAAAGCTTTAGCCGGTACAGGAGGGGCTAAATAATGAAAAACAACGCGAGAGCAAAAAGAGTCAGAGTAAAAACAAAAGGAAGTGGTATCTCACCAAGGCTTTCGGTTTTTAGGTCTAATAAATTTGTTTATGCCCAACTTATAAATGATGATAAGGGCGAAACGATCGTCTCTGCTAGTGAAAAAGAATTAAAAGCAGAAGGTAAAAAAGAGGAAAGAGCCAAAGCGTTGGGCGCCCTTATTGCGAAAAAAGCACTCGCAAAAAAAATATCAAGCGTTGTTTTTGACAGAGGCTCATATAAATATCATGGAAGAGTAAAACAAGTGGCGGAGGGGGCAAGAGAGGGGGGGCTTAAATTCTAATGAACAGAAATATAAAAAATTTCGAAATGCAAAAGCGGGAAGACGGTTTTGAAGAGCGTATTGTACAAGTAAACAGAGTTTCTAAAAAGACCCAGGGAGGAAACAAAATAGGCTTTAGTGTTCTTATGGTAGTTGGAGATAAAAACGGAAAAGTAGGAGTAGGACTTGGCAAAGGAGCAGATGTATCTCTTGCTATTAAAAAGGGAGTTGCTTTAGCAAAAAAACATGCTATTGCGGTGCCTATTGTAAATGGAACGATACCTTTTGAATTCTATATAAAGCTAGGCGCAGCTAAAATTCTACTTAAGCCGGCTCCCAAAGGAAGCGGAGTAATCGCAGGAGGCGCTGTAAGAAGCGTAGTTTCTCTGGCAGGGATTGAAAATATTTCATCAAAGGTTTTAGGAACGGACAACCAGGCAAGTAATGTATACGCAACGATAGAGGCTCTGAAAAGATTGGCAGTAAGACATAAGAGAGAGCTGGAAAGGAGAAATAAATGAATTTAAATTCTTTAAGCAAGATCAAAAAAAGGGGCAAAAAAAGGCTTGGACAAGGACACGGCAGCGGAAGAGTAAAAACCGCAGGACGGGGAACTAAAGGACAGAACTCAAGAGGAAAAATTGCCTTAAGTTTTGAGGGAGGAGCACTCCCCTTGATAAAGAGACTTCCATTAAGAAGAGGCAAAGGGGAAAACAAGGCATTTAAAAAAGAACCGATTATTGTTAATATTAAACTGCTTGAGATTTTAAAAGATAAAACAGAAGTCGATTTAAAAACACTTGTCAAAGAACGTATAGTAAACGAGAAAGACGCTATTGAATACGGAATTAAAATTTTGGGGGACGGAAAAATTTCAAAGGCTTTAATTATTAAACTTCCTATTTCAAAACAAGCAGCAAAAAAAATCGAAAAAGCAGGCGGCAGAATCGAATCTAGTCCCAAATAATAAATGGATAGAATTTTAACCATTTTTAGAAACAGCGTTAATTCGCCGGAGGTACGCAAGAAAATTCTTTTTACGGCATTTATTTTTGTTGTGGCAAGAATCTTTGCCCACATCCCTGTAGCGGGCGTTGATTTAGCACAACTTAAAGCACTTTTTGCTGGAAACGCATTTTTATCTTTGCTCGATATTTTCTCCGGAGGCACCTTAGCAAATTTCTCGGTTATGGCCCTAGGACTTAATCCTTATATCAACGCCTCAATTATTTTGCAGCTTTTAACAATGATTGTTCCAAAACTCGAGGCATTGTCAAAAGAAGGAGAGCAAGGAAGAAAGAAAATAAATCAATACACAAGATTTTTAACCGTGCCGCTTGCCGCCCTTCAGGCAGTAGGAATGTATGCGCTTTTAAGAAACCAGGGGATAATTGATAATCTGACAATTGTTAGCTTAATTTCCTTAATTGTCACAATGACAGCAGGAACAATGCTTCTTGTTTGGCTTGGAGAATTAATAACAGAAAGAGGTGTAGGAAATGGGATTTCGCTTCTTATTTTTGCAGGAATAGTATCACGCCTTCCTGTTGTTTTTACACAAACTGTAACAACTGTAAACGAGCAGAATTTCTTTAATCTCTTTATGTTTGCAGGTCTTGGAGCCTTAGTTATTGCTTCAATTGTAATAATTAACGAAGCAACAAGACAAATTACTGTTTACTATGCCAAAAGAGTAAGAGGTAACAAAATGTATGGAGGACAATCTACTCATTTACCATTAAGATTAAATCAAGCGGGTGTAATCCCAATTATATTCGCCGTTTCCTTAGTTCTTCTTCCCTCCTTAATTGCAAACTATTTGGCTGTTTCCAAAGTTGATATTTTACATAATATTGGTACTGCAATTAGTGTTTGGTTTAGTCCGGTAGGGTTTTTATATAACGCTGTTTACTTTCTCTTGGTCGTTGGTTTTACATACTTTTATACCGCTGTTGTTTTTAACCCTAAAAAAATTTCCGAGGAAATCCAAAAATACGGAGGATTTATACCGGGAATCAGGCCTGGTAGTCCAACTGCTTCGTACTTAAATTACATATTGACAAGAATCACACTTGCTGGAGCCGTATTTTTGGGACTTATTGCCATACTTCCAAATCTTGCAAGATTTTTTACCAACATTCAAAGCTTGGCTCTTGGCGGAACAGGAATTCTAATTGTAGTAACAGTAGTATTGGAAACAATTAAGGCAATTGAGGCCCAGCTTGTTATGAGAAATTACGAGGGATACGCAAAATAATGAAGGTGCTTTTAATAGGAATACAGGGTGCAGGAAAATCAACACAAGGGAATTTTCTTTCCGAAAAATTAAACTTACCATATCTTTCAACTGGGCACATTTTTAGGGAGCTTTCCAAAGATAAATCTGTTGACGGAAGATTTATTAAGGAAACTATCAATGCCGGTTTTCTTGTGCCAGATGAACTAACCATAAGAGTTGTAAATGAGTACTTACAAAGACCAGAATATAGAAACGGCTATATTCTAGACGGTTTTCCACGAACAATACAGCAGGCAAAAAGTTTCCATGAAAAGCTAGATAAAGCATTTTATCTGAAAGTCTCAGACAAGGAAGCATTATGGAGACTTGCAGGGCGAGACGAGTATAGAGAGGATGAAACGTTAAAGGCAATAAAAAAAAGAATCGATTTATTCCACGAAGTTACAGAGCCGATCCTAGATTTTTATAGACAAGTTGGAATCCTAGTTGAAGTAGATGGAGAAAAAACAATCTCAGAAGTTTCCGAAAACATATATTCCCACTTAAACTAACCCCATGATTGATATTAAATCCAGCAAAGAAATTGAAATAATGCAGCAGTCTGGCTCTATACTCTCATTACTCATGAAAAAGCTGATTAATGCGGCAGTTGACGGGACTTCGGAAATAGAGCTGGACAGAATGGCGCTGGATTTAATAAAGGAAAAAGGTGCAGAGCCGGGTTTTAAGAAAGTTGAAAATTATAAATATGGTATTTGTGTTTCCTTAAATGATGTATGCGCGCACGGAATTCCAACCAAAAGCAAGCTCAAAGAAGGCGATGTGTTGGGAATTGACGCAGGGGTATATTTTAAGGGTTTCCATACGGATATGAGCGAGACCATTAGGGTTAAGAGTTCAGATTCTAAAGTTAAAAATAAAAAGGATAAAATAGATAAGTTTATCGAGGTTGGGAAAAAAGCGCTCATAACCGGCATAAAAGAGGCAAAGATTGGAAATCATATTGGACATATCTCAAAAGCGATACAGGATATTGTTGAGGTTCAAAATGGCTACTCTGTTGTAAGAACGCTTGTTGGACATGGTGTGGGAAGAAACCTACATGAAAAACCCGAAGTGCCCGGCTATTTAAAAGGCAATATCCATCAAACCCCGGTTTTAAAAGAAGGAATGACAATTGCAATTGAAGTTATTTATAACATGGGAAAACCCGAGCTTGTTTTAGATAAAGACGGATGGAGCTTAAAAACTAAAGACGCAAGCTTGTCGGGATTATTTGAAAGATCTATTGCAGTTACTAAAAAAGGACCTTTGGTTTTAACGCCCTGATTATGGAATCTAAAAATAATTCAATTAAAGAAGATAAATTCAAATTTGCAGATAGGATAATAATTGAAAGCAAGGACGATAGCGTAGTAATAAAACAACTAGTTCCCGATGATGCACAAGCCTATTTTGATTTAGTTGATTCAGACAGGGCTCATTTAAGTCAATTCGGAGATAGAACTGCTGAAAAATATAAAACTGTTGAGGATGTAAGAGAGAGTATTGTGAATCCACCTAATCCGAATAAAATTAGATTTGGTATCTGGGATGGAAAGGTCATGGTAGGATCTGATAATTTGACGCCTGCTGAAAACAATAGCGCCGAATTGGGTTCATGGGTTGCAAAAAAATATACAGGTCATAGATATGCAGCGAGAGCAAGAAAGTTATTAATTGACCTCGCGTTTAATAGGTTAGGTTTAGATAAGGTCTTCAGCGTGATAAAACCGGATAATTTAGCGAGCATTAATTCAATTGAATCTTCCGGATTTGTTTTCGAAGGAACTGAGGAAGACGGAGCAATAATTTATGCGCTTTATCGTTTGCCAAGTTCTTAATATTTGTTGCTCTTTTGAGTTCATTTTGTTATAATTGGCTTTACAAATTCCTAAAATCCTAGAGGATAAGGGGAATTGTCTTTTATGGTTCATCAGGGAAGTTTCGAAACCGAAGGTAAAGTATTAGAATCTTTGCCTAACACACTTTTTAGGGTAGAACTTGATAATGGCAATGTAATTCTTTGCCATCTTTCGGGAAAAATGAGGATGCATTTCATAAAAATTCTTCCCGGAGACAGAGTTAGGGTCGAAATGACGCCATATGATACCGGAAAAGGACGAATAACATTTAGAATCTAGAGCTCAGAATTAAAATAACATGAAAGTACAAGCAAGCATTAAGCCAAGATGTGTAAGATGCAAAGTTATAAAAAGAAGAGGAGTGCTTAGAATTGTATGCGATAATCCCAGGCACAATCAAAGACAGGGATAGTTATGAGAATTTTAGGAGTAAATTTACCGGATAATAAAAGAGTCGATATAGGGCTTTCTTATTTGTATGGAATCGGAAGAAATAACGTTAAAGGCGTATTGGGAAAAGCCGAGGTGGAAGCAGCGAAACGGATTAAGGACTTAACCGAAGATGAGCAAAAAAGAATCCAGAAAGCTTTGGAGGAATATAAAATCGAGGGAGATTTAAGAGTTGAAGTAGCCGGTAATATAAAAAGGTTGAAAGAGTTAAGTTCCTACAGGGGAATGAGACACGCTAAAAACCTTCCGGCTAGAGGACAACGGACTAAATCAAATGCAAGAACAAAAAGAGGAAAGAGGGTAACAATTGGCGCAATAAAGAAAGAAATGGCTGTAAAAATGGGTATAGCAACGGAGGAACCAGCAACAAAATAAAATGGCTAAAAAACAGGAAGTTACAAAAAAATCAAAGAAGAGCAATTTAAAAGTTTCCGAAAGAGGAAAAGTTTATGTATCAGCCACATTTAATAATACCTTGGTTACTATAACAACAGAGGCTGGGGAGACAATTTCCTGGAGCAGCAGCGGAGCAGCGGGGTTTAAGGGCGCTAGAAAATCAACACCCTTTGCTGCCACAACCGCGATGGAAGCTGCTGCAAGAAAAGCCTTGGATAAAGGGCTAAAAACTGTCGATGTATTTATTAAAGGGCCAGGTGCCGGACGAGATGCGGCGCTTCGTGCTATAAAATCCGCCGGACTTTCTATAACAATGATTGCAGATATAACACCTATACCACATAACGGCCCTCGGGCTGAAAAGAAAAGGAGAGTTTAATGGGACGATATACCGGACCAAAACATAGATTAGCAAGAAAAGAGGGCGTAAACCTTCTAGATAAAACATCACAAAGCTTAATGCGAAGGCTTAATATTCCCCCTGGGATTCATGGCAAAAAAAGAAAAAGAAGACTCTCGGAGTTTGGACTGCAGCTTAGGGAAAAACAAAAAGCAAAAACGGTTTACGGGCTCATGGAAAAACAATTCAAAAGATTGGTTCATAATGTAAGAAGACAAAAAGGTGATACAAAAGAATTAATTCTATCAGCTCTTGAAACAAGGCTCGACAGCCTAGTTTACAGGCTTGGGTTTGCAAAGACTAGATTTATGGCTCGTCAGCTGGTAACACACGGCCATATTTTGGTTAACGGCAAAAGAGTTTCTATTCCTTCATATCAGGTAAAAGTAGACGACGTTTTAAGCTTATCACCTAAAATGCAAAACAACCCAAAAATTGTAGAAATTCTTGCAAATGAGGCTGAAAGTTTGCCCTTTTTGGAGAAAAAGGGTACAGTTGGAAAGCTGGTACGTTATCCACAGTCCTCGGATTTGCAAGTGCCATTTGATATGCAGTTAATTATTGAATATTACTCTAGGTAATGGTAGAATATTAAACTATGGTTGAACCTGAATTTAAAGTTAAAGAAGAAAAGTCAAGCGAGGATTATGGAGAGTTTGTAATAGAGCCTTTGGAATCGGGATACGGTCATACTTTGGGAAATGCTTTGCGAAGAGTTCTGCTTGTTTCAATCCCGGGAGCTGCAATTACCTCTGTTAAAATTGGCGGAGCAAAGCACAAATTTTCAACAATTCCGGGACTTAAGGAAAACGTAGTTGATTTTCTCCTAAACTTAAAAGGCCTTAATGTTAGACTTCTTGATTCTAAAGAAGAAAGCACGGTAACCCTTTCGGTAAAAGGCCCTAAGGAAATTACCGCAAAAGACCTAAATCCCGCAGAAGATGTTGAAATTGTAAATAAAGATCATTACTTAGGAAGTCTCTCAGATAAAAAAGCAAAACTGGATTTGGAGCTAGTTGTAGAAAAAGGATATGGATACGCACTTGCAGAGGATCGAAAAATCTCAACCTTAGGAGTACTTCCCATTGACTCTATATTTACACCAATTAAGCGAGTAAATTACGAAGTATCTGCAACCAGGGTCGGACGACAAACAAATTTAGACAAGCTCACATTACAAATCTGGACCAACGGGGCAGTGACACCAAGGCAAGCTCTAGACAGAGCATCAAAAATACTTTCTTCCTATTTTACGCAAGTTTTTGAGCCAAAAGAAGAAGTTACAGAAGAAGTACCTGCTGCTTTTCCCGGAGTTTCGGAAGGCGTACTTAAACTCACAATAGACGAGCTTGACTTACCTACAAGAATTTACAATTCACTTCGAAACGGGGGAGTTGAGACAATCGGAGATATTCTAAATACTCCAAGAAAAGAGCTTATTTCAATGAGGAATATGGGCGGAAAATCAATTACCACAATTGAGGAAAAGCTGAAAGAAAAGGGAATTGAGCTAAACGCGTAATATCCGCCAAATCTTCTTACACAAAAATTATGAGGAAAAATATATTCGGCAGAAAATTTAACAGGAATAAAAACCAAAGGGCGGCACTAATAAGAGGTCTTGTTACGTCAATGATTATAAATGAAAGAATTAAAACAACTGAGGCCAAAGCAAAATCGGTAAAAGGCGAAATAGAAAAGCTAGTTACAAAAGCTAAAAAGGGCAAAAAAGAATTAGTTTCCAAAAACATATATCCAAATGCTTTAAACAAACTATTTAACGACATTTCCAAAAGATTTGTAGGAAGAAACGGTGGATATACGAGAATCGTTAGAGTCGGAGAGCGCTTGGGAGACAAAGCTCAACTGGTACTGCTTGAGTGGGTAGAAGGTCCCGTTACAGTAGTTGCTCAGCCTAAAGAAGCAAAGGTAGTGAAAAAGGTAGCAACCAAGTCAAAAAAGGCGCCGACTAGAAAACCAAGAGCTAAGAAGGTAACTAAAAAATAAATTATGAAACAGACTAAACCAACAAAAGCGTCGGAAATAAAAAGAGAGTGGAGATTAATAGATTTGGAGGGAAAAGTCTTGGGAAGAATAGCAACAGATATTGCAAAGCTTTTAATGGGTAAGCATAAGCCAAATTTTGTACGAAATTTAGATATGGGAGACAATGTCGTGGTAATAAATGCCGGTAAAATTAAAGTCACTGGAAACAAAGAAAATCTAAAAACTTACTACAGGCACTCTGGTTACCCTGGCGGATTCAAAGCAGAAACGCTGTCTAAGCTTCGACAGAGAAAACCTCAGGATATAATTATTCGTGCGGTTTCAGGCATGCTTCCGCAAAACAGGTTAAAAGACAGGATGCTTTTAAGACTGCACGTATTTGCTGAGGCAGATCATACATATCAAGATAAGTTTAAAGCTCAAAGTCCAGAACTTAAAACAAAGTAATTATGTCTAGTGATAATAAGAATTTTATTTTTGCAGTTGGAAAAAGAAAAGAATCAGTTGCAAGGCTAAGGCTTTACGTAACTCTTCCAACAGATTTAAAAATAGAAACTCCTAAAAAAGGAGACTTATATGTCAATGGAACAAAAGCGCAAGATTATTTTAGGGGATTAATTGCACTGCCTATAATCTTGGAGCCTCTTATAAAAACAAACACACAAGACAAATACTTTATTAGCGTAAGAGCAGTAGGCGGAGGAAAAAAAGGACAACTCGATGCACTTGTCCATGCGCTTTCTCGTGCTCTTTCTTTTGCGGACGAAAAAAATAGGGGAATTCTTAAAAAAGCAGGACTATTAACAAGGGATGCAAGAGTAAGAGAGCGAAGAAAAGTAGGAATGGGCGGAAAAGCAAGAAGAAAAATGCAGTCTCCAAAACGCTAAATCATTTTTTGTTCTATAATTTTCTTAGCCCACGGAGAGAAAGCTTCATAGATTCTACCTTTTTTATTAGAGATATCATCTTTTGTTGCCAAAGAATATCCGTAAGCAAATTCTAGATTAGGATTTGGAAGTTCGTTTATTTTAGTGATTAAAATATCGCAGTATTCCTGTTCTGTATAGATGCTCTTTGGGTCTTTAGATTTATAATAAACAAACCCGAGTCTCTTAATTTTGCCTACTAGGTCTTTTTTGGTTAAATTCCACTCTCTTTTTAGGGAAAAAATTACTGCCTCTTCTAAATTTTCAAATTTTCCATTTTTTAGTAATTGATGAGAGGCAGAGCTTAAATCTAAAACTGCGTCAAATGCGGGGTGTTTTCGATGCTGGAGCAAATAATAGTTTTTATAGACTAAAATTATCGCAAAACCCCTGTGTAAAATGCCCTTTTTATGCGCATCCCATTTTTCTACATAACCCAAATGCTTTCCATTTTTGTCCACTTTTCCTACGTATTGTTTTTGTTTGTAATAATTATTCATAATCTTATTGTGCGAATCTCAATTCTAATGCCGCAAGTTGTTTTCTAGGCATTCTAAAAATTCTCGGAATCTCCTCCATTACCTGAGGTAATTCTACAACATGAATACCTAAAAGTCTAAATTCATCAAGTGCTCTTTGTGTAAATTCTTCTGGCGTAGATGCTGCAGCGGTCAACCCAATTATTCTAATGTTTGGTGTAAAAACAGACCAATCTATCTCTTCTGGTTTACCGATAAGAGAACTTGGGATTTGTTTTTCGATAGCTAAGTCTCTTAATCCCCTCGCGTTATTACTTGATTTATCGCCAACGACTATCCAGAAATCCACACCCGTTAATGCTTTTCCAGCAGCGTATCTATTCCTTAAAGCGTAACAAGGTAAAATCCTACTAGTATCAATATTTGTGCGAGCCTCAAGTTCCTTGGCTCTTGCTTGGTTTTTATCTGGATCATTGGTTGTTTTAACAAATAATTTTGCATCCTCAGGAATGTAGGCATCTTCTGGTATTGGACTACTAGGATCAAATACCACCATTTCTGCCCCGTCGGGCACTTGTCCCTTTATCCCTATTGTTTCTGGATGATTTTCTTCGCCAAGATATACAATTGGTGTTCCTGCCGCAGCAGTTTCTCTAACCTTTTTTTGCTCGTCAAGCACAATAGGACAAGTTGTATCAATGACAAATACATTTTTCTCTCGAGCTCTCTGGTATAAATCTGGTGGTGATCCGTGCGCGGAGATTATTAAAATAGCGCCGTCAGGAACATTAGACATATCTCCTCCTGCAGATTTTAATCTTTCACCATATTTTTCAAATGCAGGAGGAAAGTTTATCGGTGTATTTGTAGTCCATATATCAATTCCGGAAGGAACAACTTCCATTATCTGCTGAACTGCTGCAAGTGTCATCTCAACTCCTCCACAGGTTCCCCTGTTGCCAGCCACTCTTACTTCCTGAACATTAAATCCAGAAGGGAGTTCTGGTATTCGTCCATAATAATGTCGCGAACTTTCTATTACCATAAAGAAGACAAATTATATCAATATTTATACCCAAAAGCTAACTTTGGCGGTGCTCAATAAGCACAACAAGTTCTATAAAATTTTGCTTATAGTCGTTTTCTAAGTTAGAGTTTCTAATTATATCCTTTGCTTTATTAAAATTTTCGTTAATTAATTTTTTCCCATAAGTAATTGCTCCAGATTTTTCAAATGTTGCCCTTAATAATTTTTGGTTTGGTTCAGTTAGCTTTTTCCCAAAAACACTATTAAAATATTCTTGTTGTTCATTCGTTCCGTTTTCCTGTAAGTAATTAGTAAAAAAAGTATATCTATGTTCCTCTATGTCTAAAAGAGGAGTTTTTTTAATTTCGTCGGGTTTTCCTATAATATCCAAGAGATCGTCTTGTATCTGAAAAGCAATTCCAAGCTTCGTTCCAAAATCTTCGAAAAGCTTTTCCATTCCATAATTTGGATTAGCTAGAACTGCTCCTATTTGCAACGGTCTTATAAAGCTATAATAAGCGGTTTTTAAAGTTGTTTTTTCTTCAATTAACTTTAGCCCTGCTCTTTTTCTCGTGGAGGTATCGCCATCAATTATTTGTCCAATAATTACTTCATCTACATTTTTAAAGAAGTAATTGAAAAGATATGAAAGACTCTTGTTTTTAGATTTAATCAATAATTCTAAAACCCAGGAAAAAATTAAGTCACCGATTACGATAGCCTGTGAATTTGCGATATGTTTTAAATCTCCAATTCTATCATCCTTACTCAATTTTTCTAAAACATACTCGTGTATTGTTTTCTGGCCGCGCCTCACGATGCTTTTGTCTATTATGTCGTCGTGAATTAGAAGAAAGTTATGAAAAAGCTCGAGTGCTACAAAAACATCCATTTCTTCATCTTCGTTTCCGCCGCCAAATGTTTTATAAGAAAGATAAGCAAGGTATGGCCTAATTCTTTTTCCGCCGCCAGTTATTAAATTTTTGGAGTAAGTTACAAAATCCTTGATGAAAAGGTCGGTTGTGTGTTTAATAAATTCAGCGGTTTTTTTATCAACAAATTCGTTAAGAACAGGGTTAAAAACTTCTTTAAATTCTTCCAAACTTTGCATAGTAAGTCGGGGAGCCGGGAATTGAACCCGGACCACACGCACCCCATGCGCGCATTCTACCGGTAAACTACTCCCCGGAGTTTATATATTATAGCATCTACTTAAAAAGACCGGGAGTTTCAAATTCTTTTTCCAAATACTCTTCTACTTCTCTATCAAAATGGCCGTGGCCAACTGATAGCTCTTTCAATTTTGGGTCGTCATAAAATAGGGAAGCAAGATATAAATCAAGTTTTTCACCGTGTGCATATCCCAACAATCCATGCGGAGAATAAACTTCGTGTTTAAATTCTCCATCAACTACTTCGGTCCTTCCAATAGAGACAACGAGTCTTGCCTTGTGGTGCCCCCTTATAATTTCAATTCTATCTAAATCAATAACAATCCCGCTTTCAAAAGCTGAATATTTATCGATGATTATTTTATCTCTTTGCTTACCCTTAGAAGGTAAGTCGACAACTATACGGGGATCGAAAGTGTCGTACTGCCTGACTTTTTTATCAGCATAAGACGCCGTAAGCTTTCCGCCTCGTCTATAGCTGTGTTCTGAGTGTTGGGGATGTAACTCTATGTTTGGCACGAGCAGCAATTATAACAGCTTTGAAGCTACAATACAACTATTATAGGATAAGATCTACCAACTTCCTCCACCACCGCCCCCACCGCCCCCACCGGACGAGCCGCCGGAAAATCCGGAAGATGAAGATGGGGCAGAAGTTGTAAAACTACTTGATGCAGCGCTGTTAAAAAGGGCGTAACTTGCATAAAAATTTCCTGTGCCACTATACCAATCTGGTTTATAATCCGGTTTTAAAATTTTAAGCGCGGACAAAAACTTGTCAATATATCCAAGTGCAAGCGCATAAGGAATCATTTGCTCGACTGTGTAAAATTTTTCTGCCTGCCATTTGTAGTTTCTATCCATCCCTTTTAGAAAAAGCTTAAGCCCGTCTATTTTAAAATCTATTTCATCTCCTTTTTGAGTCCTTCCGTTTAATTTAAGGGATAGGAAAAAGAGTACCGGCGAAAGAATTATGTTACCAAAGAAAAGCACAATAAGTGCAAACACCAAAAGGAACTGTTTTTGTACCTTCGGATTTTTTGCGTAGTAGCCTTTATCAACTAAGCTTTCAAAAACCTCGCTTTCCAGGTCGTTAAAAGTTTTGTAAAAGTCTGTTTTCAAACTCGAAACCTCAATTGTATCTCCGCTTTCAAAAAGTCTGTCCATTAAAATTTTTTCAAATGGAAAAAGCCTGCCATCGGGCTCTTTTAGTTTTGTAATTACTTGGTCGTCTGAATCGGGAAGCAGAGCTCGTGTTTTTTTCTTTCCTTCTATTTTTATGTATTTTCTCATTGCCAAGTCAAAAATTGTTGCTGTTATGTCGTCTCTTTCAAGCTTTGTGCTATCTATTGTTCCAGACAGCGCAGGTGGAATTCTATTTCCTTTTTCATCTTTTGGAATATCAAAGTTTACCGTAGGTATTCCTAACCGAGCTTTATTTTTATTCTTTTGGTACCAGTAAATTAAGCCGGCTGGAATTACTACATTCAAAAGCAGCCAGAACAGATAATAATATTTTGCCAAAAACAAGAAAATCTTTTCTTCTAAAGACCTTGGAGGCTCTTTTGATAATATGCTTGCCGGAAAAGTTTTGGGAGGGAAGGTTGCAACTATTGTTAAGCCGTAAGTCGGATATAAAATTTGAGAAACCTCTGCTTCACCGTTTACTATTTTACAACTCTTACTTGATCCGCTTGGCCCTTCAAAACACTTAAAGTTTGTCAATTTTGCATCAAAATCGGCTCTAACCTTGGCACTTGCCTTCTCTATATTTACCTGCCAACTATTTCCCGTTGCATTCCAGTAGATTTCATCGTGAGTCTCAAAATTACTCCCAATACCATTTTCAACTGTATAGAAAATGCTGTAAATTTGAGGTCCTGAAATCTCCTTATCTGCATTGCCAATTTTTATAGTTATTTGTTCGTTATCTTGATTAGTTTCAAAATTCTCGTCTTTTCCGTTTCTTAAAACTTTAACATTATCTATTTTTATAATTCTATACAAATCCCCGACTTTTGAATATAAAGGGATATTTCTGAAAATTCCATGTCTTGAAAGTGATTCGAAATCATAATCAATAACTTCCGTTATATTCATTAAGCCGTTTTTATGTGCGAGAATTGAAACGTCGAAAGAATGGATTACTTCGGCGAAAGAGTATCTGGGAAAGAGGAAAAACACAGAAACAAATAAAAACAATAATAATTTCTTCACTGCGGGAATTATATAACTTTAAAGCTTGAAGCTCAAATTATTTTTGCTCTAAGAGTTGTTTAAGGGGGCCTAAATAAAAATCTTTCCAGCCGGAATTTATATCTTTTGCATTTTTTTCCGGAACATTTTCGTGAACTAGCTCTAGTTTTGTTTTACCATTTTCTTCGGAAAGCGAGAATGTTGTGGTAGATGGTTCGTCCCATCTATCTTTTCCGCTCCACCATTCTTGTACGAGTTTTTTATGTTTGGAAACCAGCAAATTCTTTCCGAAAATTTGGGAACCCCAAAGTGTAAATTTAAATCCAACTTCATCACTCATTTTAGAAGGTCCGCCACCCCAGGCATCAATTTGCTTTGGATCAACAAGCGCTTTCCAAACTTTAGAAATAGGGGAATTTATAAGGTATGTCTGCCTAATGGTCTTCACTGTCCTATTATACCATAACTGAGGCCAAATTACCACATACTAACATTCTCAGGTATGTTAGTATGTTTTATGTTAGTGGCATATGCAAATCAATATAAAATACCTCTTGTAATTTGGATTACAAATGATTTACAATCGCACAAATGGCAAGGACAAAGAAATCTTCATCAAACGGAGAAGTAGTTAAACAAGCTACAGCGCAATCTTCCGGAAAATTAGAAGCAGTAAAGCTTGCAATGGAGCAAATTGAAAAACAATACGGTCGCGGCTCCATTATGCGCTTTGGTGAAATAGGCCAAAAGCTGGATGTTTCGGTTATCTCCACAGGCTGTCTTCCTTTAGACTTAGCACTCGGCGTAGGAGGAGTGCCAAGGGGTAGAATAATTGAAATTTACGGTCCCGAGGCTTCCGGCAAAACCACAGTTTGCTTATCAATTATTGCCCAAGCCCAAAAGCACGGAGGAGTTGCAGCATTTATAGACGCAGAACATGCGCTCGACCCATTGTGGGCTGAGCGAATCGGAGTAAAACTGGACGATTTGCTAATTTCTCAACCGGATACCGGTGAGCAGGCTTTGGAAATTGCAGAAAGTTTAATTAGAAGCGGAGGCGTTGATGTTCTCGTCATCGATTCAGTAGCAGCACTTGTGCCAAGGGCTGAAATTGAGGGTGAAATGGGGGACGCAGTAATGGGACTTCAGGCAAGACTAATGTCGCAGGCTTTAAGGAAATTAACTGCTGTAATTTCTAAAAGTAAAACCGTAGTTATATTTACAAATCAGCTAAGGCAAAAAATCGGGATAATGTTTGGAAACCCTGAAACAACCACCGGAGGGCTGGCTCTTAAATTCTATTCGTCTGTTAGAATCGACGTTAGAAAAATTGAAACCTTAAAAGAAGGCGACAAAGTATATGGAAGTAGACACAGAGCAAAGATTGTAAAAAATAAAGTTTCCTCTCCTTTTAGAATTGCAGAGTTTGATGTAATGGGAGACAGCGGAATTTCCAGAGAAGGGGGCATTATGGATGTTGGAGTTGAAATGGAAGTAATTGGAAAGAGTGGTGCTTTTTTTAGATACGGCGAGACGATGATTGGACAAGGCAAACAAGCAGCAGTAATGTATTTGAAAGAAAAACCGGAAATGGCAAGAAAAATAGTCGATGAAATAATGGCAAAATCTAAGAGAACTCCAGGAAGAGTAGAAGTAGGAAAAGAAGAAGAGAAAGAATAACCCCTTATTCATTAAATGGATAACTTTGCTAAACTGCTAAACAAGGCCTACAGATTTTTGTCATACAGGCCGCGTAGCGTTAAAGAAGTTGAGGACTATCTTCTAAAGAAATCCTCTTTCGCTAAAGCTTCAGAGGGACAAGAAAAGCAAGAAATTGAGAAGCTCATAGATTCAATAATAAACAAACTAAAAGAGCAAAAGTTTTTAAACGATTTTGAGTTTGCAAAATGGTGGATAGAATCTCGGGCTAAATTTAAACCAAGAGCTCTAAAAATTATTAAGTTGGAGCTAAGGCAAAAAGGTATTGATAAGGAATTAATAGAACAAGTTTTAGAACAAGGTGAAGAACTCAAGAGCGATTTTGATCAAGCCCTAGATTTGGCAAAGCACAAAGCCTTGCGCTTTAAAAATCTGGAGCATAGAAAGGCGTATGAAAAAATGGGTAGATTTCTTGCAAGTAAAGGTTTTGAATGGGACACGATTAAAAAAGTCATTGACCAAGTTTTAAAGTAGAGTTATAATAGCTTTAATAGGATCGCGTCGAACGCGACTGGACAAAAGTAAGTATATGAACACCAGATTCGTATCAGAAATTAAATAATTTATAGCTCAGTAAACTGAGTTCTCCTTTTGTCCACAAAAAAAATTTATGGCACAACAAGATTTAGTAGCACTCGAGAAAAAACTTCTTGAAAAAGAGGAAAGGCTCGATGCTGAAAAACAAAAAATAGAAGGTCTGCGCGATAAGCTAGAGGAACAGCTTGAAAAAGTATCTTCATTAACGCCTCAGGAAGCAAGAGATGAGCTCCTCGCCTTAGTAGAGGGCAAAGAAGCAAAGGCAGCAGCCAAGATTATTAAAATCAAAGAGGAAGAAGCAAAAGCGACCGCTGATAAAAAGGCGCAGGAAATCCTTGTTGATAGTATGCGCCACGGCGCTCTAAGTTATATCCCCGAATATACGCTTTCTATAGTAAAAATTACAGACGAGGACGTAAAGGGAAGAATTATTGGTAAAGAAGGACGAAATATTCGTGCATTTGAGCAGGCAACAGGAGTTGATGTAGATTTAGATGAAGAAGGAGTAATAAGGCTTTCATCTTTTGACCAGGTTAGGCGTGAAATTGCACGTAGATCACTCGACAAATTAATTAAAGACACCCGCATTCAGCCTTTTAGGATCGAGGAAATTGTAAGCCAAACAAAAGAAGAGGTAGATAAAGTAATGTTTGATGAGGGAGAAAAGCTTGCGCATGAGGCCGGGGTTTTTAATTTGCAAAAAGATCTGCTTTCGGTTTTGGGAAGGTTTAAGTTTAGGACATCATTTGGGCAGAATTTGGTCGTACACACATTGGAGCTTACAAAAATCGGCATGCACATTGCTGCAGAGGTTGGTGCGGATGTAAATGTTGTAAGACTTGGCTGTTTGTTTCACGATATAGGAAAAGTGGTTGAGGGAGAGGGAAGCCACGTAAAATTAGGCGTTGATTTACTTAAAAAATTTAATATTCCGCAACCTATTGTTGATTGTGTTGCCCAGCATCACGAAGATGAGCCTTTTACGTCTGTTGAGAGTGTAATAGTTCACATAGCAGACCAAATATCAGGAGCAAGGCCTGGGGCAAGATACGAGGATATAGAAGAATATGGAAAAAGACTGACGCAAATGGAGGAAATTGCAAAGAAATTTGACGGAGTTGAAGACGCTTATGCTTTTGAAGCAGGAAGAGAATTGCGGGTAATTATTAACCCCGGAGTCTTAAACGATGAAGAAACTACGGTTTTGGCAGCAAAAATTAGAGATGAAGTGTCTAAGGCCTTGGCGGTTCCCGGAGAAGTTAAAGTAACAGCAATTCGGGAATTCAGGGCTGTATCCTCGGAGTCTTCGTAAGATAATTTTTGACCCCTTTTGTTATATTGACAAAGAATAGTTTAGATTGTATTGTAGGTCTAAATTAAAGGAGGTGATAAATTTGACAAAAAAAGACTTAATTGAGCTGGTTGCTAAAAAAGCAAACCTTACAAACAAAGCAGCACGAGACAGTGTACAGGCAATGTTAAACGGAATTAGGGATTCACTAAAAAGAGGAGAAAAAGTAGTAATTACAGGCTTTGGAACATTTAGTGTTAGAAAGAGAATTGAGCGAATCGGACGAAATCCTAAAACGGGAGAAAAAATGACAATTGAAGCACGAAAGGCTCCGGGCTTTACTGCAGGAAAAACATTAAAAAGAATTGTAAGATAATGGCTTTCTGGTATAATTTCTTTAATGATGTCGCTTCGTCTTAAGTTTTTATTTTTTTTAGCCGTAGGCGTTTTATTTATTTGGTTTCTTTATATTCAAAGAGAAATAATAACCCCTTTTATTTTTGCAGCAATTTTTGCCTATGTTTTTAATCCGTTAGTAAATTTTCTTCACAAACAGGTAAAAATACCTAGAACCTTGTCCGTAATAGTTATATATTCAATTATTATTGCGGCAATTGTAGGAAGCGGTGTTCTTATTTCTAAAAGAGTAATTGATGAGTCTGTTGCGCTTCACAGCCATGTCACTCAGTTTGCCCAAAGCGTAGAAAGTCAAATTAACACTCTTCCTGAATTTATTAGACCAACTGTTAAAGATAGCGTATCTACAATTACAAACTTCAATAAGTTTATTTTTCCATCTCTATATACTTTTATTCCACAGGCCTTTAGTAGACTTATTGCTTTCGCACTTTTCCTTTTTGCAGCTTTTTATTTCTTAAAAGAGGGAAACAGCATGTATAACAGATTTTTAAATTGGATTCCTAATCGTTATAAACTCGAAACCGAAATTCTTCTTAAAAAAATAAATGTAGTACTGGGCGGATATTTGCGCGGAATTATATTTTTGGTAATTCTTGTGTCCTTTGTTCTCTTTGTTAGCCTTTCGGTTGTCGGAGTAAAATACGCCTTAATTCTTGCAATCTTCTCCGGTTTTGCAGAAATAGTTCCCATAATAGGTCCTATTTTGGCAACAGCAATCGTCGCATCTGTTGCATATATTTCAGGAAGTAACCATTTCGGATGGGATCCCTTAACCACAGCGCTTGTTGTAGTTTTAATTTATTTTGTTGTAAGACAAGTCCAGGATTATTTTGTCAATCCGCAGGTTTTTGGAAGAGTTACAAAACTTCATCCTCTTGTTATACTTTTTGCAGTTTTAGCAGGCGAACATACTGCGGGAATAACAGGATTACTTTTGGCAGTTCCAATAGCAGGTGTAATAAAAGTAATTTTTGAATATACCTTTGATTTTATTAGCGACAAGGAAATAGAGGAAAAATATAAAAAATAGTTCTTTGGAAGATAGTAAGCCAGATTCTGTTTTCAATTGCAATCTATCTCAAAATGATGTTTAAATCTCACTTTGCCCAGGTTTTGCCTGGATGCCCTAACTTTGATGCTGGGTATTGCACGTTGTCGCATCGTTCGTAGGTTACAGCAGGTAGGATTGCCCGTTTCACTCCCACTCGTCTCTGTTGCTCTCAGATTATGTTAATTCACAATCTGCTCCAAAACCATATGTGGGTAAAATTTTGGATACCAGCGCTTTCGCGTCGGAGCTTACGCCCCAGTCCTTGCAATACTGCTGTCTGGACTTTCCTCCCGCTCACATTTTTCAACATGAGGGGTAGCAATTCATCTTCCAAAGAACGGCTATATTCTAACAAATTCGGGCACAAATTTCAACTCACAGAGGTCAATTATAAGCAGAGCAGAGCATCTTAAACTCGCAGGTTTTGCATATAATATTTCCGCTGCATTTAAAGTCGCTTTTTTCTATTTCTTCTATTTTTGCAATGAGCTCATCTTCCAAAACGTCTAAGTTCTTTTTTTCAAACTCTAATGATTTTTTGGTGTTTGCTTCTAAAAAGTACAAGGTTAAAATAATATCTTTCGGGTTTTTGCCCGCAAGGAGATCTTTAACTCTTGTAGCCGCAAGAGCATAAATGGCAAGTTGAAGTTGATGAGCTTTATCTGCTTTAGGATTATCAATTCCGGTTTTGTAGTCGATAATCTCAATGCCATCTCCTCTGGGATCGATTCTGTCAATTTTACCAAACACTTTCACGCCGTTTTTAAGGACAAAATTGAAAGGCTGCTCAATTGCAAGAGGCTTGATAAAAGGACTACCTTCAGACTTATAAAACGCATCAATCATCTTTTGGGCTTGCGAAAACCTTTCTAGCTCGTGCTTTTTGCTATCGTAGCCTTCTTTTTCCCAGTTTTCTTCTAAAAGTTTTCCAAGTCGACCAAAAGTTGGTTTTTGATCCTCAATTATTAATTTATAAAATTCATAAAACGTTTTGTGCATTGAAATTCCGAAAGATAAAACACCGGACTGCGGGGTAGGTAAGCTAAGAATAGCCTTGGCTTTATAATGAAGCGGGCAAATATCAAACATTTGCAAATTGGAGTATGTGATATAGTCAATTTTAAGGGGCAATTTTTTTTGGCTTTTTTCTTCAACATTTTGATAAGGTGCAAGTACTTCAAGAAGCGACATCTGTTGGTTTTTTTCCAGTACTACCTCGTACTTTTTTAAGTCGGGGAGTGCTTCATAAACAAAGGGGGATAATTTTTTTTGTCTTTTCCCTGCTCCGTAATAATCTGCAGCTGTAAAATAAAGCTTTTCTTTAGCCCTTGTCATTCCAACATAAAAAAGCCTCCTTTCTTCCTCCAGGTGAAAATCCGTCACAGCAGGAAGTTTTTCTTTAATTAATGCTTCCGGAAGGGGTATTTTGTCGGAGCGTTCCCTAGTAGGAAAACGGTCTGTTACGAGATTTGCTAAAAATACAACTGGGAATTCAAGTCCCTTGCTTGAGTGAATCGTAAGAATGTTTACAGCGTTTGTCTCTCTTAAATCTATATCTGCCGCCAAAGGGCTGTCTCCCATTTGCATCATTAAAGTAAGCCATTCCACCAGTGTAAAAATATTTGCATCTGAGCGTTCGGTTTCAAAATTTTTTATTCTGTCAAAAAACTTTGCAATATTTTGCACTCTTTTTTCGTCTTGCACCGATTCCGTATTTTGAAGGCTGTCATATATTTTTGTTTCCACCAAAAAATCGTATAAAAGCTGTCCGGCTTGATCTTTTCTACTTCTTCGCAAATGCTCTTCGACCATCTCCTTGAAATTTTTAAAAGTAATGACTGTTTTATCGCTTAAAAATTGTAAATTGGATTGGCTTATTGCTTCGAAAAGACTAAAGTTTCTTTTCTTTGCATAATTTAAAATATAGTTTAGCTCAACGTAAGATATCCCAAAAATTTCCATTGACAAAACCCTAAACAGAGAAACAGAATCTGAAAGATTAGTTAAAAACGTTAAATAAGCAATTAAGTCTTTAATCTCTTCTTGCTGGAAGAGATAACCGGGCCCCAAAAATTGAAAGGGAATTCTGTTTCTAAATAGTGCAGCCGTAATGGTTGAAGAATGGCTGTTTGCCCTAAGAAGAATTGCGATGTCTCTGTAGCTGTACCCCTCTTTTATTAGTGTTTTAACAGTTTGGGTGATTTTGTCGGCTTCATCCTCGGATCTAGGTTCATGAAGTAAATTTATTTTTTCATTTTTTTTGTCCGAGTGGCTCTTGAGTCTTTTTACAATATTTTCTACGACTTCTAGTCTATTAGGATTATTATTCTGTATAAGTTTGTATGAGGCATCCAAAATTTCCTGAGTTGACCTGTAATTATCTGTAAGAGTAACAATTTTTGTTTTTGGAAAATTTTTTTTAAACTGCAATACGTTTGACACCGCGGCACCCCTGAATCTATATATAGACTGGTCGTCATCCGCTACTACATTGATATTTTCATCATCACCCGCAAGAAGAATAGCTAATTCATTCTGGGCATAGTTTGTATCTTGGAATTCATCAACAAGTATATACTTAAATTGGTTTTGATAGGTTTTTAAAACATGCGGCCTAATTCTAAAAAGAAGAAGCGTATTTGAAATTAAATCCGCAAAATCCATTATAGAGTGTTTGGTTTTCAACTCTTCGTATTTTAGAAAAGAATTTGCAAGTTCTAGGTATTGGGCATTTTCTCCCATCTTTTTTTGTTTTTTTGCCCATCCTAAGTACTGACTTGGACTTATGTCTTCATCTTTTAGTCTTGAAAAATGTGTAAGAAGCGCTTCTAAAAATTTATTAGGATTTCCAAGAGGGCGAAATATTTGCAGTCCCAAATCAAATATATTTTGCCTTAAAAGTAAAATGGATTCGGACTCTGAAATTAACTTATAATTTGGATCAAGACCAATTAAATGTGCTTCGTTTCTCAAAATCCTGTCACAAAACGAATGGAAAGTATGAATCCAAAGGTTGGTATAGCCGTAGGGAAGCAAAACATCAACTCTGTCCTGCATTTGATGAGCTGCTTTTTCCGTAAAGGTCAAAGCTAATATTTGATCGGGTGAGGTATTCCTGTCAACTATTAAATGATTTATCCTTTGCGTAATAACTGTAGTTTTTCCCGTTCCTGCTCCCGCGATTATTAAAAGAGGTCCACTGCCATGTTTTACAGCTTCAAGCTGATTTTTATCCAAACTAAGGCTATCGTTCATGTAAGTAATGTATTATAACAAAACTCAGCTTGTTATTTTACCATTACAGTACCTGTTTGCTCCGGATGCAAGTGATTGTGATAAGCGTAAGTTCCCGCCTTATCAAATACTACGGAAACAGTCGTGCCGTTATCAAAATTGCCCAAATTTAGGAAAGGAAATCTTAAATGAGTAGGATGGTTATCCGAGCTGACATTTGTAACCTCTCCGCTACTGTTTGTCCAAACTACGTTCGTATCTACTGAGACAGTTAAGGATTGTGGCTCAAAACCGGTTGCCGTAACATTAACGGATGCTTCTTTATTTTGTTCTTCGGTCTGTGTTTGTGCTTGCGTCGGATTTGGATTTTGGGTTCCTGCTTGATTTGTTGACTTATTGGACAAAAGTAAATAACCAGCAACTAATACTACTAAAACGACTGCACCCAACATTAATAGTCTTGTGTTATTCATTTATTTCACCTCCTTTCGAAAGTTTTTCTTGGTTTTCTTTTTCTAAAGATTTAGTTGTATCAAGCTTGCTCCCCATTTTCTCAAAAGAGGAGGATACGTTTGTAAATTGAGAAGAAGCATTTGTAATGTGCCTTCCTAAAACCGAAAGTCCGTTATTTACTTTCTGATAGTCTACTTTAAGCGCTCTAAGAAGTGCAAATACCTCTTTTGATCTTGTTTCTATCTTCTTTCCTTCAAAAGAGAGAAGTATCATTTGAAGATGCGCATAGAGCGTTGTAGGTGAGACCACATATACTCTTTGACTTCTTGCATACCCCATTAGTTCTGTCATATCTGCCACTTCGTAAAAAACAGTTTCAGAAGGAATATACATAAAGCAAAAATCCATTGTTCCTTCTTCGGGCAAAATATATTTTTTTGCAATAGCGTCAATATGTTTTTTAACGTCTTTCACAAAGTCCTTTTTAAAAACATCTTTTTCCTCCTTTTGTGTCGCTTTGATCATTTTTTGGAAATTTTCCATAGGGAATTTTGAGTCAATTGGCAAAATTCCGGCGTCTGTTTTTAGCGCCGCATCCACCCTATCTCCTGTTTTAAATTGGTATTGTAAGTGGAAGCTGTTTTTCGGAAAAACCTGGGAGATTAAGTCTTTTAAAACTTCCTCTCCGATATTGCCTCGGAGCTTTGGGCTTTTTAAAAAATCCTGAAGTTCTCTCATATTTCTTCCTATTTCGCTCATTTCCCCAATGCCTTTATTGACGTCACGTATTGCAATGGCTGCTTTATCAAGCCTGTCGTTTAGTTGGGCCGAATTTGCCTGCAGTGTTTTAACCATGCTTGAGCTTGTTGAGTCAAGAGAATTTTGCATAGTTTTGAGCCATTCGATAAGGGTTGTCTCTGCGGAATTTTTGGACTTTCGAAGTTGCACGAATAGGATTAAAGAAAAGCCCAAAATCAAAATTGCAACGATTATTATGTTATCTATTTGCATTTAGACAGTAAAACTTATTTTAGCAGATTAGTCAAAATAAAGCTCCGGGTTTGCCTGTATTTTATCCCAACTAGTTTCTTTGCCAATGAGTGTGGCTGCTGCACCAATCATAGCTGCGTTGTCTGTGCACAGCTGCTTTTCGGGTACGAGAAGCGGAATTTTTAATTTCAAACTTCTAATTTCTAATTCAAACTTATCACGGAGAGTTTGATTTGCGGCAACACCTCCGCCAAGAAGAATGGACTTTGCGCCAAATTCTTTAGTAGCTTTTAAAGTTTTAGTAACTAAGACATCCACAATTGCAGTCTGTACAGAAGCAGATATATTTTCAAGGTTCGGAGCCCTGCCAGCAGAATCCATTTTTTGAACTTCCCTAAAAACGGCTGTTTTTAAACCGCTGAAACTGAAATCATAATCAGCGGAATGCATTAAGGGTCTTGGAAATTTAAAAATATCTTTTCCCTTTTTTGCCAACTCTTCAATTTTTGGTCCTGCTGGATAAGGAAGCCCTAGAAGCCTTCCGGTTTTATCTAAAGCCTCTCCGGCAGCATCGTCTCTTGTACCACCAAGCCACTTTAAACTTTTGCTGCCTTTCATCAATACAAGGTCGGTATGTCCTCCTGAAACAACAAGGGCAATTGCGGGAAACTCAATATCCCGCTTTTCTATAAAATTGGCATAAATATGGCCGAACAAATGATTGACAGGAATAATTGGCTTTTTCCAAGCATATGCATATGCTTTTACTGTTTCAACTCCTACCAGAAGGGAGCCGATTAAGCCGGGACCAACAGTTACTGCCAGTTTGTCGATGTTGTTTTGTGAGGACTTAGATTCTTCGAGTGCTTGCTTTATAACTGGAATAATATATTTTAGCTGTTCTCTTGCAGCAGCTTCAGGTATTACTCCGCCTGTTTTGCTATGAAGCGGAAGCGAAGTTGCAACAACGTTAGATAATAATCTTAGTGTCACTCCTTCGGCTTCTATTACCGAAGCTCCCGTTTCATCGCAGCTTGTCTCAACAGCAAGGATTCTCATTTTATAATTCTAACTTCGTCTCCTTCCTTAAAATTGTTTTTATCAGAAACCCCTGCTTTTACTTCTATTACGGTATCTGAAAAAAGTCGGGGCTGATAAAGTGGAAGTGCATCGTTAATTGATTTCGGCGGCGGTAAATTTTTGAAAATCTGAATAATTTTTGAATTATTTACGAAAATTATATCTATAGGGAATTTCATGCCCTTCATCCAGAATATAGGTTTCACATTATTTTCAAAAGGAAAAACCATTACAAAATCGTCTTGTATGGTGTCATATTTGGAAAGTCCGATTTCCTTTTGTTTGCTTGTGATTGCAAATTCCGCTTTAAACTTAGTCTCATTTATTACAACAGAACTTCTATTATTAGTGTTTTGAAAAGTGGAGATTATCAAAAGTGCGAATAAGCCTATTAGCAAAACTGTGATTTTTTTCATTGTCAGAAGCTTTTGGAAACAATATCGGCAATCTTCGTAGTTGATTTGTTTTTAATTCTTGGAATTACTTCGATTACTTTTGCGCCCACTTTTTCTCCCTGCCTTTTGGCATGAATTAAAGTCGTGCTTTGTGAGGTTACGGCAATCACGTCGGGTTTGATTATTGCAATCAAACCGTCGTAATCTTTAAAGTTATCCTCAAGCATTATTACATAATCAACAAATATTAAAGACGCGAGAATTTCCGCTCTTTCCGCTTGTGGATTAATAGGACGGGTATTTCCTTTTTCTTTTTTTGCACGACTGTCTGATTCAAGAAGAACTAAGAGTACGTCTTTCTGCCTCTTTGCTTTTTGAAGAAACCTTATGTGTCCGATGTGAAGTATGTCAAAAATGCCACCGCACAAAACTAATTTTTTTCCATGATTTTTTAAATCTTGAGATATTTTTTTTGCCTGATTGGCAGTTATAATTTTATTCATTCTAAACGGGATTTGTTCCTTTTAAAAATACTGCCCTCCATGGCTGGTAATTCGAATAGTACCTCTCATTAATTATTGTTTTGCCTTGTTTTTCAACTCTGTAGTCGAAATATACAGATGCTCCATATGCTGCAAAATCTACTTGTTTAATGGTTCCAAGAGGAAGCGTCGGATCATCCTGATAGAGTGCTTCCGGCGGAGGACGTTGATTATAGACCACAGGCTTTGTGATAGCTGCGACCCTGCCGTCTCTTGTTCCATATAGGTAAAATTTTAAAGATAAATTATCCAAATCAATTTCGCTTTGGACCAAAATGTGATTTCCTGTATCATTTTTAAATTTTAAATCAACGCTTGGAACAAAAATGGTTGCATCAAGCCCGGGGGAAGAGTCTTCTTCGTAATATCCAACCCTGTAAGCGTGTGCGTGGCGCTCTGTTATCGGAAGACCTGCGTTAAGTAACGCTCTAAAAAATGTTGTTGAAACCTGACATACACCACCTCCGTCTCCTAATATTGTTCTACCGTTTTGGATGATATATGCCTGTTTGTAACCGGTAAAGGAAGACACGTCCCCCAGGGCTTTGTCAAAAGAAAATTCTTCTCCAGGTTCTATTAATAGTCCGTTTAGTCTTTCTGCTGCTAGATTTATATTATAAATTCTTGATGGAATAGAATGGTAAAATAGAGAAGAGCCTTGTCCAATTAGCTCTTTTATACCTAAATTATTTGCTTCCTCCGTTTTAACAGCAGGGGGAATTATTTTGATTGGTATAGTTACAACTGCCGAGATAGGTTTTTCCGCAGAGACAACAGCAAGAGTTTTGTCATGAATATTTTGAAATAAAAGATCTAGATTAACCGTTTGGCCGTCCTCGGAGGCTTTAAATGTTGTAACGCGACCATTTTCAAATTTAAACTGGGCATCAATAGGCTTTTTGTCAACTTTTGCTTTTATTTCCGAAATTGCATCTTCAACCTTTTGCTGCGAAAACTTGTAGGAAGGGGAAAGTTTTACTCCGCCAGTATATGCCTGCACTATTATGCTCATGTTGCTAAAAACATTTACAGAGCGTCCCAAGAGATATGCTTGCTCCGAAAGAAGAGTTGAGTCATAGCCAAAACCTATTTCTTTTGCAGAAACTGTTGCAATCCCGTAATCATTTTTCAGAACAAAGCTGCTCATTCCTATTTTTTCATTTCTTAGGTCAAAATACGCTTTAACATCAGCCTTTGTTTTCCCTCCGAAATCCTTACCTTGAATTTTAATTCCAGGATAAATCTGGTTATTGTAGAGTGTCTGGTAGAATAAAGAACCTACTCCAAAAAGAAGAATTAGTGTAATAATAGCGCCGGTTAAAAACCAGAAAATATTTTTCAGAACTTTCTGTGTATGCCTTTTATATTTAAATCTAAAGATGGTTTTTAGCCTCTGTAATGAAAGATCCATTTGAGTAGGAAATTTTCTTGTATTATACTATACTTTGACTATGCAAAACGAACAAAGTTCCAATCCACAAGCGAAGGCATCCGATTTTTTGAATCCTCCTGTGCAAGCTGTTCAAAATCAAACTGAAAATACTCCAGTTAGTCCTTCTTTACCCACCGCCACTGCTGGCGCAACGCCTCCACCAGAGAAACGTTTTTCAATAAAAACATCAGGGATTTTAAAAATTATTGTAGGATTAATTAGTGTCCTGGTAATAATTGCGCTTGTTTATCTTATCGCCACAAGATTTTTGGGAGGAGCAAGCAAAGAAATTACACTTAACCTTTGGGGAATTTGGGAAGATGGAAAAACCATGCAGGCTGTGATTGCTGATTTTGAAAGACAGAATCCAAACGTTAAAGTCACATACAGTAAGCAGGATTTAAAGCAATATAAAGACAGACTTTTGGCGAGAAGTCAAAACGACAATCGACCAGACACCTTTTTATTCCATAATACCTGGAAAGAGGTATTGTCAGAAATTTTGTTACCGGTTCCGGAAAGTGTCATGTCGAAGCAAGATTTCGAAAAAAATTATTACAACGTAATAAAAAAAGATTTGGCTCCTAAGGGTGCAATATATGGAATCCCCTCTAACATAGACACGCTCGTTATGTTTGTAAACAAGGATTTATTTAGCGCAACGGGTTCAGAAATACCTGCAAACTGGAATGATTTTATAGATACCGCAAGAGGCCTTACCGTAAAAGATGAAGAAGGAAAAATAATAACTTCGGGCGCCGCTCTTGGTACTTATGAGAATGTAACCCATGCTCCAGACATAGTATCGCTGCTTTTTCTCCAAAATGGAGTAAATATTAAAAATCTGGACGCTACCTCTGATAGAGCAATTGGTGCGCTTAATTTTTACACCGCATTTGCACTTGATGAAAATAATGTTTGGAATGCCTCAGAAGAGCCCTCAATCGTTAAGTTTTCAGCTGGAAAGCTCGCAATGTATTTTGGATATTCCTGGGATTATTACGATATTAAGGCCGCAAATCCGAATATAAATCTGCAAATTGTGCCTGTCCCGCAACTGGGTGATGAGCCAATAAATCTGGCCAGTTACTGGGCATGGGGAGCTAACCTTAAAAGCAAAAATCAAAAAGAAGCATTAGCGCTTTTGAAACTATTAACAAGTAAAGAAACACAGATGAAATTATATTCAGAAGAAGCCAAGGGGAGAGAATTTGGCGAGCCTTATCCACGAGTGGATTTAGCGGAAAGTTTAAAAGATACAGTCATTTATCCTGTTGTTCTTCAAGCTGCTTATGCCGATTCAAGTTTTCTAGTTGATGCAGCCGGCGACAATGGAATAAATAAAGAATTAAATAGTTATTTGGAAAATGCAGTAAATTCAATTAACACAGGAACTTCAGTTGAATCTGCTTTCGACACATTTAAACAAGGGGTTTTTCAGGTTCTAGAAAAGTATGGACAGCAGTAGAAACTCGGTTTTTAAAACACTGCTATATTTTGACATTTTTGAATATCCCTTAACCAAAGAGCAAATCTGGCAGTTTCTTAATAAAAAAATATCCAGGAAAGATTTTGAAAATTCGTTAAAAGACGTCTCCAATAAAAACTCGTTTTATTTTTTAAAAGGAAAAATTGCGAATATTTCAAAAAGAAAAAAACGAGAAGGTTTCAGTGCGCCAAAAATTGAAAGAGTGGAAGAAGTAGCAAAAAAACTATCCTTTATACCTACGCTGCACTTGATTGGAATAAGCGGAAGTTTATCGATGAAAAATTCAGATGAAGATGATGATATAGATATTTTTATAATCAGTAAAACTGGCTTTGTGTGGTTCACGCGATTATTATTGGCAATTTTACTTAAGCTATTAGGAGTTTATAGAAGTCAACAAGAAAAAAATGTAAAAAATAAATTTTGTTTGAATTTTGTCATAGGTGAAGATAAAATGACTTTTAATAAAAAAAAGCGTAATTTATATTTAGCTCACGAAATAGTACAACTTTTACCAGTTTTCCAAAGAGACAATACTTATAAAAAATTCATTAAAAATAATAATTGGATTTACAAATTTTTACCTAATTCTAAAGAAAAAATCATTAAAAATAATAATTTTATAAATAGAAAGTCTACAGCCTCAGAAAAAACTTTAGTTATGTTATTAAATTTACTATATATAGAAAATTTAAGCAGATTTTTCCAATATATCTATATGAAACCAAAAATAACAAGTGAAAAAATTGAGAACGATGTGTTAGCCTTTCACCCGAAAAGTTATGAAAACCTTGTACTCAAAAAATTTAATTCTAGGTCGAAATACGATACTAGAGGACATTGACAAAGTATGTTTTTTGATATATTATGACATGAAAATTAAGGCTTAATTATTATTTATTCCCTCGAGAAACTTGAGGGATTTTATTTTAAAAATTATGGATAAAAAAATATTTTTAACAAAGGAGGGGTTTGCGGAGCTCAAAAAAGAATTCACACAGCTCAATGATATAAGAAGACCGGAAGTTTTGGAAAGAGTTTCTCAAGCAAGAAGTATGGGGGACCTTTCCGAGAACGCAGAATATGCTGCAGCAAGAGAAGAGCTTTCTTTTATTGACGGAAGGATAGATGAACTCGAAGAATTGATTGCCCAAGCTGTACTAATTCAGGAGGATCACGCAAAAGGAAATCATGTTGTAAAATTGGGTTCTAAAGTTTCCGTTAACATTAAAGGGAAAAAAGAGGAATTTATGGTTGTTGGGGAATGGGAAGCCGACCCAAATGAAAAAAAAATATCACACGAGTCCCCTTTGGGCAAAGCAATAATTGGCAAAAAAGTTGGAGAGAAAGTCGAAGTAGAAGCTCCTGCAGGTACCGTTGTTTACACAATTACCTCTGTAAGCTAGAATAAGAGAGTGCCACAAGTTGATGATTTTTACAAAAAATTGGAAAAAGCTTCTGCGTCTTATAAAAGTGCGCGTATCATCGAATCCGGCGAAGGTGCTTATCTAACTATTGATGGAAATGAGGTGCTCAACCTTTGCTCAAGCCATTATTTGGGTCTTGCCGTAAATCCAAGACTCGTAAAAGCAGCAGCTGATGCTTCACAAAAATATGGAATTGGTACTGGATATCGAACTCTTGCAGGAAATCATAAGCTTCATTTAGAGCTTGAAGACTCCCTTGCAACATTCAAAAATGCAGAAGCCTCAATCGTTTTAACAGGAGGATATATGGCAAACTGCGCTGCCATACAAACAATTGTTGGGAAAGAAGACATCGTAATATCCGATGAGCTAAATCATGCTTCGATAATTGATGCGATTAGACTTTCCCAAGTAAAAAATAAATTAATCTACGAACATAAGAATCTCAGCTCTTTGGAAGAAAAATTAAAAGAAGCGGACAATTTAAGAAAAACACCCAATTCGGACGGAGAAAAACCTCTAATTTTAGTTGTAACAGACGGAGTGTTTTCTATGGATGGGGATTTAGCACCCCTTCCTCAAATTGTGCAACTCGCCAAGAAATATGATGTTTTAACAATGGTAGATGATGCTCATGGGGAAGGAGTTTTAGGAGAGGGTGGGAGGGGAGTAGTAGACCATTTTAAACTTCATGGACAAATAGATATAGAAGTTGGGACATTGTCAAAAGCTTTTTCGGTGATAGGAGGTTTTATAACCGGTAAAAAGCTACTAATTGATTATTACAAGCAAAAAGCAAGGCAATATCTTTTTTCAAACGCCCTTACAATTTCCGATACGGCGGCACTCATTGAGGCTGTAAGAATTCTTAGCGAATCAGACGAGCTGGTTAAAAAGCTTTGGGAGAATGCAAAATATCTAAAAGTTGAATTCAAAAACGCAGGATTTGATACCGGACATTCTGAAACTCCTATAACCCCTGTTATGATTGGAGACGAAGACAAAGCAAGAGAATTTTCAAGAATGCTATTTGAAGAAGGCGTTTTTGCAACACCCATTGTTTTCCCAATGGTTGCTAAAGGAAAAGCGCGAGTCCGCGTCATCCCCTCCGCATCTCATTCAAGGCAAGACCTTAACAAAGGCATCTCTGCCTTTGTAAAAATCGGCAAACAGCTTAAATTAATATGAAAAAAATACTGGTAACTGGCGCTTTTGGACAAATAGGATCAGAACTTGTTCCGGCTCTGCAAAAAAAATTTGGAGATGATCAAGTTGTTGCGATGGGGCATGAGCGCATAGGCCAAAACTTCAAAGGCATTATAGAAAAGGCAGATATAAGAGATAAAGAGTCAATTTTGTCCATAGTAAAAAAATATGATGTCGGTGAAATTTATCATCTTGTTTCGCTTCTTTCGGTAGGAGGAGAAAAGGATCCGAAAGTTACTTGGGAAATAAATGTCGGAGGTCTAAAAAATATTCTAGAGCTTGGAGTAGAGTTTGGACTTAAAATTTTTTGGCCTAGCTCAATTGCCGCATTCGGACCTACAACTCCGAGAAATAACACTCCACAGGAAACTATTTTGGAGCCAACTACAATGTATGGAGTAACAAAAGTTACGGGAGAAAATCTCTGCCGCTATTTTAATATTAAATACGGACTTGATGTTAGATCTGTTCGCTATCCCGGAATAATTTCCTGGAAAACACCGCCGAGTGCCGGAACAACGGAATATACAGTAGCTATGCTATATGACGGTGTACAAGGAAAAGGAAATACTTGTTGGCTTGGACCTGATACGATGCTGCCCATGATGTATGTTAATGACGCCATAAAAGCAACGGTAGACTTAATGGATACTCCGGTTTTAAAAATTAAACTTAGAGGAAGCTACAACCTTGCTGCTGTAAGTTTTACTGCAAAACAGTGGGAAGAAGCAATTGGGAAACATATACCCGATTTAAAAGTTTCCTATAAACCCGATGAACGGCAAAAAATAGCAGATTCCTGGCCAAAAACAATTGATGATTCTAAAGCTAGAGCCGATTGGGGATGGGAACATGAGTATGATTTAGAAAAAATGACTAAAGAAATGGTAGATAATCTTCAAAGAAAATTAACCTCAAAAGCTGTATAATATCTTCATGTTTTGGGCAGATAAATTATTAGAAAAAATTGAGGGAAAACAAGTTATAAATGACTCTTTTACTCCTTCGGGCATTGTTCATATGGGATCGTTAAAAGGCCCTGTAATTCACGATACTCTGGCAAAAGTTTTAAGAGAGAAAAAAGTTGATACAGAATTCCGTTATGGATTCGATGATATGGATCCGATTGATGGATTACCAGCGAATTTAATGGAGTCACACGGAAAATACATGGGACAGCCTCTTTTTATGGCGGAAGGGCTTGAAAAAGGAGAAACATTTGGAGGACACTTTTCAAAAATGATGGAAGGCTTACTCAATCAATTAGATATAAAACCTGATTTTCTTTATAGAACAAGTGTTTTGTACAAAGAGGGAGTATTCAATAAAGCGATAAAAATAGTTCTAGACGATGTAGATAAAGTTAGAAAAGTTTATGAAGATATGTACAAGAAAAAACTTTCAGATACCTGGTATCCTTTTCAAGTAATTTGCCCAAACTGCAAAAAATTAGGGACTACAAAAGTAATTAATTGGGACGGAGAAAAGGTTGAATATGAATGTCTTCCCAATTTAGTTATCTGGGCTAAAGGCTGCGGGCAAAAAGGAAAGATTTCTCCATATGATGGAAAAGGAAAAATGGTATGGAAAGTAGAATGGGCAGCAAAATGGTTTACTTTTGGCGTAACAATTGAGGGAGCTGGAAAAGACCATGCATCAGCAGGCGGATCTTACGATATAGCAATGGAGCTTGTTGAAAAAGTGTTCAAAACAAAAAAACCTCTAAAACTTGCTTATGAATTTTTTCTCTCCGGAGGCAAAAAAATGTCATCTTCGAAAGGCTTGGGTATAACAGGGGATGAGCTTTTAAAGGTGGTAGGTTCGGAAAGGGCAAGATTTTTGATGATAAAAACAGAGCCGAATGTTGCGGTTGAGTTTAGTCCAAAAGGCACAGATGGAATCCCTGCGCTATTCGATCAATACCAGTCCTTTGCCAATTCAAAAGACAAAGATCATCAAAGAGTAATTCAGTTTTCTAAAACTGCTCAAAAAGAAAATTTGCCGGATATTCGCTTTTCAACGATTGCGCAACTTGCTCAAATGCCAAATGCACAAGATAAAATTAAAAAGTATGAAGAATGGGCAGAATATGCAAAGGTTTGGGTAGAAAAATACGCGCCGGAGTCTGAAAAATTCACAATTCAAAAAGAATTGCCAAAAGAAGTTAAAAATTTATCAAAAGAACAAAAAAAATTGTTGTCAAAAATTTCAAGTGAGATATTCAAAGATTTACATGCGGAAGAATTTCAAACTAAAATTTACGAATTAGGAAAAGAATTGGGTTTAAATGGAAAGCAAACATTTTCAGCCATTTATAATTCACTTCTTGGAAAAGATCACGGTCCAAAAGCAGCATGGTTAATTCTTTCTTTGGATAAAGATTTCGTTAAAAAAAGATTTGAAGAAGTTTCAAATGATTAAAAAATTAATTTTTGCTACATCTCATAAAGGAAAAGTTGGAGAAGCGCAAGGCATATTGGATATTCCGTTGGAAATTGCCGATATAGAAGTTGATGAAGTACAGAGTATGGATCTTGAATATGTAGCAAGAAAAAAGGTTGAAGAGGTTTTTAAAATTGTTCAACAACCTGTGATCATTGATGATGTTGGGCTCAAAATAAGAGCATGGAATGATTTCCCCGGTCCATTAGTGAAATTTCTACAGAGAATTGTAGGCAATAAGAAAGTAGTTGAGCTTTTAAAAGATGAACAAAATAGAGAAGTTATAGTTCAGAGTGCCATTGGATTCCATGATGGAACAAAATCACATGTATTCATCGGAGAAGTTAAGGGAATAATAGCAACAGAGGAAAGAGGGACAGAAGGTTACGGATTCGACCCAATAATAATTCCAGATGGACAAGATAAAACATATGCCGAAATGGGACTAGAGGGGAAAAATAAACTTTCTCACAGAAGAAAGGCCTTTGATAAATTAAAGGAACATTTAGATAGTCAAGGAAAATAAAAAGGAATATAATTAAATTATGATTGACATTAAATTATTACGGGAAAATCCGCAGAAATTCCAGCAATCCGCCAAGGATAAAGGTATAAAGATTGATGTCGAACATGTTTTAGAGCTTGATAATAAATTCAGGGGGCTTGATTCAATGGCTCAAAAATTACGAGAAGAAAGAAACAGAGCATCTAGCGAAAAAAATATTGAAAAAGGGAAAGAAATAAAATTAAAGCTTGAAAAGCAGGAAAATGCACTTAGAGCAGTGGAGCAAGAATTAAAAGAATGGTTATACAAAATTCCAAACCCTGCAAAAAAAGATGTAAAAGTCGGCAAAGATGAAAGAGAAAACCAGGTTGTTAAAACATTTGGAAAAATTACAAAGTTTGATTTTAAACCAAAAGACCATTTGGATCTTGGAACAGCTTTGGGGATAATAGATATAGAATCTGCCGCAAAAGTTTCAGGAACAAGATTTGCTTATTTAAAAAATGATGGTGTTTTACTAGAACTTGCGCTTATACAGTTCGCATTCGATATCCTTATTAAAGAAGGATTCGAGCCGATAATTCCACCGGTTCTTATAAAAAAAGAGATAACAGAAGGCCTAGGGTATTGGCAAGCTGGGGGGCATGAAGACTATTTTTGGATTAACAGCGGAGAGGGCGAAGGATATTATCTAATAGGAACAGCAGAGCACTCAATAATTCCAATGTATAAAGATAAAATTCTAAATGGCAAAGAATTGCCCAAAAGAATAGTGGCTTTTTCGTCAGCATTCAGGAGAGAGGCGGGAAGTTATGGAAAGGATACTAGAGGAATATTGCGGGTTCACCAATTTGACAAAATTGAGATGGTCTCATTAGTAAAAGAGGGTGAAGATGATAAGGAACAAGATTATCTTATTTCTTTGGAAGAAAAATTTTTCCGGCTTCTTGAGATTCCTTATCAAATCCTAAAAATGTGCACTGCAGATACGGGCTTTGTACAAGCTAGAAAGTACGATTTAGAAGCATGGATTCCTAGTGAAAACAAATTCAGGGAAATGACATCTGCTTCAACTGTTACGGATTTTCAATCAAGAAGATTAAATATTAAATACCAACAAGGCAATGAAAAAAAATACGCTTATGTATTAAATGCAACAGGGCTTGCAATTGGAAGAACGATTATTGCAATTTTAGAAAATTACCAACAAATTGATGGAAGCGTAAAAGTTCCAAAAGTTCTACAAAAATATTTAGGTAAAAGTGTAATAAAACAGTAATAATTCTTCTTTCTATTTTTTGCTTGTAAATTCAATCTAAATTATTGAATTCGAGGCTGACGAGATCTCTTGACAAAGTTAAATAAAATATCCATTATAAACTCAATTATACTTTTACGAACGTAAAGGGGGGTGAGCTGAAAATGGCAAAGAAGAAAAAGAAGTCCAAGAAAAGAAAGTAATTGATAAGCTATTTGGAGCATTATCACTTACCAATTGATCAATTGTAATCCCTCACATTTAATGTGAGGGATTTTCTACATACTTTATTTTGGCAGTCAGCCTCGAATTGTGATAAAATTAATTAATGATTGGGTTTTTAAACAAATTCTTCGATACTAATGAAAAAGAAATAAACAAATTGACTCCTATTGTTGAAAAAATAAATTTATACACGGAGGATTTTAAAAAATTAAAATTATCCGACTTTTCTAAAAAAACAGAAGACTTTAAAAATAAAATTTCCAGAGGAGAGCCACTAGAAACTATTATCCCACAGGCTTTCGCTCTGGTTCGGGAAGCATCCAGAAGAACAACAGGACTCGTACATTTTGACGTACAGCTAATGGCGGGCATTGCACTTTCTATGGGAAAAATTTCAGAGCAAAAAACAGGAGAAGGAAAAACGCTTTCTGCAACACCCGCTTTATATTTGCATGCCTTAACAGGAAAAAATGTTCATCTTGTAACAGTTAATGATTATTTAGCAAGAAGAGATGCGGGATGGATGGGTCCTATATTTAGCCTTCTGGGAATTAGCGTCTCTTCAATTATTAATGAAGAGTCTTTTATTTTCGACCCAACATTTGAGGCGAAAGATGTTGGGGACAGTCGTCTTTTACATCTAAAGCCAATAACAAGAAAAGAGGCTTATGAAGCGGATATTGTTTACGGAATAAATTCCGAGTTCGGGTTCGATTATTTAAGAGACAATATGTCACAGGATAAAAGCCAGCTCGTGCAAAGAGGGTTTTACTTCGCAATAGTAGATGAGGTCGACTCAGTTTTAATAGATGAAGCAAGAACCCCCCATATTATATCAGCACCTGACGAAGCTCCGACCCAAAAATATTACGAATATGCAAAACTTGTTGAGAAATTATCGTCCGAGACAGACTATAAAATAGATGAGAAGTTGCGTACTGCTCATCTTACAGAACACGGTATTGGAAAAATAGAAAAACTTTACGGGATTGAAAACATTTATGAGAAGGATTTTGATACCGTTTATCATTTGGAGGCCGCATTAAAAGCAAGAACCTTATTCCATAAGGAAAAGGACTATATTGTAAAAGATGGTGAAGTAATTCTAGTTGATGAATTTACAGGCCGACTCATGGTCGGAAGAAGGCTTTCTGAAGGCCTTCACCAGGCAATTGAAGCAAAAGAAAACGTTCCGATACAAAGAGAATCCAAAACTCTAGCTACAGTTTCTTTGCAGAATTATTTCAGGCAATACGATCTCCTTGCAGGAATGACAGGAACAGCAGTAACAGAAGCGGAAGAATTCAACAAAATTTATAAATTAGATGTTGTCGTAGTTCCAACGCATAGACAAATGATAAGAAAAGACTTATCTGATGCAATTTATAAAACCGCAAGAGCAAAATATAGCGCAGTAGCTTCCGAAATTGAAAAAGCTCATAAAACTGGACAGCCTGTTTTAGTTGGAACCACCTCGATTGATAAAAATGAAATAATCGCCGAGCTTTTAAGACGAAGGGGAATAAAACATGAAGTGTTAAATGCGAAAAACCACGAGAGGGAAGCAGAAATTATCGCAAAAGCAGGAGAAAAAGGCGCGGTAACCGTTGCAACTAACATGGCTGGAAGAGGAGTCGATATTATTTTAGGCGGTGACACTCCTAAAAATACAGATGGAACCGAAAACAAAAGTTCAAAAGAATGGGAAACGTGGCAAAAACGACACGACGAAGTTGTTGAACTCGGAGGGTTATATGTTATAGGAACCGAAAGACATGAGTCAAGAAGAATTGATAACCAGCTGCGAGGAAGGTCTGGCAGGCAAGGGGATCCGGGAATGTCGCAATTTTTTGTTGGACTTGATGATGAAATCATGAGGCTTTTTGGCGGAGAAACAATATCTTCTCTTATGACTCGCTTTAATATGCCCGAAGACGTTCCACTGCAGCATCCTTTAGTTTCGCGCGCAATTGAGCAAGCACAAGTAAAAGTCGAAGGATATAACTTTGATATTAGAAAGCACTTAGTGGAATATGATGATGTTTTAAATAAACAGAGGGAAATAATTTACTCAAGAAGACTTTCTGCATTAGGTATGGATGAAAAATCAAAAGAATTAAAAGATGAAATTAAAAATAAAATTCATGAGAATATCGCACAAACTATTATTATGTACTCCGAAAATTTTCAGGATAGTAAATCGCCATCGTTGCAAATCGCAGAAAAATTTGCAACGGTTATTCCATTCGATGAGCAATCCATTGGACAGCTCGCCAAACAATTAGAACAGTTAGGCTCAGTAGATCAAAAAACAGAATTTCTTACAAAAATAGCCGACGATTTGTACGAAAACAAAGAAAAAGAATTAGGAGAAAGTTTAATGAGGCAAGTTGAAAAATTCGTTGTACTTTCGGTAATTGATAATTTATGGGTAGACCATTTGGACGCAATTGATAATTTAAGGCAAGGGATAGGACTTAGAGGATACGGCCAAAAAGACCCGTTAGTTGAGTATAAAAACGAAGCATTTTCTATGTTTGATACCCTTATAAACACAGTGGAGGATGAAATTGTACATAGAGTTTATAAAATCCATGTACACCAAGAGGCACCTTTAGAGAGCCCTCTTAACAGACCTGGAGTTGTTGAAAATGCAGCGGGTTCTAATATAGTTCCTGAAGTATCACCGCAAGAACAAGCTAAAGCCAAAAAGAGACTTGGAAGAAACGATCCCTGCTGGTGTGGAAGCGGAAAAAAATACAAAAAATGTCACTGGCCTAATTAAAAATTCAGATATTTTCGCTATGAGTAATAGAAACATATTTATAGTATCAACAGCTTTGATAGCAATAATAGTTGGCGTGTTGCTTGTTATAAATCAAGTATCTAGGCCAGTTCAAAATCAAGAAAAAACGGTTGCAAAGGGCAACATTATAAATAAAGAGACTTCTGACAATTCTAGGTATATCGCATATTCAAAAGATATTTTAAAAAATTCTCAAAATACCAGAAGAGTTTTGTACTTTTATGCAAACTGGTGTCCAACATGTCTTCCTGCAAATGATGATTTAAGTTCAAAAGCGGACCAAATCCCAAGCGACGTAACGGTAATAAGAGTAAATTATAATGATTCTGATACAGATGAAGACGAAAAAGAACTTGCAAGGAAGTATGGAATAACATACCAACACACATTTGTACAAATAGATTCCGAAGGAAAAGAGATAGCCAAATGGAACGGTGGTCAACTAAAAGAGCTTCTGGAAAATATTAAATAATTAATGATTTTACTTATTGCTTTTGCCTTTTTAGCAGGAATCGTAACGATACTTTCTCCCTGCATTCTACCAATTTTACCTGTCGTTTTATCATCCTCAATCGATACTACAGGTATAAGACGACCAATCGGAATAGTTATGGGCTTCATTTTAAGCTTCACTTTTTTTACTTTATTTCTTTCTACGATTGTTAAAATAAGCGGAATTCCGGCAGATATTTTAAGGCTTTTTTCGGTCATTGTAATAGCTTCGTTTGGCCTTTCTTTATTAACCCCCCAATTTCAAATTTTAACGGAGAGATTATTTTCAAAACTGTCGGCCCTAGTTCCGAACGGGCAGAAAAAGACAGGCTTTCATGGAGGTTTGTTAATTGGATTGTCATTGGGATTGCTATGGACTCCATGTGTAGGGCCAATTCTTGCTTCTGTTATATCGCTTGCAATTACAGGCGAAGTTACATTTAATGCGGTTTTAATTACCTTGGCATTTTCTTTAGGAACTGCAATTCCGATGTTTTTAATAATGGTAGGCGGACAGAGCGCATTAAAAAAAGTACCTTGGCTTGTGTCTAATACTATAAAAATTCAAAAAGCGTTTGGAGTAATAATGATAATTACAGCCATTGCAATATTATTTAATTTCGATAGAAAATTTCAATCTCTTGTTTTGGAGAAATTTCCAAATTACGGTGTCGGATTAACCAAGCTTGAGGATAATGAAGCGGTTAGAGAACAGTTAAAAAAAATTAACTCAACTGAAGTAAAAAAAGAAGATATGGGAAAACCAATGTCGGATTTTGTACAAAAAGGTCCTCCCGCGCCAGAAATAATTGAAGGAGGAAAGTGGTTTAATAGCAAGTCATTAACACTAGCAGAATTAAGAGGAAAAGTGGTTTTGATTGATTTTTGGACATATTCTTGTATTAATTGCCAAAGAACCCTACCCTATCTTCGCCAATGGTATGAAAAATATAATGATAAAGGGTTAGTAATTATTGGAGTTCATTCACCGGAGTTTGAGTTTGAAAAAAGTGAAAAAAATGTAGCGCAAGCAATTGCCGATTTTAAACTAAAATATCCAATTGTTCAGGACAACAACTTTGCCACTTGGCGCGCATATAGTAATCAGTACTGGCCGGCAAAATATTTTATAGATAAAGACGGATTTATTCGTTACGTACATTTTGGCGAAGGAGCTTACAATGAGAGTGAAAAAGCAATCCAGGATTTATTAAAAGAATCGGGTATAAAAAATATTTCTTCTTTGCAGGAAAACGAGGAATATCAATTATATTCCAAAACTCCGGAAACTTATTTAGGTTATGGTAGAATTTCAAATCTTGCATCTAATGAGCAAATCGAACAAGATGGTTTGAGCAAATATTCTGCTCCGCGAAATCTTCCCGATAATAGCGTTGCATATAAAGGAGAATGGATTGTGACGAGCGAATATGCAAATCCGCAAAATGGCGCAACGCTTTTTCTTAATTTCGAGGCGAAGGAAGTATATTTGGTAATTAGGCCAAAAACTGATAAGGCGTCTGTTGAGGTTTATCTTGATGATAAACTTCAAAATTTAATTACAATAGATACGGACAAGCTTTACAGGATAATTAACCTTGAAACCCCTGGTAGACATAATCTTCGTTTAGAGTTTTTAGATAAAAACGCAGAAGTCTACGCATTCACCTTTGGATAATTTGTTATTATTTAATTATGCCTAAGAAAAATAGCAGGCAATACGAACATCTTAGAAATGTTTGGGCCAAAAAACATAAAGATCTACAGACAGAATTATTTTCAAAACACAAAGACGCATTTGATTGGTTAGAAGCAAACTCAAAGCAAGTTGTTGTTGGGTCTGCAGCAGGCCTTTACCTTTTAACGTCTCCAATCGTTGCTCAGATACCACAAAGTTTTACTGCTTCTGCCCAGACTCAACCCATAGATAAAAAAGTATTTTTAGTTTATGATTTAAAAAATGTATTACCAAATGAAATACGACAGTTAAACATAGATGAAGAAGAGAAAGTTATTGAAGTTTTGGACAGAACGTTTGGAATTAGCGTGAAAGGTGAGCTTTCTGGAATTAGGTTAAACACCCAATACGGTTTAATTGGCCAGGAACAACATTTAGCAAGATTCCCAGGAGATAATATTTATTCGCATTTTGACACACCGGATGATTCTCAGGAGTATTTCAAATATGGTATGGCGCCTGGACTTGGTGCATGGAGATACTTTGCTGACAGTAAAGAAAGTATGAATGAAGAAGAAAACTCAAGGGAAAAATATTACATTGCGGTTCAAACCTTTCTTGCTCAAGGATTTAATGAAAATAGAGCAAGATACGTTGAGTTTTTCAAATACAGAAAAATGTTAGTGGTAAATCCGCAAAATGGAAAAGCAGTCGTTGCCGTAATCGGAGATGCTGGCCCTGCGGAATGGACGGGAAAGCATTTAGGTGGATCGCCTGAAGTCATGAGCTATCTTGAAAGATACGACGGAAGAGCCCGCGGTCCCGTTTTATATTTTTTTATAGATGATCCTGAGAATAAAATTCCGTTGGGTCCAATAAATCCGTGAAGCATAAGCATTTTTACTCATATTTGATAGAGTCAACAGATATAACCCTTGAGCTGGGAGAACTACGCATTAAAAAAGAAGAAAGGTTGCATCTGCTTTCATTAGTTGATGCGAATCTTCATAGTAGTGTTGTTGCGACAGTTTTAGAACAGCTTGATAGAGAAGATAAAAAGATTTTTCTTAAGAATCTAAGCGAGGGTACTCATGACAAGATATGGCGACATTTAAATCTAAAAATCAAAAACGCAGAAGAAAGAATTCAAGCCTCAGTTAGAAAGGTTACAAAAGAACTGGTAGATGATATTCGTAAAGCCCATAAATTAAATAAAAACTCCAAATCTTGATAAATCTACTTTTTCTTCGTTAAATTTTATTCCCTCATTCTCAAGCATGTCCTTTTGAACATGAGGGCCACCAAAAGCGTAGCCTTCTGCTATTTTACCATTTGCCTTTATTACCCTATGACAGGGAATTTTGTCCGGAGTTTTGTTTGAATTGAGTGCAAATCCTACAATTCTTGGATCAACCCCTACAATTTTGGAAAGAGCCCCATATGTTGTTACTTTACCTTTCGGAACTTTCGCAACCAAATCAAGAATTTTATCAAATGTGTTCATTATTTTATTAATATATACCAAAATATAATTGCTGCCAATACTCTATAAATTCCAAAAGCGAGAAAGCTATGATTTTGCAAATAATTTAGAAACCATTTAACAACTACTAATGCTGTAATAAAACTTCCAAAGAAACCAAGAATCAGAAGAAGCCACTGGTTTGAAGAAAACACAAAATTACTTTTAGCTAAATCGAGCCCGGTTGCTGCAAGCATGGTAGGGATGGCGAGCAAAAAAGAAAATTCAGCCGCCGCTTTTCTTTTCGTACCCAAGAACAAAGCTGGAATTATAGTAGCTGCAGACCTAGAAACACCAGGGATTACTGCAAATGATTGAAATGCGCCTATTAAAAACGCATTGGTATAGGAAATTTTTTCTATAGACTGAGCATAGTGCTGTTTTTCCTTATGAAGTAGTTCAAGGATAATAAGGATGATTCCTCCTGTTAGCATTGCAATTATGGTTATATAGAAATTCCCTAAAAGAAAGTTCTTTATGAAGTTAAAAAGCAAAAATCCAACTATAGCAGTTGGTATAAAAGCGGTTATAATTTTTTTCCAAACTTGGCTATTTTGTAAAAACTGCCTAAAATATAAAAACACAATAGACATTATTGCTCCAAGTTGAATTACTATTTCAAAATCCTTGACAAAGTTTGATTGTTCAATATTTAAAATTTTTGCGGCAATAATGAGGTGTCCGGTTGAGGATATAGGTAAAAATTCGGTAATGCCCTCAACTGCAGAAAAAATAATTACATTTAAAACATCCATTAATTGATTATAACAATTTTGTTTGCAAAGGGCTTTCTTTTAACCTACAATTATTTCATGAAGCCGGTAAAAGATGAAGCTAATTGGGACAAAAAGAAAATATTTATTTTTTTCTCCGTTTTAATATTAATTTTATTGTTTCTGTCATATCGATTAGTGCAGTTTAACACTTCTGAGCCGGCAGAATTGCCCAATTCCCAAATTAAGGGCATTAGCGCTGATGATTTGTCGAAAAATGTAAAAGAAACAATTTCTAATTTGCAAAAGCAAGCAGAGAATCTTGATATCGAAGAGGTTGCAACTTCTTCCCCGCAGGTGCAAAAAATAATCAATGATTTAAAATCCTTAAAAGATGTACCCAAAAACGAACTTAAAAATACATGTGAGCGAATTTGTAATGGCTTGTAATGAAGAAAATTAAGAGATTCCTAAAGCTTCTTGGACCGGGATTTATTACAGGGGCCTCAGACGATGATCCATCCGGAATCGGTACTTATGCACAAACCGGCGCAGTATTCGGATACAGCCAGGCTTGGACAGCACTTTTTTCTTTTCCCTTTATGACGGTAATTCAGGAAATATGCGGTAGGGTAGGAATGGTAACCGGAAAAGGAATTGCGAGTGTGATAAGAATACATTATTCAAGAAGAATCCTTTTCGGAATTGTTGCGCTTCTTTTTTTTGCCAATACAGTGAATGTCGGAGCAGACTTAGGTGCTATGGCGGCTTCAGGCCAACTTTTGTTCGGAATCCCATTCTATCTTTGGCTTTTTTTAATTGCTGCGATCACCTTACTGCTTGAAATATTTGTTCCCTATCCTCTCTATGCTAGATTTCTTAAATATGTAACTCTTTCCCTTTTTGCTTATATAATTGTTGCGTTTGTCGTAAAACAACCATGGAGAGAAATTGCTATAAGCACTATTATTCCATCATTCACGTTTTCAAAGGAATATTTAATGAACATTGTGGCGATATTAGGTACAACAATTTCTGCTTATTTATTTTTCTGGCAAGCAGACCAAGAAGCAGAAGAGGATTTTGTTCAAGGAAGGCTCAGAACTTACGGGAAAGGAATACCGAAAATCACAACGAAAGATATACGCTCTATGAGATGGGATACAACAATAGGCATGTTTTTTTCTAACATTGTTATGTTTTTTATCATTATTACAACAGCTTCAACTCTTTTTGCAAAGGGGATAACTAATATTGAAACTGCAACCCAGGCAGCTGAGGCACTAAGACCATTGGCAGGAGATTTCACATACATCCTTTTTGCCGCGGGAATTATGGGAACTGGTTTTCTTGCAATACCAATTCTTGCAGGTTCTGCTTCATATGCACTTTCGGAAAGCGTGGGATGGAAAGCCGGCTTAAATTATAAATTTAAACAAGCGCACGCTTTCTATTTAGTAATTGCTCTCTCAACAGTTTTAGGAATTCTAATTAATTTTATTGGCATAAAACCTTTTCAAATGCTTTATTACACCGCAATTCTAAATGGCTTCATCTCTCCTCCTATAATGATAATGCTTATGCTTGCTTCGAGTAACAGAAAAATTATGGGAGAGCATATAAATAATCGTTATGTAAACATTGTAGGCTGGTTTATTACAATAGTCATGTCTTTTGCATCTATTGCGCTTCTTTTATCCATCTTAGGTTTGTACTAAAAAGCGACCTCTGTTAAAATCAGCCTATGGAAGACTTATTAGAGCGAGCAAAAAAAATTTTAGACAAAGCGGGTTTGGACGAAAAAAGGCTTATGTTATTTCAGTTGGAGGCTTTATCATCGGAGCCTGATTTTTGGAAAAATCCAAAGGATGCAACAGAAAAAATGAAACAGCTGGCAAGACTTGCGGAAGAAGTTTCAGAGCTGCAGGCGCTTTCTGATAAAATAAAAAATAAAAATCAAGAGGGATTAGGAGAGCTAGTTTCAAAATTAGAGAAAATATTATATTTTTCCAACCCCCACGATAAAGGCGGCGCGATACTTTCTCTTCATGCTGGGCAAGGCGGGGTAGAGGCAATGGATTGGACAGAAATGCTTCTTAGAATGTACAGTAGATTTTTTGAAAAACATGGATGGAAATTTGAGACAATCGACCAAACCCAGGGCGAGGAAGCAGGGATTAAAAGTATAACGATTGTAATAGACGGAGAGTACGCTTATGGTTTATTAAAACATGAAGCAGGAGTTCATAGATTGGTCCGGCAATCTCCTTTTAATGCGGACAAATTACGGCAAACCTCCTTTGCGCTTATTGAAGTTTTACCCAATCTTGAAAATAATGAAAACGTAGATGTTAAAGAAGAAGATTTAGAATGGGATTTTTTTAGAAGCGGCGGACACGGTGGGCAAAACGTTAATAAAGTATCGACCGCAGTAAGACTTAATCATAAACCAACAGGAATAGTTGTTACTGCTCACGCCGAAAGATATCAGGGGAAAAACAGGGAGTTTGCTTTGAATATTCTTAAAGGAAAACTTTGGCAGCTTTATGAAGAAGAAAAAAAGAAAGAACAAGCAGCAGCCAAAGGAACATATAAAACTCCGGGATGGGGAAACCAAATACGATCCTACGTTTTACATCCTTATAAATTGGTAAAAGATCTTCGCACTGGATATGAGACCTCAGAAACAGAGGCAGTGTTAAATGGTGAGATTGGAGGCTTTATAGACGAAGAGCTCCGTAAGTTATAAAAGGTTGATAAAATTTAGAATTTGTGCTTAACTAGATATGGGAGAATACTCTTTATGGATGAAAATAATACATCTCAACCTACTGGAACAATCATTGAAAATAAGCCTTTAATTCACAAGTTTAGAGAGGTAGGAATGTTCACTCCGAAAATTATTACCGTTTTAGTTTTAGTTGTAAGCCTAGGTGTTTTAAGCGGCTATTTACTTTCGACAAGGAATTTAAATTTTTCTTCCAATAATAGCGCGTCTTCTTCCTCGCAAAATGTTACGGCAAAAGGTACAGTGGTTGGATCTAATGATACTATCACATTTAAAGACACTGCTGAGGGAGTGCTTAAAGAAGGAGGAATAGACGGTGAGGGCGCTTTTCATCTGGAGAGAGCTGGTGGAGAAAGTCAAAATGTTTACTTAACATCCTCAATTGTTGATTTATCTAAATTTGTAGACAAAAAAATAAAAGTTTGGGGACAAACTCAGGCTGCGCAACATGCGGGGTGGTTGATGGATGTTGGAAAAGTTGAAGTTCTCTAATGATAAAGCTCGATGGAGTATCTAAAAAATTTGCTACAGGTACATTTGGACTTTCCGAAATAAATCTTGCAATTGATAAAGGAGAGTTTGTATTTTTAGTAGGAGCAACCGGATCTGGAAAAACAACGCTTTTTAGAATTCTAATTAGGGACTTAGTTCCATCAGAAGGAAAGGTTAGAGTAGGCGATTTAGACGTTTCAACTCTTCCAAAATCTAAGCTTACAACACTTAGGAAAATGATAGGCGTGGTGTTCCAAGACCTTAAATTATTAAACGATAGAACAATATTTGAAAACGTTGTACTTCCACTGGATGTTTCAGGAGAAACGGGACTTGGCGCAGCAGAAAAAGTTGAAAAGATTTTGAGAAAAGTTGGCATTTTTGAGCACAAAGATAAATTTCCAGTTCAATTGTCTGGAGGAGAACTTCAAAGGACCGCAATCGCAAGAGCCTTAGTTTTATCGCCTCAGATTATTCTTGCAGATGAACCAACTGGAAATTTAGATGCCGCGACCTCATGGGAAATAGTAAAAATTCTTTCCGACATCAATAAGGAAGGGACAACAGTTATTATGGCAACCCATAATACTGATATTGTCAAAAGCATGGATATGCGCACAATTCATATTGATAGAGGCAAAATTGTAAAAGATGAAAATATAAAACATGTAGTCATAAAAGAAAAAGAGAAAGATGAGAAAGGTGAAAATAAAGACGACAAGGAAGTTAAAGAAAAAGGGGAAGGAAAGAAAGAATGAAATTTTTTAGTACTGCTTGGAGAAATATAAGAAGGTCGCCCTATCAGGCGCTTTCTGCAGTACTTATAATGTCACTGACGTTTTTAGTTATTTCATTTTTTGTTTTTCTTTTAGTCGGATCGTCCAAGATAATAAACTTTTTTGAATCTAAGCCTCAGGTTACAGCATTTTTCAAAAATGACGCGACACAGCAGCAAATAAATGGTTTGCAAAATGAATTGTCTACAAGCGGAGAAATAGCATCTATAAAGTTTGTTTCAAAAGATGAGGCGCTAAAAATTTATAAAGAACAAAATAAAGACGACCCTTTACTTTTGGACTTGGTTACAGCAGATGTTTTGCCGGCTTCGTTTGAAATCTCCGCCGTAAAAATTGAAGATTTGGCAGGGATTTCCGAGACCCTCAAAAAAAGTCCAATTGTATCTGAAGTTATATATCAAAGAGACGTAGTGTCCGCATTAACTTCATGGACAAATGCAATAAGACAAATTGGGCTTGCACTAATCATACTGCTTTCCGCAGTATCTGTTTTTATTATGGTGACAATAATTGGTGTTAAAATATCGCGTAAAAAGCCAGATATTGAAATAATGAAATTAATAGGTGCAACAAGTTGGTATATAAGATGGCCTTTTATAATAGAAGGAGTTACCTATGGAGCAATTGGGGCTATTATTGGTTGGACAATTTCAGTTGGTGTGCTTTTATACACAACTCCTTTTTTAGAGTCTTTTCTAAAAGGGATTCCGGTTCTTCCAGTTTCTCTTCTTTCATTGCTAGGGTTACTAGCATTTGAACTGCTTCTTGCTAGTCTCTTGGGGATACTCTCAAGTTATTTGGCAGTACTTCGCTATCTTAAAACATAAATGTTTTTTAAAAAATTCTTTGCCATTTTCTTTGTTTTATTATCGGGCATTTTATTTTTTTTATTTAGCTTAACTTCAAATGCCCAAACTTCTACATTGCCAGAGTGTAAGGAGAAAGGACTTACGCCTCAAGAGTGCATTGACTATTTCTCAAACAAGATAAGCGAATTAAGAAGTCAAGAGACCACATTGTCAAATCAGATCGCAATTATGAATAATCAGATAAAACTAACAGAATACCGTATTGAAGCAACAGAAGAAGAAATAACGAATTTAACGCTAGACATAGATACTGCGTCTAAAAAAATAGGCGGACTTGAAAAGTCCTTAAACGAACTCATAGTAGTCTTGATGAATAGAGTTGTAGCAACGTATGAAATTGGTACTATTCAGCCTTTGCAAATTCTTCTTACCTCAACTGACGCATCTGACTTTCTCTCGAGACTGAATTATTTAAAAAGAGCACAAGCTCACGACAAAAGACTTATTTATGAAACCCAACAAGCAAAAATAGACTATACAAATCAGAAAGAAATATATGAGGATAAAAAGAAAAAAGTTGAGCAATTAAAAACACAACTTGTTACGTATAGCTCGCAACTTGATAAAGAAAAGCAGGCTAAACAGATCTTATTAAATGAAACGAGAGGAAATGAGGCAAGCTATCAAAGGCTCTTGGCACAAGCAAGAGCTGAGTTTCTAGCTATTCAAGGAATTATTGCTGGTAAAGGAACAGAAGAGGAAGTTCGCGAGGTCAAGAAAGGAGACGTGGTTGCGTCTATAATTCCTTCAGCCTCTTGCAACTCTTCCGGTCCGCATCTTCATTTTACAGTTCTTGAAGGTAGTAACGCTGTTAATCCATTTAGCAAGTTAAAAGACGTAGCATATACAGATAGATCTGGGGGCGACTCTTGGTCTCCATCCGGAAGTTGGGATTGGCCTTTATCTCCTCCTATACAATTTAATCAAGGTTACGGAGTTACTACATGCGTCAAGTCAGGATTCTGTGGCAATATTTACAATTCACATAACGGGCTTGATATCTCAAGCTCATCCTACACAGTTTACGCTGTCGCTGATGGGGTAATGTATAGGGGGAGCTACTCTGTTGGGTGCGCTCTTCCTTATGTAAGAGTAAAACATAAAGATTCAAACATCGATACTCTTTATCTTCACACGTATTCAAACTGACAGATAATTGTAATAAGTGAAAAATCAACTAGCTTATCAATAAATTTTAAATGAAAGCTCTATTTATAGGAGCAGTATTTACCTTTCTATTTTATTTTTTTACCGCTTCTTCTTTTGCTGCAACATTATCTATAGATAATCCACCTTCCACGATTGATGAATCACAGGAATTTGACAGCAGCGTTAATTTTATATGTTCTGGGTGTAGTGATTCATATATTAGGGGAGTTTTTTATCCAAGCGGAAGCAGTTATTTTGGATACACACAAGATAATAGCGGAAATTGGAGTAACGCGTCTGGAAGCAATTGCACATCATTTTATAAGATTTCTCAAGCTGAATTACAGAGTGGAAGTTGGAGTGGAACTTTGAAGTTTAAACCAGATCCTGAAAGTTCATACTATAATGGACCAGGAGAATATTCTTTTAAAATAGGAAGATACACCTCAAGTTGTAGTTCATCTTCTGTTACTTGGTCTGACGAGAAAACGATTGCTATATCGGGCCCAACGCCGACACCTACCAATTCACCGACCCCAACTTCTGAGCTAACTGTAACTAATACTCCCACTTCAACAAAGACTCCAACTCCAACCAAAACACCTACGCCTACTAAATCTCCAACCCCCACCAAGAAACCAAGTCCAACAAGCTCAAGTGAGCAAAATATTCTTGGTACATCTTCAGAAACGAGCAATGCTCCTACAAAATCAGAGGTTAAAATAGCTTCGGCAAGCGGAGCGGATTTAGCGGGGGGCATTTTCATTGGGGCGGGAATTGTTTTTGCATTTCTTTGTGGTATAGTTATTTTCTGGCCAAAAATAAAAACTTATATTGACAAAAATGGACAAGATAGTAACTCAGACAGTTGAACAAACAAAAGAACTTGGGAAGGAATTAGCAAAAACATTAAAAAAAGGCGATATCATATGTCTGTATGGTAATCTTGGAAGCGGGAAAACCTCTTTTGCCCAGGGCTTAGCAGAGGGCTTAGGGATTGAAAGAAGGATAATCTCTCCGACTTTTATAATTATTAGAAGCTACAAAACAAAAAACGTCAAATTTTACCATATAGATTTATATAGAACATCAACCAAAAATGATTTGATTTCACTAGGTATTGACCAACTTTTAAAAAGTAGCGATGCAATTTTAACAATTGAATGGGCTGAGAAACTTAATAAATTCTTGCCAAAAAAAAGAATTGATCTACACTTTAAACAGACAGATGATAATAGCCGGGAAATAACTAAAAATAAATATGACTAGCCAGGTTGATAAAGCTGTTTCTGTTTTAAATAAGGGTGGAATAATAATTTTTCCAACCGACACTGCATTTGGAATAGGATGCAGGATTGACAAGGCAGAGTCAGTTGAAAGACTTTTTGAGATTAGAAAAAGGCCAAAAAATCAAGCGACCCCCGTACTTGTATCATCCATTGTAATGGCGAGAAATTACTTTTTAGAGATTCCTAAAGAGGTTGAACACAAGTTAGTGGAAAAATATTGGCCCGGTGCACTTACAATTGTTCTTCCTGCAAAAACTAAGAAAGTGCCCGAGCTTGTTCGAGGCATGCAGAAGAGTGTTGGAATCAGGGTACCGAATAATCCAACAATTCTTGAAATAATAAAAAAGACAGGAGTACCCATCCTTGGTCCCTCGGCAAACATGCACGGGGAAAATACTCCATTTAAGCTAGAAGATTTAGATAAAGAGTTAGTAAGTAAGGTGGATTTTGTTGTTAAAGGTGAAGTGGCACTCAAAAATATTTCAACAGTGATAGATTGTTCGGTAAAGCCTTGGAAAATATTGAGGCAAGGCGCGATAAAAATTTCTGACACTGTAAAAAATATTCTTTTTATTGATACTTCTGATAACCAAAAAATCGAATTAGGATTAGTAATTGAAGCTAAAAAATATAAAGAGATTGTTTCACTGACAGCTTTAAAAAGAGAGATAGTATTAAATCTAATTGATAAGATTATTGCAAAGCACAACTTAAATTTAAAAGAAATAACAGAAATAAAGGTAAATAATGGCCCTGGTTCTTTTACGGGTCTTAGGGCGGGAATTTCTATTGCAAATGCTTTAGCAAGTATTTTAAATATACCTATAAATGGTAAAAAGATTGGAGATTTGGAAAATGCCGTATATAATTAAATTATGCTTAAATTGTTGCGTCATATATTAACACCACAAGCAACTAATAATTACAGAGCAAGAATTCTGCATCCTCAGTTTCTAATCTTAGCTATCCTCTTGTTTTTTGCATCCGGGATTCTTATGTCCTTTGTTAGAACAAATTTCCCTTCCGTTTTGGGCATAACATCGAATGTTTCAACCAACGAGTTACTAGTTCTTACAAATCAAAAGCGCCTAGAGGTAGGTTTGTCCCCCTTAACGATGAACTCCCAGCTTGAGGTGGCAGCACAGAATAAAGCAAATGATATGCTTGCAAAAAACTACTGGTCACACATTGCTCCTGATGGCACTACCCCTTGGTACTTTATAAAAAATTCTGGATATAGCTATATTTATGCAGGAGAAAACCTGGCACGAGGTTACAATAGTGCAAACGATGTTTTAAATGCATGGCTTGCAAGCCCGACACATAGAGATAACATCTTATCCAATAAATATCAAAACATTGGCTTTGCTGTTGTAACAGGAAATTTAACCGGTGAAGAAACGGTGCTGGTAGTGGAAATGTTTGGGAGTACAGGAGCGCCTGCTATAAATAAAGTTGCGTTGCAAACAGCTCAAAACATAAGTCCAACACCCGTAGTTGTAGCTCAAGAAGCAATTTCTCAACCCAGCCCAACCTTAACCTATACTCCAACCCCAACCCCGTTGCCTTTGGTAACAACTACAGGTAGTCAACTTTCAGCTAATTCACAGATAAAGCCTCTTATTAATTCACAAACCTTCTCATCTAATATAGCAACATTAACAGTCGCCTTGTTCATGTTCGTTTTGATCTTGGATGTAGTAATTATAGAAAGAAAAAAGATTTTAAGATTTGTGGGACACAATCTCGACCATTTTATATTCTTCGGCATGATTTTAGCAGTTATTTTATTTTTACTTAAAGGAAGTATAATTTGATATGAAAAAGTTCTTAAAACATTTTGGATATTATTCTTCAATGATTCTAATCTTTACCTTGGGCTTTCTGGCATCCACAGTATCTTATCCTAACTTACCGTTAGTTTTTACAGTCCTAATACTTACTGTTGTATTTTATGTAATTTGGGGAATAGCGCATCACAAGATAAATCATGATTTAAGCACCAAAATTCTTCTTGAGTATCTACTAATAGGATTTTTAGGCATTTCTATAATCTTCTTCATAATTGTTGGGGGAAAAGTATGATGCTTATTTCAGTAATACTTCTAAATTACAATAAGCCGAATTTGACCTTGGCTTGTATGAGTTCCTTAAAAACAAACTTTAGCAAAGAACTTTTGGAAAATAGTATGGAAATTATTATTGTAGATAACGCATCAAGTGACAATTCTGTAGAAATATTAAAAAAAGAAATTAAGATTAAAAATTATTTAAGCGTTCATCTCATAAGTAGTGATAAGAATAATGGATTTGGAAAGGGGTGTAATATTGCAGCAGAAACAGCAAAAGGGAAGTATTTATTATTTTTAAATAACGACACGATTGTAAAAGATAAAGGTATTTTAGACATGGCCAAATTTCTTGACAAAAACAAACTTGTTTCAATACTTGGCGGCCAATTGAAAAATCCGGACGGAAGTAGGCAGACAAGCGTAGGCAGTTTTTACACTCTTGGTAAAGCAATACTTCTTCTGTTAGGCTTTCAAAGATTTGGAGTATTAGATAGAAGTCCGAATAACATTACAAAAGTTGATTGGGTAAAGGGCGGACTTTTTATGATAAGAAGTGAAGCCTTTAACAGATTAGGCGGGTTTGATGAGAAAATTTTTATGTACACCGAGGATATGGAATTATGCTATAGAGCTAAAAAAATGGGATTTCAGATCTATTTTTACCCAGATATTGAAGTTGTACATAAGGAACACGGGAGCACTAACAGAACTTTTGCAATAGTTAACATATATAAAAATCTTTTATATTTCTATAAAAAACACAGAACCTATTTGGAATATTTTGTATTAAAACTCATTCTTGTTACGAAAGCTCTTGTCCTTATTTTTCTGGGAGCACTTATTGGCAGCAACTATCTAAAATCTACTTATAAACAAGCTTTACAAAATATAGAATGACAAAAACGGTACTTTCAATAATAATTCTTACCTATAACACAAAAGATATTACCATAGATGCTGTGCGCTCTATTGAGGAAAATTATGAGAGGGAAATAAAAAATGGATATTTTCAAATTATAGTTTGCGATAACTCATCAACCGATGGGACTCTTAAGGCTTTCAATGAGTATAAAAAATCATCGAGTATAAAATTATTTCATATAGTCGATAACGGGGCAAATCTAGGATTTTCTGCCGGCAACAACAAAGGCCTACCTTACGTTAAGGGAAGCCATGTTTTATTTCTAAATCCGGATACTATTGTTTACAAAAAGACCCTGACTTATATGGTTGATTTTATGGAGAAAAATCCAAGCGTTGGGGCATCAACTTGTAAATTAGTAAACAAAGACGGTCTGGTTGATTTTAATTGTCACAGGGGTTTTCCAACTCCCTGGAATGCCTTTTGCTATTTTACAGGCCTTCAGAGACTTTTTCCCAAAAGCAGATTGTTTGCCGGATATACGCAGGGATGGAAGGATTTAAATACAACTCATGAAGTCGATGCAATTGAAGGAGCTTTTATGTTAATTCCTAAAAAAGTAGGAGAAAAGGTAGACTGGTGGGATGAGGATTATTTTTTTTACGGAGAGGACTTGCAGTTTTGTTATAACATAAAAAAAGTCGGGCTTCCTATTTATTACGTCGGAGAAGTAAGCATTATGCATATTGGAGGTGCAGCAAGTGGAATAAAGAAGCAGTCGCAAGGTATTACAACAGCTAATATTGAAACCAAAAAAAAATTACAACAAGCAAGGTTTAATGCAATGAGAATTTTTTACAAAAAAAATTATAAGAACAAATATCCATTTTTTATTTATTACTTAATTTTGCTAGGAGTAAATTTGCTCGAGAAAAAAACTCTTAGATCTATAAGAGTTTCTTCATGAGGAAAGCCAGGAAAACTTAGAAAAGTCAACCTGGTCGCCAAATTTTTCTTTCAAAGTGGGATAGCTTGCATCTTTTTCGGAAACTATTGGGTTTTCAATCGGCCATCCTCCAAACTGCTTAGTAAGCATAGGATCATTATAATAAACTGCAGGTGTTTGTTTGCCTTCAAAGTAACTTGTAATAAGATATATATATTCAGCGTCCCCACTCCCAACTGCGCACAATGAATTTCCCATCCCAAGAGGTAGATATAGAGTATTAAAATGGTTGTCACCCAGCATTATTTTTACTGCTTTCCCAAAGGTTTCCGAATCGGTTCTAAAATCAACTATAACTGCCATAACTTCGCCTTTTGCAACGTATACAATTTTTTCCCATGGTTCGGCATGGAAACCTCGTATAACTCCCGGTTTGGAGCGAGCGTGGTTACTTTGTACAACATTAATTTTTTTGCCCAAAACCTTTTCTAAGTCCCTAAGTTCTACTATTTCATGGAAAAAACCTCGATTGTCTTCAAAAATTTCTCTTTTGTAAACTAAAAGTTGTGGTATATCTGTGGTTTCGATCATTTTAGGCCAGAGAGGATCTTTTGGAGACATTATTAAATCATACATATTAAGCCTAATATAGCAGAAAAATATTGTGTAAACAAACAATAGATGGTAAGATAAGTTGGCATTATGAAGCTTCTGGTAACTGGAGGAGCGGGATTTATAGGCTCGCATTTTATAAACCATCGGTTGGCCAATCATTCGCAAGACTCAATAATTAATCTAGATAATTTAACCTATGCTGCAAGCCTTGTGAATTTACAGCAGGTAATGGAAAGCCCTAGGTATAAATTTATTAAAGGTGATATTTCAAGCATGGCTTTAATTGAAGAAGTTATGCAGGGAGTGGACGTAGTTGTGCATTTTGCTGCAGAAACACACGTTGATAGGTCGATTCTTGACCCCTGGCCGTTTATACAATCAAATATAGTTGGAACTTATACTCTGCTTGAAGTTGCAAAAAAGATGAAAGTAAAAAGATTCCATCATATCTCAACAGATGAAGTTTTTGGCTCATTAGAGTTACAAAGTAACGAAAAGTTTAACGAGAATACGCTTTATAGCCCGCGTAGTCCATATTCCGCAACAAAAGCAGGCTCAGACCATTTAGTAAGGGCTTATTACCATACTTATGGACTCCCTGTGACTATAAGTAATTGTTCTAATAATTTCGGTCCTGCTATGTATCCTGAAAAATTGATTCCCCTTGCAATAACAAGTGCCCTTGAAAACAAGAAAATACCAATTCATGGCGACGGCAAAAACGAAAGAGACTGGCTGTTTGTCGAGGACCATATATCTGCAATAGAGCTAATTTTAGAGGAAGGTAAAATTGGAGAAACCTATCTTGTCGGGGGACTTAAAAATGGTGTTTCTAACGTTGATATTGTTAAAAAGATCTTAAAAATACTCAAAAAAGATGAAGATCTTATAAAGTTTGTTGATGATAGGCCAGGAAATGACAGAAAGTATGACATTGACTGGAGCAAAATTAATAAACAGTTAGGCTGGGAACCTAAATATAACTTGGATAAAGCTTTAGAATTAACCATTGAATGGTACAAGAAAAATGTAGACTGGTGGAAAAAAATAAAAGAAGGGGAGTTTAAGGAATATTACGAAAAACAATTCGGAAAATCCGACCTCTAAAATATGATAAAAATTCTTGGAACCGGACTAACCGGACTTGTAGGATCTAGGATAGTAGAACTTTTATCCTCAAAATATTCATTTGAAAATATTTCAAGGGCAACTGGCATAGATATTACTGATTATCAATCGGTTGAGCAATCTATAAAAAAATCCGAGGCAGAAATAGTTTTGCATGCCGCAGCATTTACCGATGTTAAATTAGCCGAAAAAGAAAAGGATTTAAAAGAAAAGAGTCAGTGTTACAGAATAAATGTTTTAGGGACGGAAAATGTAACAAGAGCCTGTGAGCTTCTTGGAAAAAAAATAATATTCTTCTCAACAGATATGGTAGTAGGGGGAGATACGTATCCAAAAGGAGGGTTCAAAGAGGATGCTGACTACAATCCGTTAAGTTGGTATTCGGTTACCAAAGCAGCAGCAGAAAAAGTAGTTAAAAAAACTTCGAGCCCTTGGCTAGTAATGCGCTTGGCATATCCATATAGAGCTAAATTTGAAAAACTCGATTTTGTACGTCTTTTTATTCAAATGCTTAGAGAGGGAAAAACTATTACGGCTTTAACCGATAGAATTATCTCACCTACTTTTATTGATGATGTAGCGAATGCATTGGATGTTTTAATTGAAAGTAATTCAACAGGTTTATACAATACGGTGGGAAGTGAAAAGTTAAACATATATGATGCAGCAATGTTCATTTCGAAAATTTTTAACCTTGATAGCTCATTAATTCACAAAACTACAAGAAGAGAGTTTTTGATAGATAGACCCCCAGAACCCTTTTCTTCGGCCCTAAACAATGATAAAATACAGGAACTTGGTGCCAGGATGCACACCTTTCAAGAGGGATTGAAAATCCTTAAGGATCAAATATGATCTTAACTTTTATCGGCCACGGATATGTTGGATTAGTAACTGCTGCAGTTTTTGCAGATTTTGGTAATACAGTATATGTAGTTGGTCACACTCCTGAAAAAATTGAAAAGTTAAAAAAAGGGATAGTTCCATTTTACGAACCAGGTCTGGAAGAACTTGTAAAGAAAAACGTATCTGCTAAAAGATTAATATTCACCCTTGATTATAAGCAGTCAGTCCCAAAATCAGATATTGTATTTATCGCAGTTGGTACCCCTTCAACAAAAACTGGTGATGCAGATCTTTCGACAGTTTTGGAAGTAGCTGAAAAAGTAGGAAAAAATCTTGAGGGATATACTGTAGTTGCGACTAAAAGTACCGTTCCTACCGGTACAAATAGGAAAGTCAAAAAAATTTTGGATAATTCAAAACCAGATGGCGCAGAAGTCGATTACGCTTCGGTCCCAGAGTTTTTAAGAGAAGGAAGTGCAATTTTAGATACCACCAAACCTGATAGAGTGGTAATAGGTACAGAAAGCAAGAGAGCTCAAGACCTTCTAATAAAGGTTCACGAACCTATTAATGCGCCACTTGTTTTAACTAATTTTGAAACAGCAGAACTAATAAAATACGCGGCTAATTCTTTTTTAGCTATGAAAATTTCCTATGCAAATACGATTGCTAAGCTTTCAGAACTTTTGGGTGCTGACGCTCTACGTGTTTTAGAAGGAATCGGAAAAGATAAAAGAATTGGCGATATGTTTTTATCGCCTGGCCCAGGGTATGGTGGAAGTTGCTTTCCAAAAGACGTAAAAGCATTGATTTCAATAGCTAAAGATGTAGATTATTCATTTTCACTCCTTGAAGACGTAGAAAACATCAATCATCAAGCAAAAAGAGATATAGTCAAGAAAGCAAGAAAAGCTTTAGGAGACTTAAGAGGTAAAAAAATAGGCATTTTAGGTCTTGCTTATAAAGCAAACACAGATGATATGAGAGATGCTCCTTCCATCGATATTATTAATTTGCTTCAAAACGATGGCGCGAAAATTACAGCATTTGATCCCAAGGCTCAACAAAATGCAAAAACGGTGTTGAAAGATATTGATTACAAAGAAGATGCTTATTCTGTTGCAGATGGAGTGGATTTATTGATAATTCTAACAGAGTGGAGTGAATTTAAGGAGCTAGACATTAATAACTTAAAGAAAAAAATGAGAGCACTAAATATAATTGATGGAAGAAACCTTTATGATCCCGAAAGATTAAGAAAAAAAGGATTCAACTATATTGGTATAGGAAGGTAATGAATAAAAAAATTTTAATTACTGGAGCTTCTGGATTTGCAGGAAGTTATTTAGCTCGCACTCTTTCCACAAAAAAAAATAATCAGATATTTGGCACATATCTTAATGAAAACAGTAAGTTAACGCTTTCAGACTTACCGAATTTAAACCTAATTCAAGTTGACTTAATGGATATACATGCAGTTTTTGATTCCATAAAAGCGATATCGCCAGATGAAGTTTATCACCTAGCAGCTTTAACATCCCCAAAACAAAGCTTCGAAGAACCTACCAAAGTTTTAACCAATAATATTGAGGCCCAGGTGAATCTTTTGGAAGCAGTTAGAAAGCTGAATTTAAGTTCTAAGATTCTAATTGTTTCTTCAGCCGAAGTTTATGGCAAAGTGAATCCCAAAGATATGCCCATAGATGAAAAAACTCCTTTAAATCCTACTAGTCCTTATGCTGTTTCTAAAATTGCACAAGACTATTTGGGTTTACAATATTTTCTTTCATATGGCCTTAAAATTGTAAGAGCAAGACCGTTTAATCACATAGGGCCTGGGCAAACCGAAACTTTTTCCGTTGCGGCTTTTGCAAAAAAAATAGCAGAAATTGAAAAAGGAAAATCAGAACCCGTGCTAAAGGTAGGCAATTTGGAGTCCAAAAGAGATTTTACGGATGTTGAAGACATGGTTAATGCATACCATTTACTTATGCAGCATGGAAAAGAAGGAGAAGTCTACAATCTTGGTTCAGGAAGAAATTTTAAGATGTCTGAGATTTTGGACATGTTGCTTTCCTTATCTAGTAAAAAAATTGAAGTAAAAAAAGAACCGAGCCTTTTTCGACCAGGCGATAACCCAGAGCTTGTATGTGACGCAACTAAAATAAACGCACTAACAGGCTGGACAGCTACTATACCAATAGAAGCAACATTAAAGAAAATTCTGGATTTCTGGAGAGAAAAAGCTTAATGTATTTTGAATCGCTCCAAATCGGCGTCAACCATTAATTTCATGAGATCTTCAAAGGACGTTTTAGGTTCCCAACCCAAATCTTTTTTTGCCTTTAAATAATCTCCTTTAAGCTCTTTAATTTCTGTTGGTCGAAGCAACCCTTTATTTGAGACAACATGATCTTCCCAATTGAGTCCTACATATTCAAAAGCGATTTTACACGCGTCTTTGACGGAATAAGAAGTATTAGTAGCAATTACGTAATCTTTGGGCTCTTTATTTTGTAACATAAGCCACATAGCTTCTACATAATCTTTCGCATATCCCCAGTCTCTTTGGGCGTCTAAATTTCCAAGGTGTAATTTACCAGCTGCATCTACTAAAGGCTCTCCCAATTCGTTTAAAGGAGGGTTTTTAACTCCATTCTTTATGCAGGCCACTGCAGCAGAAATTTTTCTTGTTACGAAATGTAAGCTTCTTCTTGGGCTCTCGTGATTAAATAGAATTCCTCCGCATGCAAACATTTTATATGATTCTCTGTAACATCTTACCATCATGTGCGCATACGCCTTAGCAATGCCATAAGGGTTATTTGCATCAAAAAAAGTTTCCTCGTTAGCCGCTTCTGCTTTAATATTGCCATAAATTTCCCTACTAGTTGCCTGGTAAAATCTCGCGTCGGGCGCAAAATGCCGAACAGCCTCCAATACTCTTACCGGTCCAAGTCCCGTTACTTCTCCGGTATAAAAAGGATGAGACCAACTATCATGTGGTACGCTCTGTGATGCTATATTGTAAACCTCATTTGGTTTTGAGACAGTTACAGCACGCGCAAGTGACTCTCCATCTATTAGGTCTGCTGCCTCGATTTTAATTTTGCCGTAAAGCGGCGTTAAGTTCTCCTGATAAAAATTAGTTGATCTTCTGATTGTGCCCGTAACCTCATAACCCTTTTCTAATAGAAGTTCTGCAAGGTAAGATCCGTCTTGGGAAGAGACACCAATAATAAGCGCACGTTTGGCCATCAGCTAATACTTTAGCAGAGAGTTTTCTTTTCTACAATAGGTTTTTTAAAATAGATTTGATAGAATAAATTTGATGGAAACTTGCTTAGTAGCAGGAGGTGGTGGATTTATTGGTTCTCATCTGTGTGAAAGTTTACTTGATGAGAATTTCAGGGTAATTTGTGTCGACAATTTTATTACCGGAGACAAGTCTAATATTAAACACCTTAGCTTAAATAAAAATTTCTTATTAATTGAAGATGATATTATAAAAAGGAAAGAATATGACATTGCAAAAACAAACTATATTTTCCATTTGGCCTCTCCCGCTTCTCCAAATTTAAAAAGTAAAAAAAGTTACATTAACTTTCCACTTGAGACTCTGCTTGTGAATAGTCTAGGAACTTATAATCTCTTAGAAGTTGCTCTAAAAAGTAATGCCAAATTTCTCTACACATCAACGTCGGAAGTATATGGAGATCCGGCAATTTCACCACAAACGGAAACATATTTTGGAAATGTAAATCCAAACGGCATAAGATCTCCGTATGATGAGTCTAAAAGATTTGGCGAATCAATAACTATGACCTACTTTAGAAAGTTTAACTTGGACAGTCGTATCATAAGAATTTTTAATACGTATGGACCAAGAATGCAAAAGGATGACGGTAGAGTGGTTTCTAATTTTATTAACCAAGCATTAGAGAATAGGCCAATAACAATATATGGAGATGGTGCTCAAACAAGAAGTTTTTGCTTTGTGAGCGACATGGTCGAGGGTATAAAGAGGGCTATGTTTAACGAAGAAACATCAGGAGAGGTAATTAATTTAGGAAACCCAACGGAGAAATCAATTCTTGATTTTGCAAAATTAATAATACAACTTACCCAATCATCCTCAGAGCTCTTATTTGAAGAGCTTCCACAAGACGATCCTAAAAAAAGAAATCCCGATATAACAAAAGCAAAAAAAATACTCAATTGGGAGCCAAAAATTGAGCTTGAGAAAGGAATCGTTAAGACAATACAATATTATAAAGAATTATGAACGCAACAGTTGTGATACCCACATATAATGAGAAGGGAAATGTAGAAAGATTAATAGAAATTCTTGAAAAGGACATTTTTCCGCAAGTTAAAAACTACAATATGAACATTCTTGTGGTTGACGATAACTCGCCTGATGGTACCCAAGAAGTAGTAAGAGATTTAATAAAAAAATACAAAAATATCGAAATATCAGTGGGTACTAAAAGAGGGCTCGGCGCTGCGTATGTTAGAGGAATGAACCACGCAATAGAAAACATGAATGCAGACATATTGTTTGAAATGGATGCGGATTTTTTTCATGATCCTAATAAAATTCCGGAATTTTTGGAAAAAATAGACAAAGGTTTTGATTTTGTTATCGGCACGAGATACAGCCAAGGAGGTTCAATCCCAAAAGATTGGGGACTTCACAGAAAAATCATGTCTGTATGGGGGAATATTTTTATAAAACTTCTTTTTGGAAGAGAAGGAATTAATGATTGGACAGGTGGATACAGGGCTGTAAAAAAAGAGGTATTTTTAAAAGAGAGAGATAAGTTGGGTGCATTTACCGGCTACACTTTTCAGGTTGGCTTTTTGTGGAATGCTGTAAAAGATGGGTTTAAGGTAGCTGAGGTTCCTTTTAATGCTGAAGATAGAACACATGGTAAATCTAAAATCCCAGGATTTCAAACAATTATACGCACCTTGTCTTTTGTTATTAAGGTTAGGATACTTGAAGTTGTTTCCGGATCTTTTGGAAAATTTTTGGTGGTAGGAGGAATAGGTTTCACTCTCCAATTTGTAATATATTGGTATTTAGCTCATAATACAAACCTTCTTCTTGGCGTTGCCAGTTGGCTTGCGGCGCAGCTTGCTATATTCTCCAATTATAATTTAAATAATTTATGGACCTTTAGGGAAAGAAGAGCTCACTCATTTTTATCATATTTAATTAAGATGTCTGGATTTTTTATCTCATCCAATATTGGCGTAATTGTAATACAGTCAGGTATTGTGCAATTGAGTGAATTTTTATTTGGAAGAAAGTATCCTCTTGTTTATTTTGTTGTTGCAACAGGAGTTTTGCTTTTATACAATTTTACAATGTACAGTAAGGTTATTTGGAGAAGAAAGCCTCGTTAATGCAGCAGAGAATTTCAAAATTAAGACACCTAATAGTAAATAATTTACCTGTCATATTAATTTTAATATTGGCATCTTTTTATCGCCTTTACAGAATAGAAGATTATATGACTTTTTTGGGAGATGAGGGAAGAGATGTTTTGGTGGTCTACAATATTTTACATGGAAAGTTGACACTTCTTGGGCCTACTTCTTCGGTTGGTGGATTTTTTCTTGGGCCTATTTATTATTATTTCATGGCACCTTTCTTGTGGCTTTTTAATTACAACCCGGTTGGGCCTGCTATCGGGGTAGCGTTAATCGGAATTGCAACAGTTTTTTTGCTTTATAAAATCGCTCTCACCCTTTTTAATAAAAGGATAGCCCTGATTGCTTCATTTCTATATTCCATTTCTCCTCTTGTAGTTACTTACTCACGGTCATCTTGGAATCCAAATCCAATGCCTTTTGTTTCACTGCTTACGCTTATAAGCGTATTTTACGCGATTAAAAAGAATTCACTCAAATTATTTGTAATGTGCGGATTTTTAATGGGAATCGCGTTTCAACTTCATTATCTAGCGTTATTCTTAGGTACAATAGTTCTCTTTTATGTCTTATTTACAACTGTATATAAATCAAATCTTAAACGTTCAATAGAACAATTTATTAAACGAGTAGGAGCAATATTCTTAGGATTGATTATCGGTTGGTCTCCTTTTTTGGCTTTCGAGATAAGACACGATTTTATTGATTTTAAAAATGTATTTAACTTCGTTGTCCATTCTCAGGACACAGGAGTAAGCTCGGGCCTATTTTCCATAATTTATGATTTATTCTTCAGGCTTTTTGCTCGAACTATTTTTGGATTTCCTCCGATAGAACACACAGGTATATATGGTAACAGCATACTTTGGGCCTGGAGTATGCTTGCCTTGGCGATAGGCGTTTTATCAGTTGTGATTTTACTGTCAAATTTTTATAAATCTTTAAAAGTAAAAAATGAGAATTTTTATAAATATGCACTGCTTACCTTCTGGTTAATTATAGGCATCTCTCTTTTTGGACTTTATAAAAAAGCCATTTATGATTATTACTTAGCGTTTCTATTTCCATTACCGTTTATTCTTGTTGCAATTTTATTTGACTACATATACCTTAATAAAAAAATTTTAATGCAAAAACTTTTAGTACTAATTCTTATCATTTTAATAGTATTTTTGAATTTAAGAAGCATACCTTTTCAATACGAGCCAAACAGACAATTAAACCAGATGAAAAGCATTGCAAAGTTTGTGGAAGATAAAACACAAGGCAAGCCATTTAATTTCGCACTAATTACAGGAGGAAATTCGGACCATGCCTACAGATATTTTTTTACAATTTGGAATCATGCGCCAATTACAATAGAAGATCCAGTACACGACCCGCAACGCAAAACCATTACGAGTCAACTTTTTGTAGTATGCGAGAGTCTTCCATGTGAACCATTGGGACATTCATTATGGGAAGTTGCAGGATTTGGTAGAGCAGAAATTGTAGGAAAATGGAATGTTTCAGTTGTAGAAATTTATAAACTGGTTCATTATAGGGAATGAAAAAAAGTTTTTACGATAAATTTACAAAAGAAGAGCTTATTTTAAGAGATCATTTGGCAATAGATAGAACTGTTCTTTCAAATGAGTCTACATTTCTTGCCTATATACGCACATCTCTTGCAGTAATTGCGGCTGGAGGAACCTTGATTCATTTCTTTTCGGAAGTTTACATAAAGCTATTTGGCGCATTTTTAATTTTATCCGGAATTTTTATTTTATTGTGGGGGTATAGGCGGTTTAAGCAAATGGATAGAGAGATTAAGAGAATAAGAAAAAAATAATCCAAATTGCGGCTCAAAGACCCCTGCTGCGATTCATTTATCTAAGGGTTTTGAATAAGATAAATATTTTCCAGGAGCAACATCAAGATAAGTTGTAATACTACCTTTACTAAACTTTGACTCGATGACACGATATGGATATGGTTCCCATTGTGAAATTTCAGAAAATAACCTACTAAGTCCCTCCAATACATCTCCTTCTTCAACACTATACTCGCCGATCCATCTTCTCTGTTTAGGAGGCGCCTCTTCGACTACCGCGTTGGAACTGTTTAAGAGTTCAATGTTTGGTCGACCCGGAAATCCGAGGTTTAAATTTCTTCCCACAAAAATATATTCAGGCTCAGATTTGCTGGAATAAGGAGCTATTTTGCCCAGAATTCTCAACACAACTGTTGTAGTTGAGCCGGGAGTAAATTCTTGAGTATAAAATATTTCTGCATGCCTATCGTCATAAGCATGTACATATCTTCCGCAATGAATAAATCGAGACCCAAAGCCCCCCACATTTACAAAATTGTTTCCTTCTTGGTTTATTTTGTTTCTAAACGCGTCCATCACTGCCTCGAAATAATCAGCATGCTCCGCGTTTGCTATCCTTTCACCTCTTACTTGTTGAACAATATCTCTTTCTTTCATAACTAGGGGATTATACATCCTTATAAATTTATATATTTATATAATATTAATGACCTCAAAATGAGCCATTTTACCTCTTGACAAATAAAATATAGGCCTAATTTTGCCTCTAGTATATAAATATTTAAAATCTACAATTGAGTGATGAAAGCTGTAATGCAGGAACACTTTTCTGGTTGCGCTGTTGCTTGCGTTGCTTTTATATTGAAAACTAGCTATCGAAAAGCACTCAAAAGTTTTGAAAAGGGAACTGAAAAAGCGAAATTTAAAGGATTCTATTGTAATGAAATCATTCAAGCACTGAAGAAAAATAGTTATCAATATTCATTTAAATATGTAAAGAGAAGAAAAAATCATGAGTATCCAATTGGAACAATAATTTTCTTACAAAAAGATTCAAAGTACCCGGCCGGTCATTTTGTTGCTAATACCTCGATGGGGTGGATGGACCCTTGGATAAACTTCCCGAATTTAAGCGCTAGAGCAGGTTTTAGAAAAAGAATAAAAGGCATCCCAGTATATGCAATACTTCCAGAGTAACAATTCTCTCTTACTCAAGATATACTAGTATATTTGTAGTAAGGAAATTATATAAAAAACCCCTTTTCGAAATGAGGGGTTTTTTATGTTCGTAAAAAATTAAATTAAGCCGCGCCGATTCTAAACATCATTGTTCCACAATCCGGACACTTTGCTTTCATTGCTGGTTTACCATTCTTCATTGTTACTCTCTCCGGATTATCAACCTCTTTCTTTGCTCGGTCTTTTACGCAATACATTGTAACTGCCATAAGCTCACCCCCTTTCGACTAATAGGATATTCCCGGTAATTTAATTAAATGATTTTTGAGAATTAAAAATAATATAATTTGTAGTCCTATTATGGTTGATGAAAGTAATGCAGTTCTTATTAAATCTTTCTTTAAATAAGGATACGCATTAAGCTGAACTTTAATTTCGCTTTGAACTATCGTTGGATTAGCGTCATAAGTAAGCCGGGGTGATGGATGGTTAAATTGGTGTCGGATATCGGCTAGCTTTTTTTGTTCGCGTGTTTTTCTTTTCCTGCTCACACTAGAGGCAAGGTTACACTATTGACACAAAGCCTGTCAAGAGGCTAAGATAAATTTTAATATGCCTGACAATATACTGTTTCTTCTTTTCGCTAGCGCGTTTGTTTGGCTAGGCGCATTAACTTTTTTTTTCATTCGTCTTCTAACCCACTACAACAGTCTTTCTAAGGGGGTAAGTCAGAAAAGCTTAAAATCAATTCTTGAGGATTTGTTAAAAGATGTAGATTTAAATAAAAAAGATATTGAATATCTAAAGAGCTATGCATCAAAAATAGACAAACAGGGGTCTTTGCATGTACAAAAAATTGGCTTACTCCGATTTAATCCGTTTAAAGACACTGGTGGTGACCAAAGCTTTATTCTTTCTTTGATAGACGGAAATAACAGCGGAGTAATAATTTCTGCCCTCTATTCAAGATCGGGTACAAGATGGTATGCTAAAAAGGTGATAGAGGGACAAGGAAGCGAATATGAATTATCGGATGAAGAAAAACAAGTCTTAAAAGATGCTGTCACATTAAATTAACATGAGTTCAAATAACAAATTAATTATTTTTTTTGCTGGCTTAGCATTATATTTCCTATCTGCAGGAATATCTTATTTTGTTTTCGGATCTGTTTTATCAAAAAATCCTGCCGCTGTCTCCGTTCCCCTTCCGAAGGTGAGCCAAGACGGTCAACTAAATTTTGATGAAAGCTTGCCTAAGACAGAAGAATGTCCAATCAACGGCGCTAAATATTCAAAACAGCAAGAGGCATGGTGGAACACACACGGGCCTCTTACTGTTATGATAGAAAATCATCAGGAAGCAAGGCCACAGTCCGGCCTTTCCAAAGCAGATACAATATATGAAATTGTGGCGGAAGGTGGAATTAGCAGATTTCTTACAGTTTTTTATTGCCAGGATCCCGGGCAGCTTGGTCCAATAAGATCCGCAAGGACATATTTCATAGATTTTGCGTCAGAATACGGTGATTTTCCTCTGTATGTACACGTTGGGGGAGCCAATACTCCAGGTCCTGCTGATGCTCTTTCGCAATTAACAACATATGGTTGGACTAACCATAATGATTTAAATCAATTCTCAATCGGTTTTCCGACATTTTGGAGAGATTATGATAGGCTGGGCCATACTGTAGCAACAGAGCACACTATGTATTCCACTGCAATTAAACTTTGGGAATATGCTGCCAAAGACAGAGAATTAACTAACGTTGATGAAGATGGAAAGGCTTGGGATACAAGCTTTTCCCCGTATAAATTTACCGACGATCCAAAGCTTTCCGAACGGGCATCAAAACAAGCTATTAATGTCGAGTATTGGAATAATTCAGAGTATTTTGTCGATTGGACATATGACACACAAAGCAACAACTACAAAAGAGAAAATGGAGGAAAGTCACATCTGGATAAAAATACGAGTAAACAGTTAGCTGCTAAAAATATCGTAGTACTTTTTATGAGAGAATCAAACGCAAATGATGGGTATGAAAACAACGTACATCTTTTATACGGTACAAAAGGAAACGGAAAAGCAATTGTATTCAAAGACGGGAAAAGAATAAATGCGACATGGAAAAAAGCATCAAGAACGTCAAGAACAATTTTAACAGATTCAAGCGGAAAAGAAATTGCATTCAACAGAGGATTAATTTGGTTTCACGTATTAGCCACCGATGGAGCTGTTACAGCTAAGTAGTTGCAATTCCCCAATCTTTATGATAAAAATTACTCACTTAATTGGATAAAATATGTTTTCAGATTTAATAACTTCTAAATCAAGAGTTAAGCTACTTTCGGTCTTTTTAGCAAACCCAAACGACATGTTCCATGTAAGAGAATTGGTGCGAAGAACAGGGGATGAAATTAATGCTGTCAGACGTGAGCTTGCATTTTTAGAAAATAAGGGGATTCTAAATAAGGAACCTCGTGCCAACAGGGTTTATTATTCATTTTCCAAAACTTATCCATTTTATTTTGATTTACTTCGCATTGGCTCCAAAAATATGGGGCTTGGTGGGGATATATTAAAAAATCGTGTCAAACTGGGGAAAATAAAATACGCAATGTTTTCAGGTAAGTTCTTGCGACGAATCAAAGAAAGAGCGGATGAAGTGGATTTACTTCTAGTCGGAACAGTGGTTCTTCCCGAGCTTGCGCTTCTTGTACGAGAAGAGGAAAAAAGATTATCAACCGAAATAAACTATACAGTAATGACTGAGGAAGAGTTTAACTTTAGAAAAAAGAAAAGAGACCCGTTTATTCTATCAATCTTATCAAGCTCAAGAGTTATGCTTCTGGGAGATGAAGAATCTATGCTTTCATGAGAAAAAACCCTAGAACCCTGCTCGCTCTAATAGTAACTCTCACCTTAGTCTCTGTCTTTATAAACCTTCCGAAAGTAGGAAACTTCGATCCAAATATCATTTTCCAAAAGTTAAATATTACCAAAGAATTAGCTTTCCGAAAAGGTTTAGACTTGGAAGGTGGAACAAGTCTTATTTTGAGAGCGAATATGAAAGAGATAGCTTCCTCGCAAAAATCCTCCGCATTGGATAGCGCTAAACTAGTTATAGAAAAAAGAGTTAATCTTTTTGGTGTTTCAGAGCCTCTTGTTCAAACTTCAATTGTAAATAACGACTACAGAATTATCGTAGAACTGCCTGGTCTTACCGACATAAATCAAGTAAGACAGCTGATTGGTACAACAGCTCAGCTTTCATTTTGGGAGGAAGCGAGCTCTTCTGCAAGCATTGCGTCTCCTTCGGCACAGCCGGGGTTTATAAAAACAAGCTTAACTGGAGCGGATATCAAAGATGCAAGCGTCTCTTTTGACACAAGTACAGGAAAGCCACAAGTTCAGATTAGATTTACAAGTGAGGGATCTAAGAAATTTGCGGATATAACTACGAGAAATGTAGGCAAGCAGGTTGCAATCGTTTTGGATAATCAGCTAATTGAAAGTCCCGTCGTTAACCAGGCTATTTTAACAGGGGATGCAGTAATTACAGGAAATTTTACAGTTGATACAGCAAAGCAATTGTCCACACAGTTGAATGCCGGAGCGCTGCCTGTTCCACTTGAAGTTCTTTCGACTAACGTCATTGAGCCTACTTTAGGAAGCGCGTCTTTGGCAAAAAGTCTTTTTGCAGGTGTATTAGGATTTATTATAATAATCATTTTTATGATCGGACTTTATGGAAGGCTAGGTGTCGTCGCTTCTCTTGCGCTTTTTCTCTACGCACTTTTTGTTTTGGCCATTTTTAAAATCAGCTCTATTACTCCATACGGAATCACTTTAACGTTATCAGGAATTGCAGGCTTTATACTTTCAATCGGAATGGCGGTTGATGCAAATGTTTTAATTTTTGAAAGAACGAAGGAAGAACTTCGAGCAGGTAAAGAAAAAGCTGTTGCAATCGAGCTTGGATTTTCAAGAGCTTGGACATCAATTAGGGACTCAAACGTTGCAACTCTAATAACAAGTTTTGTTTTATACCAATTTGGCACAGGAATGGTAAAAGGCTTTGCTTTAGTTTTAGCAATTGGAGTTTTAGCTTCGATGTTTTCGGCGATTACAATTACTAGAACTTTCATAAGATTTTTATATAAATAATATGTTTAATATAATTGGCAAAAAATATTGGTTTTTTTTAATATCTACAATTATTATTATTCCCGGTCTTGTGTCACTTTATTTTTATGGCTTAAATCTCTCGATTGAGTTTACAGGAGGGTCTAGGCTTTCGTTTGAATTTTCTAAAGAAATAACTAACCAACAAGCGTCAGAAGTAAGAAAAATTTTAGAAGAAAAAAATATTAAGGTCTCAACTGTTGAGAAGTCGAATAAAAATCTTTTTATTAGAACTGCACCTCTTTCTCAAAAAGAAAATGTTGAATTGCAAAATGCGCTAAAAAATAAATATCCTGATTTTAAACAAATAGGATTTGAAACAATAGGTCCAACAATCGGGCAGGAAATAACCCTTAACGCTTTAAAAGCGATTGCCATCGCATCTATTCTGATTGTTTTATATGTAACTTACTCTTTCCGCCAAGTTCCCAAACCCGCAAGTAGCGTCAGGTTTGGAGTAGCCGCAGTTATCGCGCTGGTACACGATGTGCTAGTTTTAATAGGAGCTTTTTCAATATTTGGACATTTCTTAAATGTAGAGATTGATAGTCTTTTTGTGACAGCAACTCTGACTGTTATTGGGTTTTCGGTGCATGACACAATTGTAGTTTTCGATAGAATTAGAGAAAATTTAAAACGGCAAGGAAGTGAGCATTTTGCGGCTACGGTTAATGATTCAATATTGCAAACTTTTGACCGCTCGCTTAACACATCTCTTACAGTAATTCTTGTTCTTGTTGCTCTTCTTATTTTTGGAGGGGAAACGATAAGATGGTTTGTTGTAGCGCTTTTGGTTGGAATAATTTCCGGAACCTACTCATCTATTTTCAACGCCGCCCCAATTTTAGTTGTTTGGCAGGAAATTGTCGAGAAGAAAGTTAAGAGGTAAGCTTCTCGCTTACTAATTTTGAAACCAGTCCCATATCTGCTTTGCCCTTGAGCTTAGCATTAAGCGCTCCCATAACTTTTCCCATATCTTGCATTGCTGAGGCTCCAACCTCGTTAATTATTTGTTCAACAACTTTTTGAATCTCTTCCTCACCCATTTGCTCTGGCAAGTATTCTTGTAAGATTTCCAACTCTTTTTTTTCTTTGTCTGCCAAATCTTGTCTTTGGGCTTTCTCATACTCCGTAATTGAATCGCGTCTTTGTTTTGCCTGAGATTGAATTACCGACAACACATCCTCTTCTGTCGCACTGTATCCTGCGCCTCCTTTTTGAATTTCATAATAATTTATCGCAGAAAGTAACATTCGCAAAACAGAAGTTTTTAGCTCGTCTTTGGCAAGCATTGATTCTTTTAATTTTCCCTGTAACTCATCTTTCGTCATAACCTAATTATAGCTCTTTAATTCTTTTTTCTAAATACTCTTTGTTATTTAATTTTAAATTTTCGTCTACCTCTTCAAAAAGTTTTTTTAATATTTCTCCGACTTTGGGACCAGGTTTAATATTTAAAATTCTCATTACGTCCTTTCCATTAACAGCTAAATCGTTCATCGAGAATGGTTTTGGAGCAAGTTCCCCTGCGACTCTTTCTTTGAATTTTTTTAATCTCCAGCTTTCTGCTTTTTGGGTTCCTCCGCCGAGCCTGTCTCCAATTCTAAGGTCCATCATATCAGCAACATTTTCAACCCCAATTCTTCTTATAAATCGCCTTACCGCTGAATCAGTTAAGTTCTCGTTAACAGAAAACATGTGCCAGCGCACTAAAGTTATAACTTTATCCCTATCTTTTTTTGAAAACTTAAGCCTGTCACATAATTCCCCCGCAATTTTTGCGCCGGCTACCTCGTGGTTATAAAAAATGACCAATCCCTTATCATCCTTTGAGGCGACTTGTGGTTTTCCAATATCGTGAATTAGAGCGGCAAACTTAACAATTGGGTTTGTAGACGGACAAAACTTTAAAGATAAAACATTATGAGTAAAAACATCTTCGGTATGGTGTCTTCCGGCTCTTGCCTGAGACAGTCCAATGCCCTCTAAAAGCTGCGGAATAATATATTTTAAAAGCCCGCTTTCGTATAGCATTATTGCGCCTTCGTATGCAAACTCCGACTTCAAAATCCTCAAAAGTTCTGCTTGCACTCTTTCTTTTGAGATGTGTTCCAAGAGCTTCGCATCACTTTTTATACTTTTCCATGTTTTCTCTTCGATTGTAAACTGCAGCTCTGTTGCAATTCGAATTCCCCGCATAAGTCTTAATGCATCTTCTTTAAATCTTAAGTTTGGATTTCCAACTGCTCTTACAATTTTTTCTTTTAAATCCTTTTCCCCGTCGAGTGGGTCGATGATTTTATATTCTCCGTTTTTTATTTCAAGAGCAATAGCGTTTATCGTAAAGTCCCTTCTTGATAAATCGTCTTCTATGGTTTTCCCCCATTCAATTTTTTCGGGTTTATGGGTGGGAGACTCGCTCCATTCTTTTCTAAATGTAGTAATTTCTGCAATCTTTTTCTCGCCCTTTAACTCAAAAGATACCCCAACTGTTCCAAACTGGTTATCGTAAAATCCATTTTGGAAAACTTTTAATATTTGTTCTGGTGTCGCATTCGTTGTTAGATCCCAGTCTTTTACGGAGTTGCTCAGCAGTAAGCTTCGTACGCATCCTCCTACGAAATAAACTTCAAAATTAGCTTTTTGTAGTTTTTTATAAATTTCAATAACTTCGTTTGGAATATCTTTCTGCATAGCTTGTTCGGTTAAGCTTACTTTGCTATAGTATAGCAAGTTTTAAGAGATGAAAAAATGGAACTTGCTCCATCAAGTTGAAAGTCAAAATTCAAAAGTCAAAAACGATGATATTCTTGACATCCTTCTAGAGAACAGAGGAATTAAGACTAAAAAAGAAAAAGAAAATTTCCTTACCCCAAAATTTAAAGAAGTAACAATTGCTTCTGTGGAAATTGACAAAAAACACCTCAAAAAAGCAACAGCAAGAATTAAAAAAGCAATTAATAATAAAGAGAAAATAATTATTTTTGGGGATTACGATGTAGATGGAATAGCCGCATCTGCAATTCTTTGGGAAACATTAAATAATTTAGGGGCGAATGTTTTGCCTTATATTCCATCAAGATTTGAAGAGGGATACGGACTAAGCATTAAAGGAATTGATAATGTTCTTGCTCAAAATTCAGATTTAAAATTGATAATAACAGTGGATAACGGAATTGTCGCAAACGTTGCAATTGATTATGCAAATAAAAAAGGAGTTGATGTTATTATTACAGATCATCATGTAAAACCTGTTAATTCTAAGCTTCCAAAAGCCTTTGCAATAATTCATACTACGCTTCTTTGTGGCGCAGGCGTTGCATATTTTCTGTCAAAAGACTTAAAAAACGAGACAATTGATTTTCCTGACAGCCATCTAGAGCTTGTTGCGCTGGCAACTATTGCAGATTTAGTTTCGCTTAAGGATGGAAACAGGGTATTTGTTCGTTTTGGAATTGAGGCCTTGAGGAAAACCAAAAGACCGGGTCTTCTTTCGCTTTTTTCCAAGGCTGACATTGATAAAGATGAAATTGGTGTTTATCAAGTAGGCCATATAATTGCACCTAGATTAAATGCTATGGGAAGACTCACGAATGCAATGGATAGCTTAAGACTCATTTGCACTTCCAGCGTGCAAAGGGCGAATGATTTAGCTAATACTCTGGCAAAGACAAATTTGGAAAGACAAGAAATCACAGCGGGAACACTCGATCATGCCTTAAGCGGTGCAAAGAAAAACTTGCTTAAAAAATTAATTTTTATAGCAGACAAATCCTATAAAGAGGGTGTAATTGGTTTAGTCGCGGGCAGGCTAGTTGAAGAATATTATTTACCTTCTATTGTTATTTCAAAAGGCAAAAAATATAGCAAAGCCTCCGCAAGAAGTGTTTTAGGGTTCAATATAGTCGAGTTTTTAAGGGAAGCATCAGATTTACTTGTGGACGTAGGGGGACATCCTATGGCAGCAGGATTTACTGTGGAAACGAAAAACTTAGCAAAGCTGGAGAAATTTTTATATGAAAAGGTTTCAAAGCTTATTAGCAAAGATCATTTAGAACGCAAGCTAAATATAGACTTAATTTTACCTGAGGATTTAATAGGTTTGGATTTATATTCTTATATTCAAAAATTGTCTCCTTTTGGAATGGCAAATCCGGAACCTACTTTTCTTACACACAATTTGAGGATCTTTGAAATAAAAAAAGTCGGCAGAGATGGCAAACATCTTAAGCTAAAATTAAATACTATTAATGGAGCGCGCCTTGATGCCATTGCGTTTGGAATGGGTGATTCTAAGTTAAAAATAGGAGATGCTATAAATGTTGTCTATACTTTTTCGGTAGATGAATGGAACGGAAATAAAAAGCTCCAGCTAAAAGTAAAAGATTTTAAAACTATCTAGCCCACTCAAAGACTACGCCTCGCCTTGACAATTTTGTAGATTCAGAAACAGCAGCTTCTATACTATCGACTTGCGCAGATACATCAGGCATTTCATATATTCCTTCTACCTTAGCTGTTTTAAGCTCCTCATCTCTTTCTGCTAAAGCTATTGGATCGGTTAAGTATCTAACATGTCTTTCTATGTCCGGCTCAGTAACATTAAACCTTATCAATGCGGCTTTGTATGCCTCAACATGGCTAGAGGTTAGTTGAGATACAGGCTCTTCTCTTGTTACTGTCAAGCAATGAATACCATTTCTTTCTTTGATTGACCTTGGTTTTTCTCCTACACTGTGTATTTTTAGCCTTCGTATTCCACTTTCAATAAAGTTTCTCATAAAAAATTTCCGCAAAAAAACTTCCTTTCTGAAGCACAAAAATGGCTTCGTAGGGAAGTTAATCAATAATCTTATTAAATGCAAGTGATTTCATAAATATTAATTCCATATCAAATCGTATCACCTAAAAATTAGCTTGTCAAGAGCTTAGGAGGATGATATCATCAAGATTAATGAGTAGGGTTTTAGCCACAGATGCGAAGGATTTTGTAGAAAAAGAAATATCTATAAAAGGGTGGGTAAGGTTAAGGCGAGATCACGGAAAGCTGATTTTTCTTGATATTAGGGATAGGAGTGGAATTATTCAGGTGGTGGTTAATCCTCAAGTTTCGCAATCTGCTTATAAAAATGCTCAAGCGCTGGGGGTTGAATATGCGGTTGAAATTAAAGGAAGAGTAAATAAACGCCCGGAAAATTCCATTAATAAAGATCTAGAAAGCGGCAGAGTTGAGCTTGAGGCAACAGAAATAAAAATACTGGCTAAGGCTCCTGTTTTACCCTTTGATATGGGAGGGGAAGATTTGAAACTTGAGCTGCCAACTCTTCTTGACCACAGGGGTCTGACTCTACGTCACCCTAAAATAGCCGCAATTTTTAAAGTCCAGGCAGTTATCATAGATGAGTTTAGAAATTATCTTAAAAGGGAGGGTTTTGTTGAGTTCCAGGCTCCTTCAATTGCTCCTGCGGTAGCTGAAGGCGGAGCTGCCGTTTTTGAGGTTGATTATTTTGGAAATAAAGCATATCTTTCCCAGAGCCCCCAGCTTTATAAGCAGATTGTAATGTCTGCATTCGAGCGCGTTTTCTCTGTAAATAAGGTGTTCAGAGCAGAACCCTCAGTTACTACAAGGCATTTGACCGAGGTGGTTTCTTTGGACGCTGAAATGGCATTCATAGAGTCTTGGGAGGATGTAAAGGATATGGCGCAGTCTACTGTTAGAACAATTTTAAAAAGACTTGAGAAAGAGTGCGCAAAAGAGCTTAAAATGTACAAGGTCGAGCTTCCTAAAATGATTGAAAAGACTCCATATTTAAGCCTTAGAGATGCCCAGGAAAAAATTTTCAAACATTCAGGCCGAGACGCGCGAGGCGAAAAAGACCTAAACCCTCAAGATGAGCGCGAGATTTGCGAAATAATCAAAAAGGAAACAGGCTCCGATTTTGTATTTATTTACGGATATCCAACAAAAGAGAAACCATTTTATGTTTATCCAAATCCCGACAATCCTGAGTATAACGAGGGCATGGATTTACTCTGTAAAGGTCTTGAGTGGGCATCAGGAGGCAGAAGGGTAAATGACTATGACCAGCTGATGGAGCACGTTAAAAAATGGAAACTTAACCCAGCCAAAATCAAGCTTTTTCTCGAAACATTTAAGTACGGAATACCTCCCGAAGGAGGATTTGCGTTGGGGGCAGAAAGAATGACTATGCAGATTTTAGAGCTGTCTAACGTACGTGAGGCTAGTATATTTCCAAGAGATATTGAAAGAATTGATGAAAGGCTTACCTCTAAAAAAAGGTCCTAAAGAGTTCTATAAAATTTATTCACTGATTTTATTTTCAATATTTCTTGTGCTTTTTTCTCTAAGTATAATACTTAAGTTTTGGATTATAAATTACTCAACTAACGATATTCCAATCAAACCTAGGGCCGACTTTAAGTACCCAGTGCTTAAGGCTGAGTTCAACCCGCAAATAAGCGCAACCGGTGCAATTATCATGGACGGCAAAACAAAAGCACTTATTTACTCAAAAAATCCCAAATTAAGGTTTTCCCCAGCCTCGACTACTAAAATTATGACAGCAATAGTTGCCTTGGACAGCTTTAAGCTCAACGATATTTTGACCGTAAAAGAAGCAACTACTGAGGGCTCCATTCTTGGACTTTATCCCGGAGAGCAGCTTAGCTTAGAATCACTTCTCTACGCACTGCTTCTTCCCTCGGCCAATGATGCTGCTTTAACCATTGCTCAAAATTATCCGGGTGGAGAAAAGAAATTTATTGATAAAATGAACGAAAAAGCAAAATTATTTATGCTTGAAAATACTCATTTTGGAGACCCGGCAGGACTTGAAGATAGCAAAAACTTTACTACCCCGTTTGATTTAGCCAGACTTGCGTCGTTTGCGATGGAAAATTCTGATTTTGCAAAAATTGTTTCAACTCAGTACAAAATCATAACAGACATGAGTGGCGCTTCGGTTTATTTTTTGGAAAACTTAAACAAGCTTTTAGGCACAGATAACATAACAGGAATAAAAACCGGATACACACAGGAGGCAGGGCAGGTTTTAGTTATCTCAAAGGTTGAAAGCGGCAACACCATAATTTTGGTCGTTATGGGAAGTGAAGATAGATTCCTTGATACTCAGAAGCTCTTAAGCTTAATTAGTGGAAATCTTACTTACTTATCCATTCATCCGTAACTGCAGGTAAATAAGCAAGAAATCCATCATTTCCTTCAAATACTACGATAGGGTACAAATAATCTTGCTCTTTTTCACCCATATAATATGCAAGAAAAATATCCTTAATTTTAATACTATTTCCGGCACCGTAATAGGATGCGATATATGCCTTGCCCTCTTTGAGTTCTTCAAAAGCAGCACCCGAAGTTTTTATTGGATATGTTGAGCTTTCGCCTGACACCCTTTGCATAGAATAATTTGCTCTTACTATTTGAGGGCCGTCAGTTCCGCCTGTGACGATTAAATTAATATTAGATTCAATCGGTTTTCCATAAAATATGGGTAAATTATTTATATCCTTTTGATAAAAGTTAATTCTATAAGCCCGTGTGGAGCCTTGACTTGTAGCAGCAAGAAGCTGTCCGTCCTTTACGGAAAGCAATATGGTTCTGGTCTTAGACGTGTCTAAGTCACCGGTTGGATAGTTCATGTCGTATAAGAAATCTCTTGCTTTACTTACCGCATCAGCCTGTTTAGGAAGGTTTTTGCCGGAAAGTACATCGCTTTGAAAATAAAATGGAGAAAACAGAGTAAAATCACGACTTTTAATATTAACCCTTATAGTTTTTAAAAATTGTCCGCTGCTATTTGTCCAAAAATAAGAATCATCAGATACCTTAAAAGGACCATTTTCAAATCCGACATTTTTAACGTCTTGACCAATTTTCTTTAATGCCAGAAGGTCTGCCTTAGGTTTTTCGATTTCATAAATTTTAATCTGGTCTTTAAACAGTGGAACTTTTCCCGAAATTGTATCAAGGGAATATTTATAATTTTCATTAACAGCAGAAGTCGGAAATGAGATAGCCGGAAGTTTTCCAAATGCTATCGTAGGCTTTGGAGGGGGAGTAGGAAAGAAAGTCTCTTTTAGAAGAACAAGAGCCCTATAGGCAAGTATTAATACAAAAATAGCCGCAACTACAATTCCTGCCCATTTTAGAATGAGTTTAGTTTCTTTGCTTGCAGCTGTTAAAGTGAGCATATATTGAGTATAAGAAAACTTTGAGCTACAATGCAACTAAAGGGGTCCTGTCCCGGGTTTCCCTCCCGCCAGTGCTCACTCGAATATTTTCTTCGAAAATAGCTCGTTGCGCGCTGTCAGGAGCCTTTCCACCCGTGCCACCCCTCAATAAATATGGTTAGAGTAAGGTTTGCACCAAGTCCAACAGGAATACAACATATCGGAGGAATAAGGACAGCGCTTTATAATTATTTGTTCGCGAAGAAAAATCAAGGAGAGTTTTTACTTAGAATCGAAGATACCGACCAAAAAAGGCTGATCAAAGAAGCAGAAGGGGCACTTCTTGAGATGCTTAGATGGCTTGAAATAGAGCCAAAAGGAAATATTGTCCACCAGTCAAAACGTCTTGATATTTATAAAAAATACGCAAAAGAGCTTGTTTCAAAAGAACTAGCTTATGAAAAAGATGGCGCAATCTGGGTTAAAATGCCGGAAAGTAAGAGCTTTGAATGGACTGATTTAGTAGGAAACAAGCATATTAGATTTGAGGGAAAAGATCAAAAAGACTTTGTGATTTTAAAATCCGACGAATTTCCGACCTATCATTTTGCAAATGTAGTCGACGACCACTTATTTGAAATAACACACGTTTTTAGAGGCGAAGAATGGATATCATCTACTCCTAAACACCTGTATCTATATGAAAGTTTTGGATGGAAAAGACCTGAATTTGTTCATCTCCCTGTAATTTTAGGAAGCGATCATACCAAGCTTTCCAAAAGACATGGTGCAAAATCAGTTTTGGATTACAGGAGTCAAGGTTATTTAAAGGAAGCTGTACTAAATTACATGGCGCTTCTTGGTTGGAATCCGGGTGGGGACAGAGAAAAAATGAGCCTAGATGAGATGATTGAGCTATTTAAGATAGACCATATTAATAGTGCAAATCCTATTTTTGATCAAACTAAATTTGAATGGCTAAACGGTGTTTGGATACGCAGTATTTCGACAAAAGACTTGCAAGAAAGACTAATTGAGTTCTACTCAGATGATAAAGAGGTTACAGAAACTCTTAAAAGTTCAAAATCGCCTGATTTAGTAAAGGTTGCAGCCTCAAGAATGAAAACCTTGATGGATTTCAAAAGTTTGGTTTCTAAAACTTCTCAAAGAGAAAAAACTCGGGAGGAAATTAAAATAGCGAAAAAACTAAAAACATTTTTGACCCAAAATCTAAAAACATGGGAAGACGCAGAGCTGCTTAATGCAATAAAGGAATTTAGTAAAGAAGAAGATATTCCATTTAAGACAATTTTTTTCCTGCTAACCGGAAAGGAACAGGGAATTGGAATTTTAGAGTTAAATCAAATCTACGGAAAAGACTTTTTGATATCAAATTTAGAGGGCAAATAAAAGAACTGCTATCCCAAGAAGAACTATAGCTATTCCACCGATTCCAAGGCCAAGTATTGTAGCGTTGGGTCCAGCTTCTGGTAAGCCTGCTGCGCTTGCCAAATTAGTGCTCACGGTACTTGACCAAGGACCGGTTGCGCAGCCATTAGTTGCCAACACCTTAAAAAAATAGTTTGTTTTAGGGAATAAGTCGTTTACTTTGTATTTAACAGCCCCATCAATTTTTCCCATACTAAACTTTACTGAATACGCATCTGCGCTAGATGTTAGACCATACGATATTACATAACCATCAAAAGCAGATGTTGGCTGGACAAAGTATAAAGTTGCAGATGAAGAGCTCATAGAAACAGAGTAGAGATTTGGAGCATCTGCAGGTGGAGTTGCTGAGCATTCTTGTGCAAAAGAAAGCTTGGGAGATAGCCCTGCTAAGGATATTAAGGTGATTAGAATAAATCCGAAGGCCAAAAACTTAAATTTCATGCCTTTAGTATAGAATATCTCTTTTTTAGAGCCATTTTGCAATAGGCACATTAATATAAGGTGACTTTTAAGCACAAATCTTATAGAATAGGGTGTATTGCCGAGTCGCCTGCCTGCGCAGGCAGGTCTAATGGTAGGATAAAATGTGGCACGTTTACATTTTAAGAAGTAAAATTAAGAGATGGTATTACGTAGGAAGTACAAATAGGCTTCAAAAGAGAATTCTCGAACATAATTCAGGTAATACTGTCTCAACAAAAGCGTATAGACCTTTTGACTTGATATTTAATAAAACTTTTAAATATGAAATTGATGCAAGAAAATACGAAAGAAAACTTAAAGACAAAAGAATAGAAAAAGAACAAATAATAAAAGAAACTGAAGACAAATAATTATTGCCGAGTCGTCTAATGGTAGGACAACGGATTCTGGATCCGTTTATTGGGGTTCGAATCCCTGCTCGGCAGCAAGCACGTGCAGGTATAGTACGGTACCCTCTCTATTCACGTCCTCAATTCGCTGGAGATCTTTTACGGATATGGTTATCAGCTGATAATGCCTTCTTTTATGAAGAAAGCTGGAGAAGAACAATGGGGTATGTATGAAGGATACAGAGATGACGCTCAATATTTAATCGATATTGCTGATCAGAAAGTGCCAAGCGACCAGATCACTGGAAATTCCAAAGCAAGAGATAAAAGGGACAAGGCTATACAAAAATATACTGAAGAACTTGATAGGCTATCAAATATTAAAGACTGGAGAATTCCTATTATTTCGCAGCCTTTACCAAAAGAATGTAATAAGGATAATTTATTTATTCCTGAAACTTCTGGCTCAATTGATTGGACGGGAGAAGAAGATAAAGAAACTCCCATCCCTGGGCCTTTTAATTTCGAACCATTATCTTAAAATGAATATTAAACCAAATCCAAATATTCCTACAGACCAAAAATTACTGGATCTTCTTAAAGACGCATATACGAAAAACTTTGAGTGTTATAAAGCTTTGATAAAATTTGATGCAATAAAACCGTTTTCAAATTATGTTCCCGAGATAATAAGAGGAGACTTAGATAGATTTGCTAAAGAGGAGGAAAAACAGCAGTTCCATTACCTTTTTGTTTATCAAGAGGGGGATAAATTTATTATGAGCGACGATTATAAAGCATACTATTGCTATAAGATAATCGGTACCAATGAAGTTCCTTGCGTCGTTCTAGGAGAACCTAAGGGAGAAAACGTCACATTTAAAGGAAAACCATTCCTTCTCGAAGCTCCACAAATAAAGATTACAAAAAATGAATAACAAAAATCAAGGAACCTTGATACTACTAGCTTTTTTCGGTGTATTAATTTTGGTTTTTGCACTTTTTATGGTAAATCAAATGTCTGTCGATAAGGGTTCGGATGGAAACAACCCACTGCCAAAGGGACTCCAGAATGACCCTTTTAAGCCTGACGATTCTCAGGCATGTGAAGATCAAGAAATTGAATTGGCAAGTATACTTGCTAAATCAATAAATGTTCTTGAATCAAGAGATGAAAATGACTACGAAGATACAATGAGCAAAGTGGAAGAGGCGCTAAATTATTTGGATATAAACTTTAATAAATACCACTCAGAATTTTACTATGTAGTTGAAGCAGCGGTTGACGGAAGACACCAGTTAGAAATGGTAGGAATAGATGATTATCAGGATTCACTTTATAGAATAAGCGAGGCTAACACTTCATTACGTCATGCGCATGAGAATCTCATTAATGTGTGTAACTCAGAATAAAAGGTAATAACCCTTTTATAGTGTCTCATTTGTCTCGTTTGAGCCTGTATATGAGACACTGCTATAATGACTAAACGGGTCTAGACCAACCCGCTCAGCATTCTGCTCGCCATTTATCGGTTCAAAGGGTATATAATGTATTTATGGCAGATATCTCCTCGAGTCTAATACTATTGACATATAAAGGTAAAATACTTCTAATGCACAAAACTAATGGCGTTTTAGACCCAGTAGTTCATCCATGGTCCTTAATAGGGGGAGAACGTCGGGAGAAAGAATCTTTTGAGGAAGCAATGAGCAGAACTGTAGAAAAAGAAACAGGTATAAAAATTGAAAATATTGAGCGTATATCGGATTTTAAGTATCATGCTGCACTTACAGATGATAATATAAACAAAATCCAGCGAGGAGAATTTCAGTTACTCGATTTTTTTGCACCAAAAGATTTACAGAAACTTTTGCTATCTGACTCAACACAAGAATTCGTATCTAATTACAGTTACCTTACCGACAATACATCCTTAGTAAGTGCTATTAAATAGCTAATTTGTTCCCTTCGTGGTATAATATACTCAGTTGCAGATCGTATATAAATACATCTGCTTAATGATTGATTTAGTTTTAAATAGAAAGAAAGATCCAATTTTCCACATTACATCTTCTTAAACTTTAACAACGTCATTTTGAGCAGAGGTATATGTATTACGATTCAATAAGAAAACCTAATTATAGAAATAAAACAAAAAATTTCTATGGAAAGAAAAGCAATGGTTATTCCAGATTTCGACAAATAAAAAAGCTAGACCCGAACCTTTTTATAAAAAGTGCTCAAATAACGGAATTACCTCATGAGCAAGAATCTTTAGCAAGATTTGTCGATTACTCAATAGACGAAAAGATAAAAAGAAATATTGTAGAGCACGGATACACAATCCCTACTTTAATACAAGAGCAGTCTATTCCCCACATACTTTCAGGAAGAGATATTATTGGAATCGCCAATACCGGAACAGGCAAAACCGCAGCATTTTTAGTTACTCTTATTAACAAGTCTCTTATAGATAGAAATCAAAGAACATTGATTTTAGTGCCGACACGGGAACTAGCTGTTCAAATTAAAGACGAGTTTAAAATATTTGCCAAGGGTACAAATCTTGAAGCAGTAGCAGCAATCGGAGGCATAAATATTAAAAGCCAAACTTACGCATTAAGACACAAACCGCATTTTGTTGTCGCAACTCCAGGAAGACTTAAGGATTTAATCCAGAGAAGACAGATAAACCTTTTTCATTTTCAAAATGTAGTACTCGATGAAGTAGATAGAATGGTAGACGTAGGGTTTTTAAATGAAATAAAGTATATTATTTCTCTACTTCCAAAAACTCGGCAGTCTTTATTCTTTTCCGCAACCGTTGACAGAAAAACAGAGGAAATAGTAAATAGTTTTGTTACCAACCCCGTGAAAATTTCTGTTAAAAGGCAGGAAACCGGAGAAAACATAAATCAGGATATTATCAAAATAGGTAAAAATTTATCTAAAATAGACACCTTGCATGATTTACTTGTTAAGCCCGGTTTTGAAAAGGTTTTGGTTTTTGGAAAAACAAAATGGGGAGCCGAGAAATTGTCAAAAGCCCTGATAGAAAGAGGTTTTAAGACCGCTGCGATTCATGGAAATAAATCCCAAAACCAAAGATTAAGAGCCTTGCAGGAGTTTAAAGAAAATAGACTGCAGATTTTAATCGCAACAGACGTTGCCTCAAGAGGCCTTGATATAGAAAATGTAACCCATGTAATTAATTACGATGCACCAACATCTTATGAGGAATATATTCATCGAATAGGAAGAACAGGCAGGGCAGGTAAAACGGGAAACGCCCTGACTTTTATAGACTAAGGATTATGAATGTCTAATTTATTAGTAGGAGTTAGTTCGAAGCAATATTAAAATGTTACTAATTAAGCCTCAAATGATATAATTAACCATAAGAAACATGAAAAAAATGCCAGAAGATTATTGGAAGAAAAAACTAACTCCAGAGCAATACAGGGTTTTGAGAGAAAAGGGGACAGAGCCTGCTTTTTCTGGGGCACTCTATGATAACCACGAAGATGGAATGTATAAATGCGCGGCATGTGGGGCAGAACTATTTTCTTCCGATACAAAATTTGATTCAGGAACGGGCTGGCCAAGTTTTGATAACCCGGTGAATAAAGAAAATGTTATTTTGCAAGATGACAATTCTTATGGAATGCGAAGAACCGAGGTAATTTGCAAAAACTGCGGTTCACACTTGGGTCACCTGTTCAACGATGGACCAAAAGAAACAACAGGGCAAAGATATTGTATAAATTCCTGTGCTCTAGATTTTAATCCTCAAAAATAAGATTATCGGGCTATAATCAGAAGTCGTTTGTAGGTTGTGCCTGCGGGCCAGCAAGTCATTAAGGTAAGGGTTTTTTCTCCTGGTTTAGGATTAAGGTAGGAAACATCTTTAGCGTCCACTATTTTTGTGTCAATTACTTTATATTCATACCTTATATTTTTGTAATAAACAAAAATCTCATCATCCTTTTTAAGTTTTGAGAGTAAATAAAATACTGAGTTGTATCTTGTAGCTTCTAAAATATTGACGGATGAATGGGAAAACAAAAACATGTTGCCAAGTTGACTTGGTAAGGCAGTACCCCTTGCTTGGGCAACTCCTTTTGTTAAGGCAAGCTGATAAGTATTGGAATTGTAAGGATCTACGTTTGCAACAATTTTGGCATTTGCCCCGATTTTGGGTATTACAATTCCAAATTCTTTATCAAGAGGTTTTATTTGACTAATCGTTTTTTTAGGCTCGTTAAGTCTATAATTAATTTCTACTTTTGCAACGGGTGCAAATATATAAATTAAAAGCACAAGAGAGGAAAATATTAAAATTATTCCTGCACCAATTAGAATTTGGGGAAGTTTCTTCACAAGAATTATTTTTATTGAGTATTTCTATTGCGGTAAACGTAATAGGCAATTGCGGCAATAAGTATAAGAAGAGAAAGTGCTAGAATCCAATTTTTTGCAATCCAATTCATGGGTGCAGTTAAAGGATTTTTAGACATCTCTTCTGATTCTTCGGGCTCTGATGGTTGTGCACTTTCTGTTGCCAAGACTTCTCCACCTTGGCCTGTTGCTTCTGCTCCCTCTCCTAAAACCGAACCCGTACCAGTTCCCCCTACAGGGATAGCTCCTTGCGTAACAGTCGTTGTCGGGTTGACTATTGTAGTAGTAACATTTGAATCTCCTATAACACCTGAGCCGTTTCCATAGGTATCGAAGGCTCTAATAACATAATAATATGTAGTATTACAATTTGGCGAAACGTTATCTGTCATGCTTCCATCGGTATTTGAGCCTATATTGACACTGTTTACTTGATGAGCTGAGTCAACGTTAAAGCTTGTATCAGAGGATCTATATAAATTCACCTTCACAGTTTTTCCGCCATCATCTGCTGTTCTAAACGATATTTTATAGGTACAATCATCCTGCTTTGATTTACTATAATTAGTTGGAGTTCCTGGAGTAGAATTGTTGAAATCTGTACTTACTGTTGAGCTTGTTGAGCTTGAAGTTCCTTGTGCAGTTGCATAAAAGCTATACGTACCGTTTCCTTGATTTAAAGAAACGTCGCATGTGTCTGTATTCCCACCTGCTGAGGTTACAATGTCGCTTCCAAATTGCGAGAAGCTGCCGCTATCACCCGGACCTGATTTAAAACATTTAACCGTAATAGTCTGTGAGGAATCTGTATCAAGAGCAACGAATGTTAATGTAAATGAGTCATCGTTTGTTTGGCTTGGGGGAGTCTGAAGTCTTACTGAAGTTGCAGCAAAACTTGTCCCAACAAAGACAAACAATGCAAAAATTGAAAGCAATAATGATTTAATTATCTTATTTTTCATATCTTTTCTTTAATCTAAGTCCTAAAAGCAAGCTTCCTGTTCCAGTGCCCAGTAATAGAGCTGCCATTATAACCCAAATCGTATTTTCTCCAGTAGCAGGTAGTTCAGTAGATGCTCCCAAAACCTCCTGGGTCGCTTTATACTCGGCGCTTGGTTGGCTAGTGTTAACAAGTGAAACTTCTGTTCCGACAAAATTGCTATCCGGGTCTGCCGTATCCAAGTCTCCAGGGTTAACCGCAAGCGCCAAAATCAGGCTTGATGGATCTCCGATGGGTGTGCCCTTAGCCCATGCATTATCATAGTATGTTCCGGCTGCTTGCCCGCTGCCTATTGTAGCTTTGTATATTAAAGTGAATACGTCGCCCGGATTTGCACTACCAAGAGTCCACGTTCCGGGAGATGCATACGTAGGCTCACTTATACTTCCGGTTATATCGGTTGTTGCTCCTAAATATGGTGTATAGAGAACTTGGTACGAACCACCATTATAAGAGAATCCATCAGGAAGAAGATCGGTAGCCGTTATATTGTCTCCCGGTCCTTGATCTGGATCAACTGTTAAGGTCAATGTGTATGTAACAACGTCTCCAGTATTTTTATCCCCAACTGCATCATTTTCCTTAGAAATCGTGAGAAGAGGTTCAGCGTTATGATTAAGGATTTGGCAAAATACTGTTTGTCCAGAGCTAACGAAAAGATCAAGCGTATCGTCTTCGTTTATCGCTACTTCTTGACCACAGCTAATTGCAGTTTGTTCCCATCCATCCTGTAAATTTTCGCCTAATGTGTATGTTCCTGGAATAAGATTATTAAACGTCACTGTTCCAGTAGGATCTGTTAGTTGTGAAGTTTGTCCTGTTAAATTTATTGTCCAGTCCGAAAGAACAGGATCTTCTCCTTCTAATAGTCCGTTTCCATCTTCATCATTGTATTTCGTAACAATAACTTGACCTTCCTGTGTATTAATAAAGGTATAAGACTCATTTTGTCCGCTCGTGGGTGTTTCAAAATCGTGCGTTGAATCATTTAATGGCGTCCATCCATCTCTGTCTTCTTCGGTTACAGAATAATTATGATTTGGTCCAAGATTTGTAAATGTGTAGCAGCCGTCTTCTCCGGTCGTTTGCGCACTTCCACTTGCAACACCGTCTACATTAAGTGTCATTTCCCATCCTTGTACATCACTTTGGTCTTCGTCCGTCTCTGGATCTCCGTCAACATCTTCCACCTTACATACAGTAATGTCGATATTTTTAAAGTTGACAAAATCTTGTCCCGTAATTGTATCTCCGGCAGTAAGAGTAATGTTATAAAAAAGAGAAGTTAATGCTGTCCATCCAGCTTGAAGCACCTCTCTTACCTGATAATAATCTGGGATAAGGTCAGTAAAGCTATAAGAACCATCAGAAAGAGTATTTGTTGTTAAGTAGAAAACACAGCCAATAAAATCGAATCCACAATTGTTGTAAAGATCAATCACCCAATTTTCAAGTCCAGTTTGATCTCCTGTTGTGTCCGTGTCGCCATCGGCATCTTCAAATTTAGACCCCAAGACTGAGCCCAGCTTGGTATTATATATTGTGCACTCAGCTGTTTGTCCTGAGGCAACTGCTACTTCCTGACAATCGCTTTCATCTTCGCTCCACCCGGATTGTGCCTCCTCATTAACGTCGTATGTCCCTGGTGTGACTGTGAAAGACTCTGAATGGTTTGTAGCAAGCGTTGTTCGGGTTGCCGGAGCAGTTATTGTTCCAGATCCAGTTGCAGTAATGGTGAATTCGGTTAGATCATTGGTCGGATCTGTAACTTTATGAACAATTAAAGTCCCGTTGTCGATCGCATTACAAATAGTAATTTCATTAGTTTCACCGGGTTCAACCTCAATCACTGCCGGTAATGTATGATAAGCCGCTGGTTCAGGAAGGCTCTCACAACTATAGTCTTGGTTTGAAGGGAACCATCCAACAAAGTGGTAACCGGAAACGCTACTCTCATCAACTGAGTGTTCTCCTGGCTCAACATCGTTAACTGGAGAGCCCATTGTGTTAGTACCTGACCCATCAAGGCTCCAGCTAAATCCTAACCCATCTGCTTCTGTATTTTCATCATCAGTAGATCCCTCATCGCTAAATCCGTTGGCATTTCCGTCTACAATTTTATTTACCTTAACCGAGCCTGTTTCTGGCTCACAACCGTTGAGATCAATCGTTGCGCTATCTGAATTATTAGAGGTTGTTCCCTCTTCTGTAGCAGCACTAACACTGACCTCATTTATTAAAGCCGGACAATCATCCTCGGTTGTCACTCTTGTAACGGTATAAGTACGGCTTCCAGATACTCCAAGATCAATATTGGTACATTGGAAACTTCCAGTTGCGTTTTGATCACAAGCTGAGCCGCCTGTATAGTTTACAGCCCAGGTTCCGGGTGGAAGAATATCGTCAAGAACAACATCGTTTATACTTTCGCCTCCGACAGAAGAAACGACGATTGTAAATTGGGCCGAATCTCCGACATTGATTGGTCCGTTCCCCACTTTCGTAACTTCGACATCTTTACAAGCGAGAGTTATACTTTGTGAGTCAGAGTTATTTGCACTATTACCATCATTTAAGACGGTAATTGTTGCCGTATTATCAATTACACCACAGTCATCAATATCAGTAGTAGCTTTTACTTGAATTGTCTTTGAGGCTCCAGAGGCTAAGCTGTTGATAGTGCAAGTAAGGAGGTTTCCAACGATAGTACAGCTTGTCCCCGTAGGAAATCCACTCGCTCCGTCCTCTTCCCAAACTAATCCGCTTGTACCACTTGGAAGATTGTCGGTAAGAGTAAAATTTCCGCTAGCTTGATCACTTTCATTCTTAACAATTATGTTGTAATGTGCAACAGCCCCTGCACTTATACTTGCATCATCAGCTGTTTTATTTACGCTTACGTCAATGCAGTCTTCGACTGTAATCTTATTGTTATTGTCGGAAGCATTAAGTGTATTTCCGTTTCGACTATTAATTGCGGTGGCGCTAGCGTCGTTTGAGATTACTCCGCAGAATCCGGTCGTATCTTGACTTACGGTAATCGTCTTTGTTTGTCCTTTTGGCATATCGCCAAAGTTACAAGTTAAAAGATTGCTGCCGTTGATACTACAAGAAGCTGCATCAGCTCCTCCTAAAGTCCAAGAACCGACTGGGAGCTGGTCTGTCAAAACTACGTTTTGGGCCGTTGTGCCAGTGGCGCTTGCATCTGTGTCTACTGATATCGTGTATGTTGCTGTATCACCTGAATTAATGGTTGAATCCGCAGCTGTCTTGGTTACGTCGATCTTTGCGTCTGTGTCAGTAAAGGTGATAGATGCAACTAAAATATTTGAAGAATCAAAAACCTCAACTTTATAGTTCAACCTCTCGATCCCGTCCAGCTGATAAGCGTAAATAAAACTTCCTTCCTCATTCGAATTAACATCATCTTCAAAATGTACAGGGGGAAGATCTTCAGAAGATATAATTATTTTGTAAGTAGTATTGGGAAAAAAGTTTCTACCGGTGATAAAAACAGCATCATCTGGAAAATAATCAGCCTTATCTGTAACAAGACTTGCGCTTTTTTCAGAAGTTAATATCGTGTCGCTATTTAAAAGCTCTGAGGAGCCGGAATTTATTGATTCTGCGGAAACATTATCAAGTATTACCATGTTAAGTTCTGTATTTAAATCTGTTTGTTCCAGCTCTGAACCTGAAGAGGCTTGATTTTCTAAGGCACTTGTTGACGAAGGAGGAGACAGATTGTCAACCTGAGTAGTATCGTTAGCGGTTGGTGAATCAGTCGGCTCTTGTGAAACAGTTTCTGATTGCGTGTCGCTTGGTGTGGGGGTAATTGTGTGTGTCGGTGTACCTTGCTCTACAACGGGAGTTGGAGTTGGTGCATCCGTTGGTGTTGATTGATCAACCGTTTCGGCGGGTGTTTCAGTTGTCGTTACTTCTTGGGCAGAAACCACATAAGGACTAATCGATTGGGCAATAAGCGATAATACTGCGACAAAAACAATAAATTTTTTAATTAATGTTTGTTTCACTCAAGCAAAACCCTCATCCATCCAAATTTAGATGTCGCGATAGTACCACCAACAGTAATAAAGTACAATACCCTATAGTAGTAATAAAACAAAGGCAATTTTATAGACCTATAGCTATGTTTCAAGACGTTTAAATTTGACAATATTATTATTGTTTGGTAGTATTTTTTTAACAATGAAAATTAAGATTGTTTTTCTAATTTTCATCCTTCTTTTTACCTTATCTATATTTCCTGTATTTGCTCAAGATGAGAACTCGACCATAACTCCAACTACAAAAAGAATTGAAGTGAGACAAAAAACTCAAGAAAGAATTGAGACGGTTAAAGAAAATATTGCCCAAAGACTGGAAGGAATAAAATTACGATCCTGTCAAGCAAGAGAAAATGCAATAAATAACAGAATAAACAGCCTAACCAGACTTACCGGAAATATGGAAGTAAAATTTGCGAGCATCTCGGCAAGAGTGCAAGAGTACTATAGCAGTACTCTAGTTCCGGATGGAAAAACCCTTTCTAACTACGATAGTCTGCTATCTGATATTTCGGCAAAAAAAGATGCAGTAGATGCAGCATTAGCGACAGCTAAAGCATTGGGTGAGGATTTTTCGTGTCAGGCGGACAATCCAAAAAGTTTATTTACAACTTTTAGAGAAAACATGCAGGCAGTTAAAAGTGCGCTAAAAGAATACAGAACATCAATAAAAAATTTAATAGTTGCGATTAGAACCTTAAACTCGGAAGAAAATTCAGAATAACATGAAACCTAATTATCTGACATTAATTTTAACAGCTGTTATAGTGCTTATAGTTTTAGTTGGAGCATATCTTTTTTTAAGCAAGGGCAATACGTATGCCCCCACGACTCAAAATGAAGTAACAGTAATTGAAAATCCTCAAGACTTAAACGAGGCTAATAGTGCATTAGATAGCGAGGATCTAGACAATATAGACTCATCTTTGGACCAACTTGATTTGGAAGCTGCAAGCTTTTAGGCTTATATCCACCTCTTAATACGGAAGTAAAAAAGCATTATAAGAATAGGTACAATTGAAATTATACAAATTAAGATAAATGTTGTGTAGGGTCCCCAAAAGTCCCATGGTCCAGTTTCAATTCCACCAGGCAAAAGGATGTTCATGCCAAAAAAAGTCCCAAAAACAGTAGCAGGAATGGTTAAGGTAAATATTATAGTAAGAAATGCAATTATTTCATTATTTTTAGAATTTATAAGAGATTCGTTGCTTTCGGAAATACCTTCAATTAGCTCACGGTTGTTTTCCAGTCTTTCAGATAAAGTTTGAATGTGATCTAAAACGTTGCCCCAATAAGACTTCATGGTCCCGTTAAAAACTTCGTATTTTCCCTCTTCAAGCTGTTTTAGGATTGGTAAAACGGCTCGAATCATTGTATGAAAATAAACTATATTCCTTCTGGTTACAGATATATCTTCCAATATGTCTTGAGATTTCTTGGTTTCAAGATGCCTGTCTATTCTTTCAATTTTCGCAGAGAGCTCATTAACAATAGGAAAACACATATCAACTAAAGCATCAATTATCCTATATCCAAAAAAAATCGGGCCTTTGCCCATAAAATCGTCTCTACTTGAAATATTCTTTTCGCAAATCTTAAAAATCTCATCCAAAATAGGTATTTCATTGTCGTGGAGAAGTATTAAATACCCCTTTCCCATAAAAAGATATACTTGACTATAAAATATTCTTTTTTTCTCTGGATGAGCTTGTTTTGGGAGAGTGTAGGAAAGAGCTTTAGTGGGAAGCGTAAGAATATTACTAATAGTACTTTTAACAAATTTTAATGGTCGCTTTACATATGGAGTGCTTGGAAGATCTTCACCAAGTCTTTCTATATAGTTTTTAGCAGTTGTTAGAACAGGAAAGTCCAAAACTATGAGGCTGTAATCCTCATAAACTTCTATTTTGGAAATCTGAGTTTTATTCTCAAAATCCTCAAGGTCTAGAGGATTAAACTTATATGCTTTAATTAGCTTTTTAAGAACCTCGTCTCTTGGGTTTGCAATACTTAGGAATTGAAAATTCTTATGGTTTATTCTTTTGATATCCATAATTAAATATTAAACTTACACTAAATTATGCCGGCTAAAAAGACACAATACTTTAATTTTAGTTTCGTTATATAATTAGTGTCAACCCGCAATATTAAGGGCTTGACATTCTAGCAGATGATATGATAGAGTGCTAATAGAAAATGCAAAGAGTTGTTCCGATAATACCAATTAGAGATGGAATAATATTCCCCTATACCGATTCGGTATTAACCTTCGGCAGGCCAAAGAGCCTAGCTGCGCTTGAATATTCTTTTGCACAGGAGCGAATAGTCGGATTTGTTTTGCAGAAAAACGCAAAATTGAATGAACCTTCTTCTTCCGACCTCTACGCTATAGGCACCTTGTCCCACATCGAGCGAATGATAAAAAGTGAAGGAGAAATTAATGCTCAAGTTAAGGGTTTATCAAGAATTAAAATACTTGAATATCTCCAAGATACCCCCTATTTAATGGCAAGAGTGGAAGAAGTAGAAGATACATTCCAAGATACCCCAGAAATAAAAGCTCTTACAAACCACTTAATTACAGAGTTTAGAAAAGCAGTAAACTTGGGCAAATTTGTGGATTTTCTGGTTTTTATGAATGTTATGTCTGACAACAGCGCTACTCAACTTGCTGATCTGGTAGCCTCCGTTCTTGATCTAAAACCAAGCGAGAAGCAAGAAATTTTAGAGGAGAAAGATGTAAAGAAAAGACTAGAAAAAATAATTGAAATTCTTTCAAAAGAAATTAAGGTTTTGGAACTTGAGAAAAAGATTGCATCAAAGACGCAAGAAAGATTTGAGAAAGGCGCAAGAGAGGTAATGCTTCGCGAAAGACTTAAGACTATAGAAAAAGAGCTTGGGGAAAATGAAGAAGACGGTGAAATAAGAGAACTTTATACGAAGCTAAAAGAAGCCAAAATGCCTGAAGACACAGAGGAAAAGGCCAAGAAAGAAATAAAAAAGCTTTCCCAAATGAACCAGTTTAATCCGGAGTCCGCGTACATCAGAAATTATTTGGATTGGCTACTTTCACTTCCATGGTCGCTTGAAAGTAAAAATAGCGTAGATATAAAGCAGGCTGAGAAAATTCTTGATGAAGATCATTATGGGCTTGATAAAGTTAAAGAAAGAATCACTGAATATTTAGCAGTACACAAATTGGCCGGTAAAATGAAAGGTCCGATCCTTTGCTTTGTAGGACCGCCGGGGGTGGGAAAAACTTCTATTGGCAAATCTATTGCTAGAGCACTAGGAAGACAATTTGTTAAAGTTTCATTAGGAGGAATAAGAGATGAAGCGGAAATCAGAGGACACAGAAGAACTTACGTTGGGGCTTTGCCTGGAAGAATAATACAAGGTATTAAAGATGCTAAAACCAAAAACCCGGTTTTTATGCTTGATGAGATAGACAAGGTTGGAATCGACTTTAGGGGAGACCCCTCCTCTGCATTGCTTGAGGCCTTAGATCCTGAACAAAACCACGCATTTTCAGACCACTATTTAGAAGTACCATTTGATCTTTCTGACGTAATGTTTGTTACGACTGCAAATATTTTGGATACTATCCCCCCGGCACTTCGCGATAGATTGGAAGTAATTAATTTTGCAGGATATACCCAAGATGAAAAATTCAAAATAGTTAAAGACTTTCTTCTTAAAAAACAAATGGAAGCTCACGGATTAAAACCTTCTGATATCGAAATAACAGATAAGGCAATTAAATTTGTAGCAGAACATTATACCAGAGAAGCTGGAGTAAGAAGCCTGGAGCGGGAAATTGCGGCATTATTTAGAAAAGTTGCAAAACAAGTAGCAGAAGGGAAAAAGAAAAAAGTTATCATTACAGAGAAAAATGTGCCAAAGTTTTTAGGACCAATTAAAATTAGTTCTACTTTAATTGAAAAGAAAGATGAAACCGGTATGTCTACAGGACTGGCGTGGACGGAGGCAGGTGGAGACGTACTATTTATAGAAGTTGCTTTAATGCCTGGGAAGGGAAATTTAATTCTAACAGGACAACTTGGGGAGGTAATGAAAGAATCTTGCCAAGCAGCAATGAGCTATATAAGAGCAAGAGCAAGAGCACTGGGCTTGGATGAAAAGTTTTACCAGAGACTTGATATTCATGTGCACGTTCCTGAAGGCGCGGTTCCCAAAGACGGTCCCTCGGCCGGTATCGCAATTACAACTGCAATTGCATCAGCCCTCACCAAAATTCCGGTAAACAGAAAAGTTGGTATGACAGGTGAAGTAACTTTAAGAGGAAGAGCTTTAGAAATTGGAGGAGTCAAAGAAAAAGTAATAGCAGCTCATAGAGCAGGGCTAAAAACCGTAATTTTACCCAAGGAAAATAAGAAAGACTTGGAAGATGTTCCAAAAGAAGTAATAAAAGACCTTAGCTTTAAGTTTGTTTCACATATGGATGAGGTATTAGATGTTGCGCTAACTCAGCATGTTCAAAAACAGCAAGAGCATTTTCAACGACCTGTTTTACATGCAACTCCTCCGCAAGTAGATTAGTGTACCCCGTATGGGAATCGAACCCATGATCTCGACATTGAGAATGTCGCGTCCTGGACCGCTAGACGAACGGGGCATGTCTATATTTTACCTCAAACTGGCAGTTTAGACAATTGAGCTTGTTTTGCTATAATCAATGAGTGGATAATGTTTATTTAAGCGTTGTTATTCCCTCATATAACGAAATCGCAAATCTTCGGAAAGGGACACTAGATAAGGTCCAGCACTTTTTGGAAAAGCAAACTTATTCTTATGAAGTATTAATTGTTGATGATGGCTCAACAGATGGAAGCTTAGAGTTTGTAGAAAAGTTCATATTGGAAAATCCCAAGTTCAAAATATTGAAAAATCAGCATTTGGGAAAAGCAGGTGCAGTTACCTCGGGCATGCTAAATGCAAAAGGAGAACTGCGCCTTTTTACAGATATGGACCAGGCAACTCCGATTGAGGAAGTTAATGAGCTGACCCCTTTTACTAAAAAGGGATACGACGTGGTAATTGGCTCAAGAAGTTCGCATAGAGAAGGTTCTCCCCTGACTCGTCAATTCATATCATTATCCGCAATACTGTTGCGAAGAGTACTCGTTGGCTTGAATGAAATATCGGATACCCAATGCGGATTCAAGTTGTTCACAAGAGATGCGGCAGATTTGCTTTTTAATAAAATAAGCGATATTCATCATGGTTTCCATAAGATATCGGGCTCTGCAGTTACAGCAGGTTTTGATGTTGAGCTTTTATATTTAGCAAAAATTGAAGGTTTAAAAGTTAAAGAAGTTCCGGTCGACTGGCTATATGTTGAGACAAGAAGAGTGAGTCCAGTATCAGATTCTGTTAATGGGTTCTTAGATTTTGTAAGAATAGGTATTAATAGATTTAGGGGTAAATATAGATGAAATTATTTAAGCTGATAGCGAGTTTATATTTTATTACTCTTGTTTCTTTATTTTTTTACTCTTTTACTCAGGTTGATTTAAGTCTTACTCTAACCCAAGCGTCAATCTTCAAAGATATAATTTCCACTCTGCAATATTTGGGGTTTTTTCAGAGGGAACTATCCGCTATAATTTTTGCCCTAATAAGTTTTTTGCTTTTTTTATTCTATTTCCTTTTTCTTAATCAGTCCAAAAAAATCTCAGGGAAAATGCTTTTTTCATTAATTTGTGGTATCTTTTTCATTCTAGTTTTATCGTACAACGCTTTTTCTTATGATCTTTTTAATTATATTTTCGATGCCAAAATTTTAACTTTTTATCATCAAAACCCCTATCTTTTCAAGCCGCTGGATTTTATAGGAGACCCAATGCTTACTTTTATGCGCTGGACTCATAGGGTCTACCCTTATGGTCCAAGTTGGCTAGCTCTTACAGTTCCACTATCATTCATAGGATCAAATATTTTTCTTGTGACCTTCTTCTTATTTAAGCTTATGATTGGACTAAGTTTTCTAGGAAGTGCTTTCCTTATTTATAAAATTTCAGAGTTAGTTAGTCCAGAAAATAAGATATTTAATACTTTATTTTTTGCACTTAACCCATTGGTATTAATAGAAGGGCTTGTTTCTGCGCATAATGATTTTCCTTTGGTATTTTTTGCCCTGCTTTCTTTCTACCTTTTTATAAGAAAGAAAAAAGTTTTTTCTTTTGTCTCTCTTGCTTTCTCAATTGGTATTAAATATTTATCTTTTATACTACTTCCTATTTTTGGATATCTGATGATTTTAGAAAATAAAAAGATTAAGATTAACTGGGATAAAATTTTCCTTTTATCCCTTGCTCTCTCCTTAGTTACCCTTGCTCTCGTAACTTTTAGAACTAATTTTCAACCATGGTATCTTATATTTCCCATGAGTCTTGCTGCATTTAATGCAAAAAGACCCTACGTCTTTCTTCCTGTTATAGTAGCATCTTTATCTATGATTGCCGTTTACTATTTTTATGTACTTCTTACAGATTATGCGCCTAATTATCCTGCAGTAATTACAAGAGTTGAGACTTTGGCACTTTTTGCTGTTATTGTTTCTTTTATTATTGGTTTTTTATTTAAAAAAAGATTATTTAAGCTTTTGAATAACAGCTAGATATTATATAATTCATGTATGGGTTTTATCCGCAAATGGAGAACTGAAATCATTTTTGCGTTGCTTATTGCAGTAGCTTATTTTCTCTCCCGTATTGTACTTCTTGGTAATCTCCCTATTTTTACAGATGAGGCAATTTACACTAGATGGGCTCAAATAGCATTAAACGATCCCCAGTGGCGTTTTATTTCCCTAACAGATGGAAAACAACCGATGTTTGTTTGGCTAGCCATGATTTTTATGAAATTTATAGAAGACCCGCTAGTTGCCGCAAGGCTTGTTTCGGTTGCCTCAGGCTTTTTTACTCTAGTGGGACTTTGGTTTTTAACCTTAGAGCTTTTTAAAAGTAGAAAGGTAGCGTTTATCTCCTCGCTTCTTTATGTCGTCTATCCTTTTGCCGTAGTGCTTGACCGCATGGCACTATACGACAGTATGGTAGCAACATTTTTTGTTTGGGCGCTTTATTTCTCAGTTCTTTTAGTAAGAAGAATTAGACTAGATATTGCCTATACGCTTAGTTTGATTATTGCAGGAGGAATGCTGACTAAAACCGCTAATTTCTTCAGTATATATCTGCTTCCTTTTTTGCTGATCCTTTTTAACTTTAGAAAAAAGAATTGGCAGTTTGATTTGAGAAGATTTGTTTTATTTGCCGCTTTCTCAGCTGGCATAGCTTTTTTCTTATACAATGTTTTGCGACTTTCCCCATTTTTCCATATTATTGATCAAAAGAATGCCGTTTTCGTTTATCCATTCTCAGAGTGGATAAAGCAGCCATTTACTTTTTTCCCTGGAAATCTTTCAGGACTACTTAACTGGTTGTATGAGTATTTAAAAATTCCAGTCATTGTTTTAATCTTGATTTCACTTGTAAAGTATAAAGAGTTTACGAGAGAGAAATTATTGCTTCTTGTTTATTTCTCTGCGCCATTTATTGCGTTGGCCCTCTTTGGAAGACTGGTTTACCCTCGTTATATTTTCTTTATGAGCCTAATGCTTCTTCCTCTTGCTTCTTTGGGTCTTACATATCTTGTTGATTACGTCATTAAGAAGTATAAAGTTTCAAAAAATTTAGCTTTTTACTTAATCACTGCATTGTTTATTGCATATCCTGCTTTTGTTTCATGGCAGTTTATTTTTGATCCTGTAAACGCAAGAATAGCAACAGCGGATAACAGGCAGTATGTAAATGGTTGGCCCGTCGGATGGGGAGTTAGGGAAAGCGTTGAGTTTTTCAGAAATGAAGCAAAGAACGAAAAGATTTACGTAGCAACAGCTGGAACTTTTGGGCTTCTTCCGGCAGCTTTAGAGATATATTTAGTTGAGAACAAAAATATTGAGATAAAGGGGCACTGGCCGGTAGATGTATTGCCTAAAGAACTTTTGCAAAAGGCAGAAGATATGCCTACCTTTTTAATTACATATCAGAAAGAAAACTTAAATCTAGACGATAACCCAAATTTAAATCTCGTGTTTCAGATAAGACAGGGAAACACAGACTTTTTTTATAAGGTATTTAGGGTAGAACCATGAAATTTCTAAAAAAGAATTTATTGCTTGTACTTCTTTCCTTAATTTTTGCTCTAAGTCTTTTTTTAAGGCTTTATCAACTAGAGTCTTTTCCAGTTGGATTTCACCAGGATGAAGCAGCCTTAGGTTACAACGCATATTCACTTCTTTTAACAGGGAAGGATGAAAATGGACAAAGTTTACCATTGTACATCAATAAGTTTGGTGATAATAATCCCAGCGGATATCATTATCTAGCTATTTTATCTGTAAAATTTTTTGGACTTAATGAGTTTTCTACCAGGCTTCCCGCAGCTCTTGCGGGGGCAATGCTTATTCTAGCAATATATTTTCTTAGCTTTACAATTTCTAAAAACACCTTGATTAGTTTGTTTGCCGCTTTTTTTAGTGCCGTTGCCCCATGGAGCATAGTGCTTTCTCGAACTAGTGCTGAAACAATAGTTGCATTATTTTTTGCAATATTAGGTTTTGCTTTATTTATTCATTTTTTTAGAAACAAGAACATTTTATTTTTATCCGGAAGTGTTTTGTTGTGGATAGCATCGTTTTTAACATATCCAGCACCTCGTTTATATGTACCTCTTTTAGTTTTAGCAACGGGAATATATGTATTTAAATATATAAGAGAGAAAAAATTACTAGTACCTTCGTTTGTTTCTTTCACAATACTTATTGCTGTTCTTCTATTTCTTATTCTAGGAGTATCAGGAGGTATCGGTCGATTCTCTCAGGTAAGTATATTTACCCATCCTGAAACGAAGCTTGTTTTAGAAGAGCAAATCAGAGAAGACGGAATGGAGCAAATTCCTCCAACAGTTGTTAGAGCTTTTCACAATAAAATTATCAATCATTCTTATACATTTTTACTAAATTATTCTTCTTATTTTTCCCTGGAGTATCTTTTCTTGAAAGGCGGACAACCATTACTCCTTAACGTGCCCCACATAGGGCTATTGTATTTAGTAGAGCTGCCTTTCATATTAATAGGAATTTATTCAGTAATAAGATCGAAAAATCACTTCTCCAAGCTTCTTTTGATTTGGCTTCTGCTTGCTCCAGCTACTGCAGCTATAACATTTGATGATAGTCCAAATGTAAGAAGGGCTTTGGTAATGTTTCCTTTTATAGAAATTCTTGCAGGATACGGAATGCTTTTTTCTATTAAAAAAATTACAGAAGAGAAGAATAAAAAAATATTTATTTCTATCTTTATGTTATTTCTTCTGTACAATTCTGTATATTTCCTACATCAATATTTTGTTCACACAAAAGTTCATAAACCATGGTTTAGAGATGTTGGAGTAAAAGAGATGGTAGCGGAGATAAAAAATTCATATCAAAACTATGACAAAGTTATTGTCACAAATGCTACTAGAGGAATACATCCTTTAATCCTCTTTTACATGAAATATGATCCTGTGACGTATCAAAAAGAAGGTTCAGCCAAAGACGCGGATTATAGCGGATTTGGAAAATTCTTTTTTGTTCCACAGGACTGCCCGTCAGTAAATAGGGATCCTGATTTTCCTGATTTTAAATCTGCAATTTTTATAGATAAAGGAGTCTGCCCGTTTATTGAGGGGAAAAACTACGAAATAATATATCGAGGTGATAAAACCCCCGTGTATAGAATTGTCTATGAAGATTAAAAAGCATTTCTTATTCCTTCTTTTAATTCTTGCCATAGCTTCAATATTGCGTCTATGGCAACTGGGAGTAAATCCTCCGAGTCTTGATTGGGACGAAGCCTCACTGGGTTACAATGCCTATTCAATTCTTAAGACCGGAGCAGATGAATATGGGAATTTTCTTCCAACTTCCATAAGGTCTTTCAATGATTATAAACCTGCAGCATATGTATATTTAACAATTCCATCTGTTTTTATATTCGGGCTCAACGAATTTGCCGTTCGTCTTCCGTCCGCAGCCTTGGGGATACTAACTGTTCTTTTCACATATCTTTTAGTCAAAGAACTATTCAAAGCTAAAAATTTACAATTTGCCGAAGCCGCAGCGCTTGTCAGCGCATTGCTACTGGCAATTTCTCCCTGGCATCTACAATTTAGTAGGTCAGCTTTTGAAGGAAACGTTGGGGTTTTCTTTTTTGTCGGAGGAATATATTTTTTACTTAAAGCTTTAAATAAAGGATTATTTTTTGCGCCTGCTTTTATTTTTTTCGTACTTACTTTTTACTCCTATCATAGTTTTCGGTTGGTAACTCCATTGTTTCTGTTGTTTTCCATATTTTATTTTAGAAAGGAAATATTGGAGAAAAAAAAGCATTTTCTTGTTTCCGCACTGTTTGCCTTGATCTTAACCCTGCCTTTATTGCTTAGTATTTTTACCAACTTAGCCCGTTTTTCAAGCGTTACCATTTTTAATTCTTCAGGAATTCTCGATACATCTATAAAGCAGCTGGAACTAGATAGAGAAAGAGAAAATGTTCTTGGAGAGATTTTCCATAACAGAAGAGTGGTCTACGCGCAGAACATTTTAGATGGCTATCTTTCACATTTTGATCCTGTTTTCCTTTTTCTAAGGGGAGATTCGGTGGAACGGCATCATGCAATAGGAATGGGAATGCTTTATATAATTGAACTTCCATTTTTACTAGTGGGAATTTTTTATCTTTCGCGAAAAAAAGATACCGGAAGGCTTATTTTACTCATCTGGCTCTTAGCTGCACCTGCCGCAGCTTCCTTAGCAACGGGGACTCCCCATGCAATACGCGCTATTGCCATGATTCCTGTATTGCAAGTTATTACGGCTATTGGCATTGTCGCTTTCTACGAGTGGAATAAAAAGGCAAAATTAGGAAAATTTATTATTTTTACATTTTCCGCTTTGTTTTTATTAAATGCTCTTTACTATTTGGATATGTATTATGTCCACACACCTATTGAAAATTCAAAATACTGGCAATATGGATACAGACAAGTGTTTGAATATGCAAAGGAAAGGCAAGATAAGTATGACAAAATAATCGTAACTTACAAATACGACCAACCATACATCTATTATTTGTTTTTTAATAAAATTGAACCGTCTTGGTACCAGAAGAATTGGGATTATAACAATGATGGAGAAATAGAAAGAATGACCAGAATTATCGGAAAATACGAATTTAGAAATATTGATTACGCAGTAGATTCAAAGGCAAAAAATGTTTTGTTAATCGGGACACCTGATGAGATATCGCAGAATGCAAGCATAAAAGAAATAAATTTTTTGGATGGAACCGTTGCATTTAGGATAGCAGAAAGTTAAACTTTAAAAGTTAATGGCAAAAAGTAAAAAAGAAGTCGTCGTTTTAGGAGCAGGTCTTGCAGGGTTAGCATCTGCTCACGAATTAGCAAAAGCCGGTTACAAGGTTAGAGTTTATGAAATGTTTGATTTTATAGGTGGTTTGGCGGCTACCATAAGAAAAGGAGAATTCGCATTTGATACAGGTCCTCACCGCTGGTTTGCAAAATCAGATTTCGTGAATAACTGGATGCTTGATTTAATGAAAGGCGAGATAAAAAGCGTCAAGCGGCTTACCAGAATTTATTTCGACAACAAGTACTTCTTTTATCCTATTAAAATCTCAAATGCCCTTTTAGGTATTGGTCCAATTAAGGCTTTTATGGCTATTTTTGACTATGGTGTTTACAGAATACGAGCAAGAGTACTAAAGCCAAAAATTGTTTCTCTTGAAGACGGATTTGTAAATCAATTCGGCAGAACTTTATACAATACTTTCTTCAAAAGATACTCTGAAAAGCTTTGGGGGAGGCCCAATACACAGATTTCAGCAGATTGGGCAGGACAAAGAACTAGAGGTTTTAACCTTTTAACCGTAGTAAAAGATTCTCTATTTAAATCCAAAAAAATTGTTTCTTTTGTTGATGAATTTCAGTATCCGGAAAAAGGCGTTGGAAGAATAGCGGAAAAACTAGCCGAAGAAGTTGAAAAAATGGGCGGAAAAATTTACCTGAATGCAAAAGCAGTCTCTTTTAATGCAAACGGAAAAAACAAAATGACAGGTGTAGAAATAGAGGTAAAGGGAAAAAGGATAATGGAAACAGCCGACTTTTATATAAACACAATTCCATTGCCACACCTGATTAAATTTATGAATCCGAAAGCACCAAAAGAAATTATCAAGGAAAGTGAAACGTTAAAATTTAGATCCGAAGTACAAGTGGCACTATTTATTAAAAAAACTAATATTACACCTGATGTGTGGATTTATGTACATTCGAAAGAAATATCATTCATGAGGTTTATGGAAATGGATAATTGGAGTAATGTTCTTTCTCCCAAGGGTACTACTACTTTAGTTTTTGAAGTTGCTTGTAACGAAGATGATGAAACCTGGAACAAAAGCGACAAAGAGCTTATTGAAATGGTTAAAAATGACTACATTAAAGAGTTTAAAACAATTGAGCAGAAAGATGTTTTAGGAGGTTATGTCCATCGTGTTCCCTTTGAATACCCTGTTTACCATATCGGCTACACCGATTCTTTGGATAAAATAAAAGAGTTCTTAGATAATTTTACAAACCTTCAGACAATAGGAAGAAACGGGATTTTCAGATATAACAACATGGACCATTCAATAGAAATGGGCCTTTATGCAGCCTGGAATATAATTGAAGGTAAAAGGAAACATGATCCTTACTTGGTTAATATTGAAAGGGAATATCTTGAAGAAAAGAAGCTCTAGTGAAAAAAGTTTATATTTATATTTTTATCCTTATAGCCTTGTCGCTTTTAGTCATTGGCCCTTTTTTTAAACCGGGATTTTTCGAGACCCATGATGGTGGCTGGGCAGTAGTACGCTTAGGGGCAATGCACAGAGCCTTTGCCGACCTTCATCTTCCGGCAAGATGGGCAGGAGAGCTTAACTTCGGATATGGATATCCTCTTTTTGAATTTACCTATCCGCTACCCTATTATCTTGGTGAAGTTATAAACCTTTTAGGTCTTGGCTTAGTGGATTCAATAAAGGCAGTATTTGTCTTTAGTGTGCTTACCTCTGTAGTAGTGATGTTTTTTCTGTCAAGAAGAATATTTGGAAACCTAGGAGCATTTATTTCTGCCGGTTTTTATTTATTCGCAAATTACAGATTAGTTAACCTTTACGTCAGGGGTTCTATTGGAGAATCCTTGTCTCTTGTTTTATTTCCTATGCTCTTCTTTCTTGTTTTGTCTAGCATAAGTAAGCCTACAGCGGTAAAGACCTCTCTCTTTGCATTGTCTTTTGCTGCACTACTACTTACCCACAATGTTACTGCCTTGATTTTCAGTCCTTTTTTGCTTGCTTTCTATTTATTCCTGCTTTATCGGCAAAGAAATAGAGAAAATATTATACATATGATTTTAGGCTTTGGATTAGGCGGACTTATGTCATCTTTTTTTCTGTTTCCTGCGCTTCTTGAGAAAAATTATATAAGCCTGGGCGTTAATGCTATTAGTAACATAAAAGAGCATTTTTTATCTGTCCAGTCACTTATTTCAACTCCCTGGAACTACGGAGCCTTTGCCTCTTCTGAAAGATTTTCGGCTGAAATCGGGGCCTTCCCTCTGCTGGCATTTGTCTTAGCAATTTCTGTTCTTATAAAAATGAAAGATAGCTTAACCCGCAACGTTTTTTTGTTTTCATTCTTCAGCGTTATAATCCTTATTTTTCTGATGCTACCCTTTTCTTATTCTTTTTATAAACTTCCTCTTTTTTCAAATATCGATTTCCCCTGGAGACTCCTTACTCCTCTGATTTTTTTCCTCAGTTTTTCTCTTGGAATATTGGGAATGAAAAAAATATGGGGTTTAATAGGCCTGCTTTTGCTTATGGCAACTGCAATAATAAATCTTCCACATGCAAAGCCAAATAATTACATTTCTTACCCGGATGAATATTACCTTACAAACCAGGCAACAACAACATCAAACGATGAGCTTATGCCTATTTGGGTAGAGAAAAAGCCAAAGCAACGGTACGAAAGAAAAGTTGAAGTATTGTCGGGAGATGCGGGTGTAAATGTTATTTCGCAAGAAACGGCAAAGACAGTTTTTGAAATAAATGCAGAAGAAGAAAGTAGAATTGCTCTTAATACAATATATTACCCTGGGTGGGAGTTAAAAGAGAATGGAAGTAAAATTGATTTCAGTTATGATAATCCAGAAGGTATAATTGAGTTTGACATCAGAGAGGGGACGCATAGGATAACTGCAGAATTCAAAAACACGTCCTTAAGAAGCTTTGCTAATTTCCTATCGATACTGGGCATCGCGGGGGTAATAATATTATGGGGGAAAAAGTTCGTAAAATAATACCTTTATTAATACTTTTAGTGCTTACAATTCCTGCATTTATGCCAGTGCTTGCTCCCGGATTTTTCCCAATGCATGATAATACTCAACCTTCAAGAGTATTTGAAATGGCAAAGGCCTTAATGGATGGTATGTTTCCTGTTAGATGGAGTGCTGACTTGGGGTTTGGTTATGGTTATCCTCTTTTCAATTATTATGCTCCACTAGTATATTATGTTGGAGCTACCTTTAACCTAGCAGGATTTAACGCTTTAGACGCAACAAAGATATTACTTGCCTTAGGATTTATTTTATCTGCATTAGCCATGTACATTTTTGCCAAAGAGTTTTTAGGCAAGCTTGGAGGAATTATAGCCGCACTTTTTTATGTTTATGCACCATATCACGCAGTGAATATATATGTTAGGGGAGCAGTTTCTGAGTTTTGGGCTTACGGGTTTATCCCACTTGCTTTTTGGGGGCTTTATAAGATTCATCAGACAGAAAAATTTAAGTATGTAGCTTTTACAGCCCTATTCTTTGCTCTTATTGTTCTTTCTCACAATTTGGCGGCGTTTATCACTGCACCTTTTCTTCTTCTTTACTCATTTTTTCTTTTCTTTAAAAAAAGAAATATAAAACTATTTTATTCAGTTGGTATTGGTTTGCTGCTTTCCGCTTTTTATTGGGTCCCGGCTTTAATAGAAATCCCCTTTTTTAATGTCATGTCTCAAATAGGACCCGAGAAGGACATACGCTTTCATTTTGTGTGCTTACAGCAGCTCTGGACGAGCCAGTGGGGATTTGGCGGATCAATACCAGGGTGCGTTGATGGAATGTCCTATATGATAGGAAAATATCATATTCTTGCAGCAATTTTGGCTGTTATGGTAGCACTTCTGGAGTATAAAAATAAGAAAGTCGAGAAGGGTATTTTTCAAAACATTGTCCTATTCTTCGCTTTTGGAGTTTTAAGCATTTTCTTGATGACGTCATACTCTCAATTTATTTGGGAGCTTGTTTCCCCTATGAGGTTTATTCAGTTTCCCTGGAGGTTTCTCCTGATAACGTCTTTTACATTTTCATTTGTTGCAGGATCATTATTTTACCTTTTTAGAAAGAGATTAAACTCTTTTTCGTATATCATACTTGCGTTAATAGTTTCGATTGCAATAGTCTTTCTCTATTCGAAGTTTTTTGTTCCTCAGGAGGCAAACTCTAAAAATGCCTCAGATTATGTTTCAAAAAATGCGTTAAATTACAATATTTCTAAAATATCACACGAATTTATGCCAAGTAACTTCAAAATACCCGGAAATATAAATGAGGTTTCTAATCTCAATAATATTGAAGATGAAAGTATTGTAGTAGTTAATTCTAAAAAAAGGACTGGAAGAATCGAATTAAACTTAAGAGTTGAAAAAGAAACCAAAGCTGTTATTCCCATAGCTTATTTTCCCGCATGGAAAGCTTACGTTAACGGAGAGGAAGTTCCAGTCGAGAAGAATCCTCGCGGAATAAAAGTAAAATTGCCGGAAGGTAAAGTGATGCTAGAGTTTCTCTTCAGAGAAACTCTTCTGGAAAAATTTGCCAATGTCCTGAGCCTGGCTGGCGTACTAATACTGGCTTACGGTATAATAAGGAAGCCTAAATGAGTAAATTTGCGGAGTTATCGATTTTTTTTCCTTTCTGGAATGAGGCGGAAAATTTAGAAAGAGTCATAGAAAAAACAATCCCGGTGGCAGAAAAAGTTGCAGACAAGTGGGAAATAATTATGGTAGATGATGGCTCCTCTGACTCAACTTTGCAAATAATGCAAAAATTATCGGCAAAAGATAATCGCCTTATTGCGGTCTCCCACGATAAAAACCGTGGTTACGGTGCAGCTTTGAAAACTGGTTTTGAAAAAGCAAGATATGAATATATAGTATTTAATGACGGAGATGGGCAGTTTGATTTTTCTGAAATTACAAAATTTATGGATAAAATTGATAGGGCAGACGTAGTTATCGGCTACCGAAAGACAAGACACGACCATCCTTTTCGGCATGTCTTAATGAACTTGTTAAAAATTTGGGATTATATTTTTTTCGGTTTTAGGTTTAAGGATATAGATTGCGGTTTTAAATTATTCAAAAGGCAAGCAATACAAAGGATAATTCCGCTTTCTTCGGAAGGCGCAATGATAACAACAGAGATTCTTGCAAGGGCAAAAAAGGCCAACCTTAACATTCTTGAGACAGAGGTTCATCATTATCCAAGATTATACGGCGACCAAAGCGGAGGGAACTTAAGGGTAATTTTGCGGGCGGTCAAAGAAAGTCTGCTTCTTTGGAAAGATTTAAATTTTAATCATGCAAGAAATTGACATAGCTGCAGTAAAGCAGAAATCTATTCATGGAATAATCGCTTTAACATCGCGAACATTTTTTATTCAGCTTGTAAATTTTTCGGCTAGTTTACTTCTCACAATTTTTCTGGCCCCTGCCATTTTTGGTGTTTTTTTTATCGTTTCAGCTGTTATTGCTTTTCTCACATATTTCTCCGATATAGGATTGGCTGCTGCTTTGATACAAAAAAAAGAAAGCTTAACAAAAGAAGATTTAAAAACAACATTCACAATCCAGCAGGCTCTAGTATTGTCCCTTGTTACTCTCGCGCTTTTATTTTCAGAGCGAATAGGTTACTTTTACAATCTAGGAGAAGATGGTGTATTTCTATTTCAAGCATTAGCAATTTCATTTTTTCTATCTTCTTTAAAGACCATTCCCTCAATAATTTTAGAACGTGATTTAAACTTTACAAAACTTGTAATTCCGCAGATTGTTGAAACTGTGTTTTTTAACGTTATTGCTGTAGGTCTTGCAATTAATGGATTTGGAATTGCAAGTTTTAGTTATGCAGTATTGGCACGAGGCTTTTCAGGTCTTGTAGCAATTTATTTAATAAGCCCTTGGAAGCCGGCATTAGGGTTTTCTTCCGTAAGCGCAAAAAAGCTTTTATCTTTTGGCGTACCTTTTCAGCTCAATAGTTTTCTTGCACTTATTAAGGACGATTTGTTTATCGCATTTTTGGGAAAAATACTTCCATTTGCCCAAGTTGGTTACATCGGATTTGCTCAAAAATGGGCATTTATGCCGTTGCGTCTCGTCATGGACAATGTAATAAGGATAACGTTCCCTTCATTCTCAAGGCTTCAAGATGAAAAGGAGATTTTAGGCAAAGCAATAGAAAAATCTGTATTTGCAGCAAGTTTTATCATTTTTCCCGCTCTGGCCGGTCTTTTTGTATTGTCGCCTTATTTCATAGAAATCATTCCGAGATACACAAAATGGGAGCCGGCACTTTTATCTGTATGGTTTTTCTCTTTGAGCGCCGCGCTTTCTTCTGTTTCAACACCCCTTACAAACGCACTTAATGCCATAGGCAAAATTAAGATTACCCTTTATCTTATGGTTTTTTGGACAATTGCTACATGGTCATTAACCCCGCTACTAATTTTTCTAATGGGATTTAACGGTGTTGCAGTCGCATCGGCAATAATTGCGGTTTCAACGATTGTGGTTGTATTTATAGTAAAAAGGCTTATTCAGTTTAATATAATAAATGCCCTAACCAATCCAGTAGCAGGGTCTATTATCATGGGAGCTATCCTTTTCTTTATAAGTCCTTATTTTGTACAGGGCTTGTTTAGTCTCATTTCCGTTATTGTATTCGGAGCTGTGATATACTTTTTAACAGTTTATATTCTAGGGCGGGATCAAATTAAGAAAGATTTTGTTTTAATCAGACAAAATCTAAGGAGTTAAAATGGCAAAACTTTCAGCAGTAGTAAGCGTTTACAACGAAGAAAAAAATATTGAAAAATGTCTAAAATCCCTCCAGTTTGCTGATGAAATTATTGTAGTAGACAATGGTTCAACAGATAAAACTGCAGAAATTGTCAAAAAATATACAGATAAAATCTTTTCACAAAAAAACGAACCTCAAAAGATTGATATTCTCAAAAATTTCGGTATCGAGAAAGCTACTAGTGAATGGATACTTATTATTGACGCGGACGAACAGGTAACTCCCGAACTAGCCAACGAAATCCGTTCAATACTCAAAGAACAAAGAACAAAGAACAAAGAACAAATTACTGGTTATTGGATACCTAGAAAAAATTATATTTTTGGAAAATGGATTCAGAACGCTGGCTGGTATCCTGATTTACAGCTAAGGCTAGTAAAAAGGGGTAAGGGAAAATATAATTCATTACACGTCCATGAGCCCTTGAAAGTGGAAGGAGACACAAAACAGCTCTCGCAATTTATAAACCATAACAACTACGAAAATATTTCTCAATTTCTTTCTAAAACTGCTGTTTATGCCCGAAATGAAGCGGATTCTATTTTAAAAAATGATTATAACTTTTCTTATCTTGATGCAATAAGGTTTCCAATAAAAGAGTTTTTAAGCAGGTTCTTTGCAAGAAAAGGATATAAAGACGGACTTCACGGATTAATGCTTTCAATGCTTATGGCTTTTTACCATTTTATCATTTTTGCCTTCATATGGGAGAAGAAGGGATTTACAGAAGAAAACGCCGATAATTTCCTAGAAGAGGTAGGCGCTGAACTTAAAAGAGGTGGAAATGAAATAGATTACTGGATAAAAAAAGAAAAATACGACAATATAAAAAACCCTCTTAAGAGAAGCCTCGCAAAAATTAAAGGAAAAATATAGCTAGTGAAAAAAGTTTTTATTTCAATTCTTACTTTTAACGACAATAAGTCTACGTCAGAATGCTTGGATAGTATAGAAAATCTTAAGAAGCAAGACTTCGGGCTTTTTGTAGTAGTAGTGGACAACGCATCAGCAAACGCTTTTTCTGCTAAAAAAACGTACAAGAATTTTAGCCTAAAAATAATCAGAAATGAAAATAATCTTGGCTTTTCAGGGGGACACAATGTAGGAATTAACCATGCACTTTCTCAAGACGCAGATTTTGTAGTAATTCTAAATAACGATACAGTTCTTGGTAATAATCTGATAGTAAATATGCTAAGTGGATTTGATAAAGAGGTAGGAGTAGTTGTTCCTAAAATTTATTTTGCCAAGGGACACGAATATCATAAGGAAAAGTATACAGAGGCTGATTTGGGAAAAGTAATATGGTATGCAGGTGGAAAAATGGACTGGAAAAATATTTACGGTCAGCATATAGGAGTAGATGAAGTTGATAGTGAAAAATTTAATAAGGAAGAGGAAACAGAACTCGCAACAGGTTGCTGCATGATGGTTAAGAGGGAGGTGTTTGGGAAAGCAGGTCTTCTAAATGAAAAATACTTTCTCTATTACGAGGATGCCGATTTTAGCATGAAAGCAAAAAGAAAAGGCTTTAAAATAATATATAAGCCGGATGCTTTTCTTTGGCACATAAATGCAGCTTCTACGGGAGGCTCTGGTTCCGAGCTTCAGGACTATTATATAACAAGAAACAGATTATATTTCGGTGTCAGACACGCTCCCTTAAGGGCAAAGGCAGCTTTATTTAGAGAAAGCCTAAGACTAGCAAGATCTGGAAGAAAATGGCAGAAAGAGGCTGTGAAAGACTTTTACAAAGGCATTATGGGTAAGGGGAGATATAAAAAATGAGTACTGTTGAAGTTTCAGTAATAATAATTGCACGAGATGAAGAAGAAAGAATCAGGGAGTGTATTGAAAATTTATCTTTTTGCAAAGAAATCATCCTTGTAAATAACGATTCTCAAGACAAAACGCCCCAAATTGCTGAAAGCCTTGGCGCAAAGGTCGTAAATTTTAAAAGCAGTAATTTTTCAGAACTTCGCAATTTAGGATTAAAACAGGCGAGTTACAAGTGGATACTCTATATAGACGCTGATGAAAAAGCGGATGAAACTCTTAAAAAAGAAATAGGCAGAGCAATAAATTCAGATGAATTTAACGCATATTTTATAAAGAGGAAGAATTACTATTTAGGCAGTAACGAATGGCCATACGCAGAAAAAATACAAAGGTTATTTAAGAAAGATAAACTAGGTGGCTGGTTTGGACAACTTCACGAAAGTCCAAGCGTAGAGGGTAAGGCAGGGGAATTACAAGGTTTTCTTCTCCATAAAACCCACAGAAGCCTGGAGGAAATGGTAGATAAGACAAACGAATGGTCTGAAACAGAGGCGTTTCTTAGATACAAAAATAATCATCCAAAAATGAGCTGGTGGAGATTCCCAAGAGTAATGATTACGGCTTTCCTTAGTTCATATATTGCCCAGGGGGGATATAAAGCAAAAGGAGTGGGCTTAATTGAGAGCATATACCAGGCGTTTAGTGCGTTTGTTACCTATGCTAAGCTTTGGGAATTACAAAAAAAAGAGGAAAAAAATTAGTTCTTATTTTCCCAGAATTTTAATTCGGAAAACTTCATTCGCTTATTGGCAAAATAGAATAGATATGCAAGTTCCAAAATTCCCAATGTATTTAAAACTAAAATAGCAACGAACCAATTCCTCTGTTTTAAATTTGCTGCTCTCCAAAGAGCTATTCCTTTCCAAAGCAATGTCCAAAGATAAGCGACAAAAAGCAGAAAAGAGGGAAGCTGGGGCAATATAAATGATTCCATAGATAAATTATAAATAAATATCTCTTCTTATGCAACGAGGGATGAAAGTTGATAAAATAAATATATGAAAATAGGATTTTACGATCCATATCTTGATACCTTAGGTGGTGGAGAAAAATATATTTTTGATTTGGCGTTATGTCTTTCAAATGATAACTCGGTTTATATTTTCTGGAACGATGCTTCAATTTTACAAAAAGCAGAAGAACGTTTTGGAAAAAAACTAAATAAGATTTCTCTTGTGCCAAATACATTTTCTAAAGGAGCATCTTTATTTTCAAAATATAGACAAACCTCCAAATACGATTGTATTTTTTATATAAGCGATGGTAGCATTCCTCTTCTGTTTGCTGAGAAAAATATCCTTATCTTTCAGTTTCCAATACCTTGGATAAGAAAAACTTGGCTTTCAAATCTAAAACTAAAAAACATCAATAATGTAATTTGTTACTCCAACTTTGTTAAAGAGAATATCGACAAAATTCTAAATGTTAACTCTACAGTTCTTCCACCGCTTGTTGAGAAAATAAGTTCAAAAGAAAAAAAACAAAACTTAATTGTTTCGGTAGGAAGATTTACAAAAGGCATGAACAAAAAAAAGCAAGAAGTGTTAGTTGAGGTTTTTAAAGAAATGGTAGATGACGGACTAAAAAACTGGAAGTTAGTTTTAATAGGCTCTCATCTTGCAGGTGATTTGGATTTTGTAGAAAGCTTAATAAAACAATCTAATGAATACCCAATAGAAATACATACAAACGTAAAATACGATGAACTTAGGGATGTATATGCCAAATCAAAAATTTACTGGCATGGCGCAGGCTTTGGAGAGAATCTTGAAAGATCACCTCAATTTGCAGAGCATTTTGGAATTACTACAGTTGAAGCTATGAGCGCAGGCTGTGTTCCGGCAGTTTTCAATGCCGGTGGACAGAAAGAAATAGTTACAAATGAAAAGAATGGAATTTTGTGGAATACGACTGTTGAGCTCAAGGAAAAAACAAAAAAGCTCATTGATGATGAAAAACTTCTGAACGAACTGTCTTTGAATGCTAGAAAAAGCTCTGAAAAATTTTCAGGTGATAATTTTTGCAAAGAAGCAAGAGACATAGTTCTTTAATGAAGAAATATTTAGGGGTGGTTTTATTAATATTTATTGTTTTAATTTTCTTTTGGAATTTTTTCATCCGTGGATTTTTACCAATCCCGGCTGACACCATTGTTGGTCTTTACCATCCTTTCAGGGATTTTTATGCAAAAGAATACCCCAGAGGAATTCCTTTTAAGAATTTTCTAATTACAGATCCTGTTAGACAGCAAATTCCATGGAAAAATTTAGCTATAGAACTCGAAAAGAAATTAAATTTACCACTTTGGAATCCTTATAATTTTACAGGTACCCCACTTTTGGCAAATTTTCAGTCTGGTGTATTTTATCCATTTAACCTTATCTTTTTTGTGATTCCTTTTGCCTACGGCTGGAGTTTATTTATTGTTATTTCTTCCATACTTGCTGCTATATTCACTTATTTTTATCTAAAGAATTTAAAACTCGATTCTCTTTCCTCATTTTTTGGTGCAATAGTCTTCACATTTTCTGGTTTTGCAGTTTCATGGATGGAGTGGGGAAATATAATGCACACTGCTGCATGGCTTCCGCTTATTCTTCTTTCAGTAGATAAGCTATATGAACAGAAACTGAATAATAAAAATCAAAGTGTAAAGATCTGGTTTTTGATCTTACTTTTATCAACTGTATTTTCTTTCTTCTCAGGTCATCTTCAGATTTTTTTCTACGTTCTTTTAGTATCTTTTGCGTACGTCATTTTTAGATGGTTTTTGAACGGCAAAAAACGAGAGCATCTTTTGCTGTTTACTGCCTATTATTTATTGTTTATCGCAGTTACTGCAATACAGTGGATTCCGACACTCCAGTTTATAAATCTTTCGGCAAGAGCAATAGATATTATAGATTGGAGAACAGCAGGTTGGTTTATTCCATGGCAGAACATCGTGCAGTTTATTGCGCCTGATTTTTTCGGCAACCCAGCAACCCTAAATTATTTTGGAGTTTTCAACTACGGAGAGTTCATAGGCTATGTGGGAGTACAGCCTTTAGTTTTTGCTGTATTCTCTATTTTTAAAAGAGATAAAACAGCAATTTTCTTTTGGGGCATATTGGCAATCTCAGTTCTTTTTGCTTTTCAAAACTTAATTTCAGAACTACCATATAGACTTTCTATTCCTTTTATTTCAACATCTCAGCCCACGAGATTAATTTTTCTTATAGATTTCTCCCTGAGCATTTTAGCTGCAATTGGTTTTAATCATTTTCTTAAAACTAAAGAGAGAAGAAGGATATTCCTATCTTTATCATTTTTTTCAATAATATTTATCTCACTATGGTTATTTGTTTTGTACTTTGGGAAAAATTATCTGGAGATAGAGAATCTAGTTGTTTCCCAGAGAAACCTTATACTTCCTACAATTATTTTCATCATATCCTCTTTAATCCTTTTTCTTTATGTAATTTTTGAGAAGAGATTAAAGACTTTGAAATACAATATACTTCTGGTTTTATGCTACCTGCTTCTGGCAATCGTATTGTTTGATCTTTTCCGTTTTGGATGGAAATATATTACTTTTTCGGAAAGTAAGTATATGTACCCTGATACAAAAGTAACGAAATTTTTACAGGAAAATTTAGGAGATCACAGGGTAATGTCCACAGATTCCAGAATTTTTCCACCTAACTTCTCAGCTATGTATAGAATACAGTCAGTAGACGGGTACGACCCATTATTTTTACAAAGATATGCAGAGCTTATAGCTGCAAGTGAAAGAGGGGTGGCAGATATATCAGCCCCATACGGTTTCAATCGCATCATAACTCCTCAGCATTATAGAAATGAAATTGTTAATTTATTAGGAGTTAAATATCTGCTAACTTTTTCAGAACCAGACAAGGAGCATTTTAAGAAAGTATTTTCAGAGGGAGAAACACAGGTTTACGAAAATACAAATGTATTACCAAGAGCCTTTTTTGTAGAAAACCTACTTTTAGCAGTTACTAAACAAGATGTAATAGAAGCTATTTATAGAAATAAAGATAATCTAAAGAATATTGCAGTAGTAGAAGGAAACAATAATCTTAATAAATCGTGGAACAAGGGAATTGTGAAAATAGTTAATTATTCTGAGAATAAGGTTGTAATACAAACGGAAAATGAGAAAGACGGTTTTCTTGTTCTAACTGACAGTTTTTACCCCACATGGAAAGCTTTTGTTGATGATAAACCTACTCACATTTACTTGACCGATTACAACTTTCGAGGCATAATTGTTCCCGAAGGAACACATAAAATAGTGTTTGAAAATAACTTGTTTTAATTATGGATGTTAGTGTTGTTATCCCAAATTACCAAGGACAAGAACTTTTAAAAAATAATCTGCCCAAGTTAATAAAAGAGCTCGAAAATTACAAGGATCTAAAAACCGAAATTATTCTGGTGGATGATGGATCAACGGATAATTCGGTTAATACAGCAAAAAGTTTTCCTCGAGTTAAAGTTTTGCAAAACGAAAAAAACTCCGGTTTTTCAACAACCGTAAATAAAGGCGTGAGGCAGGCAAAGGGAAAAATTCTCTTGCTTCTAAATACAGACGTCTATCCGGAAAGTGGATTTTTAACTCCTCTTCTTAAACACTTTAGGGATGAAAGTATTTTTGCTGTAGGATGCATGGATAAAAGTAATGAGGGAAGGGGAATGGGTTTATGGAGAAGAGGGTTCTTAGTGCACCAAAAAGGAGAGATAGATAAAAACGATACGTTATGGGTTAGTGGAGGAAGCGGAGCATTCAGGAAGTCTATCTGGGATAAATTAGGAGGTTTAAGACAAATCTATAGCCCGTTTTACTGGGAAGACATAGACCTTTCTTATAGAGCACAAAAAGCCGGTTACAAAGTTTTGTTTGAGAAAGACAGCGTTGTTTATCACGAACACGATAAGGGCGCTATAAAGAAAAAATTTTCAGCAGGGTTTGTAAGAGGCATAGTTTTTAGGAATCAATTTATATTTGTCTGGATAAACTTAACAGACAGAAATTTAATGGTTGGGCATTTCCTATGGCTTCCTTATCATTTTGTTAAAACACTTTTAAATTTAGATTTTGCTTTTTATCTTGGCTTTTTCAAGGCATTGTTAAAACTTCCGGAGGTTTTAAAAGTAAGGGAGGAAAACAAAAAACTGTTTAAACTTACAGACAGAGCAGTTGTTGAAAGGTACAGTTGATGAATCCCGTTAAAGACGGAATTAGCTTATGAAGTTATCCATTATCATTCCTGCTTTTAACGAAGAAAAAACAATTGTGCAGGCAATTAAACGTGTTGTAGAACAAAAAATAGATGGTGTGCAAAAAGAAGTAATAGTAGTAGACGACGGGTCAACAGATAATACAGTGTTTAAGATTAAAGATCTAAGATCTAAGATTAAAGGTATAAAATTTTTCCAGCATAAAGAAAATTCAGGAAAGGGAGCTGCAGTTAGAACAGGAATAAAAAACGCTAAAGGTAATTATATTCTTATTCAGGATGCAGATTTAGAATATCATCCTAAATATATAAATGATCTTATTAAGCCTATTGTGGGGAAAAAAGCAGATGTAGTTTATGGTACAAGAATAAAAAGATTCCCGAATTTAAAAGGGGAGGAAAAGACCTTGCAATTTCTGACACACTATTTAGGCAACAGATTTTTAAGTTTGGTAACGAGTATTTTATATGGGCAGTGGATTACAGATATGGAAACAGGCTATAAGCTTTTTCCTAAAAATGCGTTTTCAAAATTTACAATTCTAGCTAAAGGTTTTGAATTTGAACCTGAAATAACGGCTAAGCTGATGAAATCAGGGCACAAGATTTTAGAAATTCCGATAAAAACAGTTCCTAGAGGTTACAATGAAGGAAAAAAGATTGATACAATAAAAGATGGATTAAAAGCATTAGTGCATTTAATTAAATATAGATTCTAAAGATGTTTAAAAAATTTCTAAATTGGAAACTGTTGCTTTTTTCGATTACGATATTAGCGGCAATATTGCGATTTTATCAGTTGGGAAGTAATCCCCCTTCTTTAACATGGGACGAAGTGGCATGGGGATACAATGCTTACTCATTATCAGTAGATGCAAAAGATGAATTTGGAAAATTTCTTCCCATAACATATCTTGAGTCTTTTGGCGATTTTAAACCTCCGGCTTACGCTTATTTAACAGTAATACCGGTAATGTTTTTTGGTCTTAGCGAATTTGCTGTAAGGTTTCCTTCAGCACTTTTTGGAACGTTAACGGTTCTTCTTACTTACTTCTTAGTTATTCGTATTTTCCCAAATTCCAAGAACAAGGAATTAGTAGCAATATTATCTGCTCTTTTTCTTGCCATATCGCCTTGGCATATTATGCTCTCCCGTGCTGCTTTTGAAGCAAACGTTGCCAACTTTTTTATAGTAACAGGAATATGGGCCTTTTTAGGTGGAGTACAAGGAAAAAAATGGCTTTTGCTTGTCTCAGCGGTTTCTTTTGCCTTGTCCTTTTACGCTTTTAATACTGCAAGAATTATTTCGCCTCTTTTGGTAATTCTTCTTGCATTTGTTTTCAGGAAAAGATTGTTCGAGCTAAAAAAAACCACACTTTATTCAATATTACTTGGACTTATAATTGTTGTCCCATTAGTGCCATTTTTATTTACTCCACAAGCACAGCTTCGGTTTAAAGAAGTTAATATTTTTACAGATTCACAGGTGATTGAAACCGCAAATAAGTATATAGAGCAAAACGGTGGAGCAGCATGGTCAAACATAATGCATAACAGAAGAATTTTATTCTCTCTTGAGTATGTTAAGCATTATCTCGACCATTTTTCTCCTGCATTTCTTTTTATAAGCGGAGATGAGAATCCTAAGTTTTCAGTTCAAGATGTCGGACAGATGTACATTTGGGATATTTTATTCCTTGTTACGGGTATAATTTTTCTATTCAAAAGAAAAGAAGGACTGTACTACATAATTCCGCTTTGGTTGTTGGTAGGAATTATTCCTGCTGCAACAGCCAGAGAAACTCCACACGCACTTCGTATTGAAACAACACTTCCCACCTGGCAAATCATAACAGCTTATGGTTTTGTAGTATTTTTGGAATGGGCGAGAAAATTAAATATAAAAATTAGAGATTATAAATTAAAAGCAGCTTATGCACTTCCTCTCATAGTCTTCTTCTTTTTATTTATTAACGTTCTATACTTCCTACACAATTACTACGCGCATTATCCAAAAACCTGGTCTGGAGAGTGGCAATACGGCTATAAGGAGGCAATAGACTACGTTAAATCAGTTGAGGAAAATTACGATAAGATTGTAGTAACAACTGCTCTAGGAAGGCCGTATGCTTACTTTCTCTTCTACAATAAAACAAATCCAGAATTATTTAGAAAAACTGCTGTTGTAGAAAGAGATCCGTTCGGTTTTGTTACAGTGAATAGTTTTGGAAAATATCATTTTTCGGGGCAATTTGATCAATTCGAACAAGACGGTGATAAAAACCTATATATAAATATTGCAGCACCTGATTCAGCTGATATTAAAAAGACTTTTTATCTATTAAATGGAAACCCTGTTTTAGTTGCGTATGAATTTTAAGACCTCAAGGATACTTCTTTTTCTTATTGTTTTGGTTGCAGCTGTTTTAAGACTGTGGCAGCTTGGAAGCATTCCTCTTTCACCAAACTGGGATGAGGTCTCGTTGGGTTATAATGCCTATTCAATTCTTTTGACAGGGAAAGACGAATATGCAAGTTTTCTGCCTCCGGTTCTTCGTTCTTTCGATGACTATAAGCCGGCTCTATATTCATATCTTGCGATTCCTTCAGTAGCATTTTTTGATCTCAATACATTTGCGACCAGACTGCCATCCGCTTTATTTGGAATTATCAGTGTAGTCGCAGTTTACTTTTTAGTTAAAGAATTATTTCCAAAACTAAATCCTAAAAACAAAATTAATAGAGAAGCTTTAGCTCTTTTAAGCGCAATGTTTCTTGCGATTTCTCCCTGGGCTATTCAGTTTTCAAGGGTAGCCTATGAGGCAAATGTTGGTGTTACTTTAAATATTCTAACAGTGTTATTTTTCCTAAAAGGACTTAAAAAGCCATACCTTTTAATGTTTAGTGCAGCCTTTGCTGCGCTTGCTATTTATGCATACCAAAGTGAAAAGGTTTTCGTGCCGCTTCTGGTTTTATTACTTGTTCTAGCTTATCGGAAGGATCTTTTTGCTGTAGGAAAAAAATATATAATTTCAGCAGCTATTCTCGGATTTTTTCTGCTTTCTCCAATGTTTTTTTATTTATCTACCAATAGCGGTGCTTTTTTAAGGGTGACAGCAACCAGTGTTTTTTCATACAAATCAGAATTTCTTCCGACTTATAATGCAAGACTTGTTGAAGACAGCCAAAGAGGCGACGCGATAGGAGCACTTCTTGAAAACAAGCGGATAGTTTACGCAAAAAAAGTTGCAGAGGGGTATCTCTCGCATTTTAGCCCGAACTGGCTTTTTACAAGTGGAGATATACAAAGACACCATGCACCAAATATGGGAAACTTATATTTTTTTGAACTTCCATTGATTCTTCTTGGCATTTATTTTTTGATCTTTGGAAACGTAAACAAAAAAACAAAACTCTTAATTTTTGGATGGCTTCTTCTTGCACCTCTTCCTGCTTCAATAACGGTTCAGGTACCTCATTCAGTACGCACCTTAAATTTCTTGCCTACATGGCAAATTTTAACAGCTTTAGGGGTTGTTTATGCCTATCAGCTTATAAGTAATTTCCGTTTTAGAAAAATAGCGATTGGGAGCTTTTTGGTTCTTGCTGTTTTTAATGTTTTATTTTATTTAAATATGTATTTTGTTCAACTCAATTACTTTCACGGATACGAATGGCAGTACGGATGGAGACAGGCCGTTGAATATGTGAAAGAGCATGGCGGAAAATACGATCAAATACTTATCACAGACGCAGAGCCCTTGGAAAAATCATATATGTTTTTTTTATTTTATTTGAAATATACTCCTTCGGAGTATCAGACAATAGGCAAATATAGCTCTGGAGGTTTTGAGTCTCACCATAGTTTTGACAAATATTCTTTCAGACCAATTGACTGGGAAAAAGATTCATTACTCCCTGACAGCCTTTTTATCGGAAAACCAACTGAGATACCTGAGTCGAGAGCAATTAAAACGATCTATAATCCAGATGGCACTGCCGCTATAAGAATAGCTGGAACTTAAGTATAATTAGTATAATAACAGTATGAAATTATCAATTGTTCTTTCAACGTTTAACGAAGAAAAAAACATGCCGGATTTTTTTGAAAACGTCAAAGATATTGCTGACGAAGTCATTTTAGTGGATGGAAGCTCTAAAGACAAAACAGTTGCAATTGCAAAGGAATACGGGGCTAAAATAAAAATTACAGATAACCCTCCAATATTTTTAATAAATAGGCAAAAAGCAATTGATATGGCAGATGATGGATGGCTTCTTAATCTAGATGCCGATGAAAGATTGTCACCAGAGCTTAAACAAGAGATAAGAGATAAGATAAAAGACATAAGTAAGCCTCTTAAATCTTCTGACTTAAATCATACTTCTGAAATCGCCGGTTACTGGATCCCCAGAAAAAATTTATTTTTAGGAAGGTTTTTAATGAAAGGCGGACAATACCCCGACTATCAGCTAAGACTGTACAGGAAAGACAAAGTTCATTTTAAACTCGAGGACGTACACGAGCAGGCAATAGTAGAGGGTAAGACAGAATATTTACAAAACGCGATGCTGCATTATCCCTATTCTAATTTTTCCCACTATCTTAAAAAATGGAATGTTTATAATAACGCTTTAGCAGACCAGATTACCAAAGAGCAAAAAACTAGAAATAGATTTCAAAAGGTCATCTATGGTTTTATGTACCTTTTGATAAAACCTTCCCACTGGTTGTTCACTACTTATTTAAGGCATAAAGGTTTTATGGACGGCTGGCAGGGTTTTGTCTTCTCATTTTTTTCAGCACTTCGCTTTCCGGTTTCATACGTTTTATATTTGAGCAAATGAGTTTTAATAAGCTTTTGAAGCACCGTTTGTTTGTGCCTGCATTATTTCTACTGGTGTTTTTAGCTGCCTTTCTTCTTAGATCCTACATGTTTATTAACGGTGATTTTTTTTATTTGGTAGACCAGGCAAGAGACTTACTTTTGGCTAAGTCGGTTGCGGTAGATCAGGATTTAACTCTTATAGGAGGACGTACGGGCTTTGGGGGGTTGTTCCATGGAGTTTTATGGATATACGTTATAGTTCCCTTTTTTATCTTGGCGGGAGGAAACCCATATTTTAGCCTTGTTCCGCTTTTTCTTTTGGTCAATTTAGGAATTATTGTAGCCGGTTTTATTGTAGGATGGAAGCTTTATAACAAATGGATAGGATTGCTTGTTGCTTTTTTTCTCACTATATCAGGCGAGCTTGTCGCATCTGCTCTAATTACCACCAACGCCCAGGTACTTCCCATTGTGTTTCTTTTATATCTTTTTTCAATTGTTAAATTTATCAGAGGGGAGGAAAAATATTTTGTACTTGCAATCTTTTCAATAGGGCTAGGTTTCCAATTTGAGTCAGCATTTTCTGTTCTTCTTGTGCCGGTAACTGTTTTAGCTATTTTTTTTGCTGGAAAAATTCCGAAGATTAAATACTTATTTTTAGGGTTTCTAAGCGCTCTCTTGGCAGTATCCACTTTTATTCTTTTCGATCTAAGGCATCAGTTCTTAATGACATCTTCTGCGTTTAGATTATTCACAAATACACATAAACCGCTTCCCGGTTACGAGGAGTATTCGGATATTATATTTAGAGTAGGTAATAGAGTAAGTGCTTTGTGGGACAGTTTTTTCTCGCCTTTATATGAAAAGAATCTTTTTTTAGAAATATTATTAATTTCTATCATCTTTTCTGCAATTTTCTTTTTAACAAGAAAAATTAGAACCTCAAAAATGGATAAGTTTGATAAAGAGTTTATTTTCCTTTTATTTTCTCCCGTCTTGATCTTTGGTTTTTATATAATTTACCCTTTTCCTTTATGGTCTCACTATCTTCTTCCAATTGCTGTAATTTTTTCTTTTATATTAACCTTATCAATAAAAAGCATTTGGCAAACTTCATCACTGCGTATCTTAGCTCTGGCCTTTCTTTTATTGGCAGCTTTACCGCCTTTGAATTATTTCAGTACGGTATATCTTCAAAATCAAGAATATAAATCAGTAAGCGACGGAACTTACATAAATCAAAAAAAGGTAGCAGAATGGGTTGTCGCCGACTCGATGAACAAGGGCTTCTCACATTTTGTTTATTCACCGGGCATTCTAACTTATAATATGGATTATCTTCTTTGGTACTTTGCAAAAGAAAAAAACAGCAAACAACCCGAGAATATAAAATCAATCGATACTTATTTAATATTGTATCAGCCACGCCAGGGTGATGAAAACGCGCACATGTTTTGGAAAGAAAATGTAATTAGAACAGAAGCGATACCTGTGAGAATAAAAAGATTTGACAGTGGCATTATTGTTGAGAAAATAGACCTTTCTAAGGATAAACTAGAGGTAGACCCAAATTATTTTCAGAATTTAATTTTCAGATGAGGTAAAATAGAAGAATGAAGATTCTAGTAACTGGTGGTGCAGGCTACATTGGACAGTTCATGGTAAAACGGCTTATTGAAAATGGAGATGAGCCAGTGGTTTTGGATAGCCTGGAAGTGGGTCATCGAGAGGCAGTTCCACAAGATGTTAGGTTTTATGAAGGAAACTTATTAGACAAAGAATTTGTAAAAAGAGTTTTTGCCGAAAACCCTTTTGATGCAGTAATACATTTCGCTGCATATGCACTTGCAGGTGAGTCAATGGAAAAACCTGAAAAGTATTTTGAAAATAATATCCAAGGGGGATTAAATCTGCTTGATGTAATGAAAGGAAAAACTTCGCATTTTATATTTTCATCAACCTGTTCTATATATGGAACACCGGATAAGATTCCTGTTACGGAAGAGGAAACCAAAAAGCCCGAAAGCGTATACGGGCAGTCGAAACTTATGTTTGAAAAAGTTTTATACTGGTACGATAAAATTTACAACATCAAACACGTTAATCTTCGCTATTTTAATGCGGCTGGGGCAGCGCTGGATGGGTTGATGGGGGAAAATCACGAAACTGAAACCCATATTATTCCAAACGCAATTAATGCCATTCTTCAAAACAAGCCGTTCACATTATTCGGTAAAGACTATCCAACGCCTGACGGCACTTGTATTAGGGACTATATCCACGTTTTGGATTTGGCGGAGGCTCATTTACAGGCATTTTCGTATCTTAAGGATAAAAACACAAGCGACAGTTTTAATTTAGGAAGTGGAAAAGGTTATTCAAACCTCGAAGTCTTAGAAATGGTTAAAAAGGTAAGCGGTAAATCTTTAGAAATTGAATACAAGGATAGGCGCTTCGGAGATCCGCCAAAAATTTTTGCAGATAATTCAAAAGCAAAAGAGGTTTTAGGTTTTGATCCAAAAAATTCAGATTTGGAAACAGTTGTTTCCTCAGCCTACAAATGGCACTCAAGAACATAAAACTATTTAAACTTATTCTTTTAGCCGTTATCATTTTTAATGTTTTCTCAGTTATTTATAGTCAAAGAGAAAAGTTTCTGGCCAGCAATTACTGGCAAGAATTTCCCAAATTAAAACAAATTTTCTACGACTCCGTGTACAAAAATAAAGATGGAGAATTTATATCAGATACAGTTGTTTATTCCTATGCGGCAGGCTCTTTGGCCAGAGGGGAAAGCCCGATTCTTGAAAATCCTGAAGTTCCTCCATTTGGTAAGTACTTGATAGCCTTATCAATAATAATTTTTAACAATCCCCATATAGTCATAGCAGTTTTTGCAGTTTTAGTTTTAATACTAATGTATTTTGTTGGCAAACAAATTCTTGATAACACTTTGCTTGCTTTGATTCCCCCTTTTATTTTTAGCTTCGAACCTATGTTCAAAAACCAAATTATTGTTACACCGCTTCTTGATATAATGCAGGCGGCTTTTCTTCTTGCTATATTTTACTTCTTTAACAAATCAAGAGAAAAAATCCAGCCTATATTGCATACGCTTCTAACCGTTATATTCTTTGGATTTTTTATTTCAACAAAATTTTTCGGAACCGGCGTCTCGGTTGTAGGAGCTCTTTTTCTATCTTTATTGATACACAAGCAGTGGAAATTAATAAAATATTATTTACTTTTTTTGCCTATTTCTATTCTGATTTTACTATTAAACTACACAAGGGTTCTTCTTGATGGGTATCCCTTAAACAGGTTTTTTGGAATACAGAAGTGGGTATTTTTATATAACAAGGGACACGTAAGGGAGCCTTTTAGCATATGGCCCCTGCTTCTTTTTAACAAGTGGCATACAGGAGGAATTGTATCTTCTGACCCGCAGTGGCTTATTACATGGCCACTTGCCACAATCATTTCGATTGTCACTCTTATAGTAGGTTTTATAAAAAGAATAATCAAACCACAAGCAGAAATATTAATTTTCTGGGCGGTGTTCTATATGGTGCTTATGTCTCTTGTAGACGCTACAGCAAGATATTTTGTAATTCTTATGCCGGTTTTGTATATTGTTGCTACATACGGAGCAATCGAAGTTCTTAAAGTTTATAAAGCGGATAAGTTAATAAAGAAATACTTAGATCTTAAGTCATGAATCATAAATCTTTACGAGTAGCAATTGATATTTCACCGCTTCAAACAGGACATAAAGTTAGAGGGGTAGGGTTTTATCTGGAGCATCTTAAGTACTCCTTAGTTAATTATTTTCCTCAAAACGAATACATCTTCTTTAATACGGGAGATAAATTACCAAATAAAGTTGATTTGATTCATTTCCCTTATTTTGAACCCTTTTTTCTAGCACTCCCTTTATATAAAAAATATAAAACAATTGTCACGGTACATGATTTAACCCCGATTGTTTTTCCGGACCTTTTCCCAAGAGGTTTTAAAGGGCAGCTTAAATGGCAAATGCAGAGATTCTCCTTAAGACAAGCTAACGCAATTATTACGGATTCCAAAAACTCCAAGGCTGACATATTAAAATATATCGGAGCAAAAGAGAATAAAGTAAATGTTGTAAATCTAGCTGCAGGAGAAGAGTTTAAAAGGCTTACGACAGAAGATCTAAGAAGTAAGAGTATAAAACTAAGAACAAAGTACAAACTTCCCGAAAAATTTGTACTCTACGTTGGGGATGTTACTCCAAATAAAAACCTTCCAAGACTCATAGATGCAATAAAGTTTGTAAGCATCCCTCTTGTTATGGTGGGCAAAGCATTAACGTCCGAATTTGATAAGACCAACCCCTGGAATAAAGACTTAGTTAGAATTCATCAGCAAATTGAAGAACTTAAAGCTGAAAATTTAAATCTTATAACGGCATTAGGTTTTGTAGAACAAGACGACCTAGTTTCAATTTATAATATGGCGACTGCTTCGGTAGTACCCTCTTTTTACGAGGGATTCGGCTTGCCGGTTTTGGAAGCGCAGGCATGTGGAACTCCGGTTATAACAACAAAAGAAGGCTCACTGCCTGAGGTTTCGGGTGATAGTGCGTACTATGTTGATGCTTTTAATTATGAGAGTATTGCAAATGGAATAAAGAATGTTTTCGAAGATGAAAAGCTGCAAGAAGAACTGCGGGAAAAGGGGTTTGAAAACACTCGGCGCTTTTCTTGGAAAAAAACAGCGCTTGAAACACTCAAAGTATATGAGAGTATCTGATCATTATGCCTTATATCTTAAATGTTAAATCCTACATCTTTCGCTTCGCCAAACACGAGCTGATAACGGGTTCCTTTTTTCTTTTTGCCGGTGGAATGGTGGGAAACTTTTTTGCCTTCCTTCTTAATCTTTTCTTGGCCCGTAATTTGTCTTATGCAGATTACGGTATTTTTGCAAGTTTACTTGCCATAGTTAGCCTAGCCTACATCCCGGGTCAATCCATAAATACAATTATTGTAAAATTCGCAACCCGCTTTTTTGCCGATGGGCAAATGGATAAATTTGCAGTTTTTTACCAAGTATCCTTCAAAGTGTTATTTGTAATTGCTCTCACTTTTTTTATGATTTTTGTGGTCTTGGCTTATCCGATTTCTTCTTTTTTAAAACTGGATAATCTGTATTACGGTTTGATAATAGCGGCAATAGTAGGAGTGTATTATGTAGGAATATTAAATCATGCTTTTCTGCAAAGTCTTCTTAAGTTTCTTACCTTATCCTCCATAAATGTATTTTCAAGCTTTATTAAGCTTATAGCAGGAGTTTTATTCGTATATTTAGGTTTTGCTGCATTCTCCGGCTTACTTGCAATTCTGTTTATGGCAATTGGGGCTTTTTTAATAGCCTTTATTCCCCTTAGAAAGTACGTAAATAAGACTTCTAAAACTAAAATTAGTTTCCCGAATAACGAAATTATGTCTTATTCCATTCCGGCATTTTTTACCGTGTTTTTCCTTACCTCCCTTACATCCTCGGATGTTATTTTAGTGAGGCATTTTTTTGATGCAAAACAAGCAGGTTTTTATGCAGGACTTTCTTTAATAGGAAAAGTGATTTTCTATTTTACCGCACCAATCCCATCCGTTTTATTTCCGCTTCTTGTAAAAAGACATACAATCGGCGCTAGCTACAAAAAACTTTTCTATCTTGCGGTATTTCTTGTTTTTATTCCTTCTTTAGGCATAACACTTTTTTACCTAATGTTTCCCCATTTTGTAATTAATTTATTCTTAGGCGGAAGAGAATATTCGGAGATGTCGAGGTTTTTAGGAATATTTGGTCTATATATAATGCTTGTAAGCTTAACCTCTGTATGTATAAATTTTTTTCTTTCGTTTAACGAAACAAAAGTGTGGGTAATAGTCATTCCCTTTGCCATTTTACAAATTCTATTAATTTCACTTTTTCACGCTAGCTTTTATCAGGTTATATATCTATCAATTCTATCAGCGTTTGGACTTTTAATTGTTCTTTTCCTCTACTACTTCAAAAAGTTCGGAATATAAGTTAAAATAGCGTTGCATTTATTTGTATGAAATATAAAAGCCTATCTCTTATTGTCCCTGCTTTTAAACAAGAAAAAACAATTATTAATGACATTAAGAATTTAGACAAAGCTTTAACTTCCCTTCCTCTTAAACACGAATTAATTATTGTGGTTGATGGATTTCTAGATAAAACTTTTGATAGGCTTAAAAAAATTAAAAATTTGGAAATAGTAACCTTAGGTTATCGTAAAAACCAAGGAAAAGGTTATGCTATAAAAAAAGGAGTTGCAAAAGCTAAAGGAGATATAATTGGATTTATTGATGCTGGGCGCGATTTGGATCCAACCCAGATTTCCCTGATGCTTGATATCATGGATTGGAATAAAGCAGATATAGTTGTTGGAAGCAAGCTTCATCCCGAATCTAAAGTCAGTTATCCCTTATGGAGAAAAATATTGTCATGGGGATACAGAACATTCACGCATCTTCTTTTCGGCTTCAGTATTAAGGATACTCAAGTAGGGCTTAAAATTTTTAGGAAAACTGTTGCAAAAAAAGTGTTTAAAAGGATTATTGTCAAAAAATTTGCTTTTGATATAGAAGTATTGGCAGTTGCGCAAAAGCTAGGGTATATAAAAATTTATGAGGCACCGATTAAACTTAATTTTAAAAAAGCATTAAGTATTACAACATCAAATTTCTGGAGTGTAATATTCTGGATGCTCTGGGATACAATGGCAGTTTTTTATAGGCTTAAAATCCTTAGATATTACGATAAGAAATGAATATTCTAATCCTCAATTGGAGGGACCCTAAAAATCCAAAGAGTGGGGGAGCGGAAGTGGTTACCATGGAGCACGCAAAAGCTTGGGTTAAAGCTGGGCACGATGTAACCTGGCTTACATCACAATTCTCAAAAAGCAAAAAACAAGAAATTATAAATGGTGTAAATATTGTGCGACGTGGCAATTTTATAACAGTTTATCTTTATGCGCCACTTTTTTATTTATTTTCAGGAAATAAATTTGATGTTGTAATAGACGAGATTCACGGCTTGCCATTTTTCACGCCAATCTATGTGCGGATTCCTAAAATTGCATTTATTCATGAAGTGGCAGGAGAAATATGGGATTACATGCTCCCTTACCCAATCAATAAAATTGGGAAATTCCTGGAATCTTTTTACTTTAAGCTTTATAAAAACACTAAATTCTGGACAGATGCAAAATCAACCATTGTAGAATTAGACAAATACGGAATAAATAAAAAAAATTGTATTGCAATCCCCTGTCCTGCAAAGAGCAAGCCGGTGAGCAGTCTTCCTGTTAAAGAAAAAAAGCCAACATTTATATTCGTATCGCGTGTTGTAAAAATGAAAGGAATAGAGGAAGTTATAAAAGCTTTTTTTAATATTTTAAAAACGTTAAAAGACGGACAGCTTTGGATTGTTGGAGATGGCGATAAAAAGTATTTGGAATATTTAAAAACAACAATGAATACCTATACCATTAGCTCTAAAGTTAAATTCTTTGGTAAAGTAACGGAGGAAAAAAAATTGGAACTAATGAGAAAATCGCACTTATTGCTTCACGCTTCAAGAAAAGAAGGATGGGGGTTGGTGGTTATAGAGGCGGCAAGTCAGGGAACTCCCTCTGTAGTTTATAACGTTTCAGGTCTACGGGATAGTGTAAAGAACGGAAAAACCGGAGTTGTTCTTTCCGAAAATACTTCTGTGGAAATGGCAAGGCAGGCAATCAGGTTATTTAACAGTGAAGAGGAATATAGCAGGATTCAAATAAATGCACTAGAATGGTCGAAATCATTAAGCTGGGAAAAAGCGACCCAACAAAGTCTGAAATTAATTGAGTAGATTATTAATAGATCTAGCTAGAAATTTTACTTACTTCTATATTTTTTAACTAATATAAAAAAATCATTTTTAGTCACTAAAAACCAAATACTTATAGAAATTATTGTTACTAAAAATCCTATCATTGAATGCATAGAAGTGAATTCAAAAGTATAAAGATGTGATCCTTGTTTCGTGGCGACGGTCAATAAGTCATTTTTTATAAATTGTGTTTTAACTCCATCAATAGTAGCGCTCCATCCCGGAAAATAATTTACAAGAAGTAAAAGATGTTGATCTGGGGATGGAGAAGAGGCAATAATCTTTATTTTGTTGGGAGTAATATTAATGCTTTTAATATTGGGATCATCGCTGGAGGATGTTTTTATTTGTTGAATATTTTTTGTTAAATAAGCAAATGGCGAGTAAACAGAATTCTTATACATAACCATCCCATTTACTTCTTTTATTGACTTGACCTCGAAGTCCTTCGGCGGCAGAATATCCTTTGGATATATAAAATATTTAGGATAAATACCAGAATATTTTCCCCTACGATAAAAATCTACATCTAAATAATTTCCTAAGAAGCCGCTTCCTATTTTCCAACCATACATAGAATTAAGTATCATTTGTTTATTTTCCACGGATTCGTATAAGAGTAATTGATTTTGAAATAAGGAGTTCTGAGCTATATAGAAATATGAACTATCATATTTTTTCAGAAATGTTAAAATAAATGAAGATTCTGGATTAACTCGAGGTAAGCTTTTATTATAAATATAATTTTTAAAAACGTAGGTGGTTAAAATAAGGTTTAATATTAGTACCAATATAATAGCTGCCTTAATCACCTTACGTCTGCTTTTTTTATAAATATAATTGAGCCCCAACGCACCAAATAACATCAAGACAGGAATTAGATATATAAATACTCTACTTGGAATTCTAAATTGTTTAATAAAGGGAACATAATAAAATAACCAATAAAATGGATTTAGCTTATTATCTAAGATAGAAAACATAAACAGTACTGTAGATATGAGCAGTAGTAGATATAGATAATTACTAGTTATTTTTTTTCTTAAATGTAATGTAAAAGCTATTCCTAGTATAAAAATAGGTCCGATGAATGCAAGGCTCTCCCACCAAAAATAAGGGGAAACAAAATATTTTTCTAATTTAAAAAAATTAATCAATTCCTGAGAAGGAACAAAAAAATTATAAATAATGGTAAAAGTATTTTGCGAACCCAGATAGGGGTCATAGTTACGCGAGATTACATTACTTACTTCAGCCATAGGAAATGTCTTCATAGCAGAGAAGAGAGGTATTAAAAGTATAGTTAAAAATAAATATTTAATGATTTTAATATTCTGCCTAGTCTCCTTTTTATAAATCACTTTGATTAAAGTCCATATTATTAAAGTTAATAAAATTATTAAGGAATAAAACACCTCATATATACTCGCAGAGAAAATAAGCAACGAAATTAATAAAGCAATTATCCCAGAGAGAAATAAGCTTGGTTCTTTATATAATTTTAATAAAAATAAATAAAAAATCGGAATTAACGAGTAGGCAATTATCTTTTCGAGGTGGCCAGCGATGATTCTTGCAGCTAGATAGCCAGTTGAAGCATACGTCAGCGCGATTATAATTGATATAAGTCTGTTCAAGCTAAAATACCTTGAGAACAAATACATAGCAATACACGACCCTAATATGAAGATGAAATATGTTAATTTAATGGCGGGAATATAGGTGAATGTTAAAAAAATAACAAAGACGAGGGGATTATAGATACTATTTAATGGGTCACCCACGATAGGATTTCCAAGTTTTGAATAATAGTTCCATTGAGGCAATATATGCTCATTTAATATTGACTCTCTAATTGTTACAAAATAAGCGGTGTTACTCATTAAATCGTTACCCCATAAGATATAGTCGGAATTAAGCAAAAAACGAAAGATAAGAACTGAGTAGAATAAAAATATTATGAGTATGAGAGTATTTTTTCTGTTTTTAAACCACATGAATAAAGCTAATATACTTCAATGAAATGTTATAATCAATAAATTAAATTATGAACAATCCAAATTTAATTTCGGTAATCATTCCTACTAAAAATTCAGAAAAATTTCTAGAAGCATGTCTTAAGAGTATTAAAAATCAAACATATAAAAATATAGAAATAATTGTTGTAGATAATAATTCTACTGATAAAACTAATGACATAGCAAGGAAATATACGAATTTAGTCTTTACTAAAGGACGGGAAAGAAGTGAGCAAAGAAAATTTGGTGGAGATATTGCAAAAGGAAGAATTTTAATTCATATTGACTCCGATATGATTCTTGAAAAAAATCTTGTGAAAGAAGTTAACGCATTAATTGAAAAGGGGTTTGACGCGCTTGTTTTAACTGAGAGATCAATTGGAAACACATTTTGGGCTAGATGTAAAATCCTTGAAAAAAAATTTTATGAAGGAAATATTAATATCGAATCAATCAGAGCAATAAAGAAAAATATATACAAAAAAATTGGCGGTCACGACAAGAATTTAGTTTTCTCCGAGGACAAAGATTTAGATTTAAGGGTTAGGAATGCGGGTTATAAAATAAGTAGGACTAAGGCTTATGTTTTACATGATGAAGGAGACGTAGGATTTTTTGATCTTGTAAAGAAAAAAATGCTGTACTCAAACACGAGTCATACATACGCGAACAAACATCCCAATGCTTTCAAATGGCAGTCCAATATTTTCAATAGATATTTAATTATATTTAAGAACTATAGATTCATATTTAGCCAGCCTTTGGAATATATAGGATTGCTACTATTAAAAACCTTTGAATTTTCCGCAGGAGGAATGATTTATATTAAATCTAAACTTTTAAATTGAACAAAAAAAGAATTTTTATAATAGACGCGTTTTTACTTAACACAGGCGATATTGGAATACTTATATCGATTGTAAATTCAATAAGAAAAATTCTTCCCGAAATCATTCTAGAAATAGAAACTTCGCATCCTTTAATGGCAAAGAAAATTAAACAGCTTGATGGTATAAATATATTCCCACGTATCTTTGATGTTCAGTTTATTTATCAGAAGTTCTCAATAAATAGTAGAATTATAATCCTGTTTCTGAATACTTATGATTGCTTATCTTTTCTTGTTTGGGTCTTATTATTAAGATTAAACATTAATTTTCTATATTTAATCCGTCCTACAAGAAAAGGGCAAGCTATATCAATGAAAAATGCGGATTTTGTAATTAGTGTTGGTGGTGGTTTCCTAAGCAGCAACTTCATGTACGTTTTTAGATTATATATATTGCTATTATTCATTCTCTTAAATAAGAAAATCATGCTTTTTTCTCAATCAATAGGGCCATTTGATACAATTTTATCCAAACTCTTGATACCATTTTTTTTGAATAAGGTATCAGTAATTACATTAAGAGAAAAAGAATCTTATAAATATTTAAAAAAATATTTGATTAAAAAACCATTTTTTTTGACTTCTGATATGGCATTTTTAATGGAAAACATAAAGAAAGAACCAAAGAAGAAAATGATTAGTATTTGTATCAGGAAAGATAACGATTATGCAAAAACTATTAAGTATAAAGAATCTATAATAAAACTTATTCATTATCTGTTAAGTAAGAATTTTTTTATTACTATCATTTCTCAAACTATTGCTGATGATAGCCTAGGTATTGAAATAAAAAATATTTTCAATAAACACGTTAAGTTTGTTAAATTTCAGCCTAACCCCTTTGTAGTTAAGAAAATTTATGGTGAATCAGAATTTATTATCGCATCAAGAATGCACGCAATTATATTCGCAGCTGGCTGTAATGTCCCTTTTATAGCTATTTCATATGAACCAAAGTTTAAAGGACTGCTTGAGCAATTACAGTATGATAAAAACTTCATGCTTTCTTATAATGAGATTAATTATAATTCTCTTCTAAATTCAGTAAAAAAATTAACCAGGAATACAGAATATGTTTCAACTAAACTGAGGAAAAACGTACAACTTCAAGCAAATATGGCAGAACAGAATTTGTCAATTTTTAAAGATTATTTAAATAGGACTTAATTATGAAGAATATTTTGATGGATAAGCCAGAAACAAGTTTAAACGGAAGAATAAAATTTTCAACGGAGTTTGTAAATAATTCCGAGATTAAGGATAAAAGAATTTTAGATATTGGTTGTGGATTTGGGTGGTTTGAATTAAATGCATTGAAAAGAGGAGTAAGGGAGATAGCAGGTATTGAAATTACAGAAGAGGATTTAGCGACAGCAAAAAACATAAAAAATAAGAGAGTCATTTTTAAAGTTGGTGATGCATTTAAAATACCCTTCAAAAACAATTATTTTGATACAGTAGTTGCTTGGGAAGTAATAGAGCATATTCCTAAAGATACAGAAGAAATAATGTTTAAAGAAGTCCGTAGAGTTTTAAAGAAGAATGGGAATTTTTATCTATCTACTCCCTATGATTCATTCTGGTCTAAAAACTTTGATCCTGCATGGTGGATATTGGGACATAGGCATTATTCAAAAGAAACCTTGATCAAATTGGGAGAAAATAATAAAATGCATGTCTTAAGGATTGAGGTTAAAGGTAAAGTCTGGAATTTATTAAACATAATTAATATGTATATTTCTAAATGGATTTTTCTAAGAAGACCTCTTTTGGAGACTTTTTTTAATAATAAAGAGATTATTGAGTTTCGATATGATGGATTCATGGATATTTTTATAAAATATAAAAAAACTATATGAAGAAATTATTTTTATCGTTATGGGAAAAGGCATACTCTAACAATCTCGATAATATTTTGGGAATGATGGAAGAAGACAAAGGCGCTGTATTTATTGATTTGGGTTGTGATGACGGGCAATGGACTAAACACGTGGCAGAAAAAGTAGGAACAAAAAAAGTCTATGGACTAGATTATATAGATAGTCAAGTAAGAAAAGCTAAATTGCTTCATATTGAAGCCAAAAAAGGAAATCTGAATGAAAAATTTCCTTATAAAAATAATTTTTTCGATGTCATACACTCAAATCAAGTAATTGAGCATCTAACTGAAATTGACAACTATGTTTCTGAAATTTATAGAGTATTAAAACCAAATGGATACGCGGTTATATCAACCGAGAATTTATCTAGTTGGCATAATATATTCTCGTTAATTATGGGATGGCAAGCATTTTCCCAGCATGTTAGCAAAAAGTTTCACATTGGAAACCCTTTATCTCCTCATTTTAACGAAAATTTAAAAGAAGGATGGACACACAATATAGTTTTCACTCTTTATAGTTTGAAGGAAATTTTCATGAAATATGGGTTCAGGATTTTACAAGTAAAAGGTGCCGGTTATTACCCCTTTCCCAGTCGTATTGCTGACCTAGATCCGCGACATTCCCATTTTATTACGATCAAGATAATAAAACCAGAGATCAAAATAAACAAAAAAACATTACAGAAGTAAGGAATGAAGACAAAAAACTACAAAGATTTTATTAATAGTAAGCAAACAGCCTATCCCTCTTGGAATCGATTAAAGATTTTTGGAGAGGAATATCATTTTTATAAGGAAAGAAATAAAAAGTCCTTAAAGATTTTAGATATAGGCTGCGGGAAGGAGGTTTATCTGCGCAAATTTTACTTACCTGGGGACAAATATTATGCTTGTGACTTTTATGATAAACCGAATATAAAAGTGGAAAATTATAAAAAAATAGACCTGAATGAAGACAAATTAGACGAAGTATATAAAAATCAAAAATTTGATGTTATTTTTTGCGGAGAAGTAATAGAACATTTATTTAGTCCTGACGATTTGCTTAAAGAAATTAGGCTTCTAATGCATAAGGATAGTATTCTAATACTTTCTACTCCGAATTTAGGGTATTATATAAATAGGATAATGTTATTATTTGGTATTTCTCCATTATTCTTAGAAAATTCTTCCTACTATAAATTAGGAAGAAGGTTTAGTTTTTTTGGACAAAGAAATATTACTGAAGGCCACATTAGGGTTTTTACATACGGGGCATTATTAGACCTTTTAAAATTGAAAAAATATAAAATAATAAAGATAAGGTCGGTTTCTGTTTGGAATTTTTGGCCTGATAGAATAGTAACGCGCTTTTTTAAAAGCTTAGCCTCAGATAATATATTTATTTTGAAAAAATAAAACGTGAGCTTTAAAAACGCCTACAACACATTTAAAAAACATCTTACAAGAAATCAAATTATTTTCTTATCTTTGCTGTCGTCTATAATTTATTGGCGGTGGATAAATTTTTCGACATTTTTTTATTCTGATTGGAGATTCTATTTTAAGGAATATTTAGTATCAAATTTTTACCCTTCATTCTGGACACACGGCAGCATTTTCTTAGGAGAAATTAACATTTTGCTTTGGAGGTATCCACTAAATTTCTTTTCCGGACTATTTGGTTTTTTGGGATTTAATTCTAGTGTATCCGAAAAATTTCTGTTTTTCTGGCCTATTATTATTTTAGCCCCAGTTGCTGGATATCTTCTGGTTAGAAAAATTACTAAATCAAACCTTGGAGGACTTATTGGCTCATTTATTTTTTCTTATAATACCTACTTTCTCTCTATTGATACTCAAGGACATGAACTTTTAACTGTTGCATTTATTTGGGCCGTTTTTGCAATTCTTTCATTCGTGAATTTATTAGAAACTAAAAAGAAATTTTTTATTCCCCTTACTGCCTTGTTGTTATTTATAGTTGGTTTTTATGACATAAGGGCACTATATGTTACAACTGCTATCTTAGCGTTTTATGGCTTATATAATCAGTTAGTTATCGAAAAGAAATGGAAGACAAACCTAGGAGTAAATTTAGTTGGTTTTCTTTCAATTTTTCTATTTCTTGCACTACTTAGTATGTATTGGATTTTGCCCTTTGCTTCTGCACAGGCCTTAAGTTCTAACAATATTCTTTCAAGATCTATTTTGCAAAATTTTTACAGCGTTCAAAACGTCACTGCGTTATTCTATCCTTTCTGGACAGGCGCCGAGCCAACATGGTTTTTAATACAAAAAATTCCTTTGCATTTTTGGTTATTCCCAATCTTGGCTTTTTCAGGGTTAATAACAGGAAGGAAGAATAAGCAACTATTGTTTTTTGGACTGCTTGCCTTAGTTGGAATTTTTTTTGCTAAGCAAGACAGTCCGCCATTTGCATATGTTTATAATTTTTTTTATGCTCATATTCCCGGATTTAGCTTATTTAGGGAAGCAAGTAAATTTTACTTTTTGACAGTTCTAAGTTACTCAGTCCTAATTGGAGCGTTTTCTGTATATATTTTTCATTTTTTTAAAAACAAAAAATATAGCAAATATATAATAGTATTTTTAATTGCTATTTTGCCACTTTGGAACACTTTTCCTCTTTTAAACGGAAGCATAGGGAGACTTTTTATTCCCGAAGCAATCCCCAAAGACTTAGAAATTCTAAATTCTTTTGTAAATAGCAAAAACGATTTTTCTGCCATCTTTTGGATAAATATGGACTATTACTGGACGGCTTCAAGCAATAACCATCAGGTAATTGATGGTTCAATTGCAACCCTTAAAAATTGGAGGGACTATTTAGGTATTAAATTTTATGATGTCGATTTAGACTCCGTAAAGCAAGATGGTATAAAACTGCAAAGCTTCTTTAAATCTGTGCAGGGAAAGAGATTGTTATCGCAGGCTTCATACGGATATATAGCATTAAGTTTGTATAACAACGAATGGACCAATCCTAATATAAGCACTAAAGTTTGGAAAGATCTAGGTCATACACTCAGTAATCTTCCATACATAAAGCCGCTTCAAGTCGGCACGGATAATATACTTCTTTTCAAAAACCTTGAACAAAAGCCGTATATCTACTTAACGGAGGAGAAGGAAAGTATAGAAAAAGATGTTCCTTTCAAGAGTGTAAATTTTACTTCTAAGGTTCCATCTGAATACAAAATAAGGTTTGATAGCGAAGATAGTAATTTCTATTTAAACTTTGCCGATAAGTACCACCCAGACTGGAAGCTATATGTTGGCGACTTTAATTGGTTAAATATTATACTAAATAAACAATCTGTATTAAACGATAAGTATCATTTCCAAAATGCCGCAGGGCTCAACTCATTTTATATAGAGCAAAAACAAATATGCAATGGTGGGAAATGCAATTTTACTATATTTTTTAAGCCACAGGCCTATTTATATTTGGGATTGATAATTAGTTTTATTACACTTCTAATAGCTATTATCTCGACGATCTATTTATATAAAAAAAGAATATGAGAAAAAAGATTTTTATTTTGGCTGCATTTTTCCTGATATTAACCGCTCTTTATATTTATAGTTCTCAGAACTTAACTAGTATTCAAATTAATTTGAAATCATTCAGTGTAGTTAATAAGAATCTTGACAAGATTATTTACAAAAATATAGAACATGATGAATTTTTAGAAGGTGAAAAACTGCAAGGAGAATTCATAGCAACTAATGATTTTTTAGGACAAGTTTCAGTCAGATTTTACAACTTTCAAAGAATAAACCCAGACAGTGTAATATTTAGAATTAAAGAAAAAGGTTCAGACAGATGGTTCTATGAAAATACTTATAAAACTAATCAATTTCAGCCAAATCAACTTTTTCCATTCGGCTTTCCGCTAATTAATGATTCAAAAGGGAAAACGTATATATTTGAAGTTGAATCCTTAGACGGACTGCCTGAGCATTCAATAGGTCTTAGTCGGGTTAAGCCATTGGGTGCCGTTTTATATCAATATCCTAAGAGCTATTTGCTTTCAAGCCCTTTTATTCTTATTGATTATGTATTCGGAGAAAAAATAGAGAAAATAGAATTAAATTATAAAAACCTTGTTGCGCTTGGTATTTACTTGAATTTTATCTTTCTGTCGCTTTTTCTAATTAATTTGGCTTATGATAATTTAAATAAATTTAAATTGATAATTAATAGTACAAATGTTTTATTATTGGGAATCCTTGTATTAATACTATCCGCTTTTGTTTTGTATCTTAAAAAGGAAGCATTTTCGCTTAACTTAACTATTATTGCCTATTTCATATTAGTAGTAGGGGTAATTTGGAACCTAGTTGAGGTAAAAATATCAAAAAAATAAAGTGTTTATAATTGAGTTTATATTATTTGTTCCTGCGGTCTTATTCAGCTTTTTTGTCCCCGGATTTTTATTAATTAATTTTCTAAAACTTCAATTTAAAGGAACTGAAAAGATTTTTTTTAGTTTAATTTCGGGAATTTGTCTTTTTATTCTTTCAACCTATTTGCTTTCATATTTAGACATCCCCAAAGCTTATTTAATTATTTTGGCTCTATTAAACATATTTTTTTGGATAAAGTATTTTAAGCAGTTAAAAAATTTTAGAAGATTCCTAAAACCAATTCGGGAACTAGATTTAATATCCTGGTTTGTAATTCTTGGAGGTACGCTTGCTTTCTCCTACATTATGTTTTTTTCGGGATGGAATACCGCTGATGGAATTCAATTTTTAGGGGTAAATGTCAAAGATGGTGTAAGGCATTTATCGTACATTCAAAACGAAATAAATAATTTCCCACCCCAGCACCCAGGTATTGCAGGCCTTCCCTTAAAAGGATTTCATTATTTCTATGATTTTCTTCTTGCAAAGTTTATTCAATTTTTCGGCTTTTCGGTGGAAAACATTTACTTCAGGTTTTTCCCTCCGTTACTGGCCCTTTTATATGGAACATCTTTTTATGTTATATCCCAAAGATTAAAAGTAAATCTAATCTCTCAAAGGCTGATTTTATTTTTTGCCTACTTTTCCCAAAGTCTTTCATTTATACCCTTTATACTGAAGCAGACTGACTCAATTACCCTTGCAGCAAGCGTTCATCCACTTGGATTAATAGTGAATCCATTCACCGTGCTTCCAATGGCAATGCTTTTTGGAGCTCTTGCAGTACTTGCGGATATAAAAAAATCGTTTAAATACGCTATTTTTCTTGGTCTTATATTTGGCGTGTTATCTGAGATAAAAGTTTATGCCGGAATAATAGGTATTTTTGCTGTTTCCTCTTACAGTCTTTATCTTATTCTAAGGCACAGAAAAGAATATTTTATGCACATAATTGTTCTTTTGACGACAACTGCATTTATTACGGCTATTACGTTCTTGCCAAACAATCTTAAGCAAGGTGGACTTGTGTGGGCTCCTTTATTATTTTATTGGGAGATGATGAAAAATCCGGTTTTTGATTTTACTAATTGGGTTGTTAAGTATCAAATAAGCTATGAAGCCAAAGATACTTTAAAAATTTGGTTTTTATTGCTACAAGCGGCAATAATCTATTGGATTTATAACTTAGGTCTATTATCTGTCATATTTTTAAAATTAAAAAGATTATTCAGCAAGGAATTCTGGCTAAGTAATTTACATTTTATATTATTTACTGCAACTTTTATTTCGGTTTTAATTCCATCATTTTTTATCCAATCATTTAATGTTTTTGAAATACAACAATTTTTCTGGTTTACCTTTGCCCTTCTTTCTATTCCAGGCGGTATAGCTTTGGGTCAATTCCTCAAAAATAAATACTTTAAATTTATTGTAATCGGTTTAATAATATTATTTTCCCTTCCGGGTCTATTAGACACACTCTCTATTTACAGCCCTTTTGGAAATCGAGTTATTGCGACTAACCATGAATTAAGCTTTTATAAAAAAATTGAAGCAAATGTTTCGGAAAAGAGTTTTATCGTTTATATTCCTGTACAATTTATGGACAAAAAGGAAGAACTTTATTTTTATGAATTTTTCGGACAGACGGCATTTTATTCTTACCTGACCAATAGAGATATATATCTGGAAGGAGGAGGTCTCCCATCAAAATCTTCAAGAAGTGTTGAAAAACAACGAGCCAATAAACTAATGCAGCTGGATAAGGTAATAGCAGATTGTAATATTGAAGAGACAAGCTCAAATTTACGTGATATTGGCTCTAAATATCTTCTTACACAAAGAAATTATCCCTGTCTTGCGACAGGATCTGCAGTTTTAAAAACATTTTCCTCGGGAACGTATCAGTTTTATGTCTTTAAGTAGTTAATTTGAGAAAGGTTAGCTAAAAATGGTACAATTGAGCTCGCATGATGATTTCAGCAATAGTTCCTCTTTATAACGAGGAAGAGAGCCTAGAAAAGCTTTACCCAAGGCTAAAGTCTGCGTTAAATAAGCTTAAGATTGAGCACGAAATCGTATTCGTGGATGACGGCTCCTCTGATAGCTCCCTGCAAATACTTAAAAAACTTGCTTCAAAAGATAATACTGTTAAAATTTACTCACTAAGAAAGCATTCTGGAAAATCCGAAGCTCTAACGTATGGCTTTAAAAAAGCAGCGGGTGATTATGTGGTAACTTTGGATGCGGATTTGCAGGACAGGCCTGAAGAAATTCAAAACCTGCTTGATAAATCCAGAGAAGGATTTGAACTAGTGTCAGGTTGGAGAAAAAATAGAAAAGACAGTCTTCATATGAAAATCCCATCTAAGTTTTTTAATTTTCTTATGGGAGCATTCTGGGGAGTTCATTTGCACGATTACAATTGCGGACTAAAACTTTACACAAAAGAAGCTGCTAAAAGTTTAAGACTGTACGGCGGGATGCATAGATTTATTCCGCTTCTTGTCTCTGAAAAGGGTTTTGAAGTAACGGAAATTCCCGTAGTGCATGAGCCCAGACTATATGGAAGGTCAAAATACGGTTTTTCAAAGGTATTCAAGGATATACCCGACATGTTCACAATCTTGTTTTTGACAAAATACGCAAAAAGACCGTTACATTTTTTCGGATTAACAGGCGGAATTTTATCTGCAATAGGCTCACTAATTCTTTTATATCTTGTTATCTTAAAATTATTGGGGGAGACTATTGGAGGAAGACCTCTTCTTACTTTTGGAATGCTTCTGGTTTTGGTTGGACTTCAGATATTGTTCACAGGATTTATCGCAGATCTTATTATTAATTTAAATGAGAAAAATAAACTGGATGAAGAAGCAGAAGACGAGCTGAAATTTAAGAGTGAATGAGAATAGGAATAGATGTTTCACAATTGGCGTTTGAGGATACTGGTGTTGCTAACTACCTTGAAAATCTCTTAAGTGAATTATTTAGACTAAACAAAGAAATCGAATATGTTCTTTTTTATAGTTCGCTTCGTAAAGAACTAAGATTTAAGACCCAAGACTTAAAGAATGTTCAATTAAGAAAATTTAGAATTCCGCCTAGCATTCTTGATATTTTGTGGAATAGACTTCACATATTTCCAATTGAAAATTTTATAGGCGATATTGATGTTTTTATGACATCGGACTGGATCGAGCCCCCGACAAGAAAAGCTAAAAAAGCAACGATTTTATACGATTTAATTGTTTATAAGTATCCGGAGGAGACACACTCAAAAACCGAATTTAACCCACTTAGGTTTATTATCTCCCCTAATATTGTTGCTTCCCAAAAAAGGAAACTTAAGTGGGTTAAAAAAGAAAGCGATAAAATTCTTTGTATTTCCGAAGCTACTAAAAAAGACGCAGAAGAAATATTGGGAATTGAGAGCTCGAGATTAGAAGTAATAGGAGCGGGAATATGACAATAGGGATTGAT